>Ga0209640_10001393_pt1 | contig 20408 bp, 16 predicted proteins | sample RifCSP10_1_FD_184018 | JGI IMG/M metagenome (GOLD analysis project Ga0209640, IMG submission 184018) | Soil microbial communities from Rifle, Colorado - Rifle CSP2_sed 10_1 (SPAdes) (version 2) | ecosystem: Environmental > Terrestrial > Deep subsurface > Rock core/Sediment | place: Rifle...
TGGGTGCTTGCTGATGTTTTTGAAAATGATCTTTCATTAATTCGTGAAGGAATAATGGGGCAAGTTACTCCTTCTGCATATCCAAATGAATCTTATAAAGCAAAGCTTACAAGAATTTATGATATTGTTGAAACTTCTTCCAGGACAATTAAAGCCAGATTTGAAGTAACTAACTCTTCTTACAAACTTAAGCCGGAAATGTTTGTAACAGTTAATGTCTCATCAAAGCTCGGAGGTACAAATCCAAAAGTTCCTTCTATTTCAATTATGAAAGAAAAGAACGGCGCTTATGTTTTTGTTGCATTGAACGATACAACTTTTCAGAGAAGAGAAATCAGCTTAGGGAAAGAAACAAAAGATTACACCGAAATTCTTGAAGGATTAAAAGCAGGTGAAAAAGTTGTTACGAAAGGAACATTTTATTTGAAATCCGAACTAGCTAAAGAAACATTTATGGAGGATGAACATTGATGATTAATAAAATAATTCTCTTCGCAGTACGCCAGCGAATGTTTGTTATGCTTGGAGTTATTGCTCTGATAATCGGTGGAATTATAGCAGCTAATCAATTGCCGATTGATGCTGTTCCCGACATAACTACAAACCAGGTTCAGATATTTACTGTTGCCCCGGCATTAGCGCCGCAGGAGATTGAACGGCTTGTATCTTACCCGATAGAAATCGCAATGCAGAATCTTCCAGACATAGAAGAAGTCCGCTCCGTTTCTAAATTTGGTCTTTCTGTTGTAACGGTAATCTTCAAAGAAAATGTTGATACTTATTTTGGAAGGCAACTTGTGTTTGAACGGCTGCAGGAAGCCAAAGGAGATTTGCCGCCCGGTCTTGCTGAACCTGAACTTGGTCCGGTAACAACAGGACTTGGAGAGATATATCAATATGAAGTTGTTGGAGAAGCTTACACTCCGATGGAGCTTCGTTCAATTCAGGACTGGATAATTACAAAGCAGCTTGCGGGAATTCCGGGACTTGCTGAAGTAAATACTTTTGGCGGCGAGTTAAAACAGTATCAGGTCCAGATAGACCCGCAAAAGCTTTTGAAGTTTAATCTTTCTCTGAGAGATGTTATTGACGCTGTATCGAATAACAATGCAAACGCACCCGGCGGATATATAGAGCATAAACAGGAACAATATATTGTTGTCGGCGAAGGTCTTGCAAAAACAATGAGCGACATTGAAAACATTATTGTCAAATCGAGCGAAGGCACTCCAATCTTTGTAAGAGATGTTGCGGAAGTGAAAGAAGGTGCAGCAATTCGTCAGGGCGCTGCAACATTAAACGGAAAAACCGAGATTGTAGCGGGAATGACTATGATGCTTAAAGGTGAAAATGCAAGATTAGTTACAGAAAGAGTTAAGGAACGTGTTACTGAAATTGAGAAAACTCTTCCTGAAGGAATACGGATAGTCCCTTTCTATGAAAGAACAGAATTAGTTGAGAGGACAATTCAAACTGTAATTAGAAATTTGAGTGAAGGCGGTTTATTTGTAATCATAATTCTTTTTCTTTTGTTGATGAACCTTCGCGGTGGGTTTATTGTTGCATCAGTTATTCCTCTTTCAATGCTTTTTGCATTAATTATGATGAAGCTGAATGGAATCTCAGGTAATCTTATGTCACTTGGTGCAATTGATTTCGGAATTATAGTTGACGGGGCAGTTGTTCTGATGGAAAACGCAATCCGAAAACTTCACGAAAGACAACACGCAACAGGAGTTACTGAAAGTGTGCAACAAACTCTGATTGGTTCTTTCTTAGAAGTTGGAAGACCCCTTGTGTTTGGAGTTTCAATAATCATTATAGTTTATCTTCCTATACTCACACTTCAGGGCACTGAAGGAAAAATGTTTAAGCCGATGGCTTACACTGTTGTATTTGCTCTTCTCGGTGCGCTCTTCTTAACTTTAACGTATGTTCCCGTTGCAAGCACATTTCTATTTAGAAAAGGAAAAGTATCTGAGAAAGAAAGCCCAGTTATAAAATTTATCAAACCCGGCTATCATAAAACACTTCTATTCGCTTTAAAGCATAAACTGATTGTTGTAACAAGCGCTGCTGTAATTTTTATTGCATCACTTCTTCTGTTTACAAAATTGGGCGGCGAATTTATTCCAACACTTGATGAAGGTGATATACTGATTGAATTAAGACGGCTTCCGAGCATCTCGCTTACCGAATCAATTCATACTTCGCAAATGCTTGAAGCGGAATTAAAATCTATTCCTGAAGTAATAAATGTCGTTAGCAGAACGGGCAGACCGGAAATTGCAACAGACCCGATGAGTATTTATCAGAGCGATGTTTATATAAAAATGAAACCACGCGAGGAATGGAAAACCGTAGAAACAAAAGAAGAGATGATGGAAAAAATGTCTGAAGTAATGAACAGAATTCCCGGTATAGGCGGCGGGTTCTCGCAACCGATTGAAATGCGTTTTAATGAATTGATTGCGGGAGTCCGTTCAGATGTCGGTGTTAAAATTTATGGTGAAGACCTCGACACACTTGCCCGCATTGCTAACGATGTTGCCGGACTAATGCAAAACATTAAAGGTTCGGCAGACGTTCGTGTTCAGCAGACCGAAGGACTTCCACAGCTTCGTATTGTAATAGATAGAAACAAAATTGCGCGGTATGGAATAAATGTATCGGATGCCAATTTATTAATTGAAACGGCTCTTGCCGGAACAAACGTCGGGAAAATTTACGAAGGTGAAAAACAATTTGACCTGGTTGTTAAGCTTAGCCAGCAATCAAGGAATGATATTGAATCAATTCAGAATTTGCTTGTTCCCTCAGTTAACAATGATGCAATGGTGCGATTGGGAGATATTGCTGATTTTAGGATGATTGAAGGTCCTGCAGAAATATCTCATTCTGCCGGGCGAAGAATGATTGTAACAGAAAGTAATGTCCGTGAAAGAGATTTGCAAAGTTATGTTGAAGAATTACAAGCAAAAATTGATGAACAAATTAATCTTCCGGTTGGTTATCAAATAAAATATGGCGGTGAATTTGAAAATCTCGAAAGAGCAAGTGAGCGATTATATATTGTTCTACCAATAGCCTTATTTCTGATTTTTATAATGCTTTTTGTTTCAGTGAATTCAATCAGGCAGGCATTAATAATTTTTACAGGGATTCCATTTGCTGTTGTTGGCGGTGTTGTTGCACTTTGGGTTCGTGATATTCCATTTTCAATCTCTGCGGGAGTTGGTTTTATTGCGTTGTTTGGAGTGGCAGTTCTTAACGGGGTTGTAATGCTTACTTATTATAATACTCTTATTAAAGAAGGAATGAGCATACAAAATGCAGTAATAAAAGGTTCGGAAATACGTTTGCGCCCTGTTATTACAACAGCATTAGTGGCATCGCTTGGATTTATTCCAATGGCAGTATCAACTTCAGCGGGTGCGGAAGTACAAAGACCGCTCGCAACTGTTGTTATTGGCGGATTGATTACTTCAACTCTTTTAACTCTTGTTGTTTTGCCAACATTATTTCAGTGGTTTGAGGAAAGGAAAACAAAACCAGGATTATAGAAACAAATTCGGGAATTTGCTTAAATCTAAATTCCTTTCGATGGAAGAATAATTAATGGAGGCGTTAAGATAAGATTATAAAATAATTAAGTTGATACAGGCATGTCACTATTTTAAACATTTTCTTCACTATTAATATATCATTAAACAAAAGAAAATCTAAAATGAATCTAAAACATTCACTCGCGTATATCTCAAAAATATATATAATCCTGTCAACAGGATTAATGCTTCTTACTTTTATTTGTACAGGATGCAGTGAAGAAGAAAGTACTGCGCCCCCTACAGATTCTAATGCAGTTTCAATACAAAACAATTCCTTTAATCCCGGCAGCAGAACAGTTGCAGCAGGTACAACCATAAAATGGACTAACAATGACGGTATTACGCATACAGTTACCAGCGGAAGTGCCGGGAATGAAACAGGAGTTTTTGATAGCGGAAATATCGCGCCCGGTCAAACTTATGAGTTTACTTTCTCTACTGCGGGAACATTCAACTATTTTTGTAAGATACATCCAGGTATGACAGCCCAGGTGGTGGTTCAATAACAAAAAGTAACAGAATGTTTACCATTTTTTAAAGATGAAGAAAACTGCCAGTATCATTAATAAAAAACCGACTGCGTAGTTCCATTTAAATTCTTCTTTTAAATAAAGTATAGAGAAAAAGGTAAACACAATTAATGTAATTACTTCCTGAATAGTTTTTAATTGTGCTGCATTAAACTGCCCATGTCCAATCCTGTTTGCCGGCACCTGGAAGATATATTCAAAGAATGCAATTCCCCAGCTAATAACAATTACAATCCACAGGGGAGATTGCTTGTATTTCAGATGCCCGTACCATGCAAAAGTCATAAAAATATTCGATATAAGAAGCAGCACAACAGTAGTCATAAATTCCTTTTCCCATTTTTTGATTTATTAAAGGGAGAAAAATAAATATGTTTTGTAACATTACAAACAGCTTCTTCAGCCTTTTACACTACCCTGAACAATTTTTTTCAGTGTATTATTTGCCTGATCAATTAATTAGAAATCATTTTGTCACTTTTTAATTTTCAATCATACTATTTCAAGGGACCAGTGTGTTATTTTCCCAAATAAATTTGGAAAATAAATGATAGTTGGAATTGAGACTTCAGCTTTAAGCAACAGAATTACAGGAACATCCAGATACATTACCTGTCTTCTTGAACAACTAAAAACTCTTGGCGACGATATAAAATTATTTTCTGCTTTTCATTCCGTAAATAATTTTTTGCCGAAGAAAAAAGGTGTTCAAAAATTTTTATACAGAAACTTATTTCTTAAAAAAGAAATGGACAAAGAATATGTAGACTATGCATTCTTTCCCGACTATTTTATGCCGAAAAATTTCACGATACCTTCTGCAATAATTATTCACGACCTTTCTTTTGTTTCCCATCCGCAGTTTTATTCTAAAGGTTTTGCATTTTTTTATAAATACCAATTGAAAGAAACTCTTAAAAATAGCCCGTTAATATTAACTATCAGCGAATATTCCAGGAAAACCATCAGTGAATACCTGGATATAAATATTGAAAAAATCCGTCTGCTTCAGGCATACTCTTCTTCTGATGGAGAAATAAACTACAATCAGAAGAAAGACAAATATCTTTTATTTGTTGGTCACATCGAGCCAAGAAAGAATCTTTACTTTTTAATAAAAACTTTTCTTAAATGGAAAGAGATAACGGGGGTTGATTTGAAACTAATTATTGCCGGTGAATTGTGGATAAAAAATGAAGATACAATGAAAATTCTTTATGAATTCAGAAATCATACTGATGTTGAATTTAAAGGCTATGTAGAAGAGCTTGAACTTAGCAGGCTTTATAGAAATGCTTCCGGTTTTGTACATACCAGTTTTGTTGAAGGATTTTGTCTTCCCGTACTCGAAGCAATGCACAATAAGCTCCCGATAATATGTTCTTCCAACACAGCAGCGGAAGAAATATCTGCTCCATACTCCATTACAATTGATCCGTGGAATGATAAAAGCATGCTCGAAGGATTAGACAGGCTTTATCAAATTATATCTGCCAAAGAAAAAATCAATTATGAAATAAAATATTCCTCTTCCCTTATGAAAAGCCAGCTTGTTGAAGTTATTGATATTCTGAAATCAAAAATCAAAAGCAGAGTTTCAGTTTCAATGCCGTCAGTAAAAAATAAGGAGGAAGCTATTGAGAAAACTCTGCTTTATTCGGGACTTTTCAACTCGGGAATAAAAAAAGAACACCTTCACAAATCAATCTTTGATGTTGAAATTAATAAAGATGATTTAGAATCACTCTTGCTGAAACTTTATATAGAAAACAAGATATATTTTAAGGATGATACTATTTTTCTCAACAATAATTCTTCATTTTATAAAAAGCCTCCGGCAGGAATTGTTAAGTCAAAAAATAAAAAGTCCATAAAGCTTATGAATTTCATTCCGTTTATTTCTTCTATATCATTTAGCGGCGGCACTGCTCACTACGGCTATGAAAACCACGATGATATTGACTTATTCATAATTACAAAACCAAATGCACTCTACATAGTTTATGCACTTATTCATGTTTTATCACTCCTGTTAAGAGTGAGAAAAGAATTGTGTGCTAATTATTTAATTGATGAACGGGGAATGGAAATAAAATATCCCCACGATTTTTACACTGCTCACCAGATTATTTCTTTAAAAGCCTTTAAGAACGAAAATATTCTTAACCGCTTTTTTGATAATAATACCTGGATTCAAAAATATTTTCCCAATTTTTTCTGGAAAGAAGCAGAAATGAAAAATAGCGTGGCGAAAAATTTATTTCTTGTTCCAATAAACAAATCTCTTAAAATTTTATACCGCTTTATTTATAGAAAGCAGTTAGCAAAAAATCAAAATAAGACTTCATTAAAGCTGGAAGAGCATTTTATCAAGCTTCACACAAATGATCACAGGCAGAGAATTACAGAAGAATTCTATAACTCGTGGAAAAATTATAAAGCGAGAACCACCAGTCATTCTTATGCCAGTCAGCTTAAAGAGAAGGCTGTAGTATAATGAAAATATTAATCGGGCAATCATATTTCAGAATACTGGATCCAAAAGAGCTGGAAAGAAAAATGCCTTATCCGCCTTTGGGAACATTGTATGCAGCAACGATCCTTAGAGACTTAAATCACGAAATAATATTTTTTGATTCAATGATGAGTAAAAATCCTGATGAATTTCTCCTGCAAATTGAAAAAGAAAAACCTGATCTTCTTCTTTTGTATGATGATGAATTTAATTACCTGACAAAAATGTGTCTTTCCAGGATGAGAGAGAAAGCAATTGAGTTTATAAAAAAAGGAAAAACCAATCACATTCCGGTTATTGTTTACAGTTCAGATGCCACAGATTTTCCACAATCATATCTATTTGCAGGGTGCAATGCAATTATTTATGGGGAAGGAGAAGAAACATTAAAAGAAGTCGTTGCCTCTTTAAGGAATAATTCCTTTGATTTAGACAAGTTTCAAATCGACGGATTAAAATTTTTACAAAATGGTTCTATCCATGTTACACCAAAAAGAAAATTACTTGAAAACCTGAACAGCCTTGCCGATCCCGATTATTCATTTATTGATATGAATGAATACAGAAACGAATGGTTGAATAATCATGGCTTTTTTTCAACAAACATTTCAACAACGAGAGGATGCCCGTACAGATGCAACTGGTGTGCAAAGCCTATTTACGGACAGACCTATGACTCAATCACGCCTAATAGAGTTGTCAACCAAATTAAAAATTTTGTAGAAAAATATTCCGTTCAACATTTATGGATAACAGATGATATTTTTGGATTAACGCCTGGCTGGATAAAGGAATTTTCTGCTGAATTAAAAAAGAGCAACATAAAAATAAAATACAAATGCCTCACCCGCCCCGATCTTCTTTTACGAGGAAATACTATAAACGACCTGAAAGAATCGGGATGCAAAGATATATGGATTGGAGCTGAGTCAGGAAGTCAAAAAATTCTCGATGCAATGGATAAAGGAACGACAGTTAAACAGATTTATGAAGCATCAAAGAAAGTCAAGGAAGCGGGAATGGACATTTCATTTTTTATTCAATTTGGATACACCGGGGAAACAAGGGAAGACATTAATCTTACAAGAAAAATGATTCGTGATTGTCTCCCTTCGGATATCGGTATTTCGGTTTCTTATCCTTTACCCGGAACATTATTTTATGAAAGAGTTAAAAATAAGTTGCGTGAAAAAACAAACTGGGAAGATTCCGATGACCTGGACCCGATGCTGAGAGGAGTTTATGAAAGAAACTTTTATAAAATACTTCATCGTTTTGTACACACCGAATACAGGATTTTTAAAATCCTAAGAAATAAAAGATGGAAAAAGGTTCACTACTTCCTTTTCTATCTTGTTAAAATGATTTTCTTGAAAATAAAAATGAGCCGGTTTCTTAAAGAAGAAAAACTTAGTAGCAGTAATTCAATATTAGTTGATTTGAAAAACATAGATACATAGAACACATAAAAGCTTCGTGTATTATGTTCTTATGTAATTAAAAAGACGTAAAGATAATGACTCACTCTGAAATTGAAAAAATAAACGTCGGCTTTGGAAACATGGCTGACGAGTATGATGCTATGCAGGATACGAATATTCCCGTAAAAAAAATGCGGGAGAAATTTTATACAAAAGTTGAATCATTTGTTAAGTCGCCTGCAACTGTACTTGAGCTTAACTGCGGAACAGGCATCGATGCTTTTTATTTTGCTGATGCAGGATATAGTGTAACAGCAACAGATATTTCCGATAAAATGCTGATGAATGCAAGGAGTAAAGGCACACTTAAAAATCTTTCTTTTCAAAAATTAAATTTGGCAGAGTTAAATAAGATTGAAGACAGGTTTGATCTTGTAATCTCGAATCTTGGCGGGATAAATTGCCTGAGTGATCTTTCAAAGCTAAGCAGAGACGTTTATGAGTTACTAAACCCAAAAGGATATTTTATTGTTTCAGTTATGCCGCAATTTTGTCTCTGGGAGTTTGCATTAATTTTCAAGGGAGAGTTTAAAAGAGCTTTAAGAAGATTAAAAAGAGATGGTGTTATAGCCAACGTGGGGAGAGAAAAAATATTTGTTAAGTATTATTCCCCTAAAAAATTTTATAATTATTTTAAGAACAATTTTGATTTGATTGAAACAACAGGATTACGGATCTTCGCTCCACCGCAACCTGCTTCAAACTGGTATCAGAAACATCCTTCAATAACAAAGTTACTCGATTTTATTGATGATAAAATTGAATCTTTTTACTTCTCGTGTTTCATTGGTGACTACTACATTGCTGTTTTGCAAAAAGTTAAATAATCACTTTTTTTATGAAAAAGATTCTTATACTTTCTTTAATTCTCGTCAGCTTGTTCCTTTTTATTTTTCTTTTCAAATCGGAAATCTATAGAATATCAGGCAAGGCAGATTTAACAGATGCTCAAAAGAAAGAATTGTACAATCTTGCACTACGGGCTAAAAATTATGGAGATCTGCCAATCTCTTCCCTTCTTTTGTACAATAATGAAATTATTGGGGAAGGATATAACACTGTTACAAAAGAGTCCGACATTTGCGGACACGCAGAAATTAACGCTTTAAGAGATGCAATAAATAAAACAGGTTTAAGTGCATTTATGAAGCTGGACAGTAACGAATTAAAAATTATCTCAACACTTGAACCTTGTGAAATGTGCAAAGGGATTTTACTTCATTACAATATAAGAGATGTACAATTCATAAAAGATAAATCTCTTTTTTCAAACTTAAACCGCAATTATAATGAGTTCCGTTACCAGTTAAACAAGCAACAGATCTCCTCACTGGGGCTGCTCGATTCCTTATCCAAACTTCATCCGGATTATTAAAAGAATGTCACCCGGAATTTTGTTTCAGAATCTTCTTTGGCTTTACGAAAGGGAGAATAAAAAGGTGAGAGCTTTGTTCTTAAATTACCGGACCCTTCCTGGAACTTTTCTCAATTATTTCCTGGGCAAGATTAAGATAGGCTAATGAACCTTTAGCTTTTGCACTAAAGAGAATTGTAGGCTTTCCAAAAAACTCGGATTCAGTTATTGCAACATTCTTCGGAATTACAGTTTTGAAAATATACTCACCAAAATTTTTATGTAGCTCCTCGTTTGTCATATTCTGCGCTTTTGTGTTGGATTCATACATAGTAAGAAGTATTCCCTCGATCTTTAGCCTTGCGTTAACCGTATTCCTCATCGAGTTAATATAGTTTATCATTCTTTTTAAAGCAGAGAGCGAAAACTTCCCCGCTTTAATGGGTATCACAATTGAATTGGCTGCAGCAAGTGCTATTGTTGTTAAGCCTTTTATATAATGAGGACAATCAATAATTATGTATTCGTAACTACTGAGCTCTTCAAGTGAAAGAATATTATTAAAAAGATAGGTGTTACGCGTAAGCCTTTCCAATCTTTCTTCTGCTTCGTTAGTATCAACATTAGAAGGGATAAAATCGAGATTCGGTAATTCTGTTTTGTGTATAACCTGTGCAACTGATTTTGTATAACTGAAAACATTAAAGATATCTCCCTTTATTTTATCAGGGGTAAAACCCATATAGACTGTACACGAACCTGAGGGATCAAAATCAATTAGTAGTGTTTTTTTCTCTGCAACGGCTAGACTTGCTGCAAGGTTCACCGCAGTGGTGGTTTTCCCAACTCCCCCTTTCGGTACGGCAACAGCAATAATCTTTTTCATTATTTTGTGTTTTTAGTAAATGCCCCATTTCTGTTATGTTATATTTATTTCAAAAAAATAATAAGTAAATACGTTCAAACCCTATCTCCTCTTATGGAATATATAGCATAATGCCCTATTCAGGCAAGAGGGAAGCAACAAATAAACCTTGAGCCTTTATACAGTTCACTTTCTATTTTCAACGTTCCGTTATTTTTTTCAATAAAATCTTTTACCAAAACTACACCTAATCCTGTGCCATATTCTCTTTCTGTACCGGGCGTAGAAAACATTTCCCCTTTAAGAATTTTTTGCATGTTTACTTCACTAATCCCGGTTCCTTTATCTTCTACCGTAAATTCTATTTCATCTTTACCATCAGAGTTCACTATTTTTTTTGCCGACAGACTAACATCGCCACCTTTATCAGTAAACTTAATTGCATTAGATAAAAGATTCTGAATGATTGAATTTAACATATCTTCGTCAGCATTAATATAAATGCCCGGTTCAACATCTTTAAAAATATTTATTTCTTTCTTTACAATATTACCCTTCAGTAATTTAATACTGTTATTTATAACTTTTTCTACATCAAGTTTTTCTGCTCTGAACTCTATTCTTCCCATCTGGAATCTTGAATACTGAAGAAGATTATTTGTCATACCGTATAAATTTTGAGAAGCTTCATAAATAACGTTGAGATATTCTCTAATTTCATCATCGGTAAGCGAATCATACTCCCCTGTTAGTATCTCGGAAAAACCTAACAGGGAATTAAAGGGACTTCTTAAATCGTGGGATATTAATGAGAAGAGTTTATCTTTTGATGTATTAAGTTCACTAAGATTGTCAATAAGTTTCTCCCTTTCCTGTTCAACTCTTTTTCTTTCTATAGCCATAGAAACAGGATGGGAAATTGCCTCTAAAATTTCTTTGTGTTTTTCAGTAAACGTACTCTCAACTTCATAATCCTGAACGGCAAGTACGCCGATTGTGTTGCCTTTGATTTTAAGCGGTACTCCAAGCCATATTTCGGACTGAGTACCGATTAATTCTGTTTCACCTTTGGATGCCAATTCCTGGTCTATTGCTTTGTTTATTAACTCTGCCCTGCCTTTACGTATTACATATTCAGTCAAACCATTTCCAAAGCTTTTAGGCGAATTATCAGTATCATACTTATCAATAAAATAAGGGAAGGTGATCATATTGTTTTCTTTATCGTGAAGAGCTATATAAAAATTATCCACGGACATCAGTTCGGAAACGGAGTCATGAATAAACTTGAAAAGTTCATCCAGATTCCTTTCTGTATTTGCAGCCTGCAGTATTTGAGAAATGACTTTCTGAATATTTTCTTCTTTTTTCTTTTCGGTTATATCCTGACCAGATGCAATAATAGAGATTAGCTGCCCGTTCTCATCCTTTAGTATTGTTCTCTGCCAACCTAAAATACATTCACCGGAATGATCAACACATTTTATTTCACATTTTATATCTTGCTCTGAAGCCGGATCTAAAAATTTCTTAAACAGGAGTATAGATTCATCTTTAATATTTCCTCTCAGCAGGTTTTCATAATTTTTCCCGATAATATCTTTAACCCCGAAAACTTCAAATCCCTTTTCATTCAGAAGAATTACGTTTCTGTTTTTATCAAGCATCAGGAATATTACATCGGAAAGTTTAAGTATGGCTTCGAGTCTTGTTTTGTCATCAATTAGTTTATCCAACTTTTCCTTAAACTCGGATATATCTCTTAAAACACCGATGCTATAAATCCTCTTCCCGTTTTTATCCAGCTTTGTAAAAGCATTATCTTCAATCCACCTGTGTTGCCCATCTTTTCTTTCAATCAAATAAGTTGCACTAAATTCCTCAACAGCCTCACTATTTTCATTATATTCTGTGCGAAAAGTATTTTTCTTACCTGAGATTACCTTCTTAACAATGCTTTTAAAGCCCTTCGAATTAAACTCTTCAATTGAATAACCTGCAAGATTATTTATATCACTGCTCATATATTGATATCTACCGGTATTCTGATCAAATAAGTAAATAACCTTATTATTTTCATTAAAGGAAGGAATTTCTTTATAAATTTCCGGGGTACGACTATTTGTTTCTTCTTTTTTCGGCATTCTGAACAGTATAATTAGCTAAGCAAAAAACGGTCTTTTGATAATCAAAGATAACTAAAACGTTCTTAAATCTCCTAAAAAATATATTAAAACAATCATAATGTAAAATCCATCTATTTGAAAATTTTATTGCTTTTGTTAAGCAATAAGCTTATTTTTATGTAGATTAAATCTAAATAATATTCAAAGATTTGGTATGGTAATGAATATGAAAAAAGCTTCTGAATTGCAATATGGTGAGAAAGGTAAAATAGATAAAATAGATTTTTCTCATCCTTCATCTCAAAGAATAATTGAAATAGGTTTTACACCAGGACAGGAAATTGAGCTAATCAATAAATCATTTTTTAATGATCCTTTAGCTTTTTCAGTCCGCGGCTCTCTTGTAGCAATCAGGAAAAATGAGGCTGATTGTATTAGTGTTTCATGAATCTACAGGAAGTTGAAACTGTCCCGCTAATTACGGTAGTTGGTCCACCCAACTCCGGAAAAACTACTCTCTTCAATTACCTAAGCGGAAAAAATTATAAAACCGTCAACTATCCGGGCGCTACTGTTGAATATAGTGTTGCACATCTGCAAAAAAAATTTAACGTAAAGGCAAATGTAATTGATTCACCGGGGATAATAAGCCTTTCTGCAAGTTCACCGGATGAAAAAGTTTCGGTAGATGCTTTATTTGACCATCCTGTGTTCGGCTTCCCCGATCTAATGGTAGTGACTGTAGACTCAAGCCAGCTTTCCCGGCATCTATTGTTAGTAAAACAATTATTGAATTCAGGATTCAGGCTTATAGTTGCTTTGACTATGAATGACCTGTTAAAGAAGAAAAAATTAGGTTTATCACTCGTAAAACTTAAGATGGCTTTAAATTGTGAAATAATTCAGATTGATGGAAGAACTGGTGAAGGAATTAATAATCTTCTGAGAGTAATAGAAGAGGAACTTGAGCAAATAAAAATATCAGGTAAAGACCCCGGGAATATATCTATCACTAAAATTGATCGTGATTCACTCTTGTCACTTTACAAAGAAATTGAAGAGATCGAAAGAGATGTTGTATATGAAATCTCGTCAAACGGCAATGGATTTAACCTTGAGGCAGCAAATTCTCAGCTTAAACTAGTTGTCGAAACCTCAAGCGGGATAACAAATAAAGTAGATTCAGCAACTTTGAAAATTGATAAGTTACTTTTACACAAAATATGGGGACCGGTATTATTCTTAATTATTATGTCGGCTACCTTTACATCAATTTTCTGGCTGGCACAACCGATAATGAATTTAATTGACGACTTCTTTGGATTTTTATCTTCTGAATCTGCTGCTCTTCTGGGAAACAACCTCTTCTCAGATTTTATTTCTACCGGCATAATTAGCGGAACAGGCTCAGTTCTAATTTTTCTTCCACAGATTTTAATTCTTTTCCTGTTACTGGGATTTCTTGAAGATACAGGTTATTTAGCACGCGGAGCAATGTTAGTTGACAAGCCTCTTTCAAAAATTGGACTAAACGGGAAATCATTTGTCCCGATGCTTTCGGGGTTTGCATGCGCAATTCCTGCTATGATGGCAACACGAACAATACCGAATAAGAGAGAAAGATTTCTAACAATATTTATTCTTCCTTTGATGAGCTGCAGTGCAAGACTGCCGGTTTATGCTTTACTTATCGCATTTTTATTACCCGCTGAAAAGTCCTGGCTGGGTGGAATTTTTCTTGCGGTTATTTACATCTTCAGCATAACGAGTTCAATAATTGTTGCCAGCATAATAAACAAGTTCAAACACAAGATTGTAAAAGAAGAGGATAATTCTTCTTTCATTCTCGAACTCCCTGCCTACAGAAGACCAAAGCTTTCTTTTATCTTTGTCAACTCTTATATGAATGCAAAAATTTATCTGAAAAAAGCAGGACCAATTATTTTAGCTTTTTCAATAATACTCTGGTTCCTTACATATTTCCCGAACACAAATCCAACCGTTGAAACTAATAACTTATCAAGTGAAGAAATCACACAGGCAAAAGAAATAGAAAGGCTATCAACCTCTTATGCATCGGATTTAGGAAAATTAATTCAGCCGGTAATGACTCCCTTGGGAATGGATTGGAGAGTCGGCGTATCTTTAATTTCTGCTTTTGCCGCCCGCGAGGTATTTGTAAGCTCACTGGCTTTAATTTTCAAAGTAACAGATGAAAATGATACCTTCCAGCAATCAATGATACAATCGATGAGAGAAGCCACAATCGGTGAAACAAATCAAAAGTTATTTACTGCTGCAACAATAACAGGTTTAATTGTCTTTTTTGTCTTTGCTATGCAATGCCTCTCAACCGTTGCAGTTTCAAAAAAAGAGACCGGTGGCTGGAGAATACCTCTTTTACAAATAATTATTTTTACCTCTTTAGCTTACCTTCTAACATTCATCACTGTTAACGGGCTACGTATCATAGGGATTAGCTGAAATCTTCCAGGATAATCATGATTCTTGATATTAACACAAACCCGTTTTATTTTTACATAGAAATCATTTATCAGGATTGCCTAAAAATTGAAACACCCTCAAGCTTCCGAAATTTTCAGAATTTTCTTAAAAGGGGAGAAAAACAGAATAACCCCGGAAAGATTTGAAGTAATGGATGCGGCTCTCGATTACGAAGGTCACTTTGGTGCAGATGATCTTTATATTTTAATGAAGAACAATCACTCGAGAGTTTCCCGCGCTACAGTTTATAAAACATTGGAACTTCTTGTTCAGTGCGATTTGTTAAGTAAAAGAAATTTCGGCGAAAATATAACAAGGTATGAAAGCAACTATAAAAGACAGAGCCACGACCATTTGATTTGTGTAGACTGCGGACGAATTGTAGAATTTGTTGACCAGCATATTAAAAAACTCCCTGAACAGATAAGCGACCGTTTGGGTTTTGTATTTGAGAGTTATTCCTTTAACATTTTTGCACGCTGCAAGAACCCTAAGAACTGTAAATACTTTAAAGAACAAACCTTTTAATTAGAGTTATATGTTAGCGCAAAGATACCCTTTAGTCTGGCAGAAGAATAATTTTTACATTAAAATCTTTTGCTCTATACCAAATATTGCAACAGGTATACTAATTAAAGCCGGCAGTAATCTTTTTGTTGTAGACCCCGGCGACGGTATTTTAAGAGATTTAAATAAAGAGGTCGGAACAGATAAAATTCTTAGTATACCAGATCTTTTTATAACGCACGGTCATCACGATCACGTTGGCGGAGTCTGGGCTTTGTTAACTTATATGAGGGTTATGAATAGAAAAACACCTCTGTCAATTCACTATCCCAAAGGTTGTGTAGAGATAGAGAGTATTCATAATGCTTTCAACAAAGTGTATTCCAAAACTTTGCCCTATAAAATCCTGTTAAAGAAAATCAGCAAGCATGTAAATTTCAAAAGCAAAGATGTAACTATTCGCCCCTTCCCTGTTATCCATAAAGAATATTTACACGACGGTGTTACAACAAGACAGGTTCCTTCTTTAGGATATAAATTTACATACGGTGGATTAAAAATCTGTTATGGAGGCGATACAGCTTACTGCGAAACTCTTGTTCAACAGGCTAAGGGTTCAGATCTTGCAATAATAGAAGCCGGGCACGACGAAGATACACCCGACGAAATGCACATGACGTTAAATGAAGCAAAATCAATCGGTGAATCTGCAAAAGAATATTTTCTTGTTCATGTTCCCGAATGATTTTAATTACTCATCTTACAACACAAAATATTTTTTTATGAAATCAAATACTCTTTTTTTGTTTATCATTTTATTTGGAATTTCTTTTTTCCCTTTTTCTTATTCACAGGATAACAACGATCCCTTCAGACTTCAGGGAGAAAAAAGATTAAAAAATATAAAGATGCTTACAGAAGCCGGCGAAAATGCTGAGGCTTATCTCTCATTTGATGAAAAGAAATTAATTTTCCAAACTACTTTCGGTAGCCTTCAATGCGACCAAATATTTACTATGAATATTGATGGCTCTGAGCAAAAGATGGTTTCAACAGGCTTCGGAAGAACAACCTGTTCATATTTTTTACCGGGAGATTCTGCAATAATCTATGCATCGACTCATCTGGCAGATAAAAATTGTCCTTCCCCGCCTGATCGCTCAAAGGGTTATGTATGGAAGCTGTATGAAACATTTGACATTTTTATGGCTAAACCTGATGGAAGCAATCTAAGACAAATAACAAACGCCTACGGCTATGATGCCGAAGCCACTGTTTCACCAAAAGGAGATAAAATTGTTTTTACTTCCACGCGTGACGGCGATCCTGAAATTTACCTTATGGATATTGACGGAAGTAATCAAATAAGACTTACATTTGAAAAAGGATATGACGGCGGACCTTTCTTTTCTTTAGACGGTTCAAAGATTGTGTTCAGGGCAAGCAGACCAAAAACTGAAGAAGAACTAAAAGATTATAATGATCTTGTTGAGAATGGTCTTGTGCGTCCCACGGCATTAGAGATTTATACGATGAATTCAGATGGTTCCAACATAAAGCAGGTAACTAACTTCGGCAGAGCAAGCTTTGCCCCGTTCTTTCATCCTGATGGAAAAAGAATAATCTTCGCATCCAATATCAATAGTAAAACAGGAAGAGATTTCGATCTTTACATTATAAATACAGATGGAACCGGATTGGAACAAATTACTTTTAACGAAACTTTCGATGGATTTCCTATGTTCACAAGAGACGGAAAGAAACTAATATTTGCTTCAAACAGGTTTAACAAAAAAGAAGGCGATACAAATATTTTTACTGCTGATTGGGTTGAGCAATAGTTCAAGATCAAGAGTAAGTTTAATATAATTTTTCTTAAAACAAATGTTTAAACAGTATAACGAATATGAAAAAAATCATTCCTTTATTTTTTATATCTATATTGCCCTTTAGTGGATTTTGCCAGGGCGAAAATGAAAACAATCCTGATATCACAAGTAACGAAATAAAATCACATATAAAATACCTTGCTTCCGACGAACTAAAAGGAAGGTTCACAGGCTCAGAAGAGTGCTACACTGCTGCCGAATATATTCAAAAAGAGTTTAGTAATTATGGTCTGGTTCCTTTATTTGATGATAGTTACATACAACCATTTTCGTTTATATCCGGTGTTGAATTATCGGGTGAAAATTATCTCGAATTTAATATCAATAATGAAAAATTAATACTAAACATTTCTGAAGAATATGTTAACGCTTCTTTCTCCGGTAATGTTAATGTTGAAAGCAACCTGGTTTTTGCCGGGTATGGGTTATCAACACCTTCGCTTAATTATGATGATTACGAAAATATAGACGTAAAAGATAAAATAGTTTTGGTACTGAGATATAACCCTGAATACGATAATCCGCATTCACAGTTTGACGAATATTCTTCATTCAGACAAAAGACAACAGTTGCCAGAGAAAAAGGAGCATCGGGTATAATTTTCGTCAATGGCTATTATCCAAAAGATGACGAAGATAAGCTGATGGATTTTAAGTATGACAGGGCAAGTGCTGTTGCAGATATTGGCGCTGTTCATATTAAAAGGAATTTTGCCGATAGTCTCTTTAAATCTCAGGGACTCAATCTTGCCGAATACCAGAAAATTATGTCCGACTCTTTAAGACCTGCTTCATTTGTATTTAAGAATGTTAAAGTTAAAATGAAGACGAGTGTAATGGAAATTCAAAACACAAGCTGGAATGTTGCAGGTTACTTAAAAGGGAATGACCCGGAATTAAAAGACGAGTATATTGTCATCGGCGCTCACTTCGATCATCTCGGTATGGGCGAAGTCGGTTCGTTATACAGGGGCGATGAACCTCAAATTCACAATGGAGCAGACGATAATGCATCCGGCACAACAGGTGTGCTCGAGCTTGCAGAGAAATTTGCAAACGAAAAAGACAAACTGAAAAGAAGTATTATTTTCATCACTTTCTCAGGTGAAGAACTTGGTTTACTTGGTTCTGCATATTTTGTAGAGAACTCCCCTGTCCCGATGGCAACTGTAAGCACTATGATAAATATGGATATGATAGGAAGACTAAATGAAAAAGATGAATTAATTGTTTATGGAGCCGGAACATCATCAGCATGGAAAGACCTCTTAGACTCAACCAATAGTTATAATTTCAATCTTACTTTTCATGATGATGGGTACGGACCGAGCGATCATTCTTCTTTTTACGGAAAAAATATTCCTGTTTTGTTTTTCTTCACAGGCACTCATCCCGATTACCACAGACCAAGCGATGATACAGATAAAATTAATACAGCCGACGAAGAAAAAGTCATTAAATACGTTTATGATATTGCTTTTAACATCGATACCACCGTGGGAAAACCGGACTATGTTAATGTTCCGAGGAAAGATACAGGAAGGGCAACGGGCTGGAAAGTTTACGTAGGAACAATTCCTGATTACGCTGCTAATGTAGAAGGTCTTAAATTATCAGGAGTAAATGAAGGAAGCCCCGCTCAAAAAGGCGGACTACAAGGAGGAGATATTATGATAAGTTTTGGCAACAGGAAAATTTCAAACATTTATGATTACGTTTATGCATTAAAAGAACATGTACCGGGAGACGTTGTTGAAGTGATTGTTAAAAGGAATGACGAAGAAGTGAAATTGCAGGTAGAGCTTGGGGCAAGGTAAGTTGTCAATTGTCATTTGTAGTCATTCATTGTAAATAGATTTTTTATGTTCTTTCAGAAAGAAATAAAGCTCGAATCGAAGAGAAGAGGTTTTCATGTTGTAACGAGTGAAGTGGAAAATCATCTTCCTGAATTGAAAAGTATTAAAAAGGGGATCCTGCATCTATTTATTAAACACACCTCGGCTTCTTTAACTATAAATGAAAACGTCTCTCCCGATGTTCGTTCAGATATGGAAAAACATTTTAACAAGATGATTCCTGAAAATATGCCCTACTACGATCACAATTTAGAAGGCTCCGACGATATGCCTGCACACATTAAAGCTTCTGTTTTGGGCAGCAGTTTAACAATTCCTATTACTAACGGAGAATTAAATCTCGGTACCTGGCAGGGAATTTATTTATGCGAACACCGCAATAATGGCGGAAGCAGAAAATTGGTTGCAACTATATTTGGAGAAACTATGTAGAGCGACCAGCCTGATCGCTCTACTAAAAAATTACTTAACCAAAACCATTTGCTTTGATTGGCTGAAAAGAATTTTATTTCCATCAAACGCTGTTATCCTGTAAATATAAACTCCACTGCTCAGGTTGGAAGCATCAAAAGTTGTTTCGTAAATGCCGGCTGGTTTTTGTTCATCGATCAAGGTTGTAACTTCTCTGCCAAGTATATCAAATACTTTTAGTATAATGAAAGATGACCTGTTTATTTCATATTTAATTTTAGTTGATGGATTAAATGGATTCGGGTAGTTCAACTCTAATGAATACCCTCTGATAATATTTTTATAATCCTCATCAACTGAAGTGATGAAATCCGGTTTATAAATAAGAGTGCAATGTTTCCCATTCCCACTTTCATCGCCAACACCTTGATGTATTAATAGTTCCTCATAATCATCGTTATTCAGATCATACATTGTTGCTCCAAAATAAGCCCCATAGAGAAGATTGTTTCTTCTCATATAAAAGATTTCATACTGATGATTATCCGGCGAACCAGAGAATTTTAATATAAATAAATGGTCATCGAGACATATTACTAATTCTTCTGTTCCGTCTTTATCTACATCTAATGGAAAACAGTTCGATGCATAAAAGGGAAACATACCTAAAAAGTCTATCCTATGGATTTCCTTATATTCATTATCTGCTACATACTCAAAGCAGGTAAACCTTGTTATGTCCATTATCCCGTTATCTGTCG
>Ga0209640_10001394_pt1 | contig 20402 bp, 24 predicted proteins | sample RifCSP10_1_FD_184018 | JGI IMG/M metagenome (GOLD analysis project Ga0209640, IMG submission 184018) | Soil microbial communities from Rifle, Colorado - Rifle CSP2_sed 10_1 (SPAdes) (version 2) | ecosystem: Environmental > Terrestrial > Deep subsurface > Rock core/Sediment | place: Rifle...
ACGCGCACGTCTAACAGGATGCTGAAAAAGTCCGCCAACAGCGTTCTCGCATCGTTCAGACCCTCAACGTACCACAATGGTACGCTTCGGCCCTTCACTCGCTGCGGCCTTGCTGGACGGCCTTTTTGAGCATCCTTCAGGGGGGTGTTATTCCGTTGTGCCACACGTGCGGACCATCGAAGCTCTCGCGCGCCGAAACAGTTGTTCCGTAGGCTGCAAACCAATCCCACGGAAGCGCCGGGCCGGTTTTCCCGTTGACAGTAAGGGGCGAAAAAAACGATGTTAAATGTGCAATGTTAAATGATAAATTGATCATCCATTCACCATTGAACATTCAGCATTATTGATTGGAATCATGGCCACTCCCTTTCACAGCATCGAAGACGCAATTCGGGACATCAAGAAGGGGAAATTCATCATCCTCGTCGATGACGAAGATCGCGAAAATGAAGGCGACCTCGTCATTGCTGCCCAACACGTGACGCCCCAGGCCGTCAATTTCATGGCCCGCTATGCCCGTGGGTTGATCTGTCTGGCCCTGACTCCCCAACGAGTGGAGGAACTCCATCTTCCGCAGCAAGCGGTGGAGAACACCGCCACCTTCGCCACGGCCTTCACTGTGTCCATCGATGCGCGGAAAGACATTACGACGGGAATCTCTGCGGCGGATCGGGCAACGACGATTCATGTGGCGATCGATCCGAAGTCCAAGCCCGGCGACCTGGCGCGCCCCGGCCATATTTTCCCCTTGAAGGCGCAACAAGGCGGTGTGCTGAAGCGCGCTGGGCAGACCGAAGGCTCCGTCGATCTGGCGCGGTTGGCCGGGCTCACTCCCGCCGGTGTGATCTGCGAAATCATGAACGAGGACGGCACCATGGCGCGCGTGCCGGAGCTGACGAAATTTGCCAAAGTGCGCAAGCTGAAGATGGTCACGATCAAGGCGCTCATCGAATACCGCATGCAGCGTGAGACCTTTGTGCGGCGGATGGCGAGCGCGCGGCTGCCGACGATGTTTGGTGATTTCGAGGCGGTGGCGTTCGAAAATGAAATCGACGGTATCACGCACATTGCCTTGGTGAAAGGGCGCGTGGAGGGAGGCGATCCCACCCTGGTGCGCGTGCACTCGGGCTGTTTGACGGCCGACGCACTGGGCTCGTTGCGGTGCGACTGTCGAGACCAGCTCCATAAGGCGATGGAGGTCATTCAAAAGGAAGGGCGTGGGGTCCTGCTCTACTTGAATCAAGAAGGCCGCGGCATCGGCCTGCTCAACAAGATCAGGGCCTATGGGTTGCAAGATCAGGGGAGTGATACGGTCGAGGCGAATCTGATGTTGGGATTTAAGGCGGATCTGCGCGATTACGGCGTGGGGGCGCAGATCCTCGTCAATCTCGGGCTGCACCAGATCAAGCTCATCACGAACAATCCCCGCAAAATCGTCGGCATCGAAGGGTATGGATTGAAAGTGGTCGAGCGCGTGCCGATCGAGATTCAGCCGCGCGCGGCGAATGTAAAGTACTTGCGAACGAAGAAGAAGAAGATGGGGCATATCTTAAAGAAGGTCTGAAGGTCATAAAGTCTTCAAGTCGAAAGTCGGGGCGACGAAGTGCCTCCTCCTGGACTTGAAGACTTTACGACTTGATGACTTTCAGACTTTAGTGACATATCAATGAAACTGCGAAAAGGTTCACACGATGCGACGGGATTGCGGTTTGGAATTGTCGTCGCGAAGTTCAACAAGTTTGTCACGAGTAAGCTGCTGAGTTCCTGTGTTGAGGGGCTGACCAAACACGGGGTCAAGGCCGACGACATCGAGGTGGTGCGGGTGCCGGGGGCGTTCGAGATTCCCTTGGTGGCTCGGACGATGGCACAGTCGAGCCGGTTCAATGCGGTGATTTGTCTCGGGGCGGTCATTCGTGGCGACACGCCGCATTTCGATTACATCAGTGCGGAGGTCAGCCGCGGGGTTGGGCAGGCGGCGCTGGACGCCGACGTGCCGATCATCTTCGGCGTGCTGACGACGCATACAGTCGCGCAGGCAATCGAGCGGGCTGAGTCGGCCAAGTTCAACCGTGGTGGGGAAGCGGCCAGGTCCGCGATCGAAATGGCGACGGTCATGCGTCTGTTACGGGGAGAGGCTGACAAGTTGACAGGTCACAAGCTGACAAACGGGAAAGTTGGTCGTAGACGGGCGAGGCGGAAACAATGAGCATCTTCTTGTCGGCCTGTCACCCTGTGGCTTGTCAGCGAGGCTGTTGTGGGTAGCCGCCATCAATCCCGGGAGCGCGCGCTCCAGATTTTGTTTCAGTACGATATTCACGGCAGGCCGGGCCTGTGGCTGGATGTGTTCTGGAAGGAGAACGAGGCCACGGATGAGGTGAAGGCCTTTGCCGAACGACTCGTGGCCGGGGTGTTGGAGAAGAAGAAAGACCTGGATGCCCTCATCGGGAAATACGCCACCAATTGGAAAATCAGTCGCATGCCGATTGTGGACCGTAATATCCTGCGCGCCGGCGTCTATGAACTGCTGTGGATGGATGACGTGCCGGCCAAGGTGACGGTGAACGAGGCTATCGAATTGGCGAAAAGTTTCGGCGACGACGACGCGTCGAAGTTCGTGAACGGCATTCTGGATCAGGTCTTGACGAAGGAGCCCCGCTTGGAAGCCAAGCGTCAAGATGCGTTAGGGGTTAGGGGTAAGGAGTGAGGGGTTAGATGAGTAAGTCGGCGAAAAGGCCTAGGTTCCGAAACCCCTTACCCTTCACCCTTTACCCCTCACCGGTGAAGAGATGATTGATCGCTATACCCGTCCCAAGATGAAAGCCATCTGGGAATTGAAACGTAAGTACGAGATCTGGCTCGCAGTCGAGCTGGCTGCCTGTGCGGCATTCGAACGAGTTGGACAGGTCCCGCGGGGCACCTCGGCTCGTATCGGGAAGAAAGCCACGATCGATGTGAAGCGCATCGCCAGGATCGAGAAGGTGACGAAGCACGATGTGATTGCGTTTCTCGAATCGCTCGTGGAATCGGTCGGTCCGGAGCATCGGTTCCTCCACATGGGGTTGACCTCGTCGGATATTGTGGACACCGCGTTGGCCGTGCAGATGACCGAGGCGCTCGACCTCATTCTCGACGATCTTGACGGGTTGATCGCTGTCTTGAAACGGCAGGCGCTGCGGTACAAGAACCAGGTGATGGTCGGCCGTTCGCACGGCATTCATGGTGAACCGATCTCGTTCGGCTTCAAGCTGGCCATTTGGTACGAAGAAGCCTGCCGGCACCGGGAGCGGCTGACGCATGTTCGGCGGGAGATCGCTGTCGGCAAGCTCTCCGGTGCGATGGGCACGTTTGCGCATCAAGGGCCGGAAGTGGAAGAGTACGTCTGTGCCAGGCTGGGGCTCACGCCGGACCCTGTCTCCAATCAAATCGTGCAGCGCGATCGCCATGCGGCCTATGCCTCGGCGCTGGCGCTGTTGGCTGCCAGCATCGAAAAGTTTGCGACCGAGATTCGCCATCTGCAACGGACCGAGGTGCTCGAAGCGGAAGAGTATTTTTCGGAAGGACAGAAAGGGTCCTCGGCAATGCCGCACAAGCGGAACCCGATCGCCTCGGAGAATCTCTGTGGGCTGGCGCGCGTGGTGCGGGGCAATAGCCTTGCGGCGATGGAGAACGTCGCCCTGTGGCATGAGCGCGACATCAGCCATTCGTCCGTCGAGCGGGTGATCATGCCGGATAGCACGATTCTGATCGATTATATGCTGGTGCGGATCACCGACGTCATCAAGCATCTGGTGATCTACCCGGCCAATATGAAACGCAATCTCGATCTCACCGGAGGACTGGTCTACTCGCAACGGCTGCTGCTGCGGCTCATTGAGAAGGGCGCGCAACGCAAGGAAGCGTATGAAGTTGTCCAGCGCAATGCCATGGCCTCCTGGAAAGGGGCAGGGAAACTACAGGAATTAGTCGGCAAGGACCCCTTCGTGGGGAAACATCTCACGGCAGCGGAGATTCGATCCTGTTTCGATCCGAAGTATTATCTGCGCCATCTTGATAATATTTTCCGGCGGGTCTTTGGATCGGGGGCCCGTAAGCCAGTGAAGGGAAGGAAACGATGAGATCCTTAATTGCTACGTTCATGCGTCTTGCTGTGCTGCTAATTGTCGGACTGGTGACGGTGTCGGCCGTTGAGGCAGCCGATCGCGATAAGCTTCTGACCGAGCCGGGCGTCTATGGCACGTTTGCCGCCTTTAGTCTCGATGCGGGCTGGGGGAAACAGGATCAGGTGGTGCGTATCGCTCAATTGACCGTCCTGAAGGGGGTGGTCGAGCAGCATCGAGAGAAGTTGGCGATCGATGTCTATCTTCTCCGTGGACTGTCCGATCACGCGGACCTGCTCTTTCGTATCCACGCGACCGAGTTGCGCGACACCCAACAGTTTCTCCTGGACCTTCAAGGCAGTCTCTTTGGTCAGCACCTGACAGACAGCACGGTCTTTTCAGGTCTCACAAAGAAGGCCAACTATGTGCCAGGCATGCCGGACAACCTCAAGGCAGAGCTTAAGATTCCCAGCGAGCCTGGCCTTACGCCTTATGTGATCGTGATTCCAATCCGGAAGGATGCGGACTGGTGGTCCCTTCCGCAAGAGCAGCGTGCGGCGATGATGCAGGAGCATACGGAAGCGGCCTTGCCCTACAGCAAGACTATCAAGCGGAAGCTCTACCATGCGACCGGCCTCGGCGACCTGGATTTCATCACCTATTTTGAAACGTCACGGCTGGAAGACTTTCAGAGCTTGATTCTGGCATTGGAGAAGGTGAAGGAGTTCCGGCATAATCGGCGGTTCGGTCATCCAACCTTGCTGGGGACGGTCACATCCTTGGACGAGATCATCGAAGTGTTGGCTCAGTAACTATGACCATGGGTTGAGGACTAGGTATGGTTCAAGGCACGCTACTCTACGAAGGCAAGGCTAAGAAAGTCTTTGCCACCGACCAGCCGGATCAGGTCGTCCAGTATTTCAAGGACGATGCGACGGCGTTCAACGCGCAGAAGCGCGGGACCATCGTCGAGAAAGGCGTCATCAATAACAAAGTGTCCGAGCGACTCTTTCGATTGCTGGAACAGGCCGGTGTGCCGACACATTTTGTCGAACGGCTCAGTGACCGGGAACTACTGACGAAGAAGGTGACGATCGTGCCGGTCGAAGTGGTGGTCCGCAATGTCGTGGCAGGTAGTTTGGCGAAGCGCCTGGGGTTGAAAGAGGGGGATCCTATCGAGCCGGCCATCGTGGAGTGGTACTACAAGAACGATGGGCTGGGCGATCCGCTCATCGCCGATGAGCACATTCGGCTGCTCAAGCTGGCGACGCCGGAACAACTGGTGGAGATTAAGAGGCTGGCCCTACAAGTGAATAGGGTCCTCCGTCCATTCTTCCGTGAACGACAGATGATCCTCGTCGATTTCAAATTGGAGTTTGGGATGCACAATGGCCAGCTGATTCTGGCCGATGAGATTTCGCCGGACACCTGCCGCTTCTGGGATCAGACGACGAGGGAGTCGATGGATAAGGATCGGTTTCGGAAGGATTTGGGGAAGATTGAAGAGGCGTATCAGGAAGTATTGAAGAGAGTTTGTGGATGAGGGGATGGAGCGGGGATCGGAGAGAACGCTGGGGACGATGGGGCCGTCCTCTTTGCTCGCGCAACGCGCGGCCTAGGAAGGGTGAGTAGGGAGCGGCCAGACCATCCTTCTTGCTCGCAGAACGCGCAGGGTGAGACTGTGCTCGTTCGATGCGCGCAGTCGAGCCCGTTCACCACATCCTTCCAGTGAACTTTAGGATACTTTCCTCACTGTAGAGGGAAAGAGAAGAGGCCAAGTGAAGGGGTTTGGGCGGTGGTTCGTAAATTATGGGTTGGTGGCGTCAGTTTTTCTGGGGACGGCGGGGGTGGGTGTACTGGCGTATCGCCTGGAAGGGTCACCCTGGCGCTGGCCGCTTGTGGCGCTTGTCTTGGGTGGATTCGGGACGATCGCGGGGATTTTCTGGATCAGGAAATATGTGGATCGGCACACCAAAGCATCTGAGCAGGGGAGTCAGCGGTGAGGGGAGAAGGGCGCCATGAAGACTCTCTGTGCTCGCAGAACGCGCACGATAAAACGGTGCACGTCCGATGCGCGCACGCCGCTGGCGGACATTTTCAGCATTCTGGTTGGTAAGGAGGGGGCAGTGAAGGCAAGAATTCATGTGACGCTCAAACAGGGGATTCTCGATCCGCAGGGGAAGGCGATTGAGCATGCGCTCGATTCGCTGGGGTTTAAGAACGTGGGCAATGTGCGAGTCGGGAAGTATATGGAAGTGGATGTGGATGAGAAGGACAAGGTTAAGGCTGAGGCAGAGGTGAAAGCCATGTGCGAAAAGTTGTTGGCGAACACAATCGTTGAAGAATATCGGTACGAACTCACGCCGTAAAACGTGAAACGTTAAACGTGAGACGAGAAGGCTACGGATTATGAAGATCGGAGTGGTGGTGTTCCCTGGCAGTAATTGCGACCACGACTGTCAGCATGTCTTCAAGGATGTGCTGGGCCAGTATGTGGAGATGATTTGGCACAAGGAGACGTTGCTCGCGGGGCTGGATGCGATTGTGCTGCCGGGCGGGTTTTCCTACGGGGACTATTTACGGACTGGGGCCATCGCGCGATTCTCGCCGGTGATGGGGGCGGTGAAGGAGTTTGCGAAGAAGGGCGGGATGGTGCTCGGCATCTGCAACGGGTTTCAGATTCTACTCGAAGCAGGGTTGCTGCCAGGGGCCATGCTCCGGAACAAGTCGTTGCATTTCATCTGCAAGGATGTGTCTGTGAAGATTGAGAATGCGGCCACGGCGTTTACCGGTGCCTTTCAGTCCGGCCAGGTGCTCAAGATCCCGATCGCTCATGCAGACGGGAACTACTATACCGATCCGGTCACGCTTGCGGCGATGCAGGCGAATGCGCAGATTGTGCTCCGCTATTGCACGCCGGAGGGCAAGGTGACGCCGGAGGCGAATCCGAACGGCTCACTCGATAACATTGCCGGGATCATCAATGCCGAAGGCAACGTGCTGGGCATGATGCCGCACCCTGAGCGCTGCGCGGAAGCGGTTTTGGGCAATGACGAAGGGAAGCTGATTTTCCTGTCGATGCTGGAGTCGCTGAAGGGGAACAGGAAGCAGCTGAAGATGGTGGGGGCTGGGTGAGGACATGGCCAACCGCTCTTGTGCCTTCGCGGTCACCCTTTCGGAGTTTGCCAGGTGGAAGCCTTCTGGAATTCCTTCCGCCACGGTCCAGTTGGACCGTGGCGCGTCAGTCAGTTCCAGCTTTCCCTCCTGGCTCACTCTCGATGGGTCCCGACCGCTCTCGGCAAAGTCGCTCTGGCCATGCCCTCACCCACGAGGATGAAGGTGTATGTGGCCGGATATTCTAACGCGGCGAGAAGCTGAGTATTGTGAAAGAGTGATAGGTGAGCTTCGTGATGTTCAATGGGTACGTCCCTTATTGGATCGGATACGAGAACGGGGTGGTGTCAAGTATGAGACCAAGCCGCTACTTTTTGAACTCCGATTCGCATATGAGCTCCAGTTGTTGGGACTAAAGGCGAAATATGAATATGAAACAGGGGTTGGATCTTCAACGGTTGATTTCTATATTCCCATTGGTGGGATCGAATGGTTAGTTGAGCTAGTTAGTCTTCAAGTCAGTGATGCTGTGAAAGACGCGACACGTTACGACGGTCTCGTGTCTAGCGTTGAGCTTTCAAGTGATGCTGCTGATCTAAGGCAGACACCAGAGGCCGGAATGATAAGAGCTCAAGAAAAAATAGCTGACAAGGTTTTTTCTAAGGTGGATGGTCCTGTGAAATTCCCTCCTGTTAAGCTACGCCGATACCATGTCATCCTGTGCGATATGCGCGGATACCTTCTGAATGGCGGAGATAAGTGGGATTACAGACAAATGGCATACGGTCATGCAGGAATTCCTGTATCTCATCCGCAACGAGAGATGCTTATCCAATATTGGGCTAAGAGGGCGGATGGTCTCAGCGAACCGATAAAGGGATTGTTTGAAGAGTCAAATCCCACTCGAGGCGTTAAGTACATACAGGAACGTGTCCATTTCTTGGGGTTTGTGAATGAACGGAAATATGGGAAAGGTTGTGTTCAGGAGAGCTCGCAGTACCTGGCTAACTGGCACTTGTTTTCTGAGGACGCGATGGCCAAAGACGTCTTCCGTGCTCACTATCCAATGAAGATAGTGAAAAAAGGTTCAGCATGCAGCCAGTAATCACCAAAGACCTCATTGCGCAGCATAATCTGACGGACAAGGAGTACGATTTGGTTTCTTTTTGGGGGCGAAGGGACGGAGAGAGGCCGTTGAAGACGCTGCTGTGATCCATATCATTCGTACGCGGGCTACCAAACAGCAGTTGGAAGAGATGCTTCAGGTGCTTGGAACTTACGTGAAGTTGGCTGTTGATCTTGAGCGAGGAATTCTTGCCGGCGGTGGAGCATTACATGCAGATTGCGAGGCTGTGTTGTTAGAGGATGGTGGTCGGCAGGAAGATATATGGGGAGCGGATTGGGTTTCGTCTTCACAGCAGGTCACGTTCGAATCCTTGATCAATATTCGGCCCCGCCAAAACAACCCCTCGCTGGAAATATTGGATTCTGGTATCAGAGAGCGTGTGGTTGAAGTCGTTAAGCCCTTATTGGGTGGAGTGTGAGGGATAGATCTGCCATTCAAGTACGTTATCTTCGCGACACCCTTCCCGTTCGCCTAGGTGGATTGGCGGCTAATTTGAGCCGGATTAAATCGTTTGCTGCACATGATGCCAGCCGTGATGCGGTGGAAAGCCTGATCGATGAGAGTAAGTACTTTATCGAGTGGACGGCGGCTGATGCTGAGACACAGACGGCAGCCGAACTTGTCGTTTTGCAAATCCAACTTGCACGATGGGAGTACAACTGGAGCCGTATTTGGGCAGACCCTGAACAGCGGCGACGTCTTGCTGAGGAATCGAGTGTCTGGTCAAAGCGAGTACTGGAACTGTCCGGTCTTTTGAGCACGAGCGCCGCATCTGTCTAGTGTTGGAGTGATTGATTCATGCAAGCTCAAGTGATTACCAAAGACCTCATCGCGCAGCATATGAAACAATCAAGAGAGGCCTAGGGAGGTCCTAGCTATGGAAATCTTTCCTGGTATCTCGATGGACCCCGGGATCAGGTTTGGGAAGCCCTGTCTCACGGGGACACGTATCGATGTGGCGACGGTGGTGGGAGCGTTGGCTGCAGGGGACAGTATCGAAGCGGTACAGGACGCCTATGCCATCACGCGGGAGCAGATTTTGGCAGCGCTTGGATATGCGAGAGGGGAGGTCTTATGAGTAAGGCCACGGTCAAAGAGGAAATGAAAAAGATGCTGGAATCTCTTCCTGAGGATTGTACGTGGGAGGACATCCAGTACCACATCTACGTCAGGGAAAAAATTGAACGAGGAGTGGCCGCTGCGGACGCTGGTGACATCATTTCTCAGGAGGAAGCGGAAAAGAGGGTGGACCAGTGGCTAAAGTCGTCTGGACAGGGCCAGCGCTGAAGGACCTAGAAGTTATCGTCAGGTTCATTGCCATGGATTCTCCGCGGTATGCGGAGCGATTCTCGAAGCGATTGGTTCAGGCGCCACTGGTCCTCAAAGAGTATCCTCTGCTTGGGAGAGTGGTCCCCGAATACGAGTTGCCAAACTTCCGAGAACTGATTCATGGAGCGTACAGGATTATCTACGAAATTCGTCAAGACACCTGTTACATCGAAGCGGTGATTCACTCCAGCCGAGATCTGATGATGCACTATGAGCCAGGCCAGTGGGATGTGACTGAATGATTTTCACCAAAGATCTCATCGCGCAGCATAATCTGACGGATGAGGAGTATCAGAAGATCGTCGAGATACTCGGGCGGGAACCGAATATCACTGAATTGGGCATGTTCTCGGTGATGTGGTCGGAGCATTGCTCCTATAAGAGTTCGCGCGTGCATTTGAAGAAGCTGCCGACGACGGGACATCGAGTAGTTCAGGGGCCGGGGGAAAATGCCGGCGCCGTGGATATCGGCGATGGGCTCTGCGCGGTCTTCAAGATGGAGTCGCACAACCATCCCTCGTTCATCGAGCCTTATCAGGGTGCAGCGACGGGGGTGGGTGGGATTCTGCGCGACATCTTTACGATGGGGGCGCGCCCGATTGCCTTGCTCGATGCGCTGCGGTTCGGTGGGCTCGACCATGCGAAGAACCGGCATCTGGTTAAGGGCGTCGTTGCCGGCATTGCGGCCTATGGCAACTGCATGGGGGTGCCGACGGTCGGAGGCGAAATCGTCTTCAACGATATTTATTCGCAGAATCCGCTCGTGAACGTGTTTTGTCTCGGTATTGCACACAAGGACAAGATCTTCCTTGGAACAGCGGCCGGGGTCGGCAATCCGGTGATCTATTTCGGTTCGAAGACGGGCCGCGACGGAATTCATGGCGCCACAATGGCCTCCGATTCCTTCGACGACCAGTCGGAACAGAAGCGCCCTACGGTGCAGGTGGGCGATCCCTTTACTGAGAAGCTGTTGCTGGAAGCCTGTCTCGAACTGATGGCGGGCGATCTGCTGGTGGGTATCCAGGACATGGGGGCAGCCGGGTTGACCAGTTCATCCTGTGAAATGGCGTCGCGTGCCGGTAACGGAATCGATCTGGACCTGACCGATGTGCCGCGGCGTGAGACGGGCATGACACCCTATGAATTGATGCTGTCGGAATCGCAAGAACGCATGTTGATGGTGGCGCAGGCGGGCAAGGAAGACGAATGCATCCGGATCTGCAAGAAGTGGGATCTCGACGTGGCGGTGGTGGGACGGGTCACGGGTGACGGGATTCTCCGTGTGAGGGATCAGGGCAAGGTGGTGGCAGAGATTCCGGCGAAGTCGCTCGCCGATGACGGGCCACGCTACGAACGGCCTTATTCGCCGCCGGGCTATCAGGACATGTTGACCAACCTGAATTACGATGCGCTTCCCGATGTGAAGGATGCAAGTGCGGCGCTGATGTCGTTGCTGGAGTCGCCGACGATTGCGAGCAAACGCTGGGTCTATGAACAGTATGACCACATGGTGCGGACGAACACGATGGTTCGGCCAGGTTCCGATGCGGCGGTGGTTCGGATCAAGGGGACGAATAAAGCCATCGCGATGACGGTGGACTGTAATAGCCGCTACTGCCTGCTGCATCCCTACGAAGGGGCTCGCATTGCGGTGGCCGAAGCGGCGAGGAATCTGGTCTGTTCCGGCGCGGAGCCGATCGGGCTCACGGACTGCTTGAATTTCGGTAACCCCGAGCGGCCCGAGATTATGTGGCAGTTTGTGTTGGCGATCGAGGGGATGAAAGATGCCTGCGAGTATTTCAAAGTTCCCATCGTCAGCGGCAATGTGAGCTTCTACAACGAAACCAACGGTCTCTCGATTTATCCCACCCCGATGTTGGGGATGGTGGGTCTGATCGATTCGGCCGATCAGACGATGACGCAGTGGTTCAAGCAGGACGGCGATGCGATTCTCCTCCTGGGCAAGACGAAGGAGGATCTGGGCGGGAGTGAATATCTGAAAGTGCTCCATCACCGGGAGCAGGGATCGCCACCGTTCCTCAGTCTAGAGACGGAAAAGGCACTCCATGATTTCATCCTGAACGTGATCCATGAGGGAGCCGTGCAATCTGCCCATGATTGCTCAGATGGGGGGTTGTCTGTCGCATTGGCTGAATGTTGTGTCTCTGCCCCGGACACCAGGCGAGGAGCTGTGGTAAGATTGCCTCTCGATGCATTGCGGCTGGATGCGCTCTTGTTCGGTGAGAGTCAATCACGGGTGGTCCTTTCGGTGAAGCCCGAGATGGCCGACCAAGTATTGAACCGCGCCTGGGACTCCGGTATTCCCGCGATGAAGATCGGGACGGTGGGAGGCGACCGTTTCGTCATCGATGTAGACAAGGGGCAATGGAGCGAGGGGTGCCGCATCGACCTCCCGGTCGATCAACTTCACGACCGATGGGCCTTTTCGATTGAACGAACACTCAATGAAACGTGAAGGGTTAGTCGTAAGGGGCGAGGGGTTAAGGGTAAGAGGTAAGAGGATTATGAGTCAGGACCGAGTAGTGCCTTCAATCACCTCACGCCGTACGCCTCGCGCCTTACCCATTATCACCCCTGATAAGTTCCACGACGAATGTGCCGTCTTCGGCATCTACGGCCACAAGGAAGCGGCAAATCTCACCTATCTTGGGTTGTATGCCCTGCAGCATCGCGGACAGGAAGCCTCCGGCATTGTCTCGGGCGATGGCGAGCAGTTTCATGTCCATAAGGGCCAGGGGCTTGTTGCGGATATCTATAATACCCACGCGCTCGATCAATTAACCGGTTCGATGGCGATCGGTCACAATCGCTACTCCACGGCGGGGGGGAACGATCTCAAGAACGTCCAGCCACTCTCGGTCAACTTTGCGTTTGGGAATCTGGCGCTCGCCCACAACGGCAACCTCATCAATGCCCAAGTGCTGCGTCACGAGCTTGAAGCGTACGGCGCTATCTTTCAATCCACCTCGGACAGCGAAGTCATCATCCATCTGATCGCCCATTCGCGGGCCAATACGTTGCTGGCCCGCATCATCGATGCGTTGAGCCAAGTTCGCGGGGCATTTTCGCTCGTCTTGCAGACGGACGACGGGATCATTGCGGTACGCGACCCGCATGGGTTCCGGCCGCTCTGTCTCGGTCGGCTGGGCGATACCTACCTCGTGGCCTCGGAAACCTGCGCGTTCGATCTGCTTGGAGCTGATATTGTCCGTGAGATCGAGCCCGGCGAGTTGGTCGTGCTGAACGACAAGGGTGTGACGAGTCATAAGCCGTTTGTGCCGGTCAGTCCGGCCATGTGTGTCTTTGAGTATGTGTACTTCGCTCGGCCGGACAGCAAGATCTTCGGCGCGAACGCGGTCTATGCCACACGTAAAGCCTTGGGTAGACAGCTGGCGCTCGAATCGCCGGTGCCGGCGGATATCGTCGTTCCCGTACCGGACTCCGGGGTGCCTGCCGCGCTCGGCTATGCCGAGGGGGCGGGGATTCAGTTCGAACTCGGGTTGATTCGGAATCACTATGTCGGCCGCACCTTCATTGAACCGGAGCAATCGATCCGCCACTTCGGCGTAAAGGTGAAGCTCAATGCCGTGCCGGAGGTGCTGGAGGGAAAACGAGTCGTCGTGGTCGATGATTCGCTGGTGCGGGGCACGACGAGCCGTAAAATTGTGAAGATGCTTCGCAATGCCGGGGCCAAAGAAGTGCATGTGCGCATCAGTTCGCCGCCGATCGTCTCTCCCTGCTTCTACGGCATTGACACGCCCACCAGGAAGGAACTCATCGCCTCCAGCCACTCTATCGAAGAGATTCGGAAGTACATCACGGCCGATAGCCTCGCCTATTTGAGTCTCGATGGCATGCTGAACGCCGCCCCCGGCACACCGGACCAGTATTGCAACGCCTGCTTTACCGAACGCTACCCCATTCCCCTGACCCGTGCTGAGGAATGGCAGCTTGGCCTCTTCGACCCATCCCTCTAGCAGGCTACTGAAAACGCCCGCCAACGTCGTTCTCACCTCAGAAAAATCCTCAACGTACCCCAGAGGGTACGCTTCCGGTGTTTTCTTCGGCTGCGGCCTTGTTGGTCAGACGTTTTGAGCAGCCTGCGGGATCTGACACTGTGGCTGCTGTTTGTGTATCTCTGCGCCGTTGCCCCTGAAAAAATCTGCATGGTAGGATAGCGCGATAGGAAGTGCTGAGTGCTAAGTTATGAGTGCTGAGCTCGGATTGATTGTTTCTTCGCTCAGCACTTCGTAAGAAATGGAGCTTCCCATGAAACGAACGGTCTCCGTACTCGGTGCGCTACTACTTCCGATTCTTGCGGTCCACCTGGTCCTTGCCGCGGGATTGTTCAAGGTGGGTGAGAAGGCGCCTTCGTTTGCGCTGACGGCCATCACCGGTGAGACTGTGGGGCTGGATACCTACAAGGGGAAGGTCGTGGTACTCGGACTGTTTCATATCTGTGACCCCTGTATGATGCAGGGGTCGACGCTCCAGAAAGTTTCTGAGAGGACGAAGGGAAAAGACGTGGCTGTGCTCGGCGTTAATTCTTCCGGCAACTCGAAGAAAGAAGTCGGCGAGTTCTTATCCGCCTTTCCAGTGAACGTCACCTATCCCTATCTGCTCGATCCGAACAAGGTGACGGACAAATTGTACGGTGGAGGGAAGTTTATTCCCAACGTGTATGTAATCGATCAGCAGGGCGTGATCCGCTGGCAGCGTGTCGGCAATATGGATCTGGCAGGTGAAGAGGCGATTGTGGCGGAAGTTGACAAGTTATTGGCAGGTGGAAGCAGTTAGATGTAAGGCGCACCGCGGCTAAGGAATCCCGCTGCTCGCGGAACGCGCACGATGAAACTGTGCTCGTCCGATGCGCGCAGTGAAGGACAGTCCGGCGACTCCCTTGGGGGAGAAGGTTTGATGGTGCAGAGAAGGAAACAGGAAGCCCTCGCCTGGGCTAAGGGCACGTCTCGGAGTGCCGGTGGGCGGGTGGGTGAGAAAGTTGCGCGCAGTGGAAGATCACTCAGCCCCCATCCCTGAAGAAATAACGAGCAGGCTTGGAGAGATCATCTGTAACCTCGTTCGACGGCCGCACGTAGACCAACATGGGTGCCCTTCCAAGAGAGGGAAGGCAAGATTCCCGCTTGGAAATCAACCGACTTCTGTTAGGGAGAGGAAAGAAGACGATGGATGAGATGGAAGAGGGAAAGCAGAAGTTTTTGGAGGTGGTGAAGGGGACTGATGCCGCCGTGCAGGTCGTCATTCCCGTGACGCCTTCTAATAGTATGTTTCTGATTTCCCTGACGAAGGGGCCGAATCGAAAATTTATTACGATCTCGGAAGATGACATCATCGACCTGCCCAATGAAGCGAGCATCCTGGCTAAGGTGACGAAAACCGTCAAAGATGCCGTCGCGGCATTGTGAGACGGCGCGACGAGCGGGACAGGCGCGAAAGGCGTGAGTGCGAAAACAATCACAGGTGAAAAAAATCTCTCGATCGCGTCTCGCATGTCGCGTTGTCTGCCCCTAGGCCTTATATGAAGAATCTGCTCCCCGGCATCTGGCAATGGTCCTGGTTCTCTGAGGAGAAGCAGCTCGATTTCAACGGGCTCTTCCTGACGGTCGGGGAACACAAGATTCTTATCGACCCTCCGCCGATGACAGGCGCGGCGAGTTCCGTGATACTCCGCAACGGCCCCGTTGATTACATCATTGTGACGAATCGCGACCATGCCCGCGAAGCGGCGAAGTACCAAGAGGAGTTTCATTGTCAGCTATACGTGCCGGAGGCCGACGCGCCGCAGATGGACCTCAAGCCGACCAAAACGTTTAAAGACGGGGAATTGCTCACAGGGGGGATCTGGGTGATTCAGCTGAAAGACCAGAAGTCTCCCGGAGAATCGGCGTTGTTCATTCAGCAGGGGAAGGGCGTGCTGATTGTCGGCGATGCGTTGATCGGGAAGCCGGCCGGCTCCGTCAGTCTCCTGCCTGCTGAAAAATATGTCGATGTGATAAAGGCCCAAGAGGGACTGCGTCGTCTCCTCAAGTACAATTTCGATAGTTTGTTGGTCGGCGACGGGGCCTCGATTCTCACCGACGCCAAGCAGGCGGTCGAACGGGTGTTCCAACCCTTATCATGACGCTACGCAACGGACTCTCCGAAGAACTCAATCGCCAGGGAAACGAGCATTTTTCGCGCGGGTTCTATACCGATGCCTACACCTGCTATGCGAAGGCGTTGGAATGCGACCGGTTGACCGGGGATCAACGGGCGTTGGCCGCCACGCTGGGAAATCTCGGGAATATTTGTGCGGTCAGCGGGCGTCGGGAATCGGCCCAGACCTACTATCAAGAGGTGTTGGAACTCCAGAAGATTCTTGGGGATGACAAGGGAATCGGGACGACGTTGGGAAATTTAGGGAATCTCAGGGCCGATGCGGGCGAATGGGATCGCGCCCAGGCCTATTATCTCGAAGCGTTGGATCTCATGTGTAAGGCTCACGATGAGGCAGGCAAGGCGGTGCTGTTTTCGGATCTTGGGTTGGTCGCACGCGAGACCAAAGAGTACGAGCAGGCGATTGGATACTATGAACAGTCGCTGGTCCTGATGCGGCGGTTGGGGAATGAGGGCGGCGTGGCCGATGCCTGGCGCATGATCGGTCGAACGTTTTTGCTCCAGCAGCGCTACGACGACGCCATCGCCTGTTGCCAGACCAGCCAGTCGATTGCCGAGCGATCGCGCGATGAGCTGCGGACAGGCGGCGCGCGCTATGTGCTGGCCCAATGTTATGAAGAGACCGGCAAGTTGCGTGAGGCTGCGGATCTCCTTGAACTGGTGGTGCAAATGGATCGCAAATATCAGCTGCCTAAACTTGAAGAGAATATCCAACGGCTGGCGGCCTTGCGTGCCAGCCTCTCGGGGCAGGATGGGGCACCGCCTCATCGAAAGACGCACGCATGAGTGAGGGAGCTTCGACGGCGTGGGCCGCTCTCAGAGCCTCGCTGGTCCCCACATTTCCACAACTACTGGAATTGGAAGCCGGCGGTGCGTTGTCGATGGATCTTGGTTCCGACGGATGGCTGCTGGAACTCACGCCGGACGGGCGGCTGCTCTGCCAGTATGGAGTGGCGATTGACGATGTGATGACCCTTCTATCCGATGGGACGCCGGAAGATCTTGGCACCGACGAGATCGCGAAGCAGGCCAAGTACTTCATCCAACCGGCCGTCTCAAAGTATCGCGCGTTGCTGTTGAAATCTGGATTTTCAGAACAGACCGAGATGAACGATGCGTATGTGGCTGTTCGTTTCGAACGGAGCGTGGACGTGACAAATTCTATGGCCGTGCAGGGCCTGATGCGCTGGTGCGTGCGAACGATCGGCGTGGCCAGGTGAGGAGGCGGATCGCCACATTCGATGACTTGCGCGATGCGATTATGGCATATCGGTTGCCGCGGGTCCTGATCGCCGCCCTTGAGCTGAACCTCTTCACGGCTATCGGGACGGATGCATGGACGGTTCCTGAGCTGGCTCGTGACGTGAAGGTCAGTGAGCGGGGGCTGGCCATTCTCTGCCGGAATCTCGCGATGGCCGGCGTGCTGAAGAAAAAGGGCGAGATCTATACGAACAGCCGGTTGGGCGCCACGGCGTTGAACGCACACCATCCGGCCTATCGGGGGGACTATCTCCAGCTGATCACGAGCCATTGGGCTGATTGGGGACGCTTACTGGAATCGGTGAGGAGTGGATTACCGCTCGATCACGATGAGCCGGAAGAGCCGGACTATCGTCGTCGGTTCACATGGGCGATGCATCACCGGACCCTGGAGACGGCTCCGAAGATGGCGGCTCAGATTGACTTGCGTACTGCGCGGACCCTGCTCGATCTTGGCGGCGGTCCCGGCACCTATGCCATGGCCTTTCTCGCAAAGAATCCCACGCTCCGCGCCACGGTATGTGACCGTCCTGAGGCGCTCGCCGTGGCGAAGGAGATTGCGTCGACTCACAAGGCCGGTGCGCGACTCTCCTTTCTGCCGTTGGATATGATGACGGAAGCCATTCCAGGCACCTACGATGTCATCTGGTATTCGAACGTGCTCCACATCTATTCGCCGAAAGACAATCAGGCCGTGTTTCGGCGCGCGTTGGCTTCATTAAATCCCGGAGGCAGGCTGCTGATTCAGGATGCCTTTCTCCACGATCGAAACGGTCTGTTTCCCGAAGAGGCGAGTCTCTTCGCGGTTTCGATGTTGCTGTTCACCGAGAAGGGCAATACCTATTCGGCAGCCGAAACGAGGGCCTGGTTGGCGGATGCTGGATTTGAACGGATCAAGGTCTTGCGGATGAAGAAGGGGACGGAGGACTGGGAGGGCGGGATACTGGAAGCGCGGTCCCCTGGAACGAATGAAAAAACGCGCGTCCGCCGAATAGGATCAGTAAGAAGTTCACGATCCCGCTCATCGCACTGAAGAGGAACAGGGCGCCGACTTCGCCTTGTCCGCCTAGGATGCTCGTGATTGTGGCAAGGTCTAACGCCAATCCCACCGTTCCATAGATGACGCAGGCCATGGCAGTCCAGGTCCATCCGATCCGTACGAGGCCTGCGAGCGCTATAGGAAATGCGAGGAGATAGAGCATCCACCCGACTCGGCCTGCCTCCGTCGAAGCCGGTATGAGCTGGGAGGTATTGGCACCGATGAGGCAGAGTCCCGCGAGCAGGCCGATCAGCGTCCAGGTGTGTCGCATGGATGGGATGATACCTGCGTCTGCTGTGCACTGCAACAGGACCAGCAGGATGCTGAAAAAGTCCGCCAGCTTCGTTCTCGGCTCATCGAAATCCTCAACGTACCCCAGAGGGTACGCCTCCGGTTTCGACTCGCCTGCGGCCTTGCTGGACGGCCTTTTTGAGCATCCCTAGACTATTCTGACACCAGCGCGAAATGTAAGATTCTAACGGCACATTGTGGATACACCGAGATTTTCCGCAGCCTGATAGGGTGCTGATAGCGGTGAGTGGGAGATCGCGAGGGATAACGACGATGGCAGATCCGTCCGACAGAGCGTCTCAGACCTGTCTTCTGGTCTACGATGGCCAATGCCTCCTCTGTGTTACCGCCAAGAAGGGCCTTGAGCGACTGGAGACTCACGCGGATGCTACCCCGATACGGATGGTCCCCTATCAGAGCGAAGAGGCTCAGCAGGCCTTGGGGGAGAGCTATCGTCCAGGTCGTCCCAACGCCGCCTTCCTGGTCCGTCCTAACGGGGAGATTGCCCGTGGGCTCGATGCTTTTCTGGCCCTCCTGCCTGGCCTCAAGGGTGGGCGGGTCCTCTCAGCCCTCTTGAGCCTTCCACTGGTGAAGCCTTTGGGCTATCTGCTGTATTGGTTTGTGGCCCGGTACCGGTATTCCATCTTTGGCAAAGTTCCGCTTGCGGGGGCTTCCGGGAGTCTCCATACACCGAGTCGAGAAACACCTCACAAGTAGCCAATTTTCCACCTGCAATACGAAGTTCGACGCTCCAAAAACCTCGAACTTCGGACCTCGAACCTTGATCCCTCGGTCGTCTCGTCCCCTCTCGCTCGTCCGCCTGTTCCGCGCGACTAGTTAAGGTCCCCCCTCTTTCGAAGGGTTTTCTCCCCATAGTGGGGAATTTACGCTGAAACGCGTCAATGCGAGACTTCAGCACAAGTGAGGGAGAACCGCACATGACGATCATCCAATGGCTGTCTGAGACGACAGGTGAAGTCCGGGACTGGTTCAGGTCGATCGGGCGTGAGTTGGTGCCGGTGTATGTGTATAAGGAGCGGCGGATTGATGGTCGAACGAGAAAGGCTTTCTGCGGCGCGTTGATCGCCTGTGCCATGATCGGTCCGAGCCTTCCGCTGCCAGCCTGGACTGCAGACTTATCGTCTCTCGCGCCAGTGAATCCCCGGACGGTCGTGGCAGCTGGTGTTGGGTATGAGAATGCCGAGACGTCAATGATTACCGTGAAAACCTACGATGCCGAGAACGGCATGATCATTTTTGAGGAATCGTATGAGTTGGACGTGAAAGAGGACGCAGCGTCAGCGGACAGTCAACCGCGTGAGCGGATTTTTGCGGGCGGAGTTGGCCCGGGGGTTGACGGACTCTCAGCGTTCACGCTCCGTGTCTATGACGCGGCCACAGGACGGTTTCTCTGGGAAGGCCTCCTGAATCTCAATGGCGGCAATCAAGAATCCAGTTCCACCCACCGAGTCGTGGCCCATCTTGTTGCGCCTAAGGCGAAGGTGACCCAGGTCCACAGCCGAAGCGCCCTCGACGGTCAACCCCAGTTTTTCCTCCGTGCCGTCGATCCGGCCACCGGACAGCTTGTGTGGACCGACCAGTTCTCAGCCGGGACCGGCAGGTTTGCGCGTACAGAACATGTCAGCAGGGCCGTCGTTGGCCAGACAGAGGGGTTGGCGGCCCCATCTCAGCAGATCGAGTTTCGCATCCGAATGATGGATGATCGGGGCCAACAGATATTGTGGGAAGATACAATCGAGCCGACCGTGGAGGAGACAGACGAGGTAATCGGGCATGATGCTATGGCCGAGAATCTGCCGGCTTGGCGTGTCGCGGGGCCCGAGGAGATGAAAAAGGACGGGATTTAATCGTAGTGGAAAGGCATTCGATCCCCTTGCGGATGCGGCAAGATCTCTGCGAGTTAGCTTTTCTTTCCGTGCTCCTGTAGCTG
>Ga0209640_10001395_pt1 | contig 20397 bp, 18 predicted proteins | sample RifCSP10_1_FD_184018 | JGI IMG/M metagenome (GOLD analysis project Ga0209640, IMG submission 184018) | Soil microbial communities from Rifle, Colorado - Rifle CSP2_sed 10_1 (SPAdes) (version 2) | ecosystem: Environmental > Terrestrial > Deep subsurface > Rock core/Sediment | place: Rifle...
CTTGCAGGCAGATAACCACCAGTGGCGATGATACGTGAATAAATCAAAGCAGATCCTTAACTATTCGGTTTCCACTTTGTCAGCGACAACCTTTTTACCGCGGTAATATCCATCCGAACTGATATGATGCCGACGATGAACTTCGCCTGTTACTGGTTCAACTGACAAGGCCGATCCTGTTAATGCGTCATGAGCGCGACGCATACCTCGTTTTGACTTGGACTTTTTGGTTTTTTGTACAGCCATAACACCTGTCTCCTCTTACATCTATTTATTACGGTTAAAATTTTTCAAGACCGCGAATGGACTTTCACGTTCAGGTCTATATTTTTCAACAATCCGGCTTCCCTCGCAGTGTTCCCGTTCATGCACCGGCGCAATCGGTAATGCTAATAAAATCTCCTCTTCCAGCAGCGTTTCCAGGGAAATCTCATTATCATTTAACGTTAATGGCTCGTAACGATCGGAAAAATTTTGGGCATCATTTTGATTAAAAATTCCAAGGCTAATCGTACCTTGCAGTGGTAAATCCATAGGCTGCATACAACGTTGGCAAGCAACTTTCAGGTTAGCCCTGTATTCACCCAGGATAAAGACCACTCCCTGTTCATCTTTACCGAAATGTAATTCAAAATTTATATTGCCTTTATCATCGCGAACGACTTCCCTGATTCGCTGTAACGCACATAATGGCACCGTTCCCGTTAACCCCTCCTGCCGCTCTGCGAGCTGTACGGGGTTTATCAAGTGCAATTCGGGGGGCACCATCAGGCGGGCAAGTTTATCGGTACAATGAAAGTGTGTCAAAGAAAATGATATATTTAACCCATTGACTTGACAGGTATTTACAGGCTGGCATGATGAATATGTTTATTGTCCATTGCTGGAGAAAAACCCATCAAATTGATACTCGCATCCGGTTCCGCTTTCAGGCAAAGTCTGTTACAAAGACTAAATATTCCTTTTTCAATTATCAGTCCTGAGATTGATGAATCGCCGTTGCCAGGGGAACTTCCGGAAACATTGGTATTGCGCCTGGCGGAAGCAAAAGCAGCAAAGGTGGCAGAACGCGAACCTGCGGCACAGATAATCGGTTCAGATCAGTTGGCAACTCTGGAAGGCAAAATTCTGGGGAAACCCGGTACCTACGAGCAGGCTTTCCGGCAATTATCAGAGATGAGCGGCGCAAGTGTCCGCTTTTTTACGGGCGTATGCCTGCTAAATTCAAGTAATGGGAACAAACATCTGGCATGCATCCTCAATGACGTCCATTTCCGGCAGTTATCAGCCCAGGAAATCGAACGATATCTTAATAGTGAAGAACCTTTCCAGTGTGCCGGCAGCTTCAAATCAGAAGCCTTAGGGATAACTTTGATTGAAAAAATCGATGGGCCGGACCCGACGGCGTTGATAGGTCTCCCCTTAATAAAACTCTCCGAAATGTTACGGAACGAAAACTATAATTTACCTTAATTTAATCATATATCTAACTGTATTTAATTAAGTTATTATATTTTATATGTCACTTCGAGTGTCGTTAATACTGTTTGTAGCTCAACCGGTAATACCGAGTTCATAACCAGGTCTTTTTGTTTTCCTGGCCATGCAGGAATGCCTAAAGTCTTGGCATGCAGGAACACGCGGTGTAAACCAAGTTTCCTCATGTCCTGATTAAAGCTTTTATCGCCGTATTTTGTATCGCCGGCAATCGGGTGATGGATAAATGCAGCATGTACTCGTATCTGGTGTGTACGACCGGTATTTATAATAACTTCAGCAAGCGTCGTCCGCTCAAATTGCTTACTGCGGGTGAATTCAGTCAGGGCGTGTTTGCCTGATTCAGAGATAGTGGCAACTCTTTCACCTGATTTAGAGAAATTTTTCTCAATCGGAGCAGTAACTTTCACCTTTCGATTATGTAAATGCCCCATTAACAGGGCCATATATTGCTTTTGGATCCGGCCCTCCCGCAAACACTCGTGCAACCAACGCAGGCTAAGGCTGTTTTTTGCTATCATCAGGCAACCAGAGGTTTCTTTATCCAGGCGGTGTACCAATTGCAGGTCGGAGTCAGCTGGTCTCAGAAATCGTAATATTTCTATGATTCCGAATGCCTGGCCGCTGCCACTATGGACGGATATCCCGGCCGGTTTATTCAAAATAATAATCTCCTCATTTTCAAAAATCAGGCTTTCCCTGACCAGATTCAGCAGATTATTACCCGGCAGTTCGGTTTTTTCCGAAACTGATAAATGTACCGGTGGAATACGGATTTTATCGCCTATTTGCAGCCGGTAATCCTGTCGGATACGCCCACCATTTACCCTGATTTCACCGCGGCGCAACATTTGGTATATCCTGGATTTAGGCACCTTTCCCAGTTCTTTAAACATAAAATTATCAATACGGCGGTTACACTGGCCGGCATCGATAATTACCTGCCTGGCACCTGCTTTTTTATTTTGGATCATGGACATATGTGAATATTTGGCATTGCCGCCACACCGGAAGATTGCTATATTAACCGACATAGGTGGATACGAGTAACTCTATTCCACGCTGTTTATCTATCAAGATGACTGCAACCAATCGTAGTATCGAAGTTGGCAAACATAATGTGATAGTAATATTCCGCTTGTGCGGAGATTTAATTTAATCACTCCTTCGACCGATGGCTGCCCAAGGTCTGGATAGTAAACAAGACTAAAGGTTTCGCGAATTTTAATTACGATAACGGACGTTCGCATATGGGGTGATACCAGCCTCAAAAACGAGATTTTAATCAGGCACGATTGATACCCGAGTTGAACTGTTTTAATCCAACTACGGAATAACGGGGTTCAGCTCTGTAAATTTGAGACGCGATTGAATAATTAACCAGTTAAACAACCATTCAATAAGATTGAATGGTTCAACCCCAGTTCAGGCATTAGTATCGAGATTAGATATTTTTCCTGACTGCCGGGTGCGAAGTACAGGACATTTAAACATGAAGAGAATGCTGATCAATGCGACTCAGCCGGAAGAGTTGCGCGTGGCGCTAGTGGATGGTCAACGCCTGTATGATCTAGATATAGAATCTGCAGGCCGTGAACAAAAAAAATCCAACATTTATAAAGGCCGCATCGTCAGGTTAGAACCGAGTCTTGAGGCGGCGTTTGTCGATTATGGCTCAAAACGGCACGGTTTCCTGCCATTTAAGGAAATCGCCCGAACCCTGATTAAAACCAAGTCCGAAGACGGCGATCGTGGCCGAGTGAATATCAAGGATGGACTTGAAACCGGACAGGAATTCATTGTCCAGGTTGAAAAGGAGGAACGTGGCAATAAGGGGGCCGCACTAACAACTTTCATCAGTCTGGCAGGTCGTTACCTCGTCCTGATGCCTAATAACCCTCGGGCGGGTGGTGTTTCCCGGCAAATTGAAGGTTCTGACCGGTCGGATGCCAGAGAGGCAATGAGTGTACTGGATATCCCCCAGGGTATGGGTCTGATTTTACGAACTGCTGGTGTCGGCAAAAACAGCGATGAGCTGCAATGGGACCTGGATTATCTCATGCAACTTTGGGATGCCATTAAGAAGGCGGCTAAAACCAAAAACGGGCCATTCCTGATATATGCCGAGAGTGACTTGGTCATCCGTGCAATAAGGGATTATTTACGCCAGGATATCAGCGAAATTTGGATCGATGAGGAGGAAGTTTATCAGCGGGCACGGGAATTCATGGAACAGGTAATGCCCGCGAATGTGCCCAGATTGAAGCTCTACAAGGAAAAAGACCCCCTCTTCAACCGCTACCAGATTGAAGGCCAGATAGAAACGGCATTCTCCCGTGAAGTGACCCTGCCCTCCGGCGGGGCGGTCATTATTGACCATTCCGAGGCATTAACCAGTATCGATATCAATTCAGCCCGGGCTACTAAAGGTGAAGATATCGAGGAAACCGCTCTGAATACCAATCTCGAGGCCGCTGATGAGGTCGCCCGTCAATTACGCTTGCGGGACCTCGGTGGTCTGGTGGTTATAGATTTCATCGATATGATGAATTCCCGTAACCAGCGCGAAGTAGAGAACCGGCTCAAAGACGCACTGAAAGTTGATCGGGCCAGGGTGCAAATAGGCCGGATTTCGAGATTCGGGTTGTTAGAAATGTCACGCCAGCGGTTACGACCATCTCTTGGTGAATCAAGCCATATCCCCTGCCCGCGTTGTGATGGCCAGGGCACCATTCGTAGCGTTGAATCGCTGTCGCTTGCCGTTCTGCGGATTATCGAAGAAGAATGCATGAAGGAAATGACCGCCAAGGTGATTTCACGATTGCCGGTTGATGCAGCAACGTTTCTCCTGAATGAAAAGCGACACTCCATTCGAGAAATAGAAGAACGCCTGGATGTCGAGATTATAATTGTCCCGGACAGGGATATGGAAACGCCCCAGTATGAAGTCCAAAGGGTGCGCCTGACGGAAGCGGATATGCGTGCACATGAAAAACCCAGTTATAAATTGCAACCTACTGAGGCGCCACCAGTTGAAGACAGACCCAGCACCATTCCAAGCAAGGTCGAAGTTCCTGTCATCAAGCAAGTACTGCCATCTCGGCCAGAACCCGTCGTTGTTAAGAAAAACGGCGAAAGCAAAAGTTTGATTACAAGATTATTTGGAGGGCTTTTTGGCAAATCCGTCGCTGAACAACCCGTCAAGGAACCCGTGCAGAAACAGGATGTGCAGCCATTGCCCAGTAGTGACCGCAATCGTGACCGTGATCGAAGCCGGGATCGTGATCGCAACAGGGATAGAGATCGAGATAAAGCACAAAGCAGAAAACGCAATCCCGGCCAGAAACGGCAGGGTTCCGATCCACGGCAGAAGGAAAATACCGGCGCTGAAGATAACAGCCAGAAACAAAAACGCGACCAGCGGCCAAAGCAATCCGGGAGAAGACGCGATTTTGATCACCGTTCAACCGGTAAACCAGCGAGAGATTCATCAAACCGGAAATCCAGGGGCGATTACGAACAGGGTAAAAGAGAAGAAACTCGTGGTGACAAACATCTTAATATTTCTACAACTAATGAATCAATGCAAATCAATCCCGAGTCATCAGAATCGGCAACTACTACACAACAACACAGAATACCTGCCCAATCAGAAACTGCTGAACAAGGCAACAAAGTAAGATCTGATTTCACTGCTTCTGCTCAACCGGGCGAAAATAAGGGTACCCCATCAGCAATACAACCGGTAAGAGCAGGCCCGGACGGAAGTAACGCAGATAGTGCCACCAGGCCATTGTCAGGACCGGTAAGCGATAGTGATTTCTTTTCCGATGACAATGACAGGACATTAAACCGGGAACAATTGCCAAGTGTCAAGGCAACAGAAACTGCACCTCCGGGTGGTCTAAACATGAATCCTGCAGGCCATGCTGAGACAACACGGCAGAATGCGCCAGACTTCCCGTTGCGCAAGGAGATTGGGCAAGCAACTGACTCGTCAGGAAACCATAAAAATTCAGCGAACTCGAAATTTGATAGCGAATCGACTACTGAGATAAAAAAAGGTCAAGTTAAGTCAAATTCCATTGTTGAGATCGATGCGGGTCGTGGCATTCAGGGAAACTCCCCTGCTGAAAATAACATTAACAGTCCGGATTTGTTTTCGATTGAACCGGAAAATGATAAGGAACGATAAGTGATAATGCGTTGTTCTTAAGCGCGATGTTGGATTTACATTCTAGGGAGCTCTGAATAAGCCCCTCCTGGACTTTTCAGAGCCTGCAAAGTAAAAGACGTGACTTTTAATTTTCCAATTCCGCCTGGGCGGAATTGGAAAATACCTGCACATGCATGTGCCGGTCGGACCCTCTTGGTTAATCAAGGATTCGTTAATGTTCGCGGATATGATGAAATGTTATATTAGGCCAGCGTTCCATGGTCAGATTTAAATTGACCATGCTGGGAGCAAGGTATGCCAATTGTCCCCCCCCGTCTTCAGAGAGGTGTTCAATGAGTTTATCCTTGAATTCTCTTAATACCTTAGAATCTTCACACGATATCCATCTGGCGGAAACTATGGGAATATTTTCATAAACACATTCAACTCCGTACTCTTCCCGCAATCTCCAGGCGACGACATCAAACTGCAAAATTCCTACCGCCCCCAGAATTAGATCGTTATTTTTCAATGGGCGAAAAACCTGAACTGCGCCTTCTTCTCCCAATTGCATAAGCCCTTTTAACAGCGCTTTGGCTTTCATCGGATCTTTTAACCGGACGCGGCGGAAAAGTTCGGGAGCAAAATATGGGATACCAGTATAGGTCAGTGATTCGCCCAACGTGAAAGTGTCGCCAACCTGGATAATGCCATGGTTGTGTAACCCAATAATATCCCCGGCCCAGGCCTCGTCTATCTGTTCCCGGGAGCCAGCTAGAAAAGTCAAGGCATTAACTACCTGGATGTTACGATTTAATCTTACATGAAATAATTTCATCCCCTTTTTGTAAGAACCAGAACATATCCTGACAAAGGCTACGCGGTCGCGATGAGCGGGATCCATATTCGCCTGGATTTTGAAAACAAACCCCGTAAATGCTGGTTCCTGCGGATTGACCTCACGCTGAATAGTGAGTCGCGGTAATGGAGCAGGCGCATATTCCGTAAGACAGTTAAGAAATTCCCTGATACCGAAATTGTGTAAGGCGGATCCAAAAAACACCGGTGTTGTTTCTCCGGCAAGGTAACTGAAAGGATTGAATGGCGGGCACACACCTCTGACAAATTCTATTTCCTCGCGCAGATTATGATAGTTATCACCAAATTGATTTCTCGCGGCAGCGCTATCCAATCCCCGAATCTGCCGATCATGAGAGGACTTCCTCGCTTTGTCATAAATAATTATTTTGTCATCATTAAAATGATAAATTCCGGCAAGACTACTGCCCATCCCTAATGGCCAGGTTACTGGTGAACATTTGATATTTAATTCCTTTTCGATTTCATCCAGCAGATCAACAGGTGCTTTGCCTTCACGATCCAGTTTGTTGATGAATGTGATAATTGGAGTGCTGCGCAGACGGCACACGTCCATTAATTTGATGGTACGCTCTTCCACGCCCTTTGAAACATCGATCACCATAAGTGCCGAATCAACGGCAGTTAACGTTCGATAGGTGTCTTCGGAAAAGTCAGCATGACCAGGTGTATCAAGCAGATTGATTACCTTGTCATTATACTCAAACTGCATAACTGAACTGGTGATGGAAATCCCTCTTTCCTTTTCCATTTCCATCCAATCGGAAGTGGCATATCTGGTGGACTTACGTGCTTTGATTGTCCCCGCCATTTGAATGGCGCCACCAAAATAAAGTAACTGTTCAGTAACAGTAGTTTTGCCTGCATCAGGATGAGAGATGATGGCGAAAGTACGCCTTCTGGCAATAGCTTGCTGAATATCGGACATCAGTCTCTGATAATAAAACGGAAATTTAAAAGGAACCTACACCAGGTGTGGTAATAAAAATAAAGGCTGATTATATCATGAATCCCTATTTTATGTCTCTCCTCTAAATTAGCTGTCAACCATTCTGGTTTTTTAAATAAGCACTAAACAGATCTCTGCTGGCCAGTGGCTTGGTGCCCAGATAGTTTTTTAATATTCTTCTGGTTAATTGTTTAGCTTCCTGCAACTGATACGGTTCCTGGATCGCGCTTTGTGCCAATGCAATCAGTGTTTTCCCAGATAATTTTACATATTCACGGTCTTGAGGAGGTGTTGTAGTCGGGCCAAAATCAATTTGGTAAAAATAGAGTTTATCCTGTTCAATGGGCTTGCCTGATATGACATCATGATCAAATACCAATCCATAACCCAGAGATTTAAGAAGTTCTATTTCGAAAACTCTTAATATGGCTTCCTCATTAAACGATTGCTGTAATAGCCTTAATGCATTTTCATAGGTATCAAATAGCTCCTGATGCGGTTCATATTTATGCAATAAACGCATAAGAAGTTCATTCATATAAAAAGCTGCTATCAGCCGGCTACCGCCAAGGTTATAGTTTGTTCCTGCTGCTTCAATAGCAGTAAGCGTGCCCATCTCCCCTCGAATAGTCCAGGCGATGTTCAGTTTCTGGTTGATTTGCATGAGAGGACTTGTGCCGGCATTTCGTTTTTTTGCGCCACGAGCGACTAATGTTAATTTACCGTTGTTACGAGAAAAGACTTCCAATATCAAACTTGTCTCTCGATAGTGACGTTGGTGCAAAATATAACAGGGATGTAAGGCAATCTTCACGGCAGGGTTTTAGCTGTAATTCACGATTATATGTATAAATCGGGCCAGGGTTCTTATTGTGCTTGGTCCGATTGTGGTTTAATGATTACACGAGGGATAATCAAGAGTTACTTAAGTTTCGTAACCGAATTGTCTTAATGCCTGCAGATCCCCGGTCCATTTTTTTCTTACTTTCACCCAAGTCTCAAGGAATACTTTTTTGCCGAACATTTGTTCCATATCTTTTCTGGAACGTTCGCCAATGGATTTGAGATTACAGCCGTTTTTGCCTATAACAATCTTTTTTTGGCCTTCGCTTTCTACCCAGATACTGCCGATTATGTGTATAGCATGGCTCTTGTCCGTGTATTTTTCGATTGTTACCGAGATCTTGTAGGGCAGTTCCGCGCCCAAGATACGAGTCAGTTTTTCGCGTATGAATTCAGCGGCAAAAAAACGTTCGTTTCTATCACTTAACTGGTCCTCCGGGAATGCGGCCAGACCATGAGGCAGTAATGGAACGATTATTTTTTCAGTTAATTCGATATTATCACCCGTGATCGCTGAAACAGGAATTATTTCCTGAAATTTATATTTGGTGGATATTGAATTAATGAAGGGCAATAATTGTTCTTTGTTTTTTAATTTATCAATTTTATTTATTAACAGCAGAACGGGGCATTTGTTCATGCCAATCATTTCCAGAATCTGTTCCTCGGGTTGCTTCCAGACTAGTGCTTCTACGACAAACATGATTACATTAACGTAAGTTAAAGATTCCACGATCTCACGCTGCATATGTCGATTCAAACTTGATTGACGTCTGTTCTGCAATCCAGGAGTATCGATAAAGATAATCTGGTAATTAGTAGCTGTTTTTATACCTAATAACTGCCAGCGAGTTGTTTGCGGTTTTTTAGATGTGATGCTGAGCTTTTGGCCGATCAATTTATTCAGCAAGGTTGATTTGCCGACGTTAGGCCGGCCGATAATACAGGCATAACCACAACGAAAATGTTCAGCCATAATCCTCTTCGTTGGCATGCTGCAAGTAATCGAGTGCCATGCGCGCCGCGTTTTGTTCGGCAATTCGCTTGCTCCTGCCGCTGGCCGAGATTTGTTTCGGCAAGCCGTCTATCTGGCAGGTAATGGTAAATTCCCGGTTATGAGCCTCGCCTCCCTCGGCCAGGAGAATATACACCGGTAAAGGCTTCTTTCTGGCCTGGAGAAATTCCTGTAATTCCGTTTTTGCATCTTTTTCCAGATTGTTTAAAGCCAACCCGGCCAACAGGTCACGATAAAGCGATAATACAAAATTACGGCATGTGGGCAAATCCGAATCAAGATATATTGCCCCGATAATGGCTTCAATGGAATTGGCTAGTATTGAATCGCGTTGCCACCCCCCCGATTTCATTTCGCCTGTTCCCAGTTTCAGATAATCACCCAGATCGAGATTGCGGGCCAACTCGGCCAATGTTAGCTTATTCACCAGAGTGGCACGCAACCGTGTCAGGATGCCTTCCGTTTGGGTCGGAAATTTCCGGTACAGTAATTCTGCAATCAGGAAGCCGAGAACCGAGTCGCCCAGGTATTCGAGCCGCTCATTATTTTGCTTGCCATAACTGCGATGGGTCAGGGCTATATCGAGGAGGGATTGATCCTTGAAGTTATAGCCTATTCGTTTCTCGATCGCTGGAATCGTCTCAATCCCCGGTTCCGGCCATCGCCAAGGGCATACTGATATCGACCATGAGTAACAGTTGTAGTTCGCCGGCCAGTTTATTTGTTGCTTGATATTTCAAATGCAGTACGTTAGGAGTGTTTCTCTCTTTCGCTTTTTCCAGGACCAGAAAATCCTTAATGTTTTTTTCGCTGAATCTTTGGATGTTAGTAATACCGATTCCCCGCAAAAATGCGTCTTGTGCCTCTTTGGCGGTGAATTTGGCTGACCCTTCGCGGTTAACAACCGATTCCATCGCTGCTTTGACCTGTGTTTTCTCATAAATTAGCGGAAATGCCCGTAGGCCAAAAAGTACGACGATAGCGATAAAGCCCAAGACAAACACCACTCCGATAAAAGTCATCCCACGTTGCATTCTAATCATGTTTTTCATTATGCTAACCTCGTTTTTGTTTTTCCAAACTTCCGCAAACATAGGTAAATCATTATAAATAGCTTATCAGATTTTATCGAATAATAGTGCCTATTCTGCTAAATTTCATACCCCAACTGGGCACATTCCAAATCCCGTCAAAGCGCCAGTTCATCCAGATAAAAAAAGCCCTTCCTATCAGGTTTTCTTCCGGGACAAAGCCCCAGCACCGGCTGTCCCTGCTATTATCCCGGTTATCACCCATGGCGAAATAACTGTCTTCAGGTACGGTGATTTTTACTTGTTCATTGCTGTCAGTGCTGATAGCTTCAAAACTGCATTTATCACCTTTTAACAGTATAGATTCTGAATATACATAGGGATTGATCAGTATTTCGTGCTCCACAGTACCCAGGTTCTCATTCAACCAGGAAACCGATCCGGTCCCTTCAGTATAATATGCCCCCATAATTTCCTGCTTCATGGGTACGTCATTGATAAAGAGTGTCTTGTCGCGGTATTCAAGTTGGTCACCTGGTACGCCAATCACTCTCTTGATATAGGGGATACTGGGGTCCTCGGGATATCTGAACACGATAATATCACCACGTTTTGGCGCCTTATTATCCAAAATTTTAGCATTTAACACCGGCAACCGGATGCCGTAATCGTATTTATTCACCAGAATAAAATCACCGATTAATAAAGTAGGCATCATGGAAGCTGAAGGGATTCTGAATGGTTCAACAATAAACGATCTTAAAATCAATACTATCAAAAAGATGGGGAAGAAAGACCGGGCATATTCCACTATCAGAGGTTCAGTTGCTGCAGTCGATTCGCCGATCACTTGTGATGGGATACCCCGTCGTTTTGGCGCAAGAAGCCAGGTATCAACTGCCCAGATGGCACCACTGACTACTGTCAATATCAATAACAATGCGGAAAAGTCAAAATTCATAAAGAGTATTGGCCGTTGCTAATATTTAAGATACTTGAAGCATCATCCATTCTTGCCGACGTGTAATATTGCCATAAATGCTTTTTGCGGTATTTCCACCGATCCGAACTGTTTCATCCTTTTTTTGCCCGCTTTTTGTTTTTCCAATAATTTACGTTTTCTGGTGATGTCACCGCCATAGCATTTAGCAGTCACATTCTTACGTAATGCCTTCACGGTCTGCTTGGCAAGAATTTTTGAACCGATAGCGGCTTGTACCGCCACTTCATACATCTGCCTTGGAATAAATTCTTTCATTTTTTCAGTCAAATCACGGCCACGGCGTTGCGCCTGAGTTAGATGGACAATACTGGAAAGTGCATCGATTTTTTCCCCGTTGATCAGGATGTCCAGTTTTACCATCGGTGATGCCTGGTGTCTGATAAAACTGTAATCATACGAGGCGTACCCCCTGCTGGCTGATTTTAATCGATCAAAAAAATCCAGGACAACTTCATTCAAAGGCATCTCAAACACCAGGGAAATTTGTTTGCCGAGATATTGCATTTTTTTTTGTTCGCCACGTTTTTCTATACATAATGCAATGACATTGCCAATATATTCCGGCGGCACAAGTATATCAGCCCGGATAATAGGTTCCCGAATCTCCACAATCTTGTCGGTGCCAGGCAGCTTAGACGGGTTATCAATAAACAATGATTCGCCGGCGGTAGTCAACACTTCATAAACTACGGTAGGTGCCGTGGTGATAAGTGTCAGGTTATATTCCCGTTCCAGTCGCTCCTGGATGATCTCCATATGCAACATGCCAAGGAACCCGCAACGGAATCCAAAGCCTAAAGCCTGAGAATTTTCCGGTTCATAATGCAAGGCGGAATCATTCAGGCTGAGTTTTTCCAGTGCATCCCGAAACGCCTCATATTCACCGGAATCTACCGGGTATAAGCCCGCAAATACGCGTGGTTGAATCTTCTTAAATCCGGGCAATGCCTCTCGCGCCGGATTTTTACTACCGGTAAGGGTATCGCCAACCGGCGCGCCATGAATTTCCTTGATACCGGTAATAACATACCCGACCTCCCCGGATTGCAGAGAATCTTTGCGCTTGCGTTTGGGCGTGAATATTCCGACTTCATCAACGAAATAATCCTGACCAGTAGACATGACTCGGATCTTTTCATTCGTCCTGATTTCCCCATCGACTACTCTGACCAGGGATACGACACCGGAGTAATTGTCAAACCAGGAATCTATGATCAACGCTCTTACGCCGGGATAGCCCGTGGTCGTGGGAGCTGGTATGCGGTTCACTATTTGTTCCAGTAGTTCCTTAACGCCAAGTCCCGATTTTGCGCTGATAAGTAAAGCATCACTTGCATCCAATCCGATGATTTCCTCGATTTCCTGTTTTACTCTGTCAGGGTCTGCCGCCTGCAGATCAATCTTATTAATAACCGGAACAACTTCGAGTCCATAGTCTATGGCTGTCAAACAGTTAGCAACACTTTGAGCTTCCACTCCCTGGGCGGCATCAATAACAAGCAACGCCCCTTCACACGCGGCTAGAGAGCGAGAAACCTCATAGCTGAAATCCACATGACCCGGTGTATCGATTATATTGAATAGATAAATTTTGCCGGAATTACTGGTGTAATTGAGGGAAACACTTTGTGCCTTGATGGTAATCCCGCGTTCCTTTTCTAAATCCATGGAATCAAGTACCTGATTAGACATTTCGCGTTCACTCAGGCCGCCGCAATATTGGATAAACCGGTCGGCAAGTGTCGACTTGCCGTGATCTATATGTGCGATAATTGAAAAATTTCTGATATTTTCCATGGGGTTATATAAAGCCAAGGGGTTCCTGTAAAAACAGATATGCGTGGCAAAACCGTCACCATCATAATGCTATTGATTGTTTATTCACGCCGTACGGCTGCGTTCAACTAATCTATAGATTGTACGTCACATTAAGAGTGCAGAGGTAAATTTTACCTGGCAAAATTACTGGGTTTTAACTTCATCCAATTTGAGTGCCAGAAATATGGGATTTCCCCGTCTCTGCACCAGTATGGCCACTGGTTTATTTTTAGGTAAGCCGGTAATAATCATTTCAAATTGTTTTACATCCTGCACTTTTTCATTATTAATCAATAACAACACATCGCCTGGCACCAGTCCCGCTCTGCTGGCTGGGCCTGTTTTTACGCCCTCGATCAAGACGCCATGATCCAGATTCAATTCTTCGAGCTGTGCTTGCGTCAAATCTTTTACTACGATATTCATCTGATTGGTTGATGATATGTCCGGTTCGTCCGTGGATTTGCTGGCGATTTTATTGGCATTATCCGGCAGTGCTTCGACCTTCACCTCAAGCGTTTGTCTTTTACCTCGACGGATGATGTCAACGGGAACTGTCTTGCCTATATCAGTTCCGCCAACCATGGGGGGCAAATCCGTGTCATTGATGACATCCCTGTTGTTGAACGCAACGATAACATCGCCTATCTCAAAACCGGCAGATTCTGCCGGGCTATCCGCAAGGACTTTTGTGATTAATGCCCCATAAGGTTTCTCCATAGCGAATGTTTCAGCCAATTCCCTGTCAACACCCTGTATCAACACGCCTAGCCAGCCCCGTGTTACATTCCCATGTTCTTTCAGTTGCTGATAGACATTTTTAACGAGATTAATAGGCACGGCGAAGGACAGGCCCATGAATCCACCGGTGCGGCTGTAGATCTGGGAATTTACACCTACTACTTCCCCATCCAGGTTAAAGAGCGGGCCTCCGGAGTTCCCTGGGTTAATAGCGACATCAGTCTGGATAAAAGGGACGTAATTTTCGTTCGGTAGCGGCCTGCCCTTGGCGCTGACTATGCCGGCTGTAACGGAGTGGTCAAACTGGAATGGTGAGCCGATGGCCATTACCCATTCACCTACTTTCAATTTATCCGAATCGCCTAACTTGACTGTAGGCAGGTTCGATCCATCTATTTTCAACACGGCAATATCACTCTGCTCGTCAGCGCCGATGATACGGGCAACGAATTCGCGCCTGTCAACCAGACGGGCGATAATTTCTTCGGCATCTTTAACAACATGGTGATTGGTTATAATGTAGCCATCCCCGGATATAATAAATCCGGATCCCAGAGAGGCTTGTTCCAGATCAGGGTGCGGTTGTCTACCGTCAGGCATTTCACCAAAAAATCTTTTGAAAAAATCATTGAAGGGGCTGTCTTCAGGAATATTTGGCATGGGACGCATAGCAGGCGCGGATCCATCGATTTTGATGGTTGTACTGATATTCACGACAGCGGCGGCGTTTTTGCTTACCAGATGAGTAAAATCGGGTAATTGCACTGTCTGTGCCCGCGAGCAAGGTATATTAATCACCGCAGTCAGCAGCAGGGTGGTGAAAAAAGAACCAATGTTAAAATTAGACATATTCAAAATTCTCAGCATTTGCGAGTGTATTGTTCAATACCGTGATTTGAAAAGCAATCCCGGTTTTTAACGTGGTAGAATTGAACGCGGCTTGCCAGATCAGTTATTGTGAGATACGGAAATGGCCATTTTTTCCACGGTGGCTGGTGGAACTTCGCCGACGACTGTTACCTGGAAGCCGTTTGCGTGTCTGCCATAGGCATTGACAGCGCCAATTCTTGACAAGCCAGGAACAAACTGAGCACGAATATCTACCGGTTCGATAAAGACGGAGACTATCGCCATTCCATCCGTATACACCATATGCTCGACCTCGGTTGTGCCTGCCACTAAAGGCTGTCTTTCATCTTTGCTCATGGTAAAACCATCTGGCATCCATTTGACTTGCCAATAACCATAATGATTCTGAGTGACAGTGTGTTGTCCTGTATTGTCGAATCGCGTGTAACCCTCGGTTAGAGCCGGTATCAGCATCTCATCCGGGATGCTTTTCAGGACGTCCAGTTTGGTGAATTCGATTTGCTCAAGGGGATAACCAGACTCATTTTTAAGTTCCGATTTCAGCAGCAAGTGGCTGTTATTGTCTATCCACAGTTGATAACCATAACGATAATTGTCATTGGGTTGCACAGTTACTATTGTTGTTTCATTACCGGCAACTCGATCTTGCCCGGAAATGGAAAACCGGTAGTGAGGGGTAAGGTTTTCTACAGATTCATGCAACTGGGTCAGTGGCAAAGTATACGGGTGGCTTTTTTCCACCATTACGGACTTGTTATCCGGGAAAATGCAGGTGACCGATTTGTTATTTCTGATGATCTCGCGCGGATGGCCGGTCAGGGAAATCAATCGTTCAACTTCGCCATCAATGCCGTTCTTATGTATAAGCCGCATGGTATTTAATTGCCGACCGTGGCGATAAATGAATATCCCGTCATAATTCAACTCATGTGTGGCACGTGACATCTGTTGAACCAGTTGTTGCGGCGTTAAACCATCTATTCCCGCCAGTACATGGACAGGAAGTTGGAGCAGGAAAATATAGATAATTTTACGGCAATCAAACTGGAGGGGATTATTTGTCATCGTCATTGGCGATTATTCTGACATAAGGGATAATTCCCTGTACACCGGTTTGTGATGTTCGTATTTCGTTATAGTTAACGAGATAACTATTTAATCGCAGGTTTGGTTCTACGTCACCGGTATTTTCTATTTGTGATGAAACTGCATTCGAGGAGGCGGGAAAAGTATAGCTACTGATATTGGCATTAATTTGGGGCAGTTGAGTATCGGCAAGCTGGATGGGCGTCCGTTCCTGGGTACGGTCTGAATTTTGTTGAATGCCGAGAATCGCGATAGCTGCGACCGATGCGGCGATGGCGAGTCCTGCCGCTGGCCTGAGAAAGCGCCTGGTTACTACCCGGTACCCGGCGATAGGGATCGGTTCTTTGGCGATTTCGCTGGCGATCGTGCCTGCCAGATCCCGGTCGAGCAATGCAGGCAGATTGCCGTTAAGTGCATCCGAGATAAGGTGGTAGCGCCGCCAGGTTTTACGCAAGGATTCGGACGTTATCAATTCACTGATAGTGTGTTCAGCGTGATTATCAGTTTCACCGTCCATCAAGCTGGATAATTTCTGCTTTAAGTCGTCATTCATCATGGACCTCATTCTTCTAGTAAGGGCGCCAACTGGTTATCGATCGCTTCTCTGGCACGAAAAATCCGGGAACGAACCGTGCCAATGGGACATTCCATAACCTCCGCAATTTCTTCATAACTCAATCCTTCAATCTCGCGCAAGGTTATCGCCACACGCAGATCCTCGGGCAATTGCTCGATAGTGGAAATAATTGTCGCTTGAATTTCATCTGTTAGCAGTAAATGTTCCGGTGTTGCATGGTCTTTTAGAACATTATCACCATCAATTTGTTCAATTTCCGTAAAATCTTGTTCCACCTCGGCGGAACGCCGTGACTGCAAAGACAGATAATTCTTGGCGGTGTTAATGGCTATACGGTAAAGCCATGTATAAAAGGCGCTGTCTCCCCTGAAATTCGGCAAGGCCCTATACGCCTTTAGAAATGCCTCCTGTGTGATATCCAGAGTGTCATTTTGGTTCCTGACGAACCGTGAGATCAGATTGGTAATCCGGGACTGATACCGAAGGACCAATACATCAAAAGCGGCTTTATCGCCCTGTTGTACTCTTGCAACCAGCAACTGGTCCGTTTCATTACTGCGCATACAGGGGTTCCTGGATATATAATGCCTTTACGATTTATTGGAAATATAACCTATATAACAATCAGACGTATGGAAGATTGTCTTTTTTTCAATAGCTTACGTCGATGATATCTATACTATCTTAATTATGCTATCCAACCAACATCAGCATGACATTTTAATCATAGGCAGCGGCGCTTCCGGCTTAAGTCTAGCACTGCAACTGGCTGAAACTGCCACTGTAGCGGTCTTATCGAAAGCGGCCTTGACAGAAGGGGCTACCTTCTACGCCCAGGGCGGAGTTTCGGCAGTTATCGATACCAGCGACACTATCGAATCACACGTCCAGGATACTCTCCGGGTTGGTGCTAATCTGTGCAAACCGGATATTGTCAGATTTGTCGTTGAACATGGTTATGAGAGCATTCAATGGTTGATCGATATCGGGGTAAGTTTCACCAAAAACCCCCTCCCATACGGCAATGAATACCATCTGCATCAGGAAGGGGGGCACAGCCATCGCCGCATCATTCATGCCGCTGACTCAACCGGCAAGGAAATAGAAAGTACCCTGGAAAACCGGGTCCGCGCCCATCCGAATATTGAATTATTCGAGTTTCATACCGCCGTCGATTTGATTACTGCCGCCAAACTGGGTAATCCTGAGCAACGTTGCCTGGGCGCTTATGTCTATGACCAACTATCCCATAAAGTTCATGTCTTCAGGGCAAAATTTACCGTGTTGGCAACCGGAGGGGCCGGTAAAGTTTACCTCTATACCAGCAACCCCGATATTTGCACCGGGGATGGCATAGCCATCGCCTGGCGGGCGGGTTGCCGTGTCGCCAATATGGAGTTTGTGCAATTTCACCCCACCTGCCTGTACCACCCCAAGGCGAAATCCTTTCTGATATCGGAGGCATTGCGCGGCGAAGGGGCGAAACTGTGCTTGCCCGACGGCCAACCCTTCATGCATAAGTACGACGAACGGCTGGAGCTAGCACCGAGAGACATCGTTGCACGAGCAATCGACCATGAAATCAAAAGGTTAGGCAGCGATTGCGTCTACCTGGACATCAGCCATCGCCCCAGCGATTTTATCATCGACCATTTTCCAACCATCTATGCGCGCTGTCTGCAATACGGGTTTGATCTCACCAAGGAACCCATACCGATAGTACCGGCCGCCCATTACACCTGTGGTGGTGTCATGATCGATAAACACGGTCGCACGGATATCCCGGGTTTATATGCGATTGGGGAGGTGAGTTGTTCCGGCCTGCATGGCGCAAATCGCATGGCCAGTAATTCACTGCTCGAATGTGTGGTGTTCGCGCATTCCGCTTACCTGGATATATGTACCACGATTAAGGCAACCAGCATTCCACCGGTCCTGCCTGAATGGGATGAGAGCCAGGTCACGGATTCCGATGAAGAAGTTGTGGTTTCCCACAACTGGGATGAAATCAGGCGTTTCATGTGGGATTACGTCGGAATCGTCAGAACTATCAAGCGCTTACAACGTGCACAACGGCGTATCCAGTTATTACAGAATGAGATACATGAATACTATGGCAATTTCAGATTGACCAACAATCTCATCGAATTGCGAAATTTGGCCGTGGTTGCAGCCTTAATTATCGAATCGGCGTTACGACGCAAGGAAAGCCGCGGCTTACACTACTCCCTGGATTATCCATCCGTGAACACGGCCGAAACTGCAACCGATACCGTGTTGAATCCGGAAAATATCAGATTATTATAAGTTTGTAAGACCCATAAAAAACGCCACTTCCTTTAGGAAGGATGACACGGTCAAGGGATTTCTGGAACGCTGTAATGCAGCCTTATACGAAGCCAAGCAACAGGGCAGAAACTGTGTATTTGTAGCGAATAATTAATACACGCTGAACTGCAAATTTTAGCTTATTAATCACGCAAAGCTTTTGCAACTTCCTTCTTTGCTGCAGACAGAAGCCTTTTGATTTATTCAGCTTTTGCTTCAAGTGTCTTCATTTTAATAATTGCAGTTTCGACATCAGTTCCTGGCAACCACGATTGAACGACCTTAACATCATCTAGATTACTACTAACTATTCCCTTCGTAACACCATCAAAGATGTTAAATCTGTGTTTACAATATTGACTATTTTCTCCCGCAGGGCATGTGCGGTAAGCGGATAAATTTGTGTCTGTCCGTTTTACAAAAATAACAAGATATGGTTCATCAGCAGAACCTTGCACCTTAAATGATATTTCTTGCATTAGGATTCTTTCTTTTCCACATCCAGATTACGATCGGGTGACGCCAGCCTTTTACACTCGTATTTTGATATTTATTTATTCATTTAATAGTTTAAGGAAGGCAGCTTCATCAAGTATTTCTATCCCAAGTTCTTTAGCTTGCTTTAATTTACTTCCTGCTGATTCTCCAGCTACAACATAATCGGTATTTTTCGATACACTACCACTTACTTTTGCTCCGACCGAATGTAATTTTGCTTTTAACTCTTCACGTGTGAAAGAAGGCAGAGTGCCAGTCAACACAATTATTTTGTCTTGTAGCTTATTTTTAAAGGAAATTTTATTGGTTGGCCACTCTATCGTAAGTTCTTTTTCTAACTTAGAAATATTTTCAATGTTCTTCTCATCTTGAAAGTAACTGATTATTGATTCCGAAATTTTTCGGCCAATACCCTCTACCTTCCTTTCCGTCTTGTTTACAAATTCTTCTTGGCATACGTTTTTTAAATTTTCAAGAGTACCAAAGCGGTCGATAATGCGCGTAGCCACACTCCGTCCGATACCAATTTTCAAGTCCATCAAATACTGTACGGGATCGTTATATGCATCAATGGAAATTGTAAAATTCGAATGGAAATGATTCGCTATTTTTTTTGCTTTCTTTTCTTTGATACCGATAATACCGCTTTTTTTAATGAACTCATCTATACGCGCATTTTTAATCTCATCTAAGCTATTGAAATTTAATGCGAGTAATCTAGCTATTTCTTCCCCTACCAATGGAATACCAATCGCATATAGAAATTTTGAAGATGTCGTCTTTCTGCTCTTTTTTATAGCATTTAATAAATTGTCTGCGGATTTTTCACCAATTAGGTCAAGTGACAGCAAATTATCTTTGTTCAGTTTAATAAATATATCGGATTGGTATTCAACTAAATTTCTAGTAACTAATTGCTCGATCAGTTTATCGCCGAAACCATCTATATCCATTGCCTTCCGTGAAACAAAATGTTTTATGCTTCCTATTTGTTGCGCTGGACAAATCAATTTACCAGTGCACCTATAAATAGCTTCACCCTTGATTTTTGCAATTTTAGATTCACAAACGGGACAAACATCCGGCATCACAAACAATTTTGTATT
>Ga0209640_10001396_pt1 | contig 20380 bp, 18 predicted proteins | sample RifCSP10_1_FD_184018 | JGI IMG/M metagenome (GOLD analysis project Ga0209640, IMG submission 184018) | Soil microbial communities from Rifle, Colorado - Rifle CSP2_sed 10_1 (SPAdes) (version 2) | ecosystem: Environmental > Terrestrial > Deep subsurface > Rock core/Sediment | place: Rifle...
CCCCTCCGCACCGCACGACCAGGGCGACGCGCGCATGTTGGTCCATCCTCCGGGTTACTCAATCTTGTTGGCTGCCGTCTGCGGGGACAGCCAGCCTGGCGACTCCTACCGCGGAATCAGGTTATTTCAGGTGATCTGCGACGCCCTTTGCGCAGTGTTAGTCGTGTTGATCGCCGCAGAGTTCTTCGCATTGACCGTAGCCGGCATTTCGGGGGCGCTCGTCGCGCTGTCTCCTCACCTCGCGCACTACTCGCTCTGGCTCTCGCCTGACAGCCTGGCGGTGCTCCCGCTACTCGTGGCGGTCTACTTGATCGTTCTGGCGGTGAGGAAACAGAGCGTTTTCCATCTGATCGCGGCAGGGGTGGCCGTCGGCCTCTCGTGTTGGTTGAGATCGAATGCGCTGCTGCTCGCGCCGTTTCTTTCGGCCTTGATCGTCCTTCTGCTGAGGCGGGGCAAGCGGCTCAAGTACGGGCTGGCGTTCGTGGCGACGAGCGTCGCGGTGATTTCGCCGATCACAATTCGCAATTGGATCGTGTATGACCGCTTTGTGCCGCTCTCGTTGGGCGCCGGAATCACGATGGTCGAAGGGATCGCCGATTACGACTGCGAGGGCCGATTCGGCATGCCGCCGCTTGATCGCGACGTCGCCGACAAGGATGCCGAATGGCATGGCAGGCCCGATTACGCGGCTAACGTGTGGGTGCCGGACGGAGTTGATCGCGACCGGGCGCGGTTCTCGCGCGGGCTGAGGGTGATTCGGTCGAATCCGGGCTGGTTTCTTGGCGTGGCGCTGCGACGTGCCGGGTTCATGCTCAGCTATAATGACTCGCGGTCCGGCGCGTGGCCGTTCACGACCAACCTCGCGCCCGCCGTTGCTGCCGAACCTCCATTCGGCCATTCGGTTTCGGTCCTTCCTGGAATGGAGCCGGTATCGACAAGCGACTCGGCCCATTTGGTTGCGGACGGCGGAGTCACCTCGCCGCAAGCTCGAGTCTCGCCGGGCGCCGATGGTGCATCGCTGCGAGTCGAAGGCGACGGCTCGGACTTTGGGGACCAACTCGCCTCCCGGCCCTTTTCCGTTAATCCACACACCGATTATCTGCTGACGGTGCCCGTCGAGGTGGAACGTGGGCCCCTGGCGGCGAAGGTGACCAGCGATGACCGCCGAATCGCGCTCGCGGCAGTCATACTCCGTCAGGCAAAAAGTGGAAGTAACAAACCGGCGAAGAAAAACCGCGAGAACCAGGAGGTTGTCGACCCGCGCGTCGGTAACGAAGGATTTGTAGTGATTCCGTTCGCGAGCGGCGCTCGCACCGAGGTTCGTCTGGTACTCGCCAACAATGGGCCCGGGCCCGAGTACCCGATCGCCCAAGTTGGGGCGGCCAGTCTCTTCGAGCTTGGTCCAACGCCGGGACTATGGACGCGTGTGGTGCGTCCGGTCGTGAGGTCTGTGCAGCGGGCAACGTTCAAAACGAATCCGATGCGCGCTTTGATAGCAGCCGGAATTGTTCTGCTTGTGTTGGCTTGCCGCCGGAAAGAGCTGCTGATATTGCTCGCGGTGCCGGTCTATTATTTGTGCGCTCAATCGGCGTTGCACACTGAGTACCGTTACGTTCTCGCAATTCACTATTTCCTTTTCGTGATGGCAGCGGTGTCGATCTACTGCGCGGGCGCGGCTGTGTATCATAGGGCGAGTCGGGGCGCGCGTTGGGCGTCAGTCAGGCTGAGCGCGAGGCGATGACGAGAGAGGAGGAGCCGTCACTGAAGCCGAGTCAGGATGGCCATCAGAGAAATCGCGAGCACGGAAAGCTGCTGATCTTTTTCGCGGCGCTTCTCGCGGTCACGTTGTTGCTGCGGCTCCCCTATGCCGGCAATCTCTTCCACGACGACGGACTCTGGTTTACTGTAGGCGAAGAACTGATGCGCGGAAAGGCGCTCTATCGCGAGGCCTATCTCGACAAGCCACCTGTCATCGCGTTGGTCTACTGGTCGCTGTTCAAGTCCTTCGGCGCGCATCTCATCGTCATTCGCCTGTTCATGATCTTCTACTCGGTCGCGATCTCGGCGGTGCTCTATCTATTCGGTTCGCGGCTCTACGACAGGCGGGCGGGGTTGCTCGCGGCTGCTATGTTCACCTTCTTCAGCACGACGTCGGTGAACAACCATGTTCAGGCACTCAACACAGACTTCGTGATGTTGTTGCCTTACACGGCCGGCGCTTTCTTCTTGATGCGCGCCTGTGTTGAGCGCCGAGCCTTGTTTGCGCTGTTGGGCGGCGCGCTGGTCGCTGTCGCAGCCCAGACGAATCATAAAGGCATCTTCGATCTGTTGTTTTTCGCGGTTCTGTTGGTTGTCGCCGGAAGGTCCGCGCCGGGTGAGGGCGGCGGTGGAGAGAAGCTCGAACCCGCAGTTGTTTCGAGAGGAACGGGTATGGCCAGTTCGAGGCTTCGATTATCAGTGCTTGCGGCCGCCGGCTTCGCGGCGGGATCACTGCCGTTCCTTCTTTACCTCGCGTCAACAGGGTCGCTGGCTGCCTATTGGGTCTATGTGTGGAAGTGGGCAGCAGGCTATGCGGCTTACGGTCCTGTGTCGGATATGGTCGGGCGTGGTGCGTGGCTCACGATCGTGTATCTAGCGCGCAACAACACGCTGCTCATCTCGCTGATTTTCGTCGCGGCAGTCACGATCAATCGGGCGCGCCGGTCGATCCGACAGAGGCGGAACACCGGCGGCGCCGATCGACTTTTCAGCGATCGTGGATTCGTGTCGGATGGAGCGGTGCTCCTGTGGCTCGCGGCGTCGTTCGTGGCGCTTTCAGTTGGAGGGAGGTTCTATTCCAACTATTTTTTCCAGATTCTTCCAGGCCTGTGTCTCCTCGGCGGGCGCGGCCTGCCGGAGATTCTGGCGGTGCTAAAAACAAAGAAGAAGGTCGTGCGCGCGACCGTGATTGCAATTCTGGCTCTCGGCTTCGTCATCACGCTCGTTCGGTTCCATACGCGGACCGGCGGGCTTGCTCTCGATTGGGTTCGTGGGACGAAAAGCCCGTCAAACGCCCGCTGGTATCACGAGAGACTCAATCGGGACGAGCGGATGGTCGCCGCCGTCGTGCGAGAGTTGCCGGGAGGGGCCGCCGAGGCCGACAAGGTCGGGCGCGAGGAGATTCGTCAGGGCGGCCCGCGAATGCGCGCGCCCGCCGGCCCGCCCGATTATCTGTTCGTATGGGGATCGCGTGCGGAGATCTACTATTGGTCGGGGCTTCTGCCCGCGTCGCGCTACCTTACGACGCAACCGCTGACGGGCGTGCCCGCCGACGTGCATCACGCGGCTTCGCGGCCCGTGCTCGACGAATCGCTCACCTCAGCCGCGCGCGCTCAATTGATCGTCGACCTCGACGAGACGCAGCCGAACTACATTGTCGATGAACTCGGCTATCGCAATCCTGCGTTGTCGATTCAAAGTTATCCGGAGCTGCGGGAGTTCATGAAGGACTACCAGCGCGTTGGAGCAACCGGGGGGTTCTTCATCTACCGCAGGTCAACCACGCCGCGGTGAATCGGCTCCCCGTCACGGCCGTCGAAGAACGTAGTAGTGATGGTATCCGGTCCCGTAGACCTGCGGCATCCATTCGAGTACTCGACGTCGTTCGCTGCCCCTCAGATCCCGAAACACGTCTTCGGAAATCAGACTCGTGTCGAGTCTCACGTCCCGGTAGCTCATCACCGTTCCGTCCGCGCGCTGATACTTGACCCCGAACGTCGGATCGTATAGGCGCCACGCTTCGTCGTAGAAGACCTCTACGACGAAGTGGGTGTTGCGGGGTGGCGAGCCGCCGATCATATCGACGCCGCGCGCGGAGTATCCGCCGGCCGCCAGAAGCGTGATCATCGCCGCGCTCAACTGGCCGCAGTATTGCGAGCCCCGCTCCAGAACGCGGCGCGGGGACTCCATCTCGCGCTGAGTCTCGTTGTAATTGAGCTTCGTCGCGACGTAACTATTGATCGCGTCCGCCTTCTCTGCGTCGGACATCTTTCCCGACGTTAGCTTGTGGAATAGCTCTTCGTAGTAATCTCGGTTCTTAACGTCGAAGTCAACGTAGGTCGTCGACCGCACGCCCGGCAGGTCATCAAGAGTCACTTCGCGGCCCTGCCCGGGATCCAGATACCCGACGCTGAACGATCCTCCTTCGGAGACATCAGCGGGCGCAGTGATCGAGATGAGCCGCCCGCGTTTGCCGTCGGTCGAGACGATGAGGTCGAAGACGGCGCCCGGATACCACAGCACGTCGGGCAGAGTGAACTTGCCGTCGCGGTCAGTGACAACGACCCAGCCGGACTTGGAATCGAGGGCTTGAACTTCGACACCTGGCAGGCCCACGCCGCCCGTGATCGAGACGAGGCGCGGCTCGTGCCCTTGCCAGCTTGCGAGCTTCATCTCGGCTTTCGTGACGATTCGGTGCAGCGCGTGACGGCACCGCGCCGACCACGGCAACGCCGGGAAGAACAGCGCCACTGTCAACAAGAACACGACGCCGAGAGCCGCGCTTGCGCGTTTGAGGCTGGTGTTCATCGCCATCTCACTGTTGATCCCCTCGAAGCGCTTGCCGAAATTTCGAGCAAGCTGGTGAGCACGCGGACGCAGGAGTCAGGGTTCCAGTTCCTCAACGCGCGTGCCCAGGTCGCGGAGTCCGCGCGCCAAATCGGCCGAGGCCCCATCAATCATCGTTTCTGCCTCTTCACCCGTCGCGGCCACCGCCGAAACTCTAATGTGAAACTGGACGCCGCGGCCAAACCCGCGCGGGCGTGATTTGATGTAGACGCCGGGATGGGCTCGGGAAGCTTCAGCGAGCGGCGGTGCAAGAACCGACTCGTCATTGCAGTCGATGGCCAGCTCGCGCTCGCGGTAATAACCCCGGCCGATCACTTCAGGGATCACTTCGCGAAGCGGCCCTTCGACTATGGCCCTCAGTTCGGCCGGCACACCCGGCAGTGAAACGATGCGGGCCCCGCTCACCTCAAGCACCGTAGCGGGCGCGGCTCCGACCGGGTTGGCCACGATGCGCGCACCGTCCGGCAATCGGGCCATCTTCAATCGCGCGTCGGTCATTTCGGCGCTCGACACGTGTCCCGCCGCGGCGAGGTCTCGGTACCGCTGCTCGATGAACCGTCGCGCAGCTTCGGATTCAATGAGGCTCACACCCACGGCTTTGGCGACAGCGGCAAGGGTTACGTCATTGTCAGTGGGCCCCAACCCGCCGCAGGTGAAGATCAAGTCGGCGCCGCGATGTAGAGAATCGTTGACCTCGCGCGATATCGCCTCAACGTCGTCGGGCACCGTCGCCGCACGCCGCACGCTTCCCCCGAGACTTCGGAGCGCGCGGCACAGGTAGCCGGAATTCGTATCGTCGGTCATGCCCAGGAGGATTTCACTGCCGACGATTATTACCTCGATGTTTGCCACTCGGAGAGTATACAGGATGCCGGCAGGGGGCGAGGGGGAGGGATGACGGGGGGACGCGGAGACGCGGAGACGCGGAGACGGGGGAGACGGGGGAGACGGGGGAGGCGACGGGCGAGAAGAGACGCGGGGACGGGGATGCTCGACGCGTCGCCCCCTCGCCCGTCTCCGCGTCCCCGCGTCGCCCCGTCTCCGCGTCGCCCCATCTCCCCGTCTCCCCGTCTCCCCCCGTCCCCCCTCATCCGCTGGCATCTTTTCGCGTCCTGGCGGTCTCAAAGCAATGGTTAGCGGGCTCGGCCATCTCATGGCGTCGCTAGTCGTTGAGAGCCGGCGGAGTCGGAGATTCAATACCAAAGAAAGTCTGAGGGAGAAATCCGCATGACTGGCAGTAGAGTTTTCTTCGGCGTTTCGATCGCAGTGATGGCGTTAGCGCTTACGGCATGTCCGGAGCGCACGCGCGTGGCTGACATAACCAGCGATCCGGGCCGCTATAGCGACAAGGAGGTGACGGTCGTCGGGCGAGTGACGGGACATTCCTACGGCGCGTTGGGGAAAGGGGTCTTCGAGATCGACGACGGCACGGGCCGAATCTGGGTGCTCGCCGAAGAACACGGCGCCCCCAGCAAGGACTCCTACGTTGGCGTGACCGGCCGAGTAGTTCCGGGACTCACTTACGGCGGGCGCAACTACGCGACGGCCATTCGCGAGACGCGGCGCCGAACACGCGAGAACCGGTAGCCGGTTGTTACCAGCCCAGGCTCTGTAGCAACTCCGCCCACGGGTTGCGTCCAAGCACGTAATGGTAAACGAGCGCGCCCAGCCATCCGTGTGAGACGGCTTGTGCCCAGAGACTCGGCCAGCGTTGATAGAAAGCGATCCAGACGACTGCCGCCGTCGTCGTGAGAACGGCCAGACTCCAGTCGGGAACGTGGACGAGTCCAAACAACGCGGCGCCGATCAGCGTCGACGCCGCGCGGTTCCTCGAAAGTCGTTCGAGATTCGAGTAGATCAGCGGACAGAGCAGGAGTTGCTGAATGAGTCCCCACGCCGGATAGAGCGCCATCAGGTAGAAGAAGCCTGCCGACGGAGCGGGGCGGCCTCGCAACAAACCGTATCCGACCATCAGTAACCCCGCCACGAGCAGAAACACTCCGTTGGCGGCAGCCGCTGGCCGTATCGTATCCAGACGCATACCCCAGTCGCGCGCCTGTCCGGGCTCGCGGAGCCGCCAGACGACATAGGCCGCCCACCCGATCACCACGGCGGTGATGTAACACGCTCGGAGCTTGAGCGCAGTGTCAAAGACCAGATGGCCTGCGCCAGTCAGAGAGACCAGGATCAATTCCACCCACGCGCGTTTCATCGCCGGGCATTCTCACATGGAGGTGGGGACTCAACAACCTCACTTGCGCTTCACTGATCCAGCTTGAAGATGAACGTGATGACCCCGGTCGCCTGGACGGGCACCCCGTTGAGCAAGGTCGGTTGAAAGCGCCACCCCCGAGCAGCTTCCACCGCCGCCCTTATCAGCAAAGGATGGCCGCTTATTGCGCGCGCTGACTCAACCCTGCCGTCCACTCCTACGATGATCTCGACGGCCACTGAGCCTTGCACGTGGATCTGCTGTGCAGGCCTTGGGTAGGGTGGGGCTACACGCGTGAGGGCTCGTCCTTGCAGAACCTTCGACGGGATTCTCACAGGCCCCTGCGGCATCTGGGACTGAGCCGGTTGTGTGCGCACTACCTGTGGAGGCGGCGGTGGCGCGTCTCCGCCGGAACCCGCCCCTCCGACGTTAGGTCCTATGCCCCCCGGTATGCCGAAGGGGTCGCCTCCGTCTCCGTGCCCCGGCCCGACGTTTCGTTGGTCAATCGGCACGAAGTTCGGCGGGCTGGCGGGCTGCTGGGTGCTCGCCCTCGCAATGATGTCCTCAAGTGACAAAGGGCGTCGCGAATCGGATGCCGACGTGGTTTCTCCAGAATGATCCGCGGGCGGCCTTGGATCACGCCCCAGTTTCGGGGGCGGCCCCACGAGTATGGTCTTCGTACCCACGTCAGCCAGCCTGGGCGACTCAATCATCACCGAGATCGCCAGGACCGACGCGACGACCAAGAGATACGTCATCGAGGTGCCGGCGAAGAACTTGATTGTCCTTCCGCTGCGGCGGGTCGCGCTGGAAATGATCAGCTTTTCAAACATAACGATTCTCCTTCACACCGCGTAATCGCCTCGCCGCGCCGGGCACACCCATGGCGTGGTGAAGCAAGCAGCGGCGTTCGTTAGTGGCGCTCGGATGAGTTGTAGCTGGCGCTCTTGGAAGGATGAAGTGACGGCCGACGAACGCAACAGATGAGGGGTGAGGGGTGACGCGGAAGCCATGCTCGCGCGTCATCCCTCGGGGTTCCTTCAGCCGCCGACGTCGACTTTTTCTACGAACAGGACTATGCGAGTAGAGACGGCCCGGCCTTCTACATAAGCCGGCTGAAAAGTGCGATTGCCCAGCGACCACCATAGCTGCTCGACAAGGTGCGGGTCGCTCGGCTCGCCCAGTATGTCGACCAACTGTGCGCGGCCGTCAGGCGAGACCTCGACCATTGCCGCAAGGCCCTCGTCGCCCGGCTTGCTGTACGCGATGTGGCTGAAGCTGACCAGCGCGCCGTTGTCGAGCACGCGCGGCAACTCGTATGAGTGCCCGGCGCTGCTCAACAGCGCATCCGCGGGCAGATCGTTGTAGCTGTGAAACTCCAGATCCGAGCCCCGGACGATCGGCGTTATCGATGCCTCAACCGGCGTCGGCCCTCCAGCCGGTATTGACCTCGCCGCCGAGATGAACATCCCGAACAGCACGGCCGACATCAACGTCCCGGTCGCGTAGGAGACCACTCGCGGGTTCAGCCTGGCGAGCCATTCTACGAACCGCTGCTCAAGGGTGATCTCTCCACTGACGCGCCGCCCGACGGCGGTCATGATGTAGCTGCGAAGCTCTCTCGGCGACTCAGGCCGATGTGTCCTCTTTAACATCGACGTTGCCCGCTCCAAGTCCCCAACGTAGTCACGACACTCAGAGCATTCCGCGACGTGAAGCCGGCACTCGCCCGCCTCTCTTTCTCCCAATTCTCCGTCCAGGTATTCAGAAGCTATTGATTTGAAACTCTTGCACTTCATAACACCACGATCCGATCTACATCAGTTCCTTGACGCGCCGCCGGAGTTCGTCCCGGCCGCGCGCGATGCGTGATTTGACTGTGCCCATCGAGATGCCGAGCGTTTCGGCGATCTCCTCGTAGGACATTTCTTCAATCTCTCGGAGAGTCAGCGCTACTCGGTACTCGAGCTTGATCTCTCCGAGGGCGGCGATGACGCGGCTCTCGCGTTCGCCGTCTATAGCCATCTGCTCGGGCGTCGCCGCCGAGCTTGAGAGCGTGCCGCCAACGGTGTCGTTACGCTCTCCGCGAGTGAGATCGAGCGACACGGTTTCGTTCCTTCGCCGCCGCCGCCACCAGCGCTGCTGGTTCATCGCCTGGTTTATTGCGATGCGGTATATCCATGTCTTGAGTCCCGATTCACCGCGAAACCTGCCCAGACCGCGGTAGACCTTCAGGAACGTCTCCTGCGCCGCGTCGCGCGCCTCCTCGGCGTCTCCCAGCAAGCGAAGGCAAAGAGAATAAACGGGCCGCTCGAACTGCGAGACAAGGTCCTCGAACGCGCTGAGGTCCCCCTCGCGCAAGCGAGAGAGCATGCCCGCCTCGCGGCCCTGATCGAGCGATCTCGTCTCAAACTCGAGCCGTGCGAGCGTCGTTTGCTCCAGTGCGGCCATATCCCCAGATGACATCGGCGCTCCTGTGTTTCGTGGGGACCGGATAGGGCCACCGCTCGATCTTCTCGAGAGCCGAGCGCCGTTGTAGCTCCAAGCTGAGCGGGCGATGACCCTTCACCTCACTTGTCACTATGGTTAGACACCCTGTCCAGCCATTAGGTTCCCCCAACTCCTGCATTATACCGCCTCCTGGTGATCGGTTGTTAGAGTCTTCGATAGTCTGCGGCAAGTCGGCGCGTTGACAACGCGCGCGACCGGCGGCTATGTTGTCGTTTGCGCTTAACGGCCCCGACGCCGTCCTTATCGTGATGCGCCGCGGGGTCAGAATCCAGGAGGCTTCAGGTTGGCAAGAGCAGGCAAGAAGAAGGGCCGGGTTCGTATCAAGGACATCAAGTACAGTCACGACCCGATGATCCGCCTATACTATGTGACCCAGGACTGGCTCCAGGAGCGCGGGCGACCGATCCTCATCGGCATCGGCATCGTCGCCGGACTCGTCGCGTTGTACGTCGTCGGCAACTACTTTTTCTCGGCCCGGGCGGACAAAGCAGGCGCCGCATTCACCCAGGCGCTCGAGAAATTCAACGCGCAGGTGACCGACACGCCGCCGGTGGATCAGCCCGGGAAGTTCTACAGTGACGAGAAGGTGAAGTGGCAGGAGGCGAGTGAGGCGTTCGAGCGCGTCGCTGCCGATTACCCCGGCTACTACGGCGCGATCGGGCGGTACTACGCGGGGGTGGCGTATCTCCACTTCGACCGCGACAAGGGACTGGCGATGCTCGGGCAAGTAGTCGAGAAAAAGGAACAACCCGCCTGCGATTTCGCCGAGTTGGCGCTGGCCGAGAACTACGCCGCCAATGGCGAGACCGACAAGGCGATCCCGCTGTACGAAAAGCTGGCGGCTTCGGCGTATGTTCCCGCAACCGCCGTCAACCTCGGACGAGCCCGCGCGTATGAAAAGACCGGCGACACGCAAAAGGCCGTTGAAGCCTATGTCGAGGTAGCCAGGGAGGGCAGCACTTCTCCGGCGTGGGAGGAGGCGAAAAAGCGGCTCACCGCGCTCGCGCCCGAGCGGCTCAAGGAACTGCCGCCCCCCGAAAGCGCGATTCCTCGGTGACGGGGCGCGTAACACTGTTGCCCTTAAAACACTCACGATAATACAATCGCGACTAGTGGCAGGCACAATCACCATTCGCCCCCCGTATGTCAAGCACGCGCTGTTTTCGGCCGTGCTGCTGACGGCCGGCGCGGCGTTCATCAGGGACGGCCTGATCGTTCCTGCAATCGCGTGCTGGGCTGCGCTGGGACCGGTCGTCATCGCGGCGGCGTCGGACCGGATAGAGTTTGATGGAACAACCATCAGGCGCAAGGGCCAGGTCGCGGCGATACTGAGGCTGTTGATCGGGCTTCAGGAGATTGCGGTCGATGACATTGAGATGATCACGACCGAAACGACGAGCGTCAGCTTCGGCGGCGGCGATGCGCGGCTCCGATATCACACTCGAATCAGCGGCGCGGGAGTCGGGCTCGTGATCCGCTCCAATCGCGCCGCCTACGTCCCGCTCATAAGGGAGTTGTTCCGCTCGGTCGGGCCGCACAAACTTGACCCCCGCTCTCAAGAGTTGTTCGAGTACTTCGAGGACGGGCGCACGCTAAAGAAAGCGCCGATCCTGAGAAGCGAGATTGCCACGATGCCGGCGCCGCTGCTGCGGCGCGTCGCGAATTCGTTGAAACTTGATGGCCGGCTGACGCAGGCTTCGAGCTATTTTCGCATTGCCTACGAGAAAGAGCCGCGCAACCCGGAGTTGCTGTACGAGATGGCGCGCTTCTTCCACTCGAGCGCCAGATCGAATGACACTAGGCTATTGCAGCGCTCGGATGCGTGCTTGCGGCTGGCCTCCCGGCTTGCGGGGGCCGAACCCGCCTTGCTTGAGCGGCTGGGCGAAGCGTTCTTCGAGCGGCTCGATTATAAGCGTGCATCCGAGTGCTTTCGGCGCGCGGCGGCAATCGAGCCGGGCAGATTCCGCGCTAACGTCGGGCTCGCGGAGATAGCGCTGCGGGATGGGAAACTTGCGCACGTTGCTCACTTCTACAACGCAGCGGCGGCGAGCCCGGACGCGGCGCTGGCGCGCGTGGCGGAACGCGAAGCCCGCTACTACCAGCGTTTGATCGGCGATGACGGGTTTCTCGAATCGGAGATCAGGCGATTACGGGCGTCGAACCAGGTTCGGTGGGCGAGGCGACTGGCGACGATGACCTTCCTAGGGGCCTTGACGGCGGCTATCACTATCATCGCGCTCGGAGTGGAAACGTTCGCGGAGGACTTCGCCTGGTCGGTGATGGCGACTTCGGCCTTAGTCTGGATCGGCACCTGGGTCGGGGCCATAGTCTTCCGCCGCCGCGACGGGTAACCCTTCGGACTTCACACGCCGCCTTCGGCATAGATTCTCGCACTCCCCACTCAAACCCGCCATGCCCACATCGAGTAACCCGCCAGGTTGAGGAATCGCGGCAGCGTGCGAGATGACTACAAATGGGATTGCTCGCCTGGAGTCTCTTGGGGCTCGGCTGGCGGAACCGGCACCCAAAGCAGCGCTCGGCGAATCACCTGGATGTTATCGGGCTGAAGTCCGATCTCGAAGGTGTCGTACTCGTTGGCTAGTTTGAGGTATTCGTCGTACAGCTCGCGCAGCGCGTCGCTGGCTTCCTGCTCGACGCAAGCGAGGTCTTCGCGCAATTCTGCTTCGTCAGGTTTGTAGGGCTCCTCGTCGGCTCTTGGGCCGGTGCTGCCGAAGACCGTTCCCGCCATGGTGGAGAACATCGCGGCCAGGCGATTTTCACTTTCAAAGAAGCGAAGCTTGTGCGAGATCAGACGCTCGAAGCTCAACTCTTCCGCGTGCGAGCCGCGAGCCGAGTGGGCCTCGCGTATCTGCTCGAGTTGAAGTTCGTAGATGCTGCGCAGCCGTCTAAGTTCGGGCTCGATGCGTGCGAGGGCCGCCTCCGCGACTCGCGGTAGAAAGTCTTCCAGCGCATCGCCGGGCGGAGAAAAGAGCTCGAACACCGGATTGTAATAGATCGATAGGCGCTCGCTGCGGACGAGTTTATCGATCAGATCGGCCTCGTACTGATCGATCTCGGCTTCAGTGAGCGAGTACGACCTTGGCGGAGGCGCGATGTTGGGGTCAGGCTGACCGGCAGGCCGCGACGCGTCGTCAAGAACGACTGCAGGCTCATCCCAGTCGATTGCAAGCCCGGCGGCGGGCAGCCAGGCCGTGTAGCTTCGTTCTTCCGAATGGTTGAGTCCCGCGCGAAGGCTGCGAAAATTTACTGAGAACTCGATCAGCACCGCGGGACGATAGCGGAGTCGGGCCATCGGCCCCTCATCGGCATCGCGTTCAAGCCAGTACTCGGGAATGCGTTCGCGATGGCTACTGATTGGTTCTCCTGGAGTCATAGCGGTTGAAACAAAGCGACGCGATCAGGGCATTGCGAATGACGCGCCTTCCAACTCCCACTTGGGCAAGTGCAGGCTGTCGATACTTGTTCTTACTGACTGAGTGCGATCTCTGCGGACTGCGTGGGTTCATGCCGATAGTAGAGGATACGGCTGCAACTGTCGCAGGTAATCAACCGGTCTCCCCTGCGCACGTCGCTGACGATCTGGGGCCGGATACGCATGCGGCAGGCCGTGCAGATTCCGTCGCGCACTTCGGAGAGCGCCTGCCCGCGGCGGATTCGGGCGACGCGATCATATGTGGCCAGAAGGTGTTTTGGAATCTGCTTGCCGAGCCGCTCGCGGCGTTCAGCGAATGCTTGCATCTGACGGTTCGCCTCGTCCCGCTCTCTGTCGAGCGATGCCAGCATCTCGTCAGTCTCGGCCCGTTTCCGGTCGACATCCGGGGCATAGACCTTCAATTCGGCTTCGAGCTTTTCGAGCTCCTCCATCTCCTTGAGGATTTCGGTTTCGAGCGCGCTGATATGCTTCTTGGCCGCGTCGATTTCGCGCAGCGCGGCGGCATACTCTTTCTCGTTTCGCACGCGCATCTTGTCCTGGGTGTACTTCTCGTGGTGTTGTTGAGTGGTAGCCAGGTCGAGCTCCAACTGCTTCCGGTGATTCAGAATCTCTTCGTGTCTGCTCTTTATTGCCAGGAACTCGCTCGCGTATTGTCTGAACTCGCTCTCTATTCGATCCCGCTCCGCCGGGATCGTCGAGAGCCTCTCCGCTGTACTTTGAAGCTGTACGTCGAGTTCCTGGAGCTCGATGAGCTGACTCAATTCAAGGCTCACAGGGTTCCTCCAAAATTAATCACGCAGAAGTCTACTACAGAGATTGATGGGACTCAAGGAAGGCACAACCCTCCAACCCTCCAGTCATCGAGAAGATGATGAGACTCGCAGCGAGTGATTCGCGAATTCGACGCGTCCGCCGCTTGACACCTCCGACGTCGCGCCTTGCGCCTCTTGCGCCGGCTGCCTTCCAGATGACTCGCCTCAGTGCTAGAATGGCGGCGCTCATAAAATAATCCGGCGACAGCCTGGATCACCCCAGACAAGTCTGGAGTAAAGCTCGGCGGCTATTTGCCGCGTTGCGGTCTCATACGCCTTTGGCCATTCTGAATACCGCTCGGCCGTCAGGAGGTGTCAATATGCGGGAGTTGACGGTTGGAATCGGGGGCGCGGCAGGAGACGGACTGGATAAGGCCGGCGATACGCTGGCAAAGACGGCCTCTCGCGCGGGCCTCTACGTCTACGCCTACAACAGCTATCAGTCGGTGATTCGCGGCGGGCACATCTGGCTGCGAGTCCGCGTTGCCGAACAGAAGGTCCACTCGCACGGAGACAGGCTCGACGTGCTGATCGCGCTCAATCAGGATTCGATCGAGCGCCACGCGCCGGAAGTCTTCGCGGGTGGCGCAATCATCTACAACTCCGACAAGCTGAAGCTCGACCCGTCGCTGGTGCGCGACGGCGTCTTGCCCGCGCCGTTGCCCATAGCGTCGCTAACCAAGCCGTTTGGCAAGGTCCAGCCGGTCATGCAGAACACCGTTGCGCTGGGCGCGCTGTTCTTCCTTGCCCGCCTCGACTTCGACACCGCAGCGGGCGTGCTTGCCGATACGTTCCAGCACAAAGGACAGGCAGTCATCGATCAGAACGTCGCCATCGCGCGAGCCGGATATGACTACGCCAAAGAGAGCTTCGTTCAACTTTGCGATGACTGGAAGTTCACCGGCGTCCGGCGTCCGTTCATCACCGGCAACGAAGCGTTTGCGCTAGGCGCGGTGGCCGCCGGCTGCAAGTTTTACTCCGCCTATCCGATGACCCCAGCGTCTTCGATACTTCACTGGATGGCGTCGCACGCCGACCGTTGCGGCGTCGTCGTCAAGCAATGCGAGGATGAGCTGGCCGTGGTCAACCTCGCGATCGGCGCCGGCCACGCCGGAGTCCGCGCGATGTGCGCGACGTCAGGAGGCGGATTCGCGTTGATGACCGAAGCTATCGGCCAGGCGGGAATGACAGAGACCCCGGTCGTGATAATCGAAGTGCAACGAGGCGGGCCCTCGACCGGCGTGCCTACGAAAACCGAACAGGCGGACTTGAATCAGGTGTACGGCGCGTCGCAGGGCGATTACCCGCGATGCATAATCGCGCCGACGACAACTGCCGATTGTTTCCATACGGCGGTTGAGGCGTTCAACCTGGCGGAGAAATACCAGCTCCCGGTGACGATCATCAGCGATCTGCTCTTGAGCGAACACCCGGAAACGATCGAGGCCGGCGCGCTACAGTACGACGTTCCGGTCGAACGCGGCGAAATCGTCGGCAACTGGCCGGAATCGAACGGCAAGTACAAGCGATATGCGTTCACTCGATCCGGAGTGTCGCCGCGCGCATTGCCCGGCACTGATAACACCGTATACGTTGCGGCCACCGACGATCACGATGAAGAAGGCATACTGATAAGCGACGTGTTCACATCGCCCGCGGTGCGCCGCAAGGTCCAGGAAAAGCGGATGCGCAAGATGGACGGGCTGCTCCGGGAGTTGCCGCCTCCCGTGCTCGAAGGCCCGCCCGACGCCGAGGTCACGCTAATCGGCTGGGGATCGAGTTACGGGGTAATCCGCGAGGCCATCGAACAACTGGCCGCTGAGGGCATCCGCGCCAATCAGCTTCACTTCAAGTATCTTCATCCGTTTCATTCAGCCGAGGCCCTCGATATGCTGCGGCGCTGCAAGAAGACGATTTGCGTCGAGGCGAATTATTCGGGCCAGTTCGCCCGGCACCTTCGCGCGGAGACGGGCTTCACGGTCGAGGACCATATTCGAAAGTACGACTGCGAGCCGTTCGAGCCTCGTCAGATCGCCACCGAGGTTCGCGCGATTATTGAAGGCCGCGAGCGCTCGCTCGATCTGACCGAAGATGAGGCGCGGGAGATGGCTTATCACTACATTCGCACGAGGCTGCCGGAGACGATGAGGCCGGGCAACGTTTCGCGCCGCGAGGCTGACGGGCTCGACGAGCCGGCCTGGGAGGTCGAGATTGTGTCACGCGAGACGGCCGAGAAGCGCGGCGAGTTGCTTATCGGCGTCGAGACCGGGACGACCTACTGGTGGCGCCCCGTCGAGTGATCGCATAACCAGTTTCTTTGCGAGGTGATCGGGAGGGAGACATGGCTACTGTTGTGCAACTGCCGATTGAACTGTACGAGAGCGCGGTCGATCCGGACTGGTGTCCGGGTTGCGGCGACTTTGGCGTTTTGAAATCGCTGAAGATGGCGGCTTCGAGGCTGGCGATAAACCCGAAGGATATGATGGTCGTATCCGGCATCGGGTGCTCGTCGAACCTGCCGGGGTTCATTCACGCTTACGGCGTTCATAGCCTTCACGGCCGGGCGGTGGCCGTAGCGGAGGGAATCAAGCTCGGCAATCACGATCTGCACGTTGTGGTGACGGGCGGCGACGGCGACGGCTACGGTATCGGCATCGGCCATTTCATTCACGCGATGCGCCGCAACATCGACATCACCTACGTCGTGATGAACAACCAGATTTATGGCCTCACGACGGGGCAGGCGTCGCCGACGACGATGAAGGACATGCGAACGAAGTCGACTCCGCGTGGGAATGCCGAGCTGCCGATCAATCCGATCGCGCTCGCGCTGGTGTCGGGGGCGACCTACGTTGCGCGCGCTTTTTCCGGCGACCCCGACCACATGTCCCGGATGATTGCGGGCGGCATCGAACACCGAGGCTTCGCGCTGATCGACGTCTTCAGTCCGTGCGTCACCTACAACAAACTCAACACCTATCCGTGGTTTCGCGAGCGGGTCTACAAACTTGAAGGCGAGCCCGGCTACGACGCATCGGACGTCAGGGCCGCGGTCAACAAGTCATTCGAGTGGGGCGATCGCATTCCGATAGGATTGTTCTTCGCCGGCCTGCAGCCGACCTACGAAGACAGCGAGCCGGCGTTCAAGAAAGGCCCGCTGGCCCATCAACCGCTGGGCCTCGATCGCGCGGTCTTCGATGAGTTCGTGGAGGAGTTCGCCTGATCGAGATCAGATCAGGGTGTTGCTAGAACTCCGCAAGCGCCAGCCCTCGGTCCGGCCCTTGATGAATGACCTGCCAGCTAAGCGCCTTCCCTCGGACCTCTGCTAGACGCCTCTGACAGTGCTCGTCGGTCATATGTGTCCAGAGAATCCAGACTTTCTGTCCGGGCTGGGGGAGCCGCGTTTTCGTCTTTAGCATGACCTTCGTCACGGGCAGAGGTTCAGGCAGGCTCTTGACCTGCGCCACGGAGCAAGGATGCACCCAGACGATGTTTGCCACCTCTGGTTTGATCAACGGCAACATCGGCCGAATATTCTCCGAAGGCTCCTCTCGGATGAACTTCACGTACCTGTGACCCGAGTATGCCGCAACGACGGCGATACAGACGTACAGCAGCAAGGGCGCGATTTTGCGCGTCTTCCAATAACCGAGAATGAACAAGGCTCCCTCCACGGCTAGTATCTGTGTGTGCACCTGCGTAAAAAGCACGAGCCTGCCTGCGCAGATTGGGTAGTTCACGAGCAGGCTGGCCAAGATAACTCCAACCAGCAAAACCAGTGAGCCGAGCGACCGGGAACCCCAAGACTGATTACCGGAATCACCTTCACCCCGCCTCCACCGCTTCACCACCTCAAACGCGCCAAGGGCCTGTAGCGGCGCAATGACTGCAATGACCAGCGGCATCAGACGGCCGAGGTGCCAGCCCCAAAAGAAATCCCCCACGAGGAGCGGCGCACTGCCAGGCGCTTGCAACAGACGTGAGCGGAGTATGCAGTGGTTCCAGTAGTGTGTCAGGTCAGCACCCTGCCTATAGTCAATCGCCAGAAAACTGGTTACTCCAAGGGCCAAAGGTATCAGTATGGCGCAGACTCCGGACCAGTGCGCGCGGAAGCTGTGGCGGCGGCCGTGGTGCAAGTACCATCCCACAGCTCGCGCCCCTAAGGCCATCGGGTACGTGTATGACAGGAAACAGGGGAGGGCGAGCATCACCAGTTTGAGCCTGTGCCTGCCATCCGCCACGGCGTCCCGAAACAGATCGTCATCGAGTAGAAAGGGCGCGAGCGCGAGCATTACGTCGAGCGAGTATTGTTTGAGTTGGATCGCCTGGTTCAGCCAAAAGACCGACCCAACTAGCAGGGCGGCGCCGAGCAGACCGGCCTGTAAAGACCCCGCCGATCGTTTACCCAGCAGCCGCGCCCAAAGAACCGTTCCGACGATAAAACTCAGCGACGGGACGAGCCGTAACACCCATATCTTGTAGCCCAGAATTTCGCGGAGCGCACCGATGCCCAGCAAATAAACGCGGGGGAAATACTCACCGCGCCCCAGCCGGGAGAAAATGCTGTGCAGCGAAGGATCGCGGAGCGAACCGGCAATGACGGCCTCATCGAGCCAGAACGAGGGCGCATACAAGTAGCGGATTATGCAGGCCAGGATCACCGCGACGGCAGACACCCACATCGCCGCACGCGCCCAGCGTGCATATCTGACCGTCGACTGGTTTGAGCTTTTCAAACCAAAGAGCCTCACGTGAATATCGCCGCCAGCACTTTGGCACGAAAGGTGACCTTGGCGCGAGAAGCAGTTGACGCCAGTGCCAGAACGGTCGTCGTGATCTGGCTTGCACAAACTTGCCCACCATAGTTGCGGCGAGCCGTCGCGTTTCTCTTTGCGTCAGGGGCGGGAGGACCGAAATCACCCTGGACAGGAAGGCGCAGGGTGCTTGGCAACGCAACTTGCTAGCGGCGGAACTGGACAGTCGTCAGCTCCTCGTCGCCGCCGCCCCCGTATCGAGAGTGTCGACATCTCTTTCGTCAACGCAGCAGTTCACCCGGGGCAACATGGAGATCGTCAATGTCCCGGCTCTCTAAAAGTTGGATGGTGAGCGTGTCGAATGAACACCGTCGTTTTCGATCGCCGTGTACGCGTCGCGCGGGAACAGCCCTAGCCACGGGTCCGACGACGGAGTCAGGAACAACTCGGAATAGACCTTCTCATTCAAGCCGCGCACATCTTTCGTCCAGTCGCCCGCGACAAACCACCCGTGAAGCTTCGCTTCGACAAGATACTTGTTACGCGCCGTGTCTTCAGCGATCGCGCGTTCGAGGTTGCGGATGACGCCCTCGAATTTTTCCCGATCAGCGTAAGCGCCGGGGTTCTTGCTGCGGATCAACGACCGGCTGCTGCCGTCGAGCCTCGCATCCGCCGAGTAAAGCTCACCGATCCTCGCCCACGCCGCGTCGTCCGCCGTTGGGTCGAGCGCGCGCGGATTGGAGGAGGTCCCTCGAAGGACTGGCCGCTCGACGACCATCATCTTCGTTATCGCCCCGCGAGCGGCCTGTTCGGCAGTGGGAGACACATCGGGAGCTGCCGCCGGACGCGCATCGCGACTTGGCGGTGTTGCGATCCGGGCCTTCGCGAGGTCTGCCGCCCACTCGCCCTCGAGTTCCCCGACGCGAGCCTTGTGATACTCGCGAAGCAGCGCCTCACGTTCTTGCGCGCTGCCGGCGTTGGCGCATGTCGACGCGGCGTGCTCGGCGCTCGCGAGCACTCGCAGAAACGCGCGAGCACCGTACAAGCCGGGCAACGCATCGACGGGCCGGCCTTCCAGGTCGAGCACGTAGTGGATGCTGTTGCCGGTCAAGGTTCGTTCGAGCTTCCGGCCGTCGCCAAAATCTATCGTGACCTTCGGAACCGGCCGCACCGATTCCCAGTGAAGGACGAAACGCTCGCGCAGGAACCGCGAGACTTCGGCGTTCGAGTAGAGCGTCGTGCGGAAGAACCGGCTGTTGGCGCAGCTCAGGTCTTCATCAAGACGCCCGAGCAATCGAAGCGAGAGGATTGGCTTGCGGCTCATCTTCGCGGCAGCCTTGGCGCGAACGAAGTCCGTGTACCAGTACAAACCTGAGGCGTAAGAATCGCGCTGCGCCGCCACGCGGTCGAGCGCCGCCCTCAGCCGCTGCCATCGGCGGTTCGCGTCCGGTGATGCGTCGGCGGGCAAGCCTTCACGCGCGGCGCCCACTTCGGCAGCGTACGCATCGAGCAGTGCCTGTAAGCCGGCCGGCCCTCGGGATCGAAGCTCCTCGATCGCCGTTGCGGACTCCGGTGCACTTTCAGAGACGGCTTTGCGGGCGAGGGCTTCAAGCGAATTATTGCGGTGAGCCGGGGCTGCAACTACGACATTCGCAGCGGCCAGCATTGCGACGAGAGCGAAGACTTGAGCGCGCATGGGGAACCTCCCGGATAAACAACGATGGGAGCTGGAGAATCGTCGATTGGGCAAACGCCGAGCCTGAATCCGAGTTCACTTCTTTCTCGTTCGGCTCCGCCGTTCACCTCGTCGGGTCCGATGGCCAGCGTGGGAGCGCTCATCTATAATCCGAAGCGATCACGATCGGAGTTGGCCGGAAGGAGAACGCGTGCCGTTCAAGGCCCTGCTGATGGAGTTGGTTTCCGCCGTCGAGGGCGCCGAAGGCGCAATCTTCATGGATGCGGAGGGCGAGGCGGTGCAGTGGCACGCGCGAGGCGACGCGGAACGCCTTCGATTGAGAGCCGCTTACATAGC
>Ga0209640_10001397_pt1 | contig 20380 bp, 16 predicted proteins | sample RifCSP10_1_FD_184018 | JGI IMG/M metagenome (GOLD analysis project Ga0209640, IMG submission 184018) | Soil microbial communities from Rifle, Colorado - Rifle CSP2_sed 10_1 (SPAdes) (version 2) | ecosystem: Environmental > Terrestrial > Deep subsurface > Rock core/Sediment | place: Rifle...
CCGCAGGGTCGCCGTTCATCGCCGTCACCGGCACAGGGGAATTTCGCGCGACCGGAATTACGGTGACCCCCGCGCTGGCTCAGTCGATCGTCGACAATCCCGCCGGCTTCTACTTCAACATCCACTCGCCGATCAATCCCGGTGGCTTTGCGCGCGGGCAGTTGACGCGGATTCAGTGACACGCGCATCGATGATCGATGAACGATGATGTGGCAATCGATTGCGCCATCAATCCATCGATGGACAAATGAATGGAACGATGATCGATTGAACCAGCCGAGGGGCCCTGCGCCTTGATATCCCCGGCAGCGCCCCTCGGCTGGTTGGCCAGCATCTCTTGGCGCGCTCCGCGCGCCTAGGACCGCTATGCGGCTCGACGTATAGCACGCAACGGGTACAAAATTTTCGTAAGGAGCCGTATAGCGGTCCAATGAACACATCGATCGTCACATCATCGATCATCGATCCATAGATACGTCCCGTAGGTCTCCTGACGTTACCAGGCAACCATCGCGGCTTCGAAGAGCGACGCGAGCTCATCGGGCCCGGCGGGGCGCGGTGACAGCTTCGTGACGCGGTGCTGTGGCAGCGTCCCCGTCACGAGTGCGGGTATGTCGTCTGTCGAATAGCCGATTGCCTGCAGGCCGTTCGGCATGTTCAGCCGATGCATGAACCAGGTAATCCGGTCCGCCAGAATCCTGCCAGCGTCGTCCGCACGAGCACGCGAGACGTCCGCGCCAAGAGCCTCCGCTGCCCGCAGGTGACGATCCGGACTGGCGGACGCGGTGAAGCGAAACACTGACGGCGCATTTAGCACCACCGACATGCCGTGAGGCACAAGTGCATGCTCGGTGACGTACCCGCCTGGACGATAGCTCCTCACGTTTCCCGACACGGCGTACGACATGCCGTGCGGCAGATGCACACCGGCATTGCCGAAACCCAGGCCCGCATATGACGCGGCCAGCAGCATCTGTGCGCGCGCCTCGTCATCGGATGGATCGTCGACCGCTCGCACGAGGTAGTGCGACACGATTCGCATCGCCTCGAGCGCCCAGATATCGCTGATGGGATTCGAGCCCTGGTACGCCGGCCGGAAGGCCGGCCGCCCGGGATGCGGCCTGTTTGTAAAGGGCGCGGCCGTGAACGACTCGACGGCGTGGCTGAGAATGTCGAGCCCCGTGGACGCGGCGACCTGCGGCGGCGCCGTCCGCGTGTTCTCCGGATCGAGGTAGCCAAGAGTCGGCTTGAGACGACGGTGGGCGATGCCGGTTTTGGCGTGCATTCGCTGCAAATCGAATATGGCGACGCCGGTAGTCTCGCTGCCCGTTCCGGCCGTCGTTGGAATCGCCATCAGCGGCTTGAGCGGGCCAGGCACAGGCAGTCCCTTGCCGATTGGCGGGTTGACGTAGTCGAGAAAGTCCGCCGGTGGATGCGTGGTGTAGAGATTGACGGCCTTTGCGGTGTCGAGCGTCGAGCCGCCGCCGACCGCGACGAACGCGTCAAAGGGACGCGTGCGCGCGAACGCAATCGCATCGAGGAACGACTCGTCAGTGGGCTCGACGCGGACCTTGTCGTACACGGCAAACGCCACCTGGTTCGCCTCGAGCGACTCGATCACATTCTGCGCCGGCGGAAGCTTCGACAGAACTGGATCGGTCAACACCAGCACGAGCCGGGCGCCAAGGTCGGCGAGGTCCATGCCGACTTCGTGCGTCACGCCAACGCCAAAGCGTATGCTCGAGGCAGCCATCTCGAATGCAGCGTCGCGAACAGCCTCGCTTGTCATCGATCCCTCAAATTTCTTGTGCCGCGCACCTGTACCGGGGCGCATTCGGTAAAGCACGTTACGAGTCACAGAGCACCCAAGGAACCACGGCCAACCACGTGACCTTCGTGCGCTTCGTGGTTCCTGCCGTTGTGCGTTGTGCCCTGATTAGGGTCGAACCAACCGCGCGCGCAGAGCCGCTCGATCCATCTGGCGTCCGTCGAAGTACACCGCCTCGATGCTCCGCGTCTGCTGGATGTCCGCCAGCGGATTTCCGGAAAGAATCATGAAGTCGGCGCGCTTGCCGGGCGCCAGGCTTCCCATGTTGCGAAGACCGAGATATTCGGCTGGGCGGCTCGTCGCGGCCACAATGGCCTGGGCCGGGGTCATGCCAGCGCCAACCATCTCTGCAAGCTCGCGCTGCTCCGCGTAGCCGAAGAGATGATCCTCGAGGCCTGTATCGCATCCAAGGATGATCCGCGCTCCTGCCTTGTTCAGCGTAGCAAGGCTGCGCTGCAGAATCATGTATCTGTTTCGTGCCGCATTCGCTGTGGGTCCGTCGCGCGCCGTAAATGACGCACGGATGCGGTCGATGACCGGCTCGGAGGTCGACTGGCGCAGCAGCGTCATGAGACCGGGCTCCTCGAACCAGGACGGCACGCTCGAATGGGTGCCGCGCTCGGCCCCGCCGAGGTTCGGCATCACGTATGTACCGCGCCGCACGATTGCAGCTATCAGACCGCCGTCCATCTCGCGGTCGCGCACGAGATGTGCCAGCCCATCGATGCCCGCATCCACGAGGCCGACGGCATCTTCGTGGTAGAAGACGTGCGCGTTGACCTTGAGCGTGCGGCCATGTGCCTCGTCGATGATGGCGCGGTACACCGGCGGCGGCATCCGCGGCGCACGCCCACCGCGGTCGTCCACCCAAATCTTCACGAGGTCCACGTTCTTCGCGGCAAGCTCGCGGACAGCGGTTCTGCCCTGCTCCGGAGTTGTCACCTCATACGCAATTCCCTGATATGCCGCAGCGCCAGGGCCCGCGTTCGGTGCCCCGATGCCCCGGCCGGCCAGCAACAGGCGCGCCTCGTCCGAGCGCCCCGTCTGATCCCGTCGAATCTCATACGCAAGGTCGCCAGGATCGATTCCCTGCGACATGACGACACGAACACCGAAGTATGCGGCCCGGCGGAGATCGTCGAGATAGGTGTCGCGCGTGTAGTTCTCGCGACCGTAGGTCAGTCCACGCTGGAAGCCCGGATGCCCGTGCGCGTTGATGAGCGTGGGCATCACCGTCTTGCCGGACAGCTCGATGCGGACGGCACCAGCGGGAACAGCAATCTCGCCTCGCCGTCCGACACGCGCGATGGTGCCGTCCTGCACCACGAAGGCGGCGTTCGCGATCGGAGCGCCGTCGGCGCCGGAAATGAGCAGGGCGCCCTCGAAGAGAGCGGCGCCCGACCCTGCCCCCGGTTGCTGCGATGCTGCTCCCACGGACACCAGGGCGTACGCGGCCACGGAGAGCATCACGCCCAACACGCAACACGCGTTCGTTTTGCCCGCGCTCAACGACACTCCTGGATACTCCGATTCGACGACTTCTACACTCGGAAGCCTAAAGGCTTCCTCTACATCTACGGCTTCCAGCTGTCGAGCGCCTTGCGGTGCAGCGAGTCGGGCGTCAGCTCCGCCAGCTCGATGCGGCCCATGTACGGATCCGTGATGTTCGCGAGGAGCGCACTCGTCGACGCGCTCTTGTTCACGTCGCTGACGGTGATGCCTCGCTGTTTGAACATCTCGACCGCCGACTTGATGTTCTCCACGTGCAGTCCGTAGTGCGTGAAGCCGGCGGGTCGCTCGGCGTTCGCCTGACCCAGTTCGAGGAACGTATTCCGGCTGATGTGCAAGTACACCAGCGTCGGCCGCCCCTGCACGTCACTGGCGCGGAACGCCTCCCTGTAGCCCATTTTCTGCGTGTAATAGGTGATCGCGTCCGGGATGTTGGGCACGTTGATGCCCACATGATTCATCATCACGACGTTCTGATTCTGCGCGAGCACAACCTGCACTGCGGCGCCCACCATCAATCCTGCGACGAACAACACAGCACCTTTCATATGTGCCTCCCGGGCGGAGTCTATTTTTCGGGGAATTCGAAGTCAATGCGATATCGCGTCGTATGCCGCGCCACCGTGGTGGCCGAGAAGCGGTCATAGCAATCCTCTTCGCGGAGAGTCCTATTCCACTGCACCTCTGTCAACGCGGATTCAATTTGAAATTGTCGACGTGAGGATTTCAGGAAGGGTGAACGTGCCGGATCTTCGCGTAGCCGGCGAGCGCTCAGCGGCCGATGCCGAAGACACGGCCCCAGAAGCCGCGCTTCTTCTTCGGCTCGGCCGCCGGCGCTGTCGGCGCCGGTGCGCTCTGCTGCACCACCGGCGCGGGCGCTGAGGCGGGCGCCACTGCGGCCGGCGCCGGACCTGGCGCCGGTGTCATGGTGGCCGAAGCGAGCGTCATCGGCGGCGCGCGATGCAGCAAATGGTAGGTGCAGTAGTCGATCGGCTCGGTTCCGTGCTGGAAGTACTCGTCGCGCACCGTTACCCGGTGATCCCCATAGCACGCGGCTGTCGCCACTTTCCCGCTGAGCGGGCAGATGGCAACTGTCGTCACCGAGGGAGGGGCGGGAAACCTGTCCGGTTCGTCATTTCGCGTGGCCGACAGCATGAACCGCGTCCACAGCGGCACCGCCAGCTGCGCCGCGTAGCCGCCCCGCACGATCGTACGAGGCTGGTCGTATCCCAGCCACACGCCGGTCACCAGCGACGGGGTGTATCCGACAAACCACGCATCGCGATATTCGTTGGTCGTGCCCGTCTTTCCCGCGGCAGGAAGACGGAACCCGAGCTGCCGAACGCCGGATCCGGTGCCAGCGTTGATGACGTCCTGAAGCATCGAGGTGATCAGGAACGCCGTAACCGGAGTGACCACGGATTGTGCGCTCGGACGCGAATCGTAGAGCACTTCACCGGAGCTGGTGGTGACACGTCGAACGAGCGTTGGCTGCACGAGCGTCCCCTCGTTGGCAAACACGCCATACGCGGACACGAGCGACAGCATCGTGACTTCACCGGATCCGAGAGCCAACGAGGGCACGCTCGGCATGCCGCCCATGCCGAACCGCTCCGCGTATTCCACCGCCGCAGGAATACCGACATCCTCGATCATCCTCACAGCCGCGCGATTGCTCGACAGCCGCAGCGCCGCCCGCATCGTCAGCGCATCGTCGTCGACGTGACCATCCTGCGGTATCCATGCACCAGCCGCTGTCAGCACCGGTTCACTCAGATCACGAAGGACGGTTGCCGGGGTGAACCCTCGCTCCAGCGCGGCCGCGTACACGAACGGTTTGAATGCCGATCCCGGTTGGCGCCTCGCTTGTGTCACTCGGTTGAACCGGCTCTTGTCGAACGCCCGGCCGCCGACGAGGGCGCGCACTTCTCCGGTATGCGGATCGAGCGACACGAGCGCGGCCTGCAGCGGGCCGGTCGCGGAACGCTGCCGTGCGCCTGCCCCCTGGCGCGCTTCAATCGCAGCAACGGCCTTAGCGACTTCTGTCTCCGCCGCTTTCTGCATGTCCAGATCGAGGGTGGTCTCGACCCTCAACCCTTCGGTGGACACACGCTCCCATCCGAACAACTCGACGAGCTGTTGGCGAACTTCTTCCTTGAAGTACTGCCCGTAGGCCTCTTCACGCCGCAGCGTGTCGTTCAGGACGATCGCTTTGCGGCGCGCTGCTTCATATGTGTCGCGATCGATGGCGGCCTCGCCGTACATCACGCGCAGCACGAGATTTCGACGCGCCAGCGCCCGCTGCGGGCTCGCACTCGGCGCATACGTCGATGGCGACTTGACGAGACCGGCAATCAGCGCCGCTTCGGCAACATCCAGATCCTGCGCGTGCTTGCCGACGAAGCCAAGTGACGCGGCTTCCACTCCGTAGAGGCCGTCTCCGAAATACGCCTTGTTCAGATACAGCTCGAGGATCTCGTTCTTGTCGAACGCACGCTCCAACCGAATGGCGACAACCACCTCCTGCAGCTTGCGGCGGAACGTCTTGTCCGGCGTCAGAAACGCGAGCCGGGCGAGCTGCTGTGTGATGGTGCTGCCTCCCTGCTCGGCGCGGCCCGCGAGCAGATTGTTCCAGCCGGCACCCATGACTCGGATAACGTCGAACCCGCCGTGCCGGTAGAATCGCTGGTCCTCGGCCGCAAGAACGGCCCGGATCAGGTGCGGCGACACTTTGGCGAGTGGCACGTGCAGCCGCTGTTCCTGGAAAATCGTAAAGGCGTGGCGGCCCTTGACATCAACGAGCGTGGTGGCTCGCGGCATCATGCCGACGCTGCGCACCGCCGCCGAATCGGGAAGCCCCCGGACGGCCCCGTAAGCGAACACGACGGTAGCGCCGACGAGCACCCAGATCCCGACAGACAGCGCAGCGACCGCGGCCACAAACTGCTGCGGTCGCGCCCGAATCATCGTCAGTAGCCGATCGCGATCGGGAAGAGTCACCGGTTCTTACTTTAGGGCAACAGCTGTGCCAGCCACACGCGCAGCGTCGGCAGCGGATTCAGCACCCAAATCCAATAGAGCCTGAAAGTTAGAGCGCTTGGGCAGTGTAAGAATGTCGCGTGTGTAGTGTGTGGAGGCACCGCCGGGGTCAGGTGGCCGCTTGGCTCGCACATCATGTTCTGGCAACATTACGCGGCCGGGAGAATTGAACATGCACCTCATGACTGTAGTCTTTGCGTCGCTCGTGCTTCTGTCTTCATCCGCGTTCGCCCAGGATTGGAATGAGTACATCAGCAAGGAAGACGGCTTCCGCGTGGGCTTCCCAGGTCAGCCGACCGTCACGAATACGACCTACACATCCGAGTACGGTGCGGATCTTCCGGCGCGCGTGTACAGCGTGGCGCGCGGCCCTGATCGCTACTCGGTGACCGTGGTCGATTACCGCGATATCCAGAGAATCGCCGATGAACGGGCGAAAAAGACGTGTCCCACGAACTTCGGCGACGAACGTGCGTGTGGTCTCGTCAACGCGGGGCGCGGCTACTGGAAGGAAGAGCTCGGCGGCGCGCTGCTGCACGCCATGTACACGTTCATCAAGAGAGACGCGAACATCACGCACCTCGCGTGGGCGTGGCAGGACCTCATCGAGGGCATCGAGATCCAGTTGACCAACAACGCCGATCAATCCAGGACCTTCGCGCACATCTCCATGCATAAGAACCGGCTCTACGTCGTCGAGGGGACGGCTCCCGGGAACTACCCGCCGCCCGGTCTTTTCCAGCAGTCGATGGGATACGTCGACGAGAACGGTAGACCGGTTCGCTATCAGTCTGTGTACTCGAACCTGTACGGCGAGTGGCCCAAGGACTTTCCGGCGCAGCCGCGCCGCACGGGTCAGGGCGGCGGCGGCGCACCAGCGGCGGCTCCACAGGGGGCGGGTGGCCGATAGGATTTGTGATTGGTGAATGGTGATTTGCGATTTCACATTCATTTCAAATCGGTACTCGCAAATCAGGAATCAGAAATTCATGGAAATCCGATGTAACGTCCTCCGACGGCCACGATCGTCCAGAGCGCGAGCGACACCAGGGCCACAATCCTGCCGGATGCCGGATTGACCTGCGTCTCACCAGCCAGGACGATTCGGCGCCGCACCGAAAACGTAAACGCGACCACGGCGGCGAGAGCTGCCATCTTCACCCAGAAGAACGTGAGGTAGTAGTACTTGGTCGCGAAGCACATGAACAACAGAACGCCGGTGGACACCATCACGAGGAGACCGCGCACGAGCCACCGTTCCGCGTCGCGTGCAAGGAGCGCCACGGGCTGACGCTGCAGACCAAGCCCCAGGAGGCGAAGGTCCACCAGCAATACGGCGCCGCCGATCATGGCCAGTCCCATCAGATGGATGGTCGCGATGACGGGAAAGACCCACGGCGACGCCCGCATCGCAATGAGCGGTGACGAATACTGCACCCACCGACAGAATTCCAAGAGAGACATTGTCGTAGGGCGGGTCCTTCCGCCTTCGCCAAGGCTACGGCGGACCGCCGAAGCTTTAGCGGAGGCTGGTTTGGACCCGCCGGGAACTTCAGCCGAACCAGTAGTCCTGGTACGCCATCATCCGTCCAGCCGTGATGATGATGACCCAGAGGACCAGTGAAAGTGCTCCCGCCAGTCGCGCCTGCCGCGGCGGAACGGGATCTCGATCCCAGTCAGCAATCCGGCGATAGACGGTGCGACGAAAGAGCCACGCATTGAGGAGCGCCAGGACCAGCGCCGCCATCTTGAGCCGAAAGAAGATGTTCTGATACCTGACGAGAGGCGCCGCATAAAAGAGGAGCGCGCCTGATGTCAGCATCAGGAGCAACCCTGCCCCGCTCCAGGGCACCAGCCGCTCCATGACCTCCGACACAGGCACACGTCTCATCGTGACGCCCAGGAGCCGCAAATCGATCATCATGGCCGTGCCGACGAACACGGCCAGCGTGAGCACGTGGACCGTCAGGACGACCAGAAAGGCGTAGCGCGACTCATGGAGCGCGACGCTCCACGGAGTGTTCCCCAGCCATTCGAACAGTCGAAACAGGGACACCACGGACGCGAGGGCCCGTTCGCCTGGCGAGCGTACCCTTTCGTGCTAGCGGTTCTGATTCGACGTGTTGCCGTCCGCGCCTGGAGCCGAGCCGCCCATGAACACCTTCCGGCCGTCCAGATACTCCACGAACACGCCGACCCCTTTGGACTCACCGCTCTTCGCCTGGTACCCGAACAGCTTGATCTCCGTTCCGACGGGCAGGCTGAACTTGGTAATTCCCGCCCTCAGGAGATTGGTCGGGGGACCGCCTTCGATGCCCCAGTTCACGACCTTGCCATCCGCGCCCTTGACGTCGAGCCAGATCCAGGCATGGGGATTGACGAGCTCCACCTTGGTGACTTTCCCCTGCAGGTTGACCGGCTTGTTCTCATCGAACGCCGCGGCAAATGAGTGATGCGCGCTCAGTGGCACTGCGGCCAGACATAGACCAAGCGCTACAACCACGCCGACAAGTCTGACTGTGATCCGCATCTGGTACTGCTCCTTCCTGTTCGTCGTGAACTTCATTACCCTAGAATTATTACTCACCGCGAGCCAGCCCCGCACGGGCCGTTCCGCCCTTCGCCGCGGCTTCGCGTTCCCGGAGCTGCGTGCCCCGGACCACATTGATCACGCCATAGTTCGATTCGTGACACGCGAACTCGAAGATCACCGAGGGATCGACCCGCGGCATCTCTGTCTCGACCCGCCAGGGCCCCGTCCAGGCCTTCGGGTCGGTCATCGTGTACTCGTACTTCAGGGTGTTGGGACCGACGCGTGTAAACCGCTCGACCACCTGCAACGCATCCGTCGCCCCCTGGAAGTTTTGCGCCGGCGACCGGTCGCTGAAGTTGGTCGTCTCGACCACCAGCGTGTTCCCCTCCCACCGGCCGCGTGCGTCACCGTACCACTGTCGGATCTTATCGGGCAGATGCCGGCGGCCATCCAGCGGAATGATCCGGATGTCATTGTTCGACTGCGTGACGATCGTCACGTATCCCGGGCTCTGGAAGAACTGCGCCTCCGCGGTGACTCCGGCCGCAGAGCCTTCTCCGCCGGGATTGCCGCCCCGCACGAGCGGTATCGCGCCGTTGCCGAGGACGCACCGGGTGTAGGTGTTGCCGAACGTCTGGATGCCGGCCGCGGGATCCCGAAGCTTTGCCGCCGCCGCCCGCGCGGCCTGTCGCTGCTCGGCCTCCGCGGTTCGCGGAGGCAGCCGCCCGTTCGACGGCTCAACGATGAGCGAGGTGCGCAGGTTCGGCCGGGCGCCGCCCTGCCAGCCGTCCATCCCGTATTCCTTCCAGTCGTAATGAACGGTCCGCGGATCGACCTCTGCGTCTCTTTCGACTCGCTGCTTGAAGACCTGAAGCGCCTCCTCTTCGGTGTAGAACGCCTTCTCACCAAGATCGGGAGGACGCTGCAGCGGCGTGTAAGTGGCGAGGTGCCACACGCCACGCAGGTCCGGATCGCCCCACGCCGTGCGCGATGGCGTCCAGTTCTTGAGCGCCTCCGCTTCCTTGCGTGCCGTATCAGCGGCAGCCTTGATGGCGGCCTCCGTGTCGGTGGCGGTCTGCGCAACCTGCCCCCCGCCGGACCCCTGTTGCGCGGTCAGGACTACTGCGCCTGCGGCCAGTACCACCACGACCGCGAGAGCGCCACAGACCCTGAGCAGCCGAGTCCGCATGATGATGCTCCTCTCGTAATGTTTCGTTATTCGCCGCCGCGACCACCACCGCCCCCGGTCGGCCGTCCAGCCGCCAGGGCTTCGCGCTCCCGTATCTGCGTGCCGGTTACGACGTTGATCAGCCCGTAGTTCTGCTCGTGACAGGCGAACTCATAGATCAGGTTCGGCTCCACGCGCGGCATCTCCGCGTCCACCGACCAGGGACGGGTCCACGTCTTTGGATCCGTCATAGTGTACTCGTATCGCATCGTATTTGGAGCGATCGACGTAAATCGCTCCACCACCTTAAGCGCGTCGGTTGCACCCTGGAAATTGACCGCCGGCCTCCGGTCGTTGAAGTTGGTCGTTTCCACGACCAGGGTGTTCCCATCCCACCGGCCGCGGGAGTCGCCAAACCAGTGCCGGATCCTGTCGGACACGTGCGGCCGGCCGTCCAGCGGAATAATCCGGACGTCGTTGTTCGACTGCATGACGAGCGTGACGTAGCCAGGACTCTGGAAGATTTGCACCTCGGCGGTCACGCCCGCAGCGGCAGCAGCCGACTCGGCCCCAGGGTTGCCACCGCGCATGAGCGGGATCGCGCCAAGCCCAAGAACGCACCGCGTATACGTATTGCCAAACGTCAGGATTCCGGCCGCAGGATTTCGTTTCTTGGCAGCCGCTTGCGCCGCCTCGCGGCGCTGCTGCGCTTCCGGCGTCACCGGAGGAAGGCGGCCGTCGGGAGGATCGACGATCAGCGATGTGCGCAGGTTGGGTCTGGCCCCGCCCTGCCACGCATCCATGCTGTACTCCTTCCAATCGTAGTGGACGGTCCGGGGATCGACTTCCGCGTCGGCCTCCACCGCCCGCTTGAACGCGGCAACCGCCTCTTCCTCTGTGTACAAGGGCTTGTTCGCCAGCTCCGGAGGACGCTGCAGCGGCGTGTACGTAGCCGTCAGGTAGACTCCACGCAGATCAGGATCGCCCCAGGGTGTGCGAGCCGGAGTGAAATTCTTCATGGCGGCCTCGCGCTTGGCAAGTTCAGCCGCTGCCTTGATGGCGGCGTCTGTATCAGTCAGCGTCGGGGCCACCGGCTTTGTCGTGTTCGGCGGCGCCTGCGCCATCAGGACGGCCATTGACGCTGCCGCCACGGCAACAAGCGCCAGCACGAGTACTCGCCGCACGATCGGAATCCGCATGTAGGTGACCTCCTAACGATCCTCGTCCGGTCGCGTCCCGGGTGGGAAGTAGAGTCCCAGCGGGTCGTACAACAGCTGTTCGACGAACGGGACGCAGTTGAACTCGACGAGTTGAACATTCGGCTCGAGGCGGCGGTAGACCGGGAAGCTGATCTTCCACGGACGCGTGAAGACGTTCGGGTCCTCGATCGTTGCCTCATACGTCATGTGATTGGGCCCCTGTGGCGTCCAGCGCTCGACGACATGAAGCATATCGGTCGCATAGTTGCCCGCTCGATCGAACCACGAGTAGCCGTTGAAGCCCCGAACGTCGACCACGAGCGTGTCGCCCTCCCACTTGCCGTTGGACCATCCCATCCACGAGTCCACTGGCGCCTCCATCTGCGGGTCGATGTGAATCTGCCGCATGGACCACTTGTACTCGTAGACAACGAGGATCTGGTTCTGATCCTGGAATATCTGAAATGGGAACGGCATGTAGTTGGCGCGCGGCACGCCCGGCCGGAAGCACTGCAGCTCCGGGTCGCCGCTGTCGAACCGGCTTGGATCGTTGGTGATCTTCGGGATCATACGGCTCTTGAAGTTCGTATCACGTTCGGCCAGCGCCTCGGGCTTGTACGGAATCGTGCCATCACCGTCGACGATGATGCTCATGCCGCCCGGCTGGGCGCCGTAGGCGCCCATGATCTCAGGACGCGGCCCCGCCTCGGCCGAATGCGCCTCGACGTTCCAATTGGCCGTCGTGAACGACTGCCAGATGCCGTTCAGATTCGGCTTGCCGTCCTCGGTGCGCGCCACACCCGACGACGATCCCTGCCCCGGCACGGCCACCGTGAACCAGAGCGCAGCCGCCACGACAATTCCCGCAACCGCGAGTAAGCCTATCGACCGTTTGCTCATCACGTCCCTCTACTTTCCCTGCGCCATGGCTCAGAAGTCGAGCTGCGCGCCGACTCGTAACAATCGTGCACTCAGGACCTGCGCGGCGTTCATCCACGCCGCGCCGTACGTGGGTGTCATGCTCAGAACGCTGCTCGCGTTGAAGATGTTGTAGATATCCAGCGTGCCGCGCAGACGTGTCGTCCCTCCGAGACGAAACAGCCGCGACACACGCATGTCGACCTGCGTGAGCCGCGGCTCGAACGTCGTATTCGGTGGAACGAGCTCCGTTCTGACGGTGGCGTTGCACGTCGCGACGGTCTGGCTCGGGCAGGCCGCGAGGTTGCGGCCAAGCGCTTGTCTGACCTGCGCGTTGGTGATGACGTAGCTCGCCGTGATCGGGATCCCCGGACTGTTCTGGAAGATTGCGCTCGTCTCGAGATCCCACGGGAGCGGATAGACGGCCAGAAACTTCAGCTGCGTGCCAGACGACCACGGCGGCGCCACGCGGCAGAACTGCGAGTTCCTCGGGACCGTCGAGGTGGCCGGCAACGCGAGCACGTTGAGAAACGCCGCGGTCGTCAGCGACGGATTGTCATTCAGGAAGCAGTTGTCGGTCACGGTCCGGCCCATGCTCAGGCCGCCGGAGAACTGACCTCCCTGGCCGAATCGCCCGTTCAACGTTACATCGACACCGTTGTACACCTGCGTCTGTTTGCCATGATTCGACGCCTGGGTCACCAGATTGTCGACCCGACCGAACAGTGCTGGGTTGACGTCGTACAACCCGCAGATCCGATTTCCGCCGCCACCAGGCAGCCGGCTGTCGGTTGGCGCAGTGATGCAGTACGAGTCGAAGCTGCCCGCGCCGGCGACAGCCTCGTTCTGCGTCGCCAGGAAGCCGCCGTACCAGGTGCGGAAATACCCGACATTGAGCGCCAAGCCCTGCGTCAATTCGTGCTGGACGTTTACCGATGCCTGCCAGTTGTGGAACTGGTTGTTGAACCCCTCGAGTGAATCGGGATCGTTGCGCGTTGACAATCTCTGCCTGCCGAAATTCCGATCTGACCAGGCCCCGCACTCGCCGTTCGCAACCGGATTGAGAAGCTCACAGTCGGGAATGTAGTTCCCCGAGCGTTGATCCCCTGGTCCCAACAGGCTGTCGTTCCACGTCCGGTTCGTGACCAGCGAGAATTGGTTTGCGGGATTCGCCGGCGACACCCGAATGATGTCCGGATAGCGGCCGAGTGAACCCTTGATCGCGGTGCGGCCGTCGCCAAACAGATCGTAGGCGGCCCCTACGCGCGGGCTCAGGTTCCGCCAGTGCGGGATGTGCTCGGCCGCCGGAACGCGGCGCTCGCCCACGAAGAACCCGGGTGCGAGCACTAATTCGGGGCTCGACGTGTCGACGTCGTTGTAGCGGAGCCCCAGATTCACGGTCAGCCGCCGGATCGTCCATTGATCCTGGGCGTAGACGGCGATGTCGTTTGCCGATTCCTCAAAATGGTTGGGCGTCGCGAGCAACTGCAACGACACCGGCCTCTGGTTATTGAACGTGTAGAGGATCGCCCGATTGGCCATGAACAGATCGTTGCCGTACTTGGCGCTGTCGCCGGTTCTGACCTCGCGGATGTTCACGCCAGTCTTGAAGCTGTGCGATCCCGTGACGTACGTCACGGAGAACTGCTGGTGGTACTGCCGGCGTGGCAAGCTGGAGTAGGACGCACCGCCGGCTGTCGGGCCGTACGCCGCGCCATATTTCAAGTCCAGTGACTGTTCGGTGATCTGGATGCTGTTGACGTCGACACCCTCACCGCGCCTGTTCGTCTGCGTAATGTGATTCGCGCCGCCGGCAAACATGATGAGCAGCCGGTTGGTGGCCGGGTACGTCCACGTCGTGGTGATGTTGAAGTTCGGTTCGTACTTGTGCTCGGTGGCTGCCTCAGGGGTGACCAGCGGCCCCCCTTGCGGACGGAACAACGCGTAGACGCAGTTGCAATTGTTCTGGAACGAGCCCGACACCACGAACTTGTGTCTCTCCGTCGCCTGCAATGTCAGGCGGATACTGTAATCGCGGTAGTAGTCGTTGCTGTGCGCCGGCCGGCTCAAGTCCGGTTGGTACAGCAGACTTCCAGGCTGCGTGTGCGCGTTCCAGTAGATGCCCGCGGCGTACTGCTGCGTGACACTCTTTCGAGCCGCGCCGAAGAACCACAGCCTGTTCTGCTTGATGGGACCGCCCACTCCGCCTGAGGCCTCGACGAATTTCTTGATCGATGCCAGCCCCCGGGTCGAGTTGTCGAGGCCGCGTGCGATCAACTCGTCGTTGATGTTGTTGCTCTGCAAATCCGGCCCGGAGTAGGCAATATTTGCCGTCCCGGAGAACACATTGCCGCCGTCCTTCGGGATCATGTTCAACTGCACGCCCCCGGTGTCGCGGTCGGCGCCAATGCCGCTCGTCTCCGCCACGACTTCCTGGAAGTTCACCGAGTTCCAGACGAACACACCGGTGTTCGACGCGGCCATCTCGGTGTTCATGCCGTCGACGACCGGCTGTGCGTTTGGCGCGCCGTGAATGGCGAACCGCGTCTGCGATCGGTCGCTGAGATTGCCCGAGGCCCGGTCGCCTTCGTTGTTCAGAACGGCGCCCGGCAGGACTGAAATCAGCGTCGATAGACGGCCGGTGCCCGGGAGCGCCATCAACGTTTCGGCCGCGTACTGCGTCTGCGCTCGCGCGCTGCGCGTGTCGACGAGCGGCGCCTCTCCTGAGACCGTAATCGTCTCTTCGACGGCGCCCACGCCGAGCTCCGCATCGACCGTCGCCGTGAATTCCGCCCGCAGCTCGATGCCTGTCCGCCTGAAGGTGTTGAAGCCGGGCAAAGTAAACGTCACCGTGTAGGGGCCTGGTCGGAGATCGACAACCCGGTAGAGGCCCTGATCGTCGGTCACAACCGAGCGCACTTTTTCAATCAGAGCGGGACTGGCAGCTTCCACCGTGACGCCGGGCAGCACGCCACCAGAACTGTCGCGCACAACTCCCGTAATGCTGCTCTGCGCCCAGGCCACAGCCGGTACACACGCCAAGGACCATGCGACAACAACAACCAGCGACGCGATGCGCGAGGTTCCCATGGTCTTCTCCCGTAAGACGAGAAGCTGATTCAACGATCCTCTTCTCGAGTCTCGCGTGCAGGCTGGCCGGGACGCTCAGCAGCTTCCCGTGCGCGGATCTGGGCGCCTTTGACGACATTGATCAGACCGTAGTTCTGTTCGTGGCATGCGAATTCGTACATCCCGGGCTCGATCCGCGGCCAAGGCACCTCGGCCGTCCACGGTTTCGTCCATGTCGTCGGATCGGTAACGGTGAATGCGTACTCGATCGTCTTCGAATCCACGAGGGTGAAACGTTCGATGAGGTGCAGGTTGCCGGCAGAGCCTCGCCATTCCCTCTGCGGATGGAGGTTGGTCGTTTCGACGACCAGCGTGTTGCCTTCCCATCGCCCGCGCGAGTCTCCCAGCCAGTGCCTGACATTCGACGGGAGATGTGGGCGCCCGTCGAGCGGAATGATGCGCACGTCACTGTTCGACTGCATGAGCAGCACGACATATCCCGGCGCCTGGACAATCTGAGATTCGGCGTCGTGGTTCCCAGGAACGCGGGGGGGGCCCTGGTTCCCAGTGACACAACGTTCATAGAGGCCCCGGCTTCGCACGTCGATGCCTCTGCCCGCCGCGGTTACCCGTTGCCTTCCCTCGGGCGTCAGCGGAGGAATTCGACCATCCGGTGGGTCCACGATCAGCGCCGTACGCAGGTTCGGCCTGACAGGGCTTTGCCAGGCATCCATCCCGTATTCTTTCCAGTCGTAGTGCACCGTGCGCGGATCGACTTCCGCGTCAGACTCGACCGCGTTCTTGAACGCGGCGAGCGCTTCCTCCTCGGTATAGAACGGTTTGTTGGCCAGCTCGGACGGGCGCTCGAGCGGCGTGTAGCTGAGGCTCAGCCAATAGCCGCGTAAGTCGGGATCGCCCCAGGGCGTACGCGGTGCAGCCCAACTGGCGCGAGCCGCGTCAGCCGCCTTGGCTGCGTCGGCCGCGGCCTTGATGGCCGCGTCCGTACTGGTCGTAGTCGGGTCGAATGATCTCGTTCCGGACGGCGCCTGCGCGACAATGACCGCCGCGCAAAGCACGACCGCTACAAGTGCTGCTCCCAACGGCACGAGAAATCGGGTCCGCATCGAACACACCTCCTGGAACCCCGCGCTGCCCCTTCGCGTTACCTCGGGCTCCCACCGTCTGCACCGAGAAGCAACGTCGTCCCATCGGGGAGCGTCATGTCCCGACCGTTGGCCTTGCACGCCGGCTCGCACAATCCGTCCTTGGACTGATAGCCGTCGGCCACGATCTCGGTGCCGATCGCGAGGGAATTCTTGGTAAGCCCTCGCCGCATCAACGTATTGGGCGTACCGGCTTCGAACATCCACCTCTCGACCGTCCCGTCCGGCTTCTTGACTTCCATGTGGATCCACGCGTGAGGGTTGATCCACTCGACCTTCGTTACCGTGCCCCGCACCTTGACCGGCTTGTTCGCGTCGAATTCCGAGTTGAACGCGTGATGCGCGGCCACTGGTCCCGCGGCCAGGAGCAACCCCATCCCGGTAACCACACTGAAGATTTTCGTCCGCATCGGCTTTACCTCTTTGTGAACATGTCGTTCACGCTTCTAACTTCTCGCTTCTCAGTTCGTGTTCACGTTCGGTCCACAGTTCGGTTCGAACCTGAACGCGAACCGAGCACTGAGAACCCAGAAGTGTGAACGACAGGTTTTGACTTACCGGTCGTCGCCCCCGCCAGCGGGACGCCCCGACGGCTCGGGCACCTTCTCTCCTCGCGCCTCGCGCACGCGAGCGCCAACGAGCAGGTGCACCAGGTCGTAATTGTCCTCGTGCGTGGTGTACTCGTACAGCTGCTCGGTAATCTTGCTCCATGACACCATCGCGGTCCACGGCCTGGTCCAGGTGTTCGGATCCGAAATGGTGAATTCGTAGTTGAGCCTGTCGGGAGCGACGCGTGTGAAGCGTTCGACGATCTTGAAGGTGTCCGGATTGGCGTTGCCATACACCGCGCCCGCATCTTTCCGGAAGTTCGTCGTCTCGACGACGAGTGTCGTGCCCTCCCACCGGCCTCGCGTGTCGCCGAGCCACTGACGGAGATTCGGGCTGATATGTGGCTTCCCATCCACAGGGATGACGCGCGCGCTGTGGATCATCTCCTGCAGGATGACCACCTGCCCTGGACTCTGGAAAATCTGCGCCGTGTTGTTGTAGATGGTCCCGATGTATGGCGGCCTGTCGGTCCGAATAATCCCACGGACCGGGGGCGTGAATTCCTGATGGCTCTGCGGCAGCCCTGCGTTGAAGCGAGCGGCCCGCGCGGCCAATTCCTGCGCAACTTGCTTCCGCTCCGGCGTCAGAGGCACGCGAGGCGGAATCCGCCCGTCAGGCGGATCCACGACCAGCGACGTTCGTTTGTCGCCGAGCTGCAGTCGGCGGGAGTCCATCCAGTGCTCGTTGTACGCACGGGCCACGTCGGCTGCATTGCCACCGTCACGGCGATCCCGCGTCAAATCGAACGCAAGCTTTTCGGCGAACTCTTCCGCTTCCTGGTCCGAGAGCACCGCTTTTTCGCCAACGGCTGCAGGCCGCTCGAGCGGGGTGCTCGTGGCAAAGTTCCAGATGCCCTGCAGGTCGGGATCGCCCCACGGCGTGCGGAGCGGCGTCGCCGCCCTCGCCGCCGGCTTCGCCGGCGTGGCTGCCCTCGCGCCCGCTGCCGGCGCAGCCGGCTTCTGAGCCTGGCCCGCCACGGGAACGGCCATCAGCGACACGACCGCCGCCGCGACACCCAACACACCCAGTGAGATCAGCAATCGACGCGTCATCGGATACCTCCGCTTACTGCTTCCGAAAACGTCCGTACAGGAGCTCTTCAGTGAAGGGCTGACACTTGAATTCCAGCAATTGAACATTCTTCTCCATCCGCCGGTAGAGCGGGAAACTGATCTTCCAGGGACGACTGTAGACATTGGGATCCTCAATCGTCGCCTCGTACATGATGTGGTACGGACTTACCAGAGTGTACCGCTCGACCACCCGTAGCGCATCGCTGTGATAGTTGCCCGAGCGGTCGAACCATGTCTCCTTGCGCTGTCCCGTGACGTCGACGACGAGCGTATCCCCTTCCCAGCGCCCGCGCGACCAGCCCATCCAGAAATCGCCGGGGCTCTCTCCCTTCCAGTTCATCCGGACGACGCGCGCGGCGCTCGCAAACTCGTATGTGAAGAGGAGGGCGTCTGACGATCCCTGCACGATCTGAAACGGGAAGCCCATGTAGGTCGCGCGAGGAATGCCCGGCATGTAGCATTTCAGTTCCGGATCGCCCAGGTCGTGCCAGGTGTCGTCTTTGCTGACGTCGACCTTCGTCCGATTGTCAAAGTTCTGTTTCCTCTTGGCCAGCGCTTCTGGCCGGTAAGGAATCACACCACCCTCGACAACGCTTTGCCCTGCGGCCTCGGCGGTGTACGTCCCGACGAGCTCGGTGAAGGGACCCGCCTGCGCCTCGTGATCTTCGAGATTGAAGTTGGCGGTGACCAGGGCCTGCCAGATGCCGTTCAAGTTGGGCCGGCCGTCCGCCATTCTCGGCACGGTGAAGCGGGGCCATGCGCCGGGCGCCGGCGGCTGCGCGCCCGCCTGTGCTGCTATCGTCGTCGACGTCCCCACCATGCACAGGAGAGCGGCAGTCACCGCCCCCGCTGTCATCACACCCCTACACGGTTTCCGCATTCGATCCACTCCCTGTGCGACAGTCGGTGGTTGGTAGTTGGTAGTTGGTGGCAAGAACCACGACCGGCCCAGAACTACCAACCACCAGCTACTGCCTACTGCCTACTGCCTACCAACCACCAACCAGCTAAAAGTCCAGCTGCGCGCTGATCTTGAACATCCGTCCCCCCAGGATCTGGATTGGCCGCAGCCATTGCCCTCCCGTTGGCCCGGCGTACCGCGTGGTCATGTTGAGCACGTTGCCCGCGCTGAAAACGTTGTACAGATCCCCATTCCCCCGCAGTCGCACTCGCCCCGCACGGAAGCTCCGGGACACGCGCACATCCATCTGTTGGAGCCGGTCCTCGAATTCCGTGTTCGTCGGCATCATGTTGATCACGACGTTGGCGTTGCAGGTGGCAGCGCCGCGACACTGGCCGAGATCCCGGCCGAGCGACGGCCGAATCTCCGCGTTCGTGAATGCGCGGCTCGCGACGATTGGAATGCCAGGCTTGTTGAAATACAGCGCGCTCACCTGGAAGTCCCACGGCAGCGGGTAGATCGCAAACAGCTTGATACCCGTCGCGGCGGTCCAGGGGCGGCTGATGTGACAGAACTCGGACGTTCTCGGCGTCTGGACGGCCGCTGTTACCGCCACTTCGCCGATGTTGTTCGGCAGCAGGTTGGGAAGACTGTTGAAATCGCACGTGTCAGTCACCGTGCGTCCAACGCCGATGCCGGCGGAGATCTGCGCGCCGCCCGCGAACCGGGCATCCAGGCCGAGATCGACGCCGTTGTACACCTCGCTCTGCTTGCCATAATGCGTCCCCTGCGTCACCAGATTGTTGACGCGGCCAAATACCGCTGGCTTGACGTCGTACAACCCGCAAATCTGATTCCCGCCTCCGCCGGGCAGCCGCTGGTCCGTCGGCACGGTGACGCAGAATGGATCGTAGTCCCCTGTCGTGAGCGCCTGGTTCTCGGTGACCAGGAAGTTGCCGTACCAGGTGCGGAAATAGCCGACGTTCAGTGCGACGTTGGGGCGGAGCTCGTGCTGCAGCAAGACTGACGTCTGCCAGTTGTAGTCCTGGCGGTTGAAACCGCCGAGCGCATCGTCCGCACGGCGCGTGCTGCCCGCGCGAACCTGCCCGAAGGACAGGTCCGACCAGGGCCCGCACTCCCCCTGCGCCACCGGGTTGCGAAGGTCGCAGTCGGGGACGTAGTTGCCGTTGGCGTCGTTCCACGTCCGCATCGTGCTGTTCGCCTGATTGTTCGCAGGAACATCGACGGCAGCAATCGCATAGGACGTGTACCGGCCCAGCGACACCTTCAGCGCCGTTTTGCCGTCCCCAAAGACGTCGTACGCAGCGCCAAGCCGGGGGCTGACATTGGTCCAGTCCGGCGCGTCTTTCG
>Ga0209640_10001398_pt1 | contig 20377 bp, 19 predicted proteins | sample RifCSP10_1_FD_184018 | JGI IMG/M metagenome (GOLD analysis project Ga0209640, IMG submission 184018) | Soil microbial communities from Rifle, Colorado - Rifle CSP2_sed 10_1 (SPAdes) (version 2) | ecosystem: Environmental > Terrestrial > Deep subsurface > Rock core/Sediment | place: Rifle...
AACGCCTGAATTTGCAACAGATAGGCGCGTAGCTCAGTTGGTTAGAGCGCCTCCCTGACACGGAGGAGGTCAGTGGTTCGAGTCCACCCGCGCCTACCAACCCTCGCTCACACGCGCCGGCCTGAAATCAGAAACCGGCGACGCGAGCTTCGGTTGGCAAGCCCGGAACGGCTTGTCCACCGTAGCGCGGAGCGCGAAGGTGGGCTGGCAAGCCAAGCGCGAAGGTTGCGCGCCGAAGCTCGCGCAGCGAGCGAAGGCGGGCCATGCGAAGTCCCGATAGCAATTCATGAGCGACGTCACCATCACGCTTCCGGACGGCTCCAGCCGCGTCGTCCCGGTTGGCACGTCCGTCCGAGACGTGGCCGCAGGAATCTCCCCGCGGCTGGCGAAAGCCGCCCTGGCAGCCGCCGTCGACGATCGGCTCGTCGATTTGTCGTTCCGTCTCGATAACGACGCGAAGCTCCGGATCATCACGCCGGACAGCGCCGAAGCGCTGCCTATCTATCGCCACAGCACGGCGCATCTGCTGGCGGCGGCCGTGACCAATCTGTTTCCGGGCGTCCAGTGCGGCATCGGGCCGGCCATCGAAGAGGGGTTCTTCTACGACTTCGTGGTGCCGCGTCCGTTCATCCCGGAGGACCTCGATGCCATCGAGCAGCGGATGCGGGAGATGGCGCAGCAGGATCTGGCCTACGAGCGGCAGATGTGGCCCCGCGAGGAAGCTCGAACGTTCTTCGGCGGCCGCGGCGAACCGCTCAAGGTGCAGCTGATCGACGAGAAAGCAGAAGGGCAATCCGAGGTTTCCTGCTACACGATCAAGGACCGCGACACGTTCGTCGATTTCTGTATCGGGCCGCACGTACCCTCGACCGGACGGCTCAAGGCGTTCAAGCTGCTCAGCACATCGAACGCATACTGGAAGGGCGACGCGCGCAACCAGCCGATGCAGCGCATCTACGGTACGGCGTTCTTCTCGGAAAAGGAGTTGCAGGCGTACCTGCATCGCATCGAAGAAGCGAAGAAGCGCGATCACCGGAAGATCGGCCGAGAGCAGAAGCTGTTCATGTTTCACCCCTGGGCACCGGGGGAGGCGTTCTGGCTCGAAAAGGGCACCATCATCTACAACACGCTCGCCGACTACATGCGGAGGGTGCTGGCTCCCGCCGGGTATGTGGAAGTCAAGGCGCCAATCGTCTTCAACAAGGCGCTCTGGGAAACGTCCGGACACTGGCAGCATTACCGCCAGAACATGTTTCTCGTCGAAAGCGAAAACGAGCAGATGGGGCTGAAGGCGATGAATTGCCCCGGCCACTTCCTGATGTACGCCAGCGAGGTGCGGAGCTACCGCGACCTGCCGATCCGTTTCCACGAGCAGACCCCACTGCACCGCAATGAGGCATCCGGCGTACTGTCCGGGCTGACGCGCGTCCGTCAGTTCAGTCAGGACGACGCGCACTGCTTCGTCATGGAGTCGCAAATCGGAGAAGAGGTCGAGCGGCTGCTGCGACTGGTCCAGCGCGTGTACGCCGACTTCGGCCTTATGCCCGAGATGAAGCTGTCGACGCGACCGCCCGAATTCCTTGGTACCGTCGAAACGTGGAATCACGCTGAGGCGGACCTGAAGCGCGCCCTGGAGGCGGCAGGCGCGCCTTATACCGTGAACGAAGGTGACGGCGCGTTCTATGGGCCCAAGATCGATTTCGACGTCACCGACGCCATCGGACGGAAGTGGCAATGCGCGACGATTCAGCTCGACTACATGCAGGCGGACCGGTTCAATCTGACGTATGTTGGCGCCGATAACGCGGAGCATCGGCCCGTTATCATTCACCGCGCGATCTTCGGCAGCTTCGAGCGATTCATCGCGTTGCTGATCGAGCACTTTGCGGGTGCGTGGCCGCTATGGCTTGCGCCCGTGCAGGCGGTCGTTCTACCGATTTCCGACCGGCACCTTGCCTACGCCCGCGCAGTGATGGGCCGCTTGGCGTCCGCTGGGCTGCGGGCCGAACTCGACGAGCGGCAGGAGAAGATTGGCTATAAGATCCGGGAAGCGCAGCTGCAGAAGGTCCCGTACATGCTGGTGACGGGCGATCGCGAGGCAGCCGACGGCACGATTTCGGTGCGCAGCCGGTCTTCGGGCGATCTGGGACCCCGCAGCGTCGAGGATTTCTTGCGGACCGCGCTGGATGAAATCGCGCGCAAGGATCTCGGCGTCAAACCGACTGCACACGTACAGACCGCCGAGGCCGCGGAGGCCTGAGGCTCAGGCCCCAAGGCCTGCGAGGAGGAGTTATCGCTTTCGACCGTTCGCCCCGCCGTGACGATCGCACACGCATCAACGAGCGCATTCGGGTGCGCGAGATCCGCGTCATTGATGAAAGCGGACAGCAGCTCGGGATCATGGCGCCTCCTCAGGCGCTTGTGATTGCCAAGCAGAAAGGGCTGGACCTGGTCGAGATCTCGCCGACTGCAGTGCCGCCTGTGTGCCGAATCATGGATTTCGGCAAGTACCAGTACCAGGAGCAGAAGCGGACCCGGGAAGCCAAGAAACACCAGCGCGTCATCGAGGTCAAGGAGATCAAGTTCCGGCCGAAGGTGGACGAGCACGACTACCAGTTCAAGAAGAAGCACATCGAGCGCTTCCTGGCCGACGGCGACAAGGTCAAGGCGACGATTTTCTTTCGCGGCCGCGAGATGGCACATCCGGATATCGGACAGCGCATCCTTGAACGGCTGATGGGCGAACTCGCGGATGTAGCGATGCCGGAGACGAACCCGCGGATGGAAGGCAACCAGATGCACGTGATTCTAAGTCAGCGCACGGGACGCAAAGCCGCGGCAAAGCCACGATCCCAGGAGGCAGCGCCAGAGCCTGCGGCGACGGAGGACTGAATTAGGCTTTCGGCTGTAGGCTTTGGCCAGAACCCAGAGTCGCCTTAAGCCTAGAGCCCAAAGCCTAGAGCCCAAAACAAATGCCCAAACTCAAAACACATCGCGGCGCCGCGAAGCGCTTCAAGAAGACCGGCACCGGAAAAATCCTGCGTGGAGCGGCATTCAAACGTCATATTCTGACCGGCAAGACCACGAAGCTGAAGCGCAAGATGCGCAAACTCCGGCAGGTCGCCGATCCGGACGCGCCGAAGCTGCAGCGGATGCTGCCCTACAAGTGACGCGCGAAATGCAAAATGCAGGATGCAAAATGCAAACACTGCATCGTTTGAAATTATGCATTTTGAATTTTGAATTACAGGATCGAGGACCATGCCAAGAGTAAAAAGAGGGACCGTCCGCCGCGCCAAGCGTAAGAAGCTCCTTGCGCGCGCGAAAGGCTTTTACCAGACCAAGAGCAAGCTGTATCGCGCCGCCAAAGAAGCGGTCGACACCGCGGGCAAGTACGCCTTCGTCGGCCGCAAGAACAAGAAGCGCGACTTCCGACGCCTGTGGGTTGTCCGGATCAACGCCGCCGCACGCGAAAATGGACTCACGTACTCGCAACTGATGCGTGGAATGAAGGCGGCAGGCATTGCGGTCGATCGGAAGATGCTGGCCGACCTGGCCGCTACCCAAGGTGCAGCGTTCGCAAAGGTGGCGGCGCAGGCCAAGGCCGCACTTCCCGCCCAGCCTTCCGCCTAGTCAATGCACAAGTCACAAGGCACAAAGCACACGTCACAAGGAACGGTGCGTTGTGACTTGAGCCCTGTGCCTTGTGACTTGTGACTTGATCGTATGTCGGACCTCTCCGTGATCGAGGCGCTGCGCGCCGATTTTCGCGCGCGACTCGCCACCGCTGGCACCGACCGCGATCTCAAGACGCTGGACGATCAGTTCCTGAGCCGGCGCAGCGGGTCGGTGACGGCGCTCCTCAAGCAAATCGCGACGGTGCCGGCCGGGGAGCGGCGGCAATTCGGCCAGCTCGTCAACGCGCTCAAGACGGAAATCGAAGCAGCGTTGGAGGAAAGACGCGCCGCGGTCGAAGCGGCGCACGCCCCCGCCGGCGCCATGGACGTCACCCTCGCGAGCCGTGAGATCCCGATCGGCCGCATCCACCCGTTGATGCGTGTGCGGCAGCAGGTGGAAGACATCTTCAGCCACATGGGCTACGAGATTCTCGAGGGCCCTGAAGTCGAGGACGATTACCACAACTTCGAGGCCCTCAACATGCCGCCGGATCATCCCGCGCGCGACATGCAGGACACGCTGTACCTTGGCGTCCCCATTGTCGGCGGCACGTGGGGCGCTCACGGCGGCACGCTGCCGGCAGCCCAGGTCCGGGCTGCGACGCTGCTCCGCACTCACACATCTGCGATGCAGATCCGGTACATGAAGACGTTTCCACCACCGATCCGCATCATCGTCCCTGGACGCGTGTACCGCCGCGACAACCTGGATCTGAGTCACACACCGATGTTCCAGCAGTTCGAAGGGCTCGTAGTCGGCCACGGCGTCACGCTGGCCGATCTCAAGGGCACGTTCGAGGCGATGCTGCGCCAATTGTTTGGCGACGTGAAGGTACGACTGCGTCCGAGTTTCTTTCCCTACACCGAACCGAGCGCGGAGGTGGATATCAGTTGTCAAAGCTGCGCGGGATCGGGCTGCGGCACCTGCAAACACACCGGCTGGCTCGAGATTCTGGGCAGCGGGATGGTGCATCCGGCCGTCTTCGAAGCCGTGGGCTACGACCCTGAACAGGTGACCGGATTTGCCTTCGGCATGGGGATGGAGCGCGTGGCCATGCTGAAGTACGGCGTCGATGACATCCGTCTGTTCTACGAAAACGACCTCCGATTCCTGGAGCAGTTTCCGCTGTGAAGGTTCCGCTGTCGTGGCTGCGGGAGCTCGTGCCGGTGCAGGAGTCGGCGGAAGCGCTCGCGCGGACGATGTCGGTGCGCGGTTTCGCCGTCGAGGGCATCGAGTACGACGTCGAGTCTTCTCCTCACTCGACGAGCAACGCCAGAGCCGGGGTGCCGGAGACGACGGGGCCCGACCCGGTGATCGATTTCGAGGTGACTGCCAACCGGCCTGACTGCATGTCGATGATCGGCATTGCACGCGAGGTTGCCGTGGCATACGGGCTGCCGCTCCTGCCGCCGGGTCGCCCTCCGGCCGTACCCGGCCTAAGTACCGATGATCGTGGGGCGGGTGCCGGTCAAGCGCTCCAATCAGTTTTTTCCGATGGGTCGCCGCAAGCCGGACCCGCCACCCCGCTCGAAATCATCATCGAGGACGCCGACCTTTGCCCCCGTTATGTCGGAGCGGTTGCGGACGTCACCATCGGCTCTTCTCCCGACTGGATGCAGGCGCGGCTCCGGGCAGCCGGCATCCGCCCGATCAGCAACATCGTCGATGTCACCAACTATGTGCTGCTCGAGATGGGGCATCCGATGCACGCGTTCGATCTGCCCAAGCTCGCCGGCGCGCAGATTCACGTGAGAACAGCCCGCCCGGACGAAATGCTCAAGACGCTCGATGGCCAGTCGCGGGCGTTGTCACCTGAAATGCTCGTGATCGCGGATGCCGAGCGCGCCGTGGCAGTGGCAGGTGTCATGGGCGGCGCCGATTCCGAGGTGACGAGCTCGACGAAAGCAATCGTGCTCGAGAGCGCGTACTTCAATCCCGTGTCCGTCCGCCGGACGAGCAAAACACTCGGACTCAAGACGGAAGCCAGCATGCGTTTCGAACGCGGCGCCGACCCTGCTCTACCGGTGGACGCGATGAGGAGGGCGGTCGCGCTGATTGAACTGATTGGCGCCGGGCGCGGCCGGGGTGCGGTCGTGGATCGCTACCCGAAACTGATCGAGCCTCGGATGCTTCGATTGAGACGGTCACGAATCGGCGCCTTGCTCGGCGCTTCGGTTCCAGATGCCGATGTGCTCCGCATCCTGGGCGGCCTCGGCTTCGCGTTGCAAGACGCCGATGACGGCTGGGAGATAACCGTCCCGACCCGTCGAGTAGACACCGTGCGTGAGGTCGACCTCATCGAAGAGGTCGCGCGGCACTACGGCTTCGATCGCCTGCCAGTGACGTTCCCGGCACTGACATCCGCGCCGCCTCCAGTGGATCCAACGATCGTTCGCGCCCGTCAACTGCGCGCGGTGCTGACGGCCGCCGGATTTTCGGAAGCGGTGACGTTCGGGTTCATGAGCGAGCCGGCAGCTATCCCGTTCGTCAGCACGGGCGACCTCGTGCCGATTGCCAATCCGCTCTCGGAGAACTTTGCGGTGCTTCGGCCATCGGTGCTGCCAGGTCTCATCGACGCCCTGGCACATAACCGCCGACGCGAACAGCGCGACATCCGGCTGTTCGAAATTGGCGCGCGGTTCACGCGGTCGGATGGCGAACGCCGCGCCGTCGCGTGCGCGTGGACCGGAATGGCGGCGCCCGAACATTGGAGCGGCTCTGGCCGTCTCGTCGATTTCTTCGACATCAAGTCGGTTGTCGAACGTGTCTGCGAAGCCGTTGGCGTCCAGGTTCGCACGGAGCCCTCCAGCCAGGCATGGCTGACGCCAGGACAAAGGGCCGATGTTCTGGCGAATGAAGCACGAGTCGGCGTCGTGGGTCAGCTCACCACCACCCTTGCTGACTCGCATGGGCTCCCGAGCAGCGATTCTGTATACGTCGCCGAAATCGACCTGGAAACGCTCGAACAGATCGCCGCCGGGCGCGTGGTGCGCGTGACGCCCCTGCCACGCTACCCGTCGGTCACGCGCGATATCTCTGTGGTGATCGAGAACAGCGTGACGGCCGCCGAGATCCGGCGCACGATACAGGACATTGCACGCGCGCTTCTCGTGCGGATTAGCGAGTTCGATAGGTACCAGGGCAAGGGAATTCCCGAGGGGAGGGTCAGTCTGTCGCTGCATCTGACTTTCCGGTCATCTGACAGAACTCTTACTGACGAGGAAGTGCAAGCCACGATGGATCTCATCATTGCGGCGCTCAAAGACCGCCACCGCGCGGTTCAGCGCTAGGATTGTGCTACCATCGGCGCGGCAAGACTCTCCCTACAATGTGAGGCGGTGGGATGGCAAAGCAGGCGGTCGCGCGCGCAATCGATCTCGACCCAATCGATCGACTGGAAGAAAAGATCAAGCTTCTCGTGAGCGTCGTCACGGGGCTCCGCGCCGATCAGGCGAAGGCAGCGGACGAGAACGGGCGTCTCATGCAGGAAATCGACGCGCTGCGCTCCCGGCTGGCCGACGCACAGGGTGCCAGCGTCGAGCTCGATGCACTCCGCGAGGAGCGCGAGGCAGTTCGGCAACGCGTTGCCGAAATGCTCTCGCATCTCGAGGCGATTTGATGTCTTTGGTCCCTGGTCTTTGGTCTTCGGTGAGCACGAGAGAGAAAAGACTAGAGACCAAAGACCAGACATATTTCCAATGAGCGGTGTTGTCACCGTTGAAATCGGCGGACAGCGGTACCCAATCCGAAGCGGTCTCGATCCGGCGTACGTCGGCGAGCTGGCCGCGTATGTCGATCAGAAGATGCGCGCCGCATCCGACGCCGCACCAACGACGGACATGCTTGGATTGGCAATTCTCGTGGCCCTCAACCTCGCTGACGAATACTTCCGGGCGCGACAAAATCAGTCCGCATCCAACGGAGAGCTCAACGAACGGGCCCTGCGGCTGGAACAGCTCGTCGATCAGATCCTGGGCGACTCCGGCGCAGGCCTCAAGGTCGGCAGCGTACGGCTGTAACGACCGCCTCATCTACTCATAACTGTTCTATTATCAACAATTTAGATGGCTTGACCCGCCCTCGGCCGCGGGCTAAGATTCGTAAAGCTCCTGCTTTGCTCGTGATGGTTCGGAGGCTCGTCTGAGCCAACGTCGTCACCCAAGTGAGCCGCGGGGTCGCGTGTTGTGCATGCCTCTGTGGTGAGGAAGCCTGAAACGCGGCCGATAACAGCGGTTCCACCTGCTTTAGCAGGTTCATTCGACCTCCCCACACGGCAAAGCGGGACTGATTCCCCCTTCTGAGTTGCCCACTCGCACCGTTGCCGACCTCGGCGAGCGCGCGCTCGTGCACCGCATTACGACGCGGCTCGCGACGCCGAACTGGGTCGTTGTCGGACCAGGCGACGATGCCGCTGTCGTGGAGCCGGAGCGCGGATCGCTCGAGGTGCTCACGACCGATATACAGGTCGAAGACGTGCACTTCGACCGTCGGTTCGTGGCGCCGGACGCCATCGGGCACCGCTCGCTCGCTGTCAATTTGAGCGATCTGGCGGCAATGGGCGCGCGGCCTCGCGCCGCACTGTTGTCCCTTGTGCTGCCCGACGCGCTCGACGTGGCCGTTGTCGACGGCCTGCTCGACGGGATGCTCGCGCTGGCAGAGGTTCACCGCGTCGCCGTCATCGGTGGCAACGTGTCGCGTTCGCCCGGGCCGCTCATGGTGGACGTCACCGCAACCGGCAGCGTGCGTCGGAGGCGCATTCTGACCCGCGCCGGCGCGCGTCCCGGCGACGGGGTGTACGTGACCGGCACGCTTGGCGATGCGCTCGTCGGATTGAGATCGTTGCAACGGGGAGGATCACAGCGATTGGCCGAACAGGAACGGCGATATCTGCGTCCCGATCCGCGCGTCCGCACGGGTTTCCAGCTCGCGGCGAATCGCGCCGCGTCGGCGTGCATGGACCTGAGCGATGGTCTTGCGGACGCCGTCCGTCAGATTGCGGAGGCGTCGCACGTCGGCATGAAGCTCGAGGCGAGCGCGCTGCCGATCGCGGATGCAGTGCGGCGATGGCACGAAGACGAAGGACATGACGCGGTCGCGTGCGCCCTTCGAGGCGGCGAGGACTACGAGCTGCTTTTCACTGTTCGGCAGGCCCATCAGGGACGACTTCGTGCCGTGCGGAGGGCAGCCGGCACCGTGCCGATGACGCGAATCGGCGTCGTGACCAGGGGGCCGCAGATCTCGATCGAGGTTGCGGGCGAGGAACGACCTCTGCCCGAAGGGTTCCAACATTTTCGATGATGGGACGCACACTCATCTCGCGGTCTCTTGGCCGGAAGCTGGCGGTCACCTTCATCGCCGTTGTCGGCTTCCTGCTGATGTACGAGGCCAGCATGTTCGACCTGCGCCAGGTGGGCCCTGCCGGCGTCGTCGATCCAACGTTGCCTGCTGCGGGTGCGCGGCTCGTGTTCACCGCGACCGCCTACTGCAAGGGCACGACGACCGCGGCAGGCGTCAAGGTGCGAACCGGGATTGCGGCCTCCGATCCCTCGATCCTACCCGTCGGAAGCGTAGTGAACGTCAGCACGCACAACACGAAGTACAACGGCGTGTACACGATCATGGATACCGGACCCAAAGTGCAGGGGCGCGAGCTCGACCTTTACATGTGGAGCTGCCATGAGGCGCTCGCGTTCGGACGAAGGCTGGTGGAGCTCAACGTGCTGCGCCTCGGGTGGAACCCGAGCGCCAGCACGCCAAGCTTCATCGACCGATTATTCCGGAGGCGCGACGCGGCACGAATCACGCCCCCGGTTGAGCAACCCGCTCAGGCCCCGAATGCAGCGGGGAACGACGACGGTGTGAAAGGCACGACGGCAGACTTCGAGGATGTCCCGGAAACGGGCACCGAATCGCCGGCCACGGCATCATCTTCCGATATCGCTGTCGGCGCGTCCGGCCCGACATCCACACCGGTCCTGCCAGCGACACCCGCCGCGTCGGTCGCATCCACGCCACAGACTTCCAACACACCGTAGACGCGCCTGCTCTGGCTTTCTCCCCGCAGCGGTTGGCCATGGAGGCTCGCTTCAGCGAAGGGTGACGGGCGAATCGAGCCGGATACGAACGATCGACCCTGCTGGAAGGTGGATATCCTTCCCTTCGGTAGCCACCACCGCGCCGCCGGCGCCGATCACCGCCCCGACAATGGCACCCTGCAGACCACCCAGAAGGCCGCCGACGACCGCACCGACGCCCGCGCCGGCACCCGCCGTGCCTGCCTCCTCACGAATGCCGCCGCTTTCGAACACCTGAGTCGCCAGAGCGCGCATCGGATATTGCCGACCCCGAACTTCGAGCTGATCGAACGAGAGCGTGAGACTGCCTCGCCTGTCGATTCGTCCGGGCCGCTTCACGTCAGCAACGACACCCCGAACGATGGAGCCCGCTGGGACGAGCTCGCGACCGTTCTGCATGAGATCGACAACCGTCGTTGCCTCGAACCGCTGCTCGACCGTGGACGTTTCCGAGCTCAGGCTCGCCTGCAGGCGCACGTCCAGTTCCTGACCCACAGGAATGACCCCGGTCTCGCTCGTATTCACCTGTGCCGGACCGGACGGCACCGTGGATGCCGGTTGTGAAGTGGTGGCCCCGCATCCCACGGCTGCCACCGCACAGAAAAGCGCGATCGTACGAGTCACTGTCTTCATGGCGGAACACCTCCCCCGGAGGTGCCAAGCAACCAGGGTGCCCGCCTGTTTATTGATGGGTTGCGGCTGAACGGGCGTGCGTGCTCAGCAGGTCCCTGACCTCCTCATCCGTCGTCTGCTCGAAGTCGAGGTACCACTGCCCGACGGCTGAAAACGGCTCAGGCGTGCCGACGCACACGACGTCATCGGCGATTGCGGAAAGCTCGTCACAAGTCTCCCGAGCGCCCACCGGAACCGCGACCACGACATGGGAGGGGCCCCGCTGCCTCACGGCCTTCACCGCCGCTCGCATGGTCGAACCGGTTGCGAGTCCATCGTCCACGAGGATCACGATACGGCCCTCGATGAGCACCGGGTCGCGCCCTTCTCGATACGTCGTCTCGCGACGCAGGAGCTCGCGCTCCTCCTCTCGCGCAACAGCCTCGATGTCGTCCCGGCTGATGCCGTACCACCGCACAACGTCCTCGTTGAGCACACGGACCCCACCGGATGCGATGGCGCCCATCGCCAGCTCCCGGTGTCCCGGTGTGCCGAGCTTGCGCACGAGAAACAAATCGAGCGGCGCCTCGAGCGCCCGTGCCACTTCGTACGCGACAGGCACACCGCCGCGCGGCAGGGCCAGTACCACCACGTCGTCGCGCCCTGCGTACTTCTGCAGCAGCTGTGCACCTAAGGCTCTGCCCGCTTCCCTCCGGTCCTGGAAGGCGCGATGCTCGTTCACGTCCATGCGATCTTCCTCATTCGCCAAGCCTATTCCTTCCCTCAAACTGCTGACGCGTGCAAGCGAAATGCCGCGCTACGCCGTCGAGGTCTCGCGAGTCTCAACCGCCCGGAACACCTCCGGCTGGAACTGCAGGCGGTACAGCCGATGATAAATCCCTTGTTCCGCCAGCAGCGCCTGATGGGTCCCGGATTCGCGAAGTTGTCCTTTGTGAAAGACCAGAATTCGGTCCATTCCCTGGATGGTGGAGAGTCGATGGGCAATCGCGATGGTCGTGCGTCCTCGCATGAGCACCTTCAACGCGTCGCGAATGAGCAGCTCGGTTTCCGTGTCGACGCTCGATGTCGCCTCGTCCAGGACCAGCACCGGACGGTCAAAGGCAAGCGCGCGAGCGAACGACAGTAGCTGCTTCTGACCCACGGACAGCGTGGCGCCACGCTCCGCCACCAGGGCGGCGAGGCCTCCCGGCAGGCGATCGACGAACGTATCCGCGTGTACCGCCTTGATGGCCCGTCGCACGTGATCGTCGCTGATGCCGTGGTGTCCAAGCCTGACGTTGCTCGCGATCGTTCCTGAGAACAGGTGGACGTCCTGCAGCACGAGGCCGAACATCGCCCTCACCTGCGCGAGATCGATCTCGCGAATGTCGACGCCGTCCAACGTGATACGCCCCTGCTGCACGTCGTAAAAACGGAGCAGCAGGCTGACGATCGTCGTCTTGCCGGCGCCCGTGGCGCCCACGATGGCGACGCGCTCTCCGGGCTCGATACGAAATGAAACGTCCCGAAGCACGGGCTCACCGTCTGCATATGAGAACGTGACGTGCTCGAAGGCGATCGCGCCGCGTCCCGTCACGGCCGTCGGACGGTGCGGCGACGTGATCTGCACAGGCGTGTCGAGCAGGCCGAAAATGCGCTCCGAGGAGGCCATGGCGCCCTGCAGCACGTTGAACTTCTCGGACATGTCGCTGATGGGCCTGAAAAACCGTTGGGCGTACATCAGGAAGGCGACGAGCGCACCGAGCGTCAGCGTGTCCTGTATCACCCAACCGCCGCCGACCCAGATGATCAGCGCCGACGCAAGCGCGCTGACGAGCTCGATGGCCGGATAGAACACCGCGTAGAAGAAGATCGATTTGACGTTCGCATCGCGGTGACTGCGGTTGATGCCGTCGAAGGCGGTGAAATCGCGCGCCTCGCGCCGGAACAGATGCACGGTGGCCATTCCGGTGATCCGCTCCTGGAGAAACGCGTTGATGCGGGCGATCCAGAGTCGAACGGTCCTGTACGACTCCCGGACGTTGACGCGAAACCACTGCGTGATCACCGCAATCAGCGGCAGTACAGAGAATGCGACAAGGGCGAGTCGCCAGTCCATCCATACGAGCACGACCATGATGCCAACGAGGGTGAACAGGTCGCCGAATACCGCAACCACACCGGATGTGAACAGCTCGTTCAACGCGTCGACGTCGGTGGTGATACGCGTCATCAGGCGTCCCACCGGGTTCCGATCGTAAAACCGTATGTCGAGCTGCTGCAGGCGCCCGTGAATCTGCATGCGCAGGTCGAACATGATCCGCTGCCCGATCATCTGCATTGTCGAGGTCTGCAGATACTCGAACGCGAACGAACCGCAGAGGGTCAGCAGAAACAACACCGCGACGACTCCGAGAGCCGACACATCTGCGGCCGGAATGTACTCGTCGATGACGAGCTTCGTCAGGTAGGGGGGCGCCAGTTCGAGCAGCGAATGCGCGACGATCGCGGCGACTGCCAGCGCAACCTGCGCGCGATATGGATCCAGATAGACGAGGAGCCGCCGCATCAGCCTCGCGTCGTACGCCTTGCCCAGGACTTCGTCTTCGTGCATCACGACGCCGCCAGCTCCTCTTCGAGAAGCTGCTTGCGGTACAGATCGGCGTACACCCCGTTGTGGGCGATCAGCTCGTCGTGAGTGCCCCGCTCGGCGATGTGCCCGTCATCGAGGACGAGAATCTGATCCGCGTGGCGGACGGTCGACACGCGATGCGACACGATGATCGATGTTCGCTGGCCCATGACTCCCCGGAGCCGACCCAGAATCTCTTCTTCCGTATACGTATCGACCGCCGAGAGCGCGTCGTCGAGAATGAGCACTTTCGGATCGATGAGCAGCGCCCGCGCAATGGCCGTGCGCTGCTTCTGACCGCCGGACAGCGTTATGCCACGCTCGCCGATCGTCGTGTCGTATTGTTTCGGAAACGCGAGGACATCCTTGTCGAGGCGAGCGACCTCGGCCCCCTGCTCGACATGCTCGCGCTTCCCCTGACTGGGGTCGGCGCCAAAGGCGATGTTCTCCGCAATCGTCGCCCCGAACAGAAACGGCTCCTGCGGCACGAACCCGATGGCGCCGCGCAGCACCTGGAGCCGAATCAGTCGCACGTCGACGCCGTCAAGGAATACCGTTCCGGGTGGCGGTTCGTGGAGCCGCGGCAACAGGCTGAGCAGCGTCGACTTGCCCGAGCCGGTTGCGCCGACGATGGCCGTCGTCGTGCCTGCCAGCAGCACCGCCGAGATGTCGCGCAGCACGGCGTGGTCGCCGTACGAGAACGTCAAGTGACGGATCTCGATGTCGCCTCTGACCTGCTCGACGGAAGCAATCTGCGACGTCGCGTTGGCGTCGGTGATGCGCGGCGGCGTGCCGAGCACCTCGAGCATGCGTTTCCACGACGCCATCCCGCGCTGCAGCAGGTTTGTCACCCACCCGAACGCGATCATCGGCCACGAGAGCATCATTAGATATGAATTGAACGCGACCAGTTCGCCTACGGTCATGCGGCGCGCGACAACCTCGCGGCTCCCAAGCCAGAGCACCAGGAGCGCACCGACGCCCATGAGCACACCCATGACGGGGTAGAAGAGCGACTGTATGCGGATCAGCATCTTGTTCCGTTCCACGTACTCGTCGTTGGCGTGTCTGAACCGTTCGCCCTCGAACGCTTCCTGTCCGTAGGCGCGCACGACGCGCACGCCCGACAGCGTCTCCTGCGTCATGGCGCTGATGTCCGACAGCTGCTCCTGGATGCGCTCGAACCGCCGATGGATGACCGCGCCGAAATACTTGACCGCGACGGAAATGAGCGGAAGCGGGAGCAGCGCGATGAGCGTCAGCCTTCGATTGAGGGACAGCATCAGGGCAATGCCGACGACGAAGGTCAGCGCCGTCGTGGCCGAGTACATGACCGCGGGACCGATCATCATGCGCACCGCGCTCAGATCGTTGGTGGCGCGCGACATCAAGTCGCCGGTCCGGTGATGCTGGAAGTATGCGAGGTCGAGACGCTGGAGGTGCGCGAAGAAATCGTTGCGCAAGTCGTACTCGATGCCGCGCGACGCACCGATGATGACGCGCCGCATCATGAACCGGAATACACCGCCGACCACAGCCAACCCCACGACGGTCGCGCCGTAGAACCGCACCTTCGCTGCGTCGACCCCGCGCGTGAGGTCGTCGATGGCGAGCTTGAGCACCCATGGACCAGCGAGTCCGACAGCCGCTGTGACGACGACACAGGCCAGACCGACGAGGAACGCGCGACGATAGCGGAGAACGTAGCCAAGCAACCGGCGACCGGGCGACATCGTTCTCAGTATATGGTGCGAGCCACTAATGACCAGACGCCGGTCGGCCGATAACGCGCATATGCCCAGCCGACTTGTGACAGCTGCCTTGTGTCTGAGTGCTCTTGCCCTGTTCAGCACGCGCGCGGACGCCCAGGATCATGTCGCCGAGCTCGGCGTGATGCTCTGGAAGCCTTCTCCCCAGCTCACGCTGTCGACCGACACTCTTTCCGGCTTCAGCATCGATGAAGTGGATTTCGTCCAGGAGTTCGGCATCGAGGACAAGTGGTTCCCCGAATATCGAGCGGTCATCGGACGCAGCCACAAGTTCCGGTTCAGCTACGTGAAGTTCAGCTACGAAGCCGACGCCACAATCCAGCGGACGTTCACGTTCCAGGGACGACGGTTTACGGTTGGCGCGCCCGCCACAGCCGATATCGAGTGGGACCTCTGGAAGCTCGGGTACGAGTGGGACTTCGTCTCGACCGACCAGGGATTCTTCGGTGTCTTCACTGACCTGAAGATCAACCAGGTCGTGGCGTCGGTCGACAGCCCCGCGCTGCGGTCGGCTGCAACAACTGATGTCACCGCCCCGGTGCCCACCATCGGGGTCATCGGACGCGGGTACCTGTCTCCCCTCGTCGCCATCACGGGTGAATTCTCAGGATTAAAAGTGAGCAACGACGAGTTCGACGTGAAGCTCTTCGACTTCGACATCAACGGAACGATCGGCAGCAGGAACGCGGGCGCGCAAATCGGCTACCGCTCCGTCGTTGTCGACTACCTGGTCGATGCAGATACCGGTGACCTCAAGATGCAGGGAATGTACTTCGGCGGTTTCGTTCGTTTTTAGACGAACGTACTCCTATACGTCTTCCACTGCCCCGTACCACCGAGTCACCGAGACACCGAGAAATTCATTCCAATTTGCCCTCTGTGCCTCCGTGTCTCGGTGTTCCGTGGAGGTGAAAAGCGGTCAGCTACATCGGTTTTCGTCCCACTATCAGCAACGAGCTCCCAAAGGGCATCGGCACACGGCGGGCCAGCGCCGCTTCCCTCCTGACCAGCCACGTCAGCGTGGCGTTGATCGGAGCGGCTGGAACCGCGAGGTCGGAATCGCGTTTCGGCTGCCGAAACGGGCGGAACATCGACTGCGCCTTTCGAACGGCCAGCATCAACGGCAGCAGCGACGCAAACAGATAGGAAATCCGCACCACCTCGAGCCCTGCGTCTGCGAGCAGGCGCGACGCGCGGGCGGTGTTGTAGCGGCGCTGTTCTCCCCACACGTCGCTGTGGTCGCCCCGCAGAATGTCCAGAGCGGTCGCGTTGAGCACAACGTGCCCGCCGGGCCGAAGTACCCGTGCCATCTCGCGCAGGGCCTTGCGGTCGTCGGGCACGCTCTGCACCACGTCGAATGACGTCGCCAGGTCGAAGCTGTTGGACGCAAACGGAATGTGCTCGATGTCCGCGCGGACGATCGGGCGCCCGGTTGTGCGCGCGCGCCACGTCGAGTCCTCGTGGAGGTCGAAGGCGAATGTCTGCCCGTACGGCCGCAGCAGAACGTCGAGGTTGTAGCCGGTACCGCAGCCGCAGTCGATGATGCGGAGATCGCGACGCCGCCCGGCGATTTCCGCGATCACGGGAGTAACGTAGCTTCGGAGTCCGTGGAACCAGAAATGCGTGGGTTCGGCGAGCGCTGTCAGCTCGAGGAGATTGCCCATCGGTCAGCGGCGCGACAGGGTGGCGCTGAGAGCTCCTCCCCCGTAGAGCCGCCGGTAGTCGTCAGCCGTTCCGAGAATCCGCTTCACGTAGTTCTGAGTCTCAGGGAACGGGATGTCGTCGACGAATTCGTCCTGCTCGAATCCCTTGCGCTCGGCAATCCACTGGGCGATGCGGTGCTCGCCGGCGTTATAGCTCGCCAGGGCATAAGGCGCGCTGCCGAACCGATCCATGAGATCCCTGAAATAACGCATCCCCAGCCGAATGTTCGTTTCCGGTTGCGTCAGCGCGCGTGCCGAATAGCGGACGCCGACCTTCGCGGCATAGCGCCGCCCTGTCGACGGAATCAGCTGCATCAAGCCCACTGCATTGGCGGAGGAGCGTACGTCGGCCGTGAAGGTCGATTCCTGCGCGATCAAGGCGGTCATCAGGTACGGATCGAGCTTATGGGCATCCGAGTACTTCTTGATCAGCGGCCAGTAGTCCAGCGGAAAAATCACGCGGAGGACCTCCGGCGGCAGCTGTTCGCCTCCGGCGGCCATGAACTGCGGATAGGCCCGGCGCATGATCGTAATCGCGCCTCGCACGTCGGCAAAGCGGTCCGACGCACCTTCCTCGAGACCGCGGCGGTGGCGAATCCCGGCCAGCGTCGCCTGCAAAGGCGCCGAGTCTCCCCACGCGCGGCGGGCGTATTCCACTTCGTTGATCGCCGCGTCATACAGGGCGACCGCGACAAGAGCACGGATCACCGGGTCGTTGGGAACAAGGGGACGCACTGTGCTCGTCGGCGGCTCGCTGGCAACGATGGCCCGCACGGGCGGCTCACGTCTGTCGGCGAGCACGGCCGACGCAAGCCGGCCGTAATACGAGTTCTGGTAATCGGCGGTGACGACGCGATAGAGGGCATTGGCGGCACTGCGCTCGCCGAGCTGATCGTGCGAACGAGCGGCCCAATACAGCCACGAGGGGCGATAGTCAGCTCTGGGAAACGCACCAGCCGCGGCCTCGAATATGCTGGCCGCGTCGGCAAACTTATGATGCTTGTACGCCCACCAGCCGACTTTCCAGGCGGCCCGATCCGCGTAGCGGCCGCGCGGGAACCGACGTACGAGCTCACGCAACACCTCGTCGGCCGCCTCGTCGTCGTCTGCGTTGATGTAGTGTGACGCGAGATTGTTGAGCGTCTCTTCGGCCCAGCTGCTCTCAGGATGACCGGCAACCAAACCGCGCGCAAGCGTGACGTACGTGGCGCGATCTCCGAGCGCTCGCGTTGCGGTGAGATGGAAGAACCGCGCCTCCGCTTCACGTGCGCCCCCGCGCAGGTACGGGCGCAGCGCGTCCCTGCTCGCCCGATACCGATCGAGGTGATAGTCACACTCGGCAAGGCGCAACGCCACCAGGTCGGCATCGTCCTTCGTGACCGCGCGTGCGAGCGAGGCAAACGCCGCGCGAGCCTGCGCCCAACGGCGCCCTGAGAAAAGGCGCTCTGCGCGATCGAGCTCCAATCGGAGACGATCGGCGGGAATCGACGCCGGAGTCTGAAGCCGCTCGATACCCGCCTGTGCATCTGCAGACTGGGGACTGAGAGGGAACTCGTAGTACACCCGTTGATAGACCTTGACCGCCTCGTCACGGCGGCCGGCGGATTCAAGCGCGGCGGCAAGACGCAGGAACACGTCCTCGGGTGCCGTCAATCCCTCCTCGTCGCTGAGATCGTCGAGAATGTCCGCCGCCTCTTCCGCGTCCGCACGCTCCAGCGCTATTTCCGCTCTTCGGAGGGGTACGGCTTCCTCGAGATAGCCTTCCACCTCGTCTTCGATCGATTCGAATGCGGCGTCCGCCTCGTCTAACCGGCGGAGGCCGATGAGGGCCACACCGGCGTAGTACCCGGCGTAGTGCGCCAACGGACTGGATGTGAGGTCGGCGCTGTGGACGAGCGACAGGCCCGCGGCGAAATCGCCCGCGTCGATGAGGGCAGCCCCGCGCGCGAACCGCGCGCCGGGGGTGTCCGGCTCAGTCGCTTGTCTCCCCGCTGTCCGCGATACCGAAGGCTCCGGTACCAACCAGTAGAGCGAGGGGTGCCCGGGCAGCGGCGAATGGCTCGTCGTCGTGATGCCGGAGGGGGCCGTCGGGCGCGGACCTCCGGCTGTGGAATTCTGCGCGCGCACCCCCACCACGCAAAGAGCGAGCACCACGACGGCAATGAGCAGAAGTGGGAAACGGCTCAACGCGCGCCCCAGCCGTACCGCGCAAGGCGAGATACCTCAGCGTGAACACCGCACACCTCTCCGAGCGTACGGTCGAGCCCGTCGCGCAGACGACAATCGCAGAACACGATGTTGCCATTATACGGCACGGCAGATGCACGGTTTGATGTGCGGAGGCACCCATGATCAGAGCTCTGCTGCGTGTTGTCTTGCTGCTCATCGTTGTGGCTGCCATAGCGGCATTCTTCTTCGGCTATCGGATCGCCAATCGCGATGGGGCGAGCGAGCCGGGCGCTGTCGGCACGACCGGGACAAGCATCAACGTCGACCGAGCGCGGCAGGCCGGAGCGAAGGTTGGTGAGGCGGTCGCAGAAGGCGCGAACGAGGTGCAACGCGCTGCGTCGGATGCCGGGCTGACGGCCAAGATCAAATCGAAGATGACGCTCGATGACAGGATCGATGCAGCCGCGATCGACGTGGACACCAGCAACGGCGTCGTGACGCTCAGTGGATCGGTCGATGCTCCGCAGCAACGCGAGCGCGCCGTTCAGCTCGCCAGGGAAACGGACGGCGTCACGTCGGTGATCGACCAGTTGACGATCCAGTAGTACGTAGTGTCCGGCTTTAGCCGGACCGGTCGGTCGGCCTGAAGGCGCCGCGCAGTGTGCCGGGGATACAATGCGCGCGATGGTGCCAGTGCGCGCATGACCACCCCAATCGACTTCCCTCGCCGGAGGTTTCTCGTTGCGTTCAGCGGAGCCCTTCTTGTGTCGCGTCAGTCGCTGGCACAGTCGGCGGCGGAAGTGCTCGTTGCCGCCATCCAGGACGGAGGAAAAGTCATCTACGTCCGGCATGCGACCACCGATCAGCGCCAAGTCGACACCGGACGCCTGGGCGACCGCAGCGGCCAGCGAAATCTGTCGCCGGACGGCATTCGTCAGGCAGAAGCGCTTGGGCGGGCGCTTCGCGCACTCCGCGTCCCTCTCAATGAGATTCTCGCGAGCCCGGTATTCCGCGCCCGCGACACGGCTGAATTGGCGTTTAGTGACGACCTCGTCCGGGTAACGATGGATCTCGTGGCAGACGAATACGCCGGCGATCACCTGCGCACGATGATCGAGGCGACCAGAAGGTTGCTTCGGACGGTGCCGGGCCCGGGGATGAATCGCGTCCTCGTCGGCCATCGGACCCCGCTCGAAATGGTGACCGGAAGAATGTTTCCCGACAGCATGCTCCCCGAAGGCGCCATGGCGGTGTTCCTTCCCGGCGCCACCCCGCAATTGCTCGGAACGATCACGACCGAACGCGTCGTCATGTCGGCAGAATCACGGGGCGCTTTGCGCTAGCAGTTGAGAGATCTCCGCCTCCGCGAAGCCGGCGTCGCGGAGTATCTGCTCGGTGTGCTCGCCCAGTTGCGGCGCGCGGCGTCGAGCCATCGCCGGCGTGGCGCTCAGCTTGATAGGCGATCCGAGGGCGCGCATGTGTCCAAGGGTCGGATGGCTGACGTCCACAACCATCTCGCGCGCAACGATTTGGGGATCCGCGAATACCTCGTCGTAGCGGTTGAGCGGCCCGCTCGGAATGTCGCGCGCGGCGAAGGCGTCGAGCCAGTCGCGCTTGGAGCGATGCCGGGTCACCGACTCGATGCGCTCGGCGAGCGCTGCCCGGTTGCGCACGCGACTCGGATTGTCGGCAAACTCCGGCAGGCGCGCCCACTCGGGATACTCCAGCGCCTCACACAAC
>Ga0209640_10001399_pt1 | contig 20376 bp, 21 predicted proteins | sample RifCSP10_1_FD_184018 | JGI IMG/M metagenome (GOLD analysis project Ga0209640, IMG submission 184018) | Soil microbial communities from Rifle, Colorado - Rifle CSP2_sed 10_1 (SPAdes) (version 2) | ecosystem: Environmental > Terrestrial > Deep subsurface > Rock core/Sediment | place: Rifle...
GCGCCCAGCGCGCCCGACGCGAGCTCGATCTCGAGCCGGTCGCCCGGTGTCACCGTTGCGGCGTCGCGAAGCGCGCCGGCCCCCGCGCGGACGATCGCGTAGCCGCGACCGAGGGTCGCAAGAGGTGAGAGCGCCTGAAGCCGTGCGCCCGAATGGTCGAGCGTCGATCTCCGACGCTCGAGAAGAAGCCGAGGAGCTCCCCTCAGCCGGTCCCCGAGTCGGGCGAGCCGTGCCGCATCGCGCTCGAGCTGGCCGCGTACGGCGAGAGCGAGCCTCCGGCGCGAGCTCTCGAGCCCCGAGCTCAGGTCGCTCAGGTCGGGCACGACGAGAGCTCCGGCCGCGGTCGGCGTGGCGGCGCGGACGTCGGCGGCCAGATCGCAGAGCGGCGTGTCCTGCTCGTGCCCGACGGCGGAGACAACGGGCACGGGGGCTGCCGCGACGGCCCGGACGACCGCCTCGTCGCTGAACGGGAGGAGATCCTCGAAGCTCCCGCCTCCGCGCGCGAGAACCACGACATCCACCTCGGGGTGCGCGGCCAGTGCCCGAAGGGCAGCGACGATCGCAGCGGGGGCTCCCTTGCCCTGAACGCGTGCTTCGCAGATGACGACCTTCGCGGCCGGAAAGCGGGTACCGATGGTCGTCACGAGGTCCCCGCGCGCCGCCGCATCCGCTCCGGTCAGAATCCCGACCGCGCGCGGAAGCCTCGGAAGCGGGCGCTTCCGCGCAGGCGCGAAGAGCCCTTCCGCGGCGAGCTGCTGCTTCAGTCGCTCGAGTGCGAGGAGGTGCCCGCCGAGGCCGACGCGCTCCATCGTCGTCGCCCGGAGGCCCAGCTCGCCCTTCAGCTCGTACAGCTCGGCGCGACCTGACGCGTGAATCGTCTCACCCTCCTCGAGCGCGAGCTCGAGGCGGTCGAACGCACGCCGGCCAATCGTCACCTTCAGAGTCGCGCCCGTCTTCGGGTCCTTCAGTGTGAGGAAGACGTTGGCCCAGGCCTCGTTGCGCCGCAGCTCCGTCACCTCGCCCTCGACCCAGACGGCGGGCAGCCTCCCGAGGTAGGTCGCGATGCCGCGATTGAACGACGAGACCGTGTAGACCTTGCGATCGCCGTAGAGGATCGGCTCGACCTTCGCCACGACCGCAGCGTATCGCCGCGCGGCGCGTCCTTCGCCGCGTCTCTCGCCCGGCGTTAGAGGAGGATCTCGGCCGCGGTCGTGTGATCGCAGCCGCGCGAGACGAGCTCGACCGCGTCGTGGAGATCGACCTCGCTCCCGGCGAGACGCTCGGCCAGATGAACCGGGTAGCCCGCTTCGAGCAGGATGTGCAGTCGCCAGCTCTCGACCTTCGCGGGCTCGTTCTCGTGCCAGAGAGGTGTCTCGGTCGTCTCGGCCATGCGCGTGGGATTCGCTGTCACCGAGCCGTTCCCTGCTCCTCGCAAGACCGGAATCTGCTCGCGCAGATTCCGGTCGCGCGAAGATTCCTGAAGGCGTCCGCTTCGCGGCCGCGGCGCGTCCCACAGGGCTGGAATCCGCTCGCGCGGATCCCGCTCGCGCGAAGACTTCTGAAGACGGCCGCTTCGCGACCGCGGCGCTCGTCTCTCACATCAAGCCTGCGGTTGCCAGGACTCGGGCGGGTACTAGGCGCCGGCGGGCGAGCGTGAAGTCTCGTACCGACGGGCGAGCTCGACGATGCGATCGTCGAGCCGCTGGGCAGCCGCATCCACGGCGTGCTGGAGCTGATCCGCGATCAGCCCGTCGGCCCGCCGGAGGAAGGATTCGGCTGTGCGGTCGAGCTCTTCGCGGAGCCGATCGGCGGCTTCCTCGCGGATCGCGCGCATGCGGTTCTCGAACTCGAGCGCGCCTGCCTCGCTCCGTCGGTCGACCTCGCGCGCGGTCGCCCGCTCGAGCTGGTCGACCTGGCGACGCTCGAGCTCTGCGAAGGCGATCTCGATCCGCGTTTGAGCTTCGCTCTCCGCGCGATCGACTTGCTCGGCAACGGCGTGCTCGTGCTGGCGGAGACGCTCCGTCAGGTCGTCGATCGCCCGTCGCCGGTCGTCGGCCTGGGACTGGAGCTCGTCGAGCGCCTGGGCGAGCGCGTCTCGTGCGGTCGTCTCGAGCGCCTCGCGGAGCCGAACGGCGGCGGCGCGCTGCTCGTCGACGGTCGTTCCGAGCTCGTTCGCCTCGGCCTCGATCTTCGCCTCGACCTCGGCAATCCGCTGGCGCTGACGCTGCTCGAGCGTGGAGACCGCTCCCTGGAGCCCGTTCTGCGCGCGCTCGAGGTCGGCCTCCCAGGCGCGCAGGCGCTCCTCGACGCGCCTTTCGACGGCCGCGACCAGCTCCGCCATCCGCTCGGACAGCTCCCGCTCGCGGACGCCGAGCTCGCCACGCCGCTGATCCGAGAGGCGTCGCTCCTCTGCGACATACGTCGAGAGCGAGTCTGCATGGGCGCGGGAGATGGCGACGCGAAGCTGCTCCGCTTGCGCCGACGCCTCGGCCTCGGCGGCCGCACGGACCGAGCGGCGCGCATCTGCGACGAGCTCGTCGGTACGAGCGGCTCGCGCTCTCGACCGTCGGAGCGCGAGGACGAGCCCGATGCTCAGGACGAGAGCTGCGCCGAGGGCGCCGAGGAGGATCCAAGCGACGAGCGGCACGCGACCATGCTAGATCACTAGATTCGAAAGGCGACAAGGGCGGCTGCGAGCGCGACCGACGCGGCAGCGAGCAGCCGAAGGCCGCGCTCCTCGGCAGCGATCAGCCGGTGTGCGTCGAGCGACGTCCGGGCTCCGTCGCGGAGCTCGAGCTCGCCTGTGACACCGACGACCTGCCGCCGAACGAAGCGCACGTGGTTCGAAAGCGCCCGCTGGGCGAGCGAGAGCAGCACGGCGAAGGTGCCTCCCAGGACAGCCGCGACGCCGATCTCGCCGGCCACCGCCGCGTATCCGCAGATGACCGGAAACCCGCCCCACGCGAGCCCGAACCAGAGATCCGAGTGGAACCGGCCGCCTGCGAGCTCCAGGTTGTAGGCGAGGACGAGGAAGAGCCCGACCGGCACGAGCAGGACGATCCAGGGTCGGAAGGTCAGGGCCCCGACGACGCCGATCGCGCAGGCTGCACCGATCGAGAGCGCTGCGAGGCCGGCCAGCACTGGGCTCGGGATCCTCGTGCGAAGGGGTCGCCCCCGGAGCTCGTCGAGCGCGTGGGCGCCGACGCCCACGGCGAGCGCGAACGCAGCGACGGCGGCTGCGAGGCGGTCCCAGGCGACGGCGGGAGCGAGGCAACCGCCGATCACCACATACGACAGGTGCCAGGCCGCGTACGGCAGATGGAGCAGCGTCACGTAGTCACGCCAGCCGCCTTTCTCGAGCGCATACCAGGATGGCCTCTCGCCCGGGGTTGCCGTCATGCCTTTTCGCCCCAGATGGCGACACCGCCGCCGAGGCTGAGGTGCCGTACCTCGACGTTGCGCAGGCCGGCTTCCCCCCAGAGCTCGAGCTGGCGCTCGAGCGGGTACTTGGTCCAGAACGACCGGATCGACCCGCCGAGGAAATCGCCGACCTCACGCCAACCCTGCCCGAGCACACGCCCGGCGAGCGGCAGCCCGACGCCGACATAGAGCTCCCAGAGCGGGCGGGCGACCCCTCCCGGCACGCCGAACTCGAGCGAAGCCACCGTGCCCCCTGGGCGGACGACGCGGGCGAGCTCCGAGAGTGTCGAGCTTGGATCGTCGACGTAGCGGAGGAGATAGGTGAACGTCAGGTGAGCGAAGGAGGCGTCCGCGAACGACAGCGACTCTGCCGAGGCCTCCACGAGCGCGACACGGTCGCCGAAGCGTCGCCGCGCCAGGGCGAGCATCTCGGGGCTCTGGTCGACTCCGGTGACCTGGAACCCGCGCCGGAGGAGCTCCGCGGCGACGAGCCCCGTTCCCGTGGCGACGTCGAGCACGTGCCCGCCCGGCGAAAGCCTGGACACGAGGAAGCGTCGCCAGAGCGGATCCTGGCCGAGCGAGAGGACCGCTCCGACGCGGTCGTAGGACGGCCCGAGCGGAGCGAACAGCGTCTTGGCGTCCACGACGGACATGCGGCCCTATTCTGGCGACGTGGTCCTGGCCGACGAGCTCGAGCGCATTGGCGCACTCGCGGCGGCGCATGTCGACTCCCATGACATCGTCTCCGGGATCATCGCCACGGAGCCGACACCCGGGCGCCGCGTGTACCTCTGCTCCTGCGACGACGCAGACGGCCTCCGCAGCTGGCTTGCGGTCCGCGACGACGGCTCTACCGTCACGAGCAGGGCTGAGCTGCGCGAGGCGGTCTCGATCGCCGCGATCTGCGAGGTTGCCGTGGACGCGGCCGGGGGCGGCGACCTGGACGCGCTCATCGACCGGATCGTCGAGCTTCGCGAACGGGAGGCGCCTCCCGGAATCGAGGATGCCGAGGAGGCTGCCCGCGCGCTCCGGAGCGTGCTCGGAGATCCGCCTCAGCTCGCGACGCCAGCCCGTCTGGACGAGATCGGAGTCGCGGCACGTGGGCTCGAGCGAGAGCTCGACTCCGCGTCTTCGTCACCGTTCGCCTCGGCGCTGCAGTCCTCGCAGGGCGCGGTGGCTGAGCTCGTGCGCGAGATCGAAGCCGGGTATCGGCTCGACCTCACGTAGGCTTGGAGTGATGGAGGGCAGCGGCGGCTTCTTCCCGTTCGGCGGTGGCGATCCCGAGGAGCTCCTCGGGGCGCTGCGCGAGTTCGCAGAGAAGCAGGCGGAGTCGGTTCAGGAGGCGCAGCGCGAGCAATTCGCGACGCTTACGTTGAACACGGCGGTCGAGCTCACCGCGGCGGCGCTCGGTCAGATAGAGGTCGACGGGCCGTCCGACGCGCAGGCGCTCGCGCTCCGCGACGCCATGCGCGTGCTCTTCCCGGAGGCGGTCGCGCTCGTGTCCGCCGCCCGCCAGGGGTTCATGCGGCAGTAGGCGCCGCGACTTGGGTGCCGGCGTCTTTGAGCGACTCTCACCGCGGCCCGGGTCATGTCACCCAGCGCCGAGCGACCAGCGCGTAGACGAGCGCCTCTTCCGTCGGGAGGCGGTTCTCGGCCTGCTGCCAGACGACGGACTGCGGTCCGTCGATGACCTCGGCGGTCACCTCCTCGCCGCGGTGCGCAGGAAGGCAGTGCATGAAGACGGCGTCGGCCCGGGCCGCTGCCATGAGCTCTGCATCGACCCGAAACGGCTCGAGCGCGGCGAACCGCACGTCCCGCTCCGCTTCTTCTCCCATCGAGACCCAGACGTCCGTGTAGACAGCGTAGGCCCCGGCGACGGCTTCCAGCGGATCGTCCACGACGTGTGCGCCGTCCACGGCCGGCTCGTACCCGGCCGGACAGGCAGCGACGATGTGGATGCCCATGAGCGCTCCGGCTTCGAGCAGCGAGGTGGCGACGTTGTTCCCGGCGCCGACGTACGCAACGCGGACGCCTTCGAGCCGGCCGAAGCGCTCGCGCAGAGTCAGCAGGTCGGCGAGCGCCTGGCACGGGTGGTGCTCGTCCGTGAGGGCGTTGATCACAGGGACCGTCGCGGCTGCTGCCAGCTCCTCGACCCTCTCCTGCGAGAACGTCCGCACGACGATCGCCGCCGCGTAGCCGGACAGGGTTCGAGCAGTGTCCGCGATCGTCTCGCCACGTCCGAGCTGGAGCTCGTCCGGTCGAAGAAGGAGTGGAAGCATTCCGAGCCGTTCCGCGGCCGCCGCGAAGGACACCCGTGTCCGGGTGGAGGGCTTCTCGAAGAAGCACACGAGCGTGTCGCCGCGCAGCGCCTCGACGAAGCCGTGCGGACGGGTCTTCATCGCCTCCGCCAGGTCGAGGAGCGTGGCGAGTGAGTCCGCGGTCAGGTCCGAGACGCGCAGGAAGTCCCTCGGGATGGGGGCCGCCTCGACCGTTATGACCTCTGCTCGGCTGCGCTCGCGGGTCGATGCAGCAACCGCACGAGCGGCGCGAGGGCGTCGGCGAGCGTCGGCCGCCCGACCTCCTGCAGCTCGTACCGTGCGCGCCGGACCGGGTGCCGCGTCGTGATCAGCCGCCCGAGGTCGATCGGCGTGCCCGCCACGACGACGTCGGCTTCGGCGGCGTCGATGGTCGCCTCGAGCTCGCGGAGCATCTCGTCCGAGTAGCCCATCGCGGGAAGCACTCTCCCGATGTGCGGATACGCCGAGAAGACGTCCGCGATGGCCCCGTGTGCGTAAGGGCGCGGGTCGACGAGCTCTGCGGCGCGCCCCTGCAACGCGGCCACGGTGCCGGCTCCGAACGCCATGCCGCCGTGGGTCAGCGTGGGCCCGTCCTCGACGACGAGCACCCGCTTCCCCTCGAGGGACGGGCCGGGCTCGAGCGTGACAGGCGAGCGAGCCATCACCACCGTGGCGAACGGGTTGACGGACTCGACGTGCTCGAGGACGCCTGCGACGGCCGAGCGCTCGGCGCTGTCGACCTTGTTGATCACGACGACGTCGGCGCGAACGAGATTCGCCTCTCCGGGGTGGTACGTGAGCTCGTCGCCGACACGAAGTGGATCCGTCACGACGATGTGCAGGTCCGGCCGAACGAACGGAAGATCGTTGTTTCCGCCGTCCCAGACGAGGACGTCGCACTCCGTCTGCGCGAGCTCGAGGACGGCCGCGTAGTCGACTCCGGCGAAGACGGGCATGCCCATCGAGACGGGAGCCTCGTACTCCTCGCGCTCCTCCAGCGTCGGATGCGCCGCGTCGATCTCCTCGAGGCTCGTGAAGCGCTGGACGCGCATGGCCTCTAGGTCGCCGTACGGCATCGGGTGGCGGACGAGACCGACGCGCAGCCCCGAACTGAGGAGCACCGAGCCGATTCGTCGGCTCGTCGGGCTCTTGCCGCAGCCGGTGCGAACGGCGGTGACGGCGACGACAGGCTTCGACGCCTCGAGCATCGTCGCATGTGGCCCGAGAAGCGTGAAGTCCGCACCCGTCGCGAGCACCCGTGAGGCCTTGTGCATGACGTCTTCGTGCCTAAGGTCGGAGTAGGAGAGAACGACGGTGTCGACGTTCTCGGTGCGCACGATCTCGACGAGCTCCTCCTCCGGGCGGATCGGGATGCCTTCCGGGTAGAGCGGGCCGGCGAGCGACGGGGGATACACGCGGTCGGCGATGCCGGGGATCTGGGTGGCCGTGAAGGCCACGACACGCACCGACGCATCTTCACGGTAGACGGTGTTGAAGTCGTGGAAGTCACGTCCCCCCGCGCCCATGATCAACACCCTGCGCATAATCGAAATGGACCCTTTCCGGACGGCTTGCCGCATCGGCGTTCGCGCCGATTCGGACGGCGGCGAACTACTGACAGCAGCTGCGTACGCGCTCGTAGAATCGTGATGCCGTGCGAGTCGTGGACCGGGCAATCGTGCGCCTTCTCCCGGCTGTGCCTCGAGCGGTCGTGCAGCGGTTGTCGGCGCCGTACATCGCAGGGGCCACGCTCGACGACGCGCGTCGAACCGTCGCGCAACTGAACGCGGAGCAGAAGCTTGCGACTGTCGACGTGCTCGGAGAGGAGGTCACGCGTGCAGCAGAGGCGGAGGCAGTCGCGTTGGCGTATCACGCCGCACTGGACGCGATCGCGGGCGACCACCTCGACGCGAACGTCTCGGTGAAGCTGACAGCGCTCGGGCTCGAGATCGACCTCGACCTCTGCCGGTCGCTCCTCGCGACCGTCGTCGCCGATGCGGCCGCGCGTGGGATCTTCGTGCGGATCGACATGGAGCACTCGGCGTGCACCGACGACACGCTGCGGCTCTACCGCGAGCTGTGTGAGCGCGGTCGCGACAACGTCGGCGTCGCTCTGCAGTCGTACCTGCGCCGGACGCTCGCAGACGTCGGCGACCTGGCCGATCTCCGCCCGAACGTTCGGCTCTGCAAGGGGATCTACGTCGAGCCTCCGTCGATCGCGTTTCCGGGGCGCCCGCAGATCAGGGACAGCTTCCTGCTGGCACTGGACGCCTTGCTCGAATCGGGTTGCTACGTCGCTATGGCCACCCACGACGAGTGGCTGATCGAGCGCTCGCTCCAGCGGGTCGCAGGGCTGGCGCGAGGCGACTACGAGTTCCAGATGCTCCTCGGCGTTCGCGAGGAGCGGGCGGCGGAGCTCGTCGAGCAGGGTCACCGCCTCCGCATCTACGTCCCGTACGGGGACAGGTGGTACGAGTACTCGCTCCGCCGGTTGCAGGAGAACCCGGCCCTCGCGGGGATGCTCGCGAAGGCAGCGGTGCTGCGGGTCGTTCCGGGTCGCGGCTAACTCGGGTCGGGCTCTTGGTCAGGCCTCTTGGGCCCCCGCTCGCCTCGCCACGTACCAACGCCGGGTTCTGATTCCGACCCAGGTCATGGCGAGGGCAATAGCGGTGTCGCCCCATACGAACAGATCGCCCCAGCCGGCTATCTCGTCGGTCAGCAGAGCTACGAGCGAGAAGCCGATCGCCGCCAGCGCGGCAGTGACCACGTACGCGGCGCGCCGCGCGATGAGAAGACCCGACAGAAGTCCCACGAGCGGGAGAAGGATCACGTGAAGACCCTAACGTCCCGACGTTCGAGCTGTCTAGGCCGGCGAAGCCAGGAGAGACCAGCCGCCGTCGATGACGAGCGTCTGGCCGCGGATCATCTCTGCCTCCGGAGAACAGAGGAACGTCACGCAGCCGGCGATGTCCTCGGGCGTGACGATCCGGCCCACGGGGTTTGCCCTGCCCATCTCGAGCATCGCCTCACGATTCGGGAAGTACTCGAGCGCGCCCGTCTCGACGACACCCGCCGAGACGGCGTTCACGCGGATCCCTCGCGGTGCCAGCTCCACCGCGAGATAGCGGACGATCGCCTCGAGCGCTGCCTTGGAGGCGCCGACGAGGGCGTAGTTCTCGAGGACCCGCACCGATCCGAGGCTGGACAGCCCGACGATCGACGAGCCGGGCGGCATCGTCGGCGCGGCGGCGCGCGTGAGCGAGAGGAGCGCTCGGGCGTTCGCCGAGAGCGTCCAGTCCCAGTGCTTGTCGTCGGTCTCGAGCGCGGGACGGATGACGCCCGTCGCGGCGCTGTGAACGAGGGCGTCGAGCGGCCCGAGCCCCGCGGCCTCCTCGGCGACGCGCGCGGATGCCACGTTTCCGCGCACCAGGACAGGCTCGGCGCCGAGCGCGCGGAGCTCCGCTGCCGTCTCCTCGGCCGCGCGGTCGCCGCGCATGTAGCCGATTGCCACTCGCCGGGCGCCGAGGGAGGCGAAGCGGAGCGCGATCGCCTTGCCGATACCCCGCGACCCACCGGTCACGAGGATCGACGCACCCTCGAACGTCATTCGCGCTTCGGTAGCGGGTCGAAAGCGGGCGCAGAGGACGGGATCGTCTCCCACCCGATTCGCGTGAGTGGCTCGCGCCCGCCGTCCTCGGCCCGGGAAGACGCGTGTCCGAGCCGGTCGAGCAGGTCCATCTTCTCTTCTCCGTACCGCCTCACAGGGTGTTCGGCCGGCAGGTCCTCGATGAGCTCTCGAACACGCGCCCGCAGCTGGTAGGCGAAGTGGGAAGTGGCTGGGCCCACGAGCGCGTCGATGTCATCGAAGGTCGGCTCGGCCATGCGGCCGGAAGCCTAGCCCGGATCTTTCATCTGACGCGGGCGTTGCATCCCGTCCGGCCTGCCGGGCCGCTCCCCGTCCGGACTTCGGCCAGCCCGGCTTCGCCGGGCGGGTCGCACCCGGCCGGTGCGCTCCGCACGGCATCCGGGTCGCACAGGCCTCGGCCTGCACGACCCGTCCGCCGCGCGTCCCGGCAACCCGGACGGGCGCCTCGCGATCACGCCAGATGAAAGATCCGGGCTAGCGGTGGACAGATTGGCGCGAACGTGTAACACCCTCGGTGCCAGGACTGCGTGCTCGGTAGCGTCCGAACCGTGCGCAGGCCGTCGACCGTGGAGCTGATGCTGCTGACGACGGTCCTGCTCTGGGCGCTGAACCTGAGCGTGACCAAGTACATCCTCACGCACGGCTTCGGTCCGCTGCCGTACGCGACCGTGCGCTACGGCCTCGCTGCGCTCACCTTCGTCGCGCTGACGGTCGTCGCCGAGCGGACGATGCGCATCCAGCGGCGGCATCTCCCGATCGTGGCGCTCGCCGCGGTGGCCTTATGGCTGAACCAGCTCTCGTTCGTCTTCGCCCTCGACCTGACGACGGCTTCGACGATCGGGCTGCTTCTCGGAGCGATCCCCATCTTCACCGCGCTCTTCGGGCTCCTCCTCGGCACCGAGCGGCCGTCGCAACGCTTCTGGATCGCGGCAGCGATCTCGGCAGTCGGCGTCGGGCTCGTCGCGCTCGGCGCCGGGAGCGAGGTCTCCGCCTCGGGCGTCGGAATCCTCCTCGGCCTCTCGACCGGAGCGACCTGGGCTGCGTACTCGGTCACGGTTGCGCCGCTCATGAGGACCTACTCGCCCTCGCGCGTGAGTGCGATCGTCATTCCGGCGACCTGGATCCTGCTCGCGCTCAGCGGGCTTCAGCAGACGGCGGACCAGGACTGGTCGGTCGGCTGGGAGCTCTGGTCACTTCTCCTCTTCGCGACCCTCGGCCCGCTCGTTCTGACGAACATCCTCTGGTTCCGCTCGATCCACCGGATCGGGCCCGCGAAGGCGACGCTCGCAGCGAACCTCCAGCCCTTCGTCGCCGCGGTCCTCGCGGTGATCCTGCTCTCGGAGCCGCTGTCCTGGCTTCAGGTCGTGGGCGGCGTTCTGATCGGCGTCGGGATCCTCTTCGTCCGGCGGCGGGCGCCGGCTCCGCACGCCACCTAGAATCGGACGCATGAGCGACCACGACTTCATGCCGATCGACGGCTGGGACCACATCGAGATCTGGGTGGGGAACGCGAAGCAGGCCGCGTACTTCTACGAGAACGCCTACGGCTTCACGCGCACGGCCTACGCTGGGCCGGAGACGGGTGTCCGCGATCGCGCGTCCTACGTGCTCGAGCAGGGGGACATCCGCCTCGTGCTCACGAGCGGCCTCCGCGCCGACAGCGAGATCTGCCGCTGGGCGGCGACGCATGGAGACAGCGTCAAGGACGTCGCCCTCGCGGTTCCCGACGCCACGAATGCGTATCGGCAGGCGGTCCAGCGGGGTGCGCGCGGACTCGTCGAGCCGCACAGGGTCGAGGACGACCAGGGGAGGGTCGAGCTGGCCGCGATCGCGACGTACGGAGACAACATCCACACCTTCGTCAACCGCGCCGAGTACAGCGGGCCGTATCTCCCCGGGTACCAGTCCGTCTCTCCGAACGGAAGCCCGTCGCCGGGTGTGGGGCTCATCTCCATCGACCACGTCGTCGGCAACGTCGAGCTCGGCCGGATGGACGAGTGGGTCGGGTTCTACGAGCGCGTGCTCGGGTTCACACAGCTCACGCACTTCTCCGACGAGGACATCCACACCGAGTACTCGGCGCTGATGTCGAAGGTCATGACGGGCGGCGAGGGGAAGATCAAGTTCCCGATCAACGAGCCCGCCGAGGGGAAGCGGAAGAGCCAGATCGAGGAGTACCTCGAGTTCCACGGCGGCCCCGGCGTGCAGCACGTGGCGATGCAGTCGAACGACATCGTCAAGACAGTCGCCGCGCTGCGCGAGCACGGCGTCCTCTTCATCGCCACTCCCGACTCCTACTACGACATCGTCCAGGAGCGCGTGGGCGAGATCGAGGAGAACTGGGCCGACCTCCGCTCGATGGGGATCCTCGCCGACCGCGACGAGGAGGGCTACCTGCTCCAGCTCTTCACGAAGATCGTCCAGGACCGCCCGACGCTGTTCTTCGAGGTCATCGAGCGTCACGGCTCGCGCGGCTTCGGCATCGGGAACTTCAAGGCGCTCTTCGAGGCGATCGAGCGCGAGCAGGCCCTTCGCGGGAATCTCTAGAGCCCGCGGGACTCGCCATGGAGCTGCCCGAGACCCGCTACGCACGAAGCGGCGACGTCTCGATCGCGTACCAGGTCGTCGGCGACGGGCCGTTCGATCTCGTGCACATCCCACCGATGGTCTCCCACGTCGAGCTCTCGTGGCAGGTGCCCGGCATGGCCTTCTTCAACCGTCAGCTTGCGTCGTTCTCTCGACTCGTTCGCTTCGACAAGCGGGGTACCGGCATGTCGGATCCTGTGACCGGCGCTCCCACCCTCGAGACCCGCATGGACGACGTCAGGGCGGTGATGGACGCGGTCGGCTCCGAGCGCGCCGCGCTTCTGGGCGTCTCCGAGGGCGGCCCGATGAGCGTTCTCTTCGCGGCTACCTACCCGGATCGCGCCTGGGCGCTCGTCCTCGCCGGCTCGTACGCGCGCACACTCTGGGCCCCCGACTATCCGGCGGGCACCCGCGAGGAGGACTACCGGGACGGCATGGAGCGGGCACAACGCGAGCGCCTCAAACCCGACGAGTACGCGGCCAGGGTCGCTCAGCGCCTCGCGCCGAGTGCCGACGACGAGGGGAAGCGAGCCCTCGCCACGATGCTTCGACAGAGTGCGAGCCCGGGTGCCTCGGCAGCCTTGAACCGCATGAACATGGAGATCGACGTTCGAGACGTGCTGCCCGTCATCCGAGTTCCGACGCTCGTCCTTCACCGCAGTGGGGATGCCCCGAGCATCGTGGGAGGGTCGCGCTACCTGGCCGAGCACATCCCTGCAGCAAGGCATGTCGAGCTTCCCGGCTCCGACCACGCCATGTTCGCCGGCGACCCCGACTCGTACCTCGAGGAGATCGAGCGCTTCCTGACGGAGGTGTGGGGCGAGCGCGCATGGGAGCAGGCCGAGCCCGAGCGCGTGCTCGCGACCGTGCTCTTCACTGACATCGTCGGCTCGACCGCACAGGCCGCGGAGCTCGGGGACGCCCGCTGGCGGGAGCTCATCCAGGCGCATCACGGGCTCATCCGCAGGCAGCTCGTCCGGTTCCGCGGAACGGAGCTCGACACCGCAGGCGACGGGTTCTTCGCCTCGTTCGACGGGCCGGCTCGGGCAATCCGCTGTGCGTGCGCGATCAGCCAGGGCGTGCGCGATCTCGGCATCGAAGTGCGCGCGGGTCTCCATACGGGCGAGTGCGAGCGCATCGATCACAAGGTCGGCGGCATCGCGGTGAACATCGGCGCCCGCGTTGCCGCGGAGGCGGGGCCCGGGGAAGTCCTGGTGTCCAGCACGGTCAAGGATCTCGTCGCGGGCTCCGGAATCGAGTTCCGTGATCGTGGCGCCGCCGAGCTCAAGGGCGTGCCCGGCGAGTGGCGTCTCTTCGCCGTCGAGAGCGGCGCGCTCTAGCCTTCCGCCATGTCGCCGCAGCGGCGCACCGCGCTCGTCTCGGTCGGAGCAGCTTGCCTCCTGATCGCGATCAAGCTCGTCGCGGGGCTCGCGAGCTCGAGCCTCGGCCTCCTTGCGGAGGCTGCGCACTCGGGAACCGACCTTGCCGCAGCGCTTCTCACCTTCTTCGCGGTTTCCGTCGCGGTGCGGCCGGCGGATCGCGGACACCCGTACGGGCACGGCAAGGCGCAGAACCTCGCGGCTCTCGGCGAGTCTGCCTTCCTCGTCGCGGTCAGCGTCTTCATCGCCGCCGCGGCCATCGCCCGCCTCACCGGTGTCGTCGAGTTCCAGGTCGAGGCGACCTGGTGGACGTTCGCGGCGGTTGCCCTGGTGATCGCCGTCGACGCGTCCCGCACTGTCGTCTCCCTCCGAGGAGCACGCCGTTACCGGAGTGACGCGCTGCTCGCCAACGCCCTCCATTTCGGAAGCGACCTTGCCGGCACGCTCGCTGTCCTCGCCGGCCTCAGCGCTGCCGCGCTCGGCTTCCCCGCCGGCGACTCGATCGCAGCGCTGTTCGTCTCGGCGTTGGTGGTGGCGGCGGCGGTGCGGCTGGCTAGGCGAAACGTCGACGTGCTCATGGACCGGTCTCCCGACGAGGCCACCCGTGTCGCACGCCGAGCGATCGCGGGACTCGAGCCACCCGTCGAGTTGCGCCGGTTGCGGCTTCGCCGCGCGGGGGGAGAGCACTTTGCAGATGTCGTCATCGGCGTCGCGCCAGGTGCCGCGGTCGGCCAGGGTCATACCGCCGCGGATCAAGTCGAGGATGCCCTCCGAGAGGCGCTCCCGGGAATCGATGTCGTCGTGCACGTCGAGCCCGGCGCCGCAGGCGCGGGCGTCCGCGAACGTGCACTTGCCGCTGCGCTGACGGTTCCGCGGGTACGGGAGATCCACAACCTCGGTGTGCTCGAGGTGGACGGGCGTCTCGAGGTGTCGCTCCACCTGAAGCTCCCGGGCGAGCTGGCTCTCGACCGCGCGCACGCCATTGCCGAGGAGGTCGAGCACGCGATCCTCACCGGCGTTGCGGAGGTCGAGTCGGTTCGGACTCACCTCGAGCCGCTTTCCGAGGCCGCGGCCGGCGAGGAGATCGACGTCGATGCAGCCGCGATCGAAGCGGTCGTCGTCGAGGAGACCGGCGCCGCGCCCAGGGAGCTTCGGTTCGTGCGGACCGACGACGGCATCGTCGCCTTCCTGACGCTGGCGCTCGGCGGTCAGGAGTCGCTGGCCGACGCACACGGCCGGGCGAGCGCGGTCGAGGAGCGCGTGCGCCGCGCAGTTCCTGCGATTGCCGACGTGGTGGTACACACGGAGCCGTGATTACCGCATCTCTCGCGCGCGCTCCCGCCGAGAGGAACCTTGTGGCTCAGAGCCACAAGGTCTCGGCGCGCCGTTTGCGTGGCCGCCCCGTGATCGGGTGCGTGGGATGAGGCTCTGCATGTTCCACCCGGTTGACCATCCGATGGAGCGCGGGTGGGTCGGACGGATCGACGGCGACAACGTGATCCACCTCGCCGCGCAGACGCTGCAGTCATTTTTCACGGGCGGCGGGTCGGCGCGCGAGCACGCGATCTACCTCCGCGTCGAAACGCGTCTGCTCGCGCCGGTTCTCCATCCGCCGGCCGTGCGCATTTTCGCCGATCAGGGCTCGTTCGAGTTCGCGAATCCGTCCGCGATCGTCGGCCCTGACGCCGAGATCCCGTCCCATCAGGATCCGCTCGTGCTCCTTCCCCGGATCGCCGCCGTGATCGGTCGAGAGGGACGAGTGGAAGGGTTCACGGCCTTCGCCGAATGGCGATCGGTCGGCCTGCGGGCGCCAAAGGACCGCGACTTCGCCTTCGGGCTCGGCCCCGTCGTCGTGACCGCCGACGAGCTCGATCCCGACGGGCTCGAAGCCGCCGTCGCGATCGACGGGAGCGAGCGCCTGCGCGGTGCGTTCCGGGACTTCGACTGGGAGCTCGCCCGCCACCTTGCCGCCGACCGCACCGTCCTCAAGCCCGGTGACCTTCTCGTCGGGCCGGCGCTCGGAACCGTCGACGGGCTCGGGCCGGGGAGCTCGATGACGCTCGAGCTCGCGGGCATCGGAGCGCTCACTCAGATCGTGGCGGGGGATTGACCTCATGCAGGTTGTCGTCGACTGGGACGGGACCGTCACGAAGATCGACGGGCTGCACCTCGTGCTGCTCGAGTTCGGGGACGAGAGGATCTACGACGCCGCTGAAGCGAGGCTCGGACGCGAGCTGACGCTCAACCAAGTGATCGAGCTCGAGTTCAGGAGCATCCGGGCTCCGCTCCCGGAGGTCGTCGCGTGGGCTCGAGGGAACATTCGCCTGCGAGACGGATTCGCGGAGTTCGCGCGCAGCCATCGGCCGCTGATCGTCTCGAGCGGCTTCCACGAGCTGATCGAGCCGGTGCTCGAGCGGGAGGGCCTCGAGCTCGAGGTCGTCGCCAATCGCCTCGATCCTCGACCGGAAGGGTGGCGCGCCCTCTTTCGCACCGAGGAGCCCTGTCCGGTGTGCGGGGAGCCGTGCAAGCGCTCGGACGTCAGCGGGCTGGATCGCTTCGTCTTCGTCGGAGACGGGGTGTCCGACCGGTGCGTCTCGCTCGCGGCCGATCGTGTCTTCGCACGGGCCGGCCTGACGGTCTTCCTGGCCGCCAAAGGGGCGGGGTTCGAGCCGTTCGAGGACTTCTACGACGTCGACGCTGCGCTCGGCGGCGCCGTCGTCCCGCCGACACGGAGCCGGGGCCGGAACACGTAGCTCGGCTGTCGGTCCGCCGGCTCCTCCTCCTGGGCCTGGAGCGCCGCGACCGCCGTTCGCGCGATCTCGTCGATCGGCTGCACGACGGTCGTCAGCGGCGGTTGCGTCCACGTCGCAGCATCGATGCCGTCGAAGCCCACGACGGAGAGGTCATCCGGTACGCGCAGCCCGAGGGCGAGGGCCTCCTGCATCGCACCGATGGCCATCAGGTCGCTCGAGCAGATGACGCCCGTCGGCCGCTCGTCGCCCGGTCGTTCCATCAGCTCGCGCAGCGCGGTCCGACCGCCCGGGACGCTGAACTCGCCGTAGGCGACGAGGCCGTCGGACAGCCCGGCGGCTCGCAGTGCGTCGCCGCGGCCGAGCGCCTTCTCCCGTGTCGGCAGGGCGTAGGGACTTCCGGCGACGAAGCCGATCCGCTCGTGGCCGAGCCGGATGAGATGCTCCGTCGCAATCCGTCCGGCTGCGCGCTCGTCGACGCCGACGGAGGTGACCTCGAGCTTCGCGGAGCCACCGTTCACGAACACGAGCCGGGCGCCCCGCTCCAGGAGCTGCGCGTAGTGCGAGTGCTCTCCCCGGACGTCGGTGATCTCGGCGGAGATGAAGACCATCCCCTCGACTCGCCGCTCGAGGAGCATGTGCACGTAGCCGAGCTCCCGTTGGGCGGAGCCGTGTGTGTTGCAGAGGATCGTGGCGAGACTAGCTCGCGCGGCATGCCTCTCCATCGCCTCGGCGAGCGCCGCGAACACCGGGTTGCCGAATTCGGGGACGAAGAGGCCGATCGCGCCGGCGGGCTCGCCTCGCCCCGGCGGCACGTAGAGCAGGTCGCGCATGGCGCGCTCGACACGGTCGCGCGTCACGGGGCGGACCGCCGCCGAGCCGCTCACGACACGCGAGGCCGTGGCAACGCTAACTCCTGCCTGCTCGGCGACGTCTCTAAGAGTGGCCATCGCTCGCGTGATGGGTGGCCGGACGGTGGGGGCCGGCGAACATTTCAGAGAAAGGAAACGATCGTCATAGCAACGTGACCGATCATAGCGCCATCGGTACGTAGTTTCTCCACTTGACCGGCGGGCATGATCGGATTAGTCTCCCGGCGTCGTTTCATGAAGGTGAAACACCTTTCATTCCGCGCCGTACTTCGTTCCCCCCTCAAGGAGGGCATCCCAATGTTCAGTTCTCGTAGGCTGCGTGTTGCGGCCGGACTGGCCGTGACAGCGTTCGCGGCCGTCGTTGCCGTCTCGTCCGGGACCTCCGCGACGAGCCAAGCTGCGACGGTGGTGATCTGGACCGACGCCGACCGCGTCGCCGCGGTCACCCAGGTCGCGAGCGCGTGGGCGGCGTCGAAGGGCGCCACCGTGCAGGTCGTCCAGAAGGACTTCGGCTCCATCCGCTCGCAGTTGGCGACCGTCGCCGCCGAGACCGCGCCGGACGTCATCGTCGGCGCCCATGACTGGGTCGGCGAGCTGTCCGCGAACGGCTCGGTGCTTCCGCTCTCGCCGTCGCCTGCGACCAAGAAGCAGTTCCCGGCGTATTCGCTCAACGCGTTCTCGTACGGCACCGCGATCAAGAAGCTCTACGGCGCGCCTGTCGCCCTCGAGAACATCGCGCTCATCACGAACACGAAGCTCGCGAAGGTTCCGACGTCGTTCGCAGACATGGAGAAGCAGGCGCTCGCGGCCAAGAAGAAGACGAAGGCGCAGGTCGGGATCGCCGTCCAGCAGGGCGCCGGTGGCGACGCCTACCACATGTACCCGTTCTTCTCGGGGCTCGGCGGCTACATCTTCGGCACGAACAAGGCGGGCAACCTCGACCCATCCGACATCGGCGTTGCCAACCCGAAGTTCCTGAAGAACGCGGCGCTGATCGACAAGTGGAACAAGGAAGGGCTCATCCGCTCCCAGGTCGCCTGGGACACCGCACGTGACCTCTTCACGAAGGGCAAGGTGGCGTACTACATCACCGGCCCGTGGTTCGTCAGCGACATCAAGAAGTCGGGCGTCCCGTACAAGATCTCGGCGTTCCCGCAGATCGTTCCGGGCATCATCTCCGCACCGTTCCTCGGCGTCCAGGGCTTCATGGTCACGAAGTTCTCGGTCGCGCACGGCGTCGAGAGCCTCGCGAAGGACCTCGTCGCGAGCTACATGATGCAGCCCAACTCCCAGCTCGCCCTGGCAGCGGCGAACGGCCGCTTCCCGGCGAACACGGCCGCGGGCAAGCTGGTCAAGGACGCGGACCTGAAGTCGTTTGGCGCTGCCTCCGCAGGCGGCGTGCCGATGCCTAACATCCCGCAGATGGCAAGCGTCTGGGGTGACCTCGGCGCAGCATGGGTGCGCTCGACGAAGGGTGCAGGGGCGATTACGGCCCGCAAGTCCTTCATCGGAGCCCAGAAGAGCATCGCCCAGAAGATCGGCTGATCGACACCGGAGAGTGGGCGCGGCGAGACCCGCGCCCACTCTCTAGTGTAGGAGCCGCCGCCAGGTGACCAGCGCCCCCCTCACCGCCGCTGCACCGCAACCGGCCGTTCCGGGCGCCTCGTGGATCGCCCGGGCGGTCGGGTTCTTCTCGGGACCGGTCGGCTTCGCCATCAAGCTGCTCCTGCTCGCGGCGACGAACGCCCTCACGGTCTGGGCGATCGGCGTCCTCGTCGCCGACGAGAAGTGGATCGCCGCCCTCGCGATCGCAGCCGCGACGATCTTGATCGACGTCGTCTTCCTGGTTCCCGATCGGCGGCTCATCCCGCTCAAGTACCTCCTTCCGGGCACCGTCTTCCTCGTCGCCTTCGTCGTCATCCCGATCATCTCGAACGCCAACATCGCGTTCACCAACTGGTCAACGGGGCACAACCTGTCGAAGGACGAGGCGATCGTCGCAATCCAGGAGGTCTCGCTCGCCGCGCCGGCGGACGGCGCGACGTACACCGCGGCTCCGGCCATGAAGGACGGCGAGCTCGTGCTGCTGCTCGTGGACGACGCCACGGCCGACCTCTACGTCGGCTCGGCGGACGGCCTAGAGCCCCTCCCGCCCGAGACCGCGACCGTCGAGGCGGGCACGATCACCGCTGCAGACGGCTACGAGGTCGTGCAGGGTGCCGACCTCGCCGGGATCGACACCGAGCTCAACGCGCTCGTGATCCCCACGGGGGAGGACACCTTCGTCCGCGCGGAAGGGCTGAGCGTCGCGGTGGAGATGCAGCCGACGCTCGCGTACGACCCCGAGGCGGACACGTTCACGAGCATCGGGACGGGCGTCGTGTACAGCGACAACGACCACGGCTCGTACGAGTCGGCCTCCGGTGACGCGCTCGAGCCCGGCTGGCGGACGCACGTCGGCTTCGAGAACTTCTCGACCGTCCTGACCGACCCGCTCGTCCGCGATCCGTTCGTCCGGGTGTTCATCTGGACCTTCGCGTACGCCGCGCTCTCGGTCTTCATCCAGTTCGCGATCGGCCTCTTCCTCGCGATAGTCCTGAACAAGCCCGACCTGAAGCTCCGGCGGATCCAGCGCTCGCTCCTCGTCCTCCCGTTCGCCATCCCAGCGTTCCTCGTCGTGCTCGTCTGGGCGGGCCTCCTGAACGACGAGTTCGGGGTCATCAACCAGACGCTCGGCACCAGCATCCCGTGGCTCTTCGACCCCACCTGGGCGAAGGTGTCCTGCATCCTCGTCAACGTCTGGCTCGGCTTCCCCTACTGGTTCCTGGTCTGCACGGCCGCGCTCCAGGCCGTGCCCGAGGAGTTGACGGAGGCCGCGCGTGTAGACGGCGCCGGCCCGCTGCAGGTCTTCCGCAAGGTGACGCTCCCGTTGCTCCTCGTCGTGACGGCCCCGCTCCTGATCGCGTCCTTCGCGTTCAACTTCAACGTCTTCAACAACATCTACTTCCTGACCGGCGGCGGGCCGTACGGGGTGGAGCAGGCTGTCGCCGGCTCGACCGACATCCTCATCAGCTACACGTACAAGCTCGCGTTCTCGACCGGCCAGGGCGCGCAGTACGGGCTCGCGGCCACCGTCTCGATCTTCATCTTCTTCATCGTCGCCGGCATCTCCGCATTCTCGTTCTGGCGCACCAAGAGCCTGGAGACCATCAGATGACAACGCTCGCCTGCGCCTCGCGTTCGCGGAGGAAACCATGTTTCCCCCGCGTGCCCCCTTCTCACGGCGTGGGGAACCTCCCCGTTCCCCCACACCCCTTCCACCCGCTCATGGGCCAGGATTCGGCCCATGAGCAGAGGACGGGTCGTCGCGGTGGTTCCGGCGTGGAACGAGTCGGGCGCGATCGGGAGGGTCGTGGACGAGATCAA
>Ga0209640_10001400_pt1 | contig 20376 bp, 24 predicted proteins | sample RifCSP10_1_FD_184018 | JGI IMG/M metagenome (GOLD analysis project Ga0209640, IMG submission 184018) | Soil microbial communities from Rifle, Colorado - Rifle CSP2_sed 10_1 (SPAdes) (version 2) | ecosystem: Environmental > Terrestrial > Deep subsurface > Rock core/Sediment | place: Rifle...
TGCGTGGAGCGCGTCGTCCGGCCGGCGCAGTGGTCCGATGCAGTGTGCCACCGTTCATCCTGGGCCGGCCCGGCGCAAGCCGCCCTGGCCATCGAGCGGGCCGATCCTCATTCGACCGTGACGTTTGTATCGCTGGCCTGCAGCGGTGCCAGCATCGATAAAGGATTGCTGGGAGGACACCGCGGCCAGGCGCCTCAAGTAGACGAGTTGGCTCGACTGCTCTGCAACCGAACGACTGGATGCTCCGGGCCTGAGCAGCAGCGGCAGGTCGATGCCCTCCTGATCAGTATCGGCGGCAACGATCTGATGTTCTCTGAGATCATCACCTACTGCGCCACGAGCATCTTCGGATGCACCGGGCTCCACATGACGGCCCAGTCGCCCGTGACACAAGCGCAGCAGGCGCTGGCCACGATTGGCTCCAAGTACGTCACCCTGTTTCGGGCCATCCATGCAACGCTGAACATGAGGGCCGTCTATCTGACCGAGAACGCCGATGCCACTGTCGGAGATGACGGCCAGTACTGCAGTATCGGAGGATTCCCGTACGGGTTGCGGATTTCAAGCGGTGATGTGGCGTGGCTGCAGCAGAACTTGATGCTCAGGCTCAACACCACCGAGGGCACCGTGGCGCGCACGCTGGGCTGGGTGTTTATCGACGGGATCGCCGATCAGTTCCACGGCCACGGCTACTGCGCGTCTGACCCGTGGTTCGTCACCTATCCGGAATCGTGGCGTCGGCAGGGCGACGACGAGGGCACGATGCACCCGAACCAACGCGGGCATGGAGTCTACGCAGCGCGGATTAGAGAGATCGTCGGTCCGGCGCTCCGTCGCTAGGATCGCGGAGAGGGCACAGGCGGAGTCACGGCTCGGTGAGGGCGGTGACTTCCGCGACGTCTTCCGCCGTCATGGTCCACGCCGCCGCCGCGACATTGGTTTCGACCTGCTCGGGTCTCGTCACACCGGTGATGACCGACGACACGGCCGGCTGCGCCAGCAGCCAGGCGATCGCGACGTCGGTGACGGTCCGCTCGTGCCGGCGGGCCCAGTCATCGAGTTTGCGGACGATCGCGAAATTCCGCGGCGTCCCGAAGACCCGGAAGAATCGCTCGTTATTGTAGCCCCGCGTGCCCTCCGGGGCGAGTTCCCCTTCCCGATACTTGCCCGTCAGCATCCCGGCGGCGAGCGGGAAATAGGGAATGAGCCCCACGCCGAACGCGCGGCAGGCCGGAAGGAGTTCGCGTTCCACCTCCCTGGACAGCAGGGAGTAGCGGGACTGGTTGGTCACGAACGGCGCCCAGCCGCGCCGGTCGGCCAGCCACAAGCCCCAGACCATCTGCCAGGCCGAGAAGTTGCTGCAACCGACGTACCGGATTTTCCCGGCGCGGACGAGATCGTCCAGTGCGCGCAGGGTTTCCTCCAGGGGCGTTTCAGCATCCCAGGCATGGAGCTGCAGCAGGTCGATGTAGTCGGTATGCAACCGGTCTAGGCTCGCGTCCACGCCTGCGATGATGTGGGCGCGAGAGGATCCGCGCTCATTGGGGCCGGATCCCATTGGCCCGTGCACCTTCGTTGCGATGACGGCCTGATCGCGCTTCCCCGCCAGAGCGGCCCCCAGGTAGGTTTCGGACACGCCCTGACTGTACACGTCGGCGGTATCGTAGAAGTTGACCCCCAGGTCCAGGGCGGCCGCTACGATCCCGGCGGTCTCCGCGGCGTCAACGGCCCGCCCGAACGTGTTGCCGCCCAATCCCAACTGCGAGACCTTCAGACCCGAAGCCCCAAGCCGGCGATGCTCCACGTCGGGATCCCCCCCGACCACAGATTTCCGTTCTCTGGGGGTAAACGCCTCCGACATTCTATCTGTCTGAGGGGTGACATCGCAGAAAGGGGTGGCAGGCAGTGCACAGATTCAGAAACCGGATAGGTGCGGGCCTGGCCGTGGCCGTCGTGGCTGGGCTCGTGGTCGCGGGCGCGGCGTTCGCGCAGCCGGTACCGCCGAGCCCGCAACCGCGAGGCGCGCAGGCGTGCCAGGGCGTGCTGTCGAGTCAGGCGGAGGCGGTCGTCGCCAAGTACCGGGAACGGGCCCAGGCGGCCCGCGACAACCTGATGAAGGAAGAGCGGGCCCTGCTTACCTTGTTGGTCGCAGACAATTCGACTCGTCCCGCGGTGGAGGCCCAGACCGTTAAGGCCAACGATGCCCGCGTGGCGTTCACGAAGGTCCGCCTTGACCTGCTGTGGGAGTTGCGCTCGGTGATCCCGGCACAGAATCGTGCGCAGGCGTTTCGCTGCGCCGAGTTCTCTCTGGTACGCCGCCGGTAGCCCCCTCCGGCGGGTAGCGCAACACAGATCGGGCCGGAGCCTCCGGCCCGATTTGGTTTGTGGGAAAATGAACAGTGAAACGTCAAAGGAGGTGCTCGTATGCAGCATCCACCACCGCCCCAACCGCCGATCCCGCCCGGTCCGCCGCCGATGCCGCCCGAGCCCCCCGAACCGCCGAAACCTCCTGCCCCGCGTCCGGCGCGGGAGTCACTGTAGAAACGACCAGGCCCCCCGGGTACCCGGGGAGCCTGGTATCAGGGCGCGAGCCTACTCAGGGTGCGAGCCTACCTGGGATTGATCTGTGAAATCTTGGTCCCTTCCAACGTCAGGTTGTACATCAACCCGCGCTGCCCAATCACAAAGGCCACGATCGGTTGATTCAACTTCGTCGTGTCGATGGACGCGCTGGCGCCCAGGTCGACGACGACAATCGAACCGTCCACGCCCACCTGCCAGCCGGACTTCGCGCGGAACGCATCGAGCGCGCGCTGCTGCAGGAAGACGATGATCACGTCTTTCCGCTGCACGCCGAACTGGAGTCCGATCGATGCCGAGGCGATGCTGTAGTAGGCGACGGTCCGTCCGCCGATCCGCAGCGCCCCTTCGCCGTACTCACCGCCGACGCCGGCGCCGGCCTTGATCACGCCTGAAAACACCAGTACGCCGGGCGCGGTATTGAGGAGGCCCTGCGCCCCGCGGACCTGCGTGGTGAACCGCGACAGCGCGGCGTTGACCCCCGCCTCGATCTCAGCCTTCGTCCTGGCGTACGCCACCCCCGGCAGCACCAGGGTGGCGGCGAGCACGAGACAGATGAGCCAAACCACATGCTTGCCGGATCTGCGAGTTCTCATCGCTGAGTGATCTCCTTTCGCGACGATCCTCGAGGGGATATTTACCCCCTTGCCATTGGCCCCCCGAGAACGAGGAGTAACGATCACTCAACTTGGCTGGGACAGGGACAGCTACCTTCAGGTCGACGCCGGGAAAATCCGGTATGCTACTACCATCTGCGAGGGGAGCGGACACATCTGATGGACACGCTTGTCGCCCAGAAGTGCACCGCCTGCCGGGAAGGTGAACCGACGGTCACCGATGCCGAGATGGCCCACCTGCAGCCCCAGGTGCCGGACTGGAAGGTCGTGGAGCGCGACGGCATCAAACGGCTGGAGCGGGTGTTCAAGTTCAAGGATTTCGCACACGCGCTGGACTTCACCAACAAGGTCGGTGCGGCGGCAGAGGAAGAAGGCCACCATCCCGCCCTGTTGACCGAGTGGGGGAAGGTGACGGTGACCTGGTGGACGCACAAGATCCGGGGCCTCCACCGCAATGACTTCATCATGGCCGCCAAAACCGACCGCCTCATCACGCCCTGACGGGAATTCCCATCACCCTACCGAACTGACGGGACTAAGGACCGGCCCGGGGGTTGCCGTTGAGACGGTGGATCGAACTCATCCTTGATATCGCCCTGGTGATTGCCGCCGTCGCGACCATTCCTCTGGCGATCGCGCAGACCACCGACGGTGCGGACCCCTGGCTGATTGCCGCCGACTGGGCGGTGTGGGCGGTCTTCGTCGTTCAGTTCACGGTCATGCTCGTGCTGGCGAAAGACCGCCTCGCCTATGTCCGGGCCAACTGGCTCGGTCCGGTCGTCATCTTCCTTACCTTCCCCCTCCTGCCGCACGTGTTGAAACTGATGCGGCTGGCGGCGTTCACGCGGATGCTGCGGCTGCTGCAGCTTCCGGCCACGGCGACGCGGGGGGCACGGGCGCTGCGAAACTCGCTGATCCGTCCGGGCGTGATCGGCATCATGGTGGTCGCGATCTTCCTCGTGGTCGTCGGCGGCGGGTTGCTCGCCGCCCTGGAGCCCGAAACCGTGCGGGGAGGATTCTGGAGCGGCCTGTGGTGGGCGATGGAGACGGTGACGACGGTCGGCTACGGCGACATCGTGCCCACGACGCCCGTCGGCCGGCTGGTGGCCGTGGCCGTCATGCTCGCCGGGATCGGGGTCGTGGCCACGCTGGCGGCGGCCATCGCCTCGTACTTCCTCGGACAGGGCCACGATCTGGGATCGCTGTCGGAGCGCCTCAGCCGGATTGAGCGCAAGATTGATGAGCTTGCCGAGGGCGAACGCCGGTCCGTTGGAGGCCGCGGGTGAGCGGCCGCGTCGTCATCGTCACCGGGGCGTCCAGCGGGATCGGCGAAGCCACGGCCCGCGCGTTCGGCCGGGCCGGCGACATGGTGGTGCTGGTGGCGCGGCGGGCCGCGCTGCTGGAACGGCTGGCCGGTGAACTGCCCGACAGCCTGGTCATCCCTGCCGACTTGACCCAGGTGGACGATCTCGCCCGCGTCGTCGACCGGACCCGGTCGCACTTTGGGGTCGTCGATGTGCTCGTCAACAACGCGGGGGCCGGGCGCTATGACTGGCTGGAACACCTGTCCGAAGACGACATCCGCTCGCAGATCCGCATCAACCTCACCGCGCCGATCCTGCTGACGCGCGCGGTGCTGCCGATGATGCTGCGGCGCCGCCGCGGGGTCATCATCAACATCGGCTCGGTCGCCGGGCGCATCGGGGCCCCCACGCTGTCGATCTACAACGCGACGAAGTTCGGCCTCGATGGGTTCACAGAAGCCCTGCGCCGCGAGGTGGGCCCGCTGGGCATCCACGTCTGCATCATTTACCCGGGTCCGGTGGCAGGAACGGAATTCGGCCAGGAAGCCCGTCGGGTCAGCGTGGGAGTGAAGACGCCGTCGGTCCTGCGGCGGAGCGCCGATCAGGTCGCGGTGGCGATCGTGGACCTCGCCGACCGCCCCCGGCCGCGCCGGGTGCTGCCGGGGATCTACGGTGCCGCGGTCGCCGTCAACGCGCTGGTGCCTTCCATGGTTGACGCCGTCGTGGCCCGGGCGACGCGTCGGGCGCAGCAGACCCGGCGCCCGGCGGCGACATAACCGCGGTCCAGGCGTTCACCAGTCCACCGACCACCTGATCCACATCGCCCTCGCTGTGCGCCGCCGTGGTCGTGATGCGCAGCCGGCTCGTCTTGGGCGGGACCGCCGGCGAGACGACGGGCGACGCGAAGATGCCGGCATCGAACAGCAGCTGCGTCATCTTCAACGCCGCCTCATCGCTGCCGGTCATGACGGGGACGATCGGCGTCGGGTCGTCGCGGACCTCAATGCCTCCCCTGCGCAGGCCCGCCCGCAGTTGCTGGGCGCGCGCCCGCAGCCGGGCGACCCGTTGCGGCTCGGCCTCGAGCAGATCGATCGCGGCCAGCGCCGCCGCGGTGCTCGCCGGGGGGAGCGCCGCCGAGAACACGAAGGCCCGGGAGACGTGTTTGAGGTAGGCGATCAGGTCGGTGGCGCCCGCGATGAAGCCGCCCACCGATGGGATGGCTTTGGACAGCGAGCTCATTTTGATGGGGATGGACTCGTGCAGTCCGAAGTGCGACTCGATCCCCCGGCCGTCCGCGCCCAGCACGCCGAACGAGTGTGACTCATCGACCATGAGCCAGGCCTGGTGCTTGCGGCACACTTCGACCACCGCCGGCAAGTCGATCAGGTCTCCGTCCATGGAGAAGACGGCGTCGACGACGACCAGCCTTCCCGCGCGCTCGGGGACGGCGGACAGCGCCCGGTCCATCGCCGCCACGTCGTTGTGCGGGACGCGCACGAACTCGGCGCCGGACAGCCGGCAGCCGTCGACGATGCTCGCGTGGTTAAGTTTGTCGCAGACCACGACATCGCCCCGGCCGATCAGCGAGGAAATCGCCGCCACGTTGGTCACGAACCCGCTGTTGTAGACGACCGCCGCCTCGGCGCCAACGAACGAGGCGATGCGCCGTTCCAGGCGGTCGTGCAGGTCGGTGTTGCCGGCGAGGAGCCGCACGCCGTGGGTGCCGCTGCCGTAATGGGCCAGGGCCTCCCGCGCGGCGGCTTCGATCGCGGGGTGACCCAGCAAGCCCAGGTAGGAGTACGAGGATGCCAGCAGCATGCGGCGGCCGCCGATCGTTACCGACGAGCCGTGGATTGCTTCGACGGGTTCGAGGTAGAAGTAGAGATTCTCGGCCTTGACCCGCCGGGCTCGTTCGGCGACCTCCTGGATGCGCCGGGCGATGGGATCCATTTGGTGTGGGGCTTCGGGAGGATGGCGGCTATTCCTGTGGTAAACAGCGGGCATGTTCCTCGTCGTCCTGGCCATCGCGCCGGTGGCGTTCTGGCTCTGGTACTTTCAGATGCGCGACCGGCTGCGGCCGGAGCCCGGCGGGCTCATCGTGCGGGTGTTCGTGCTCGGCGGTATCGCGGCCATCCCCGCGGCGTTCGTCGAGTTCGCGACCGTCGCCGCCGCCGGCCTGACCTTTGGGCGGCAGTCCGCGGCCGACGCCGTCGCCACGGCCTTCATCGTCGGCGTGATCGAGGAATCGCTCAAGTTTATCGTGGTCCTGGTCGGCGTCTACCGGCATCGCGAGTTCAACGAGGTCATGGACGGGATCGTCTATGCGGTGGCGGCGTCGCTGGGGTTTGCGGCCGTCGAGAACCTGTTCTACGTCCTGCAGGGGGGCGTGTCGGTCGGGCTGCTGCGTGCGTTTCTGTCGATCCCCGGCCATGCGTTCTTCGGGGCGATCATGGGGTATTACATCGGGCTGGCGAAATTTGCCGGGTCGCGCCAGCGCCTGCTGCTGACCGCCGCGCTGGTGCTGGCGACGCTCGCGCACGCGGCCTACGACGCGGTGCTCTTCCTCGGGGACTGGATAGGGTTCCTGGTGGTGCCGGTCGTGCTGGTCTTGTGGCGGCGCGCGGTGATCAACGCGCGACACGCGCACGCCTTAGACAACGTCCGCGCTGACGGGGAGCGCAAGGGTTAAGGGTTCGGCGGGTTGATGTCCGGTTTGCACTGCGGCAGGAGCTCACGCAGTTTCGCGTGCCAACCCTGCGCCAGCGCCGCCACCGTGGTCCCGTTCGCTCTCGCGTCCTCCTGCTGGACGGTAACGATGAGGGTGCCCCCGGCGTAAATGGACCACGTCCCGCCGGTTTGGCGCAGCGTGACCTTGTCGGCGGTGATCCGTTCCCGGGACCAGGCCAAGACGATGCGCCGGTAGACGTCGGCGACGCGATCCTGGACGCTCATCCCCGGCGCTGGGACCCGGATCCGCAGCGCCACCTGATTGCAGACGATGATCGCGTTGGTCGTAGATCCGCCGGGCTGTTCCTGCGCGGGTGCGATACCCGTCCAGCCCAGCACGACCAGCAGTACGGCGAGGATGACGGCGCGCATGAGATCCTCCTTGGCAAAGAGGTGATTGCGCAACTACTTCGTCCGGGGCATTTCCCTTCTCCTGTCTGCCGCGTCCTGAGATATGGTGGACGCCGCGGGAAAAATGAGAGGATAAGGCTCTCCAGCGGGGAAACCCGACGGAGAGAACAGCAAGGAAGGCAGGGGAGCGATCTCGATGGCTACGGGGACAGTGAAGTGGTTCAACGCCGAGAAGGGGTACGGCTTCATCACTCCCGACGACGGCGGCAGGGACCTGTTCGTGCACTATACGGGCATCGAAGGGACGGGGTACCGGTCACTCACGGAAGGACAGAAGGTGGAGTACGAGGCCACGCAGGGACAAAAAGGCCCCCAGGCCACCAACGTCCGCATCGTCGGTTAGACACCTCGCGTTTTCGACTATCCCGGTAGGCGAAGGCTGAGCGCGTGCCTTAGGCGAACCGGTTCGTCACTTTCTTACGTAAGCTCAGCGGCAAATATCACTCAGAGTTAAGATTTCGCCTTCAATCGAAGGACTCGTGTTAACCCATGTCGAATAGAGAGAGCCGGGAGGGCAGGGAGGCCCTGCCATGAGGAAGATTGTCGTGTGTCTGCTTGCTGCTGCGGTCCTGCTGCTGGCACCGGAGATCACCCTGGCGGCCGGAAAGGCCGGCCACGGCGGGGGCGAGCTCCTCAAAGCGCCCGCCGGCCACGGGGGTGGGGAGCTGCTGTAGACGCTGTCGATCGGCTCGATCCGCGCATCGAAGGTGCCCGCGCCGGATGCGGCGCGGGCACCTTGGAGGGACCGATGTGACATTGGGGGAGCAGGTCAGAGCCGCGCGCCGTGCCCGCGGGTGGACGCAGCGCGAGTTGAGCGGCGGCACGGTGTCTGAGAGCTTCATCAGCATGGTCGAGCACGACAAAGTGCGGCCGTCGCTGGAGACCCTCGAGGTCCTGGCGCGCCGGCTGGACGTACCGATGGCCAGGCTCGTCGGCGACATCCAGCCCTCGCGCCGGTCGACGGAGTTGGAACTCCGCCGCTACGAAGCGGTGCTCCGCCAGCACAAGTTCACCGAGGCGCTGGAAGGATTCTCGCGTCTGGCGCCGCTGGTCGAACGGGCCGGGGACGCGGCCGTCCGCGTCCGGTGCCACCTGGGCCTGGGACAGGCGCTGGCCGGCACACGCCAGTTTGACCTGGCCGAGGTGCACCTCCGGCAGGCGCACGACGAGGCACGCCGGACCGGCGACGACGGCCTGGTGGGCGCCGCGGCCAACGCGTGGGGGTTCCTGTGCTACCGGGCGCGGAAGTTCACCCTCGCGCGGGAGGTCCTGGAAGAGGCGGCATCGCGGCTGGATGGCGCCGTCGAGCACGCCGACCTGCGCGGGAAGATCCTCGCCAACCTCGGCCGCGTCTATGTCGAGCTCGGGCTGCCCGCGCAGGCCATGCGCATGTACCATGACGCCGGTGCCCTGTTGGGCGCGTCGGCGGATCCGGCCCACCGGGCCCTGTTGCACTTCAACATGGGGGTCGCGTGCGAGCAGCAGCAGGCCGTCGAGGAGGCCCAGTGGCACTTCGATCAGGCGCTGGAGTTGTTCCGCCTGCAGGAAAACCTGAACCTGCTGTCGGTGGTCCAACGCAGCATTGGCATGCTCCGGCTCCAGCAGGGCGCCGTGTCCGAGGCCGTCGAGGCGCTGGAGCAGAGTCTGCACGTCGCCCGCCAGGTCGGCGACGATGAAGGGATGGCACAGTCGATGGTCGAGCTCGCGCGGGCACGCGTGAGGGCGGGAGCCCTCGGCGAGGGTCGGCGCCTGGCCGGCGAAGCGGCCAAAGTGGCCGCGCGCATCGCCGACCCGGTGGAAGCGGCGCGCGCGGACATGGTGCTGGCCGAAGCCGATGCGGCCGAGGGGAATCTCAGCGACGCCCGGGCGCGGCTGCGCCGTGTGATCGCTGAATGTGAGCGGTTGGAGGCGACTGCCGACCTCAGTCGGGCCCATCGCATGCTGGGCGAACTGCTGCTCAACGCGGGCCGGCGCGGCGAGGCGGCCCCCCACCTGGCGCGCGCATTGAGCCTGGCCGATCCGAGACGATGATCGCCCGCCGGCCGCGGCTGCGGCTGAGCCCTCGTGAGCGTGAAATCGCCGCCCTGGTGGCCGCCGGCCATCCGTCGAAGACGATCGCGGCGATGCTGGGCATCAGCGTGTGGACGGTGATGACCCACCTGCGGCGAGTCTATGCGCGATTCGGGGTGCAGTCGCGCGCGGCGATGGTGGCGACGCTGGCCGCGGGCGGGCTGCTCGACCTCACCGGCGTGTCCGGCTCCCTCCGGCAGGTATCTGATAGGATGAAACCGTGGATGCCGTCGCCGCGCTCCAACGGTTCTTCACGAAGGAAGAAGACGTAGCGGCCGTCTACCTCTACGGATCCTTCGCGTCGTCTGAGACGTTCTCCGATACCGATCTCGAAATTGCGATCCTGTTCTCCGACCGGCTGACCGAAGACGACATCGGGCAGTTCCTCGAGCGGCTCCCCGCGTCGAACCCGCTGGGAGACAGCCCGGGGATCTTGATGCCCTCGTCGTTGAACACGCACATCCTCCCCGTCATCTACGAGACCCTCGAGGCCGGCACCGTGATCACCGACAACGATCCGCCCGCGCGCGCGGCGTTTGCCGCAGGCGCCGCTGCACGCCTGGAGGACGAGCGCGCCGCGCTGCTGGGGGAGGCCAAAGAGGCGATCATGCAGGCCCGGACGCTGGGGATGATCGTGGTCCCTTCAGACGGCATCGTCCTGCCCCAGCCGCCGCGCCCGCTCGACCCGATCCGCATCGGCTGGCGCCTGGCGCGCATCCTGGCGTCGGCGGCGGTGATCGATTCGCTGACGCGATCCGGAGAGAGCCCGGACCACAATCCGGAACTGCTGGGCCAACTGGTCGGATGGTTCAGCAACGCCGTCGGCGCCGCGACGGGGATCGCCAAAGCGGCGCTCACGATGTTCGAAATGCCCCGGCCGCCGCGGCGGTGGCAGGTTTTCATCCCGCTGGCCGACGCGGGGTTGGTCCCGATGGAACTGGCGCTGCAGATGGCGGCGCACGTCGAAGCCCGCTGGCAGCTCATCACCGGCAGCGGGATGACCTCACCGGAACGAATGGTCGCGACGATCCGGGCCTCGCTGACGCCCGTGATCGCTTTCGCCCGGCTGGCCGCCTGGTACACGCACCTGCCCGGCGGCAGGCCCGACCAGCACGTGCACTAACGCGATTCGCGAGGAGGAACGGCGCGTGAGCAAGGACCTCACGATAGACGTGCAGCCGACCCCCAACGTCAATGCGCTGAAATTCCTGACGAACCGGCGCCTGACGGAAGGCCGCAGCCAGACGTTCCGGTCGGAGGCCGACGCCGGTGCCGCGCCGCTGGCGGCGGCGCTGCTGCGGATCCCGGGCGTGGTGCAGGTGTTCTTCCTCAACGACTTCATCACCATCACCCGCGACCCCGCAACAGACTGGATGGCGATCGCCGAGGAAGCCGAGCGGCGCATTCGGGAACACCTATAGCAGCAGGGCGGGGTTCTCCAGCAGACGCGTGACCTCGCCGAGGAAGCGGGCGGCTTCCGCACCGTCGCTGACGCGGTGGTCGGCCGACACCGTGAGCTTCATCGTCGTCCCGATCGCCAGCTGCCCGTTCCGCACGACGGGACGCGGCTGGGCGCTGCCGACGGCCAGGATGGCCGCGTGCGGCGGGTTGATGATCGCCACGAAACTCTCCACGTCGAACATGCCCAGATTGCTGATCGTGAAGGTGCCGCCGTCGTAGTCCTCGGGACGCAGGCGCCCCGATCGCGCGCGCTCCCCCAGCGATTTCGCGGCGGCGGCGATCTCGGCTAATCCCGTGCGGTCGACGTCGTGGAGCACGGGCGCGATCAGTCCTTCTGGCAGTGCGATCGCAATGGCCAGGTTGATGCGCCGGTAGCGGCGGATCTGCCCGTGGATGATCGCGGCATTGAGGTTGGGAAACGCGCGGAGCGCCAGGGCTGTCGCGCGCAGGACGAGATCGTTGACCGAGATCTTGTGCGGCTCGTCTGCGGCGGTGTTGAGCTGTGTGCGCACCCGCAGCGCCTCGTCCATCGCGACGTCGACCGTCACATAGAAGTGCGGCGCCTGCTGCTTGCTGTCGGTCATGCGTTTCCCGATGGTCTGCCGGATGCGGGTCAGCGGGTGGTCTTCGTACTCGGCGCCGGCGGCAGCCGCGGCGGGTGTCGACGGCGCGGCTGCGATGACGGCCTCCACGTCTTCTTTGGTAATCCGGCCCTCCGGCCCGGTCCCGCGGACGGCCGACAAATCGACCTGATGCTCCGCGGCAAGTTTGCGCGCCACCGGTGACACCTTGACGCGCCCGTCGGGTGTCGTGTCCGCCGGTGCGGCGGAGGCAGCGGATGCTGCGGATTTGGCAGGTGTGGTGGGTGCAGGTGACTGCTGAGGTTCGGCCCTCGCCGCCTGGGGGCGGGGGCGGGCCTCGACCTTCTGGCCCGGCTCGCCGATGACCGCGATCGTGGCCCCGACCGCGGCGGTCTCACCCTCGCCGACGACAATCTCCAGCAGCACGCCGGTGTCTTCCGCTTCGAGGTCGACGTTGACTTTGTCGGTTTCGATTTCCGCGATCGGGTCCCCTCGGGTGACCTGATCCCCGGGGCGCTTCATCCAGCGCAGCACCTTGCCCTCGGTCATCGCGTCGCCCATCTTGGGCATGATGACGTCCACAGTCGAGCCTCCCGGACCCTCAGGCCTTGTACAATACCTTCTTCACGGCGTCCACGATGTCGCGCTCATGCGGGGTGGCGAGCAGTTCCAGATTCCGCGCGTACGGCATCGGAACATCTGCGCCACCGACCCGCGCGATGGGAGCGTCGAGCTGGTCAAAGGCGTTCTCATAGATCACGGCGGCGATCTCGGCCCCCGCGCCGAACGGTTTCCACTGTTCCTGCACGACGACCGCCCGGTGGGTCTTGGTCACCGACGCCACGATCGCGTCGGTGTCGAGCGGACGGAGCGAGCGCAGGTTGATGACCTCGGCGTCGATTCCCTCCTCGGCGAGCTGCCGGGAGGCGGCCAGTGCCAGGGTGAGCATCCGGCTGTAGGCGACGATCGTGACGTCCGTGCCCGTCCGCGCGACGTCGGCCCGTCCGAACGGCAGGGCAACGTCGCTGTCGGGGACCTCCCCTTTCATGCCGTAGAGCGCGGCGTTTTCCAGGAAGATGACCGGATCGCGGCCGCGGATGGCCGCGCGCAGCAGCCCCTTCGCGTCGGCGGGGGTGGCCGGGGCCACCACGTACAGCCCCGGGAAGTGCGCGTAGGTCGCTTCCAGACTCTGGGAGTGCTGGGCGGACAACTGCACGCCGGCCCCGTTGGGGCCGCGGATGACCAGCGGGACATTGATCTGTCCGCCGGAGAAGTACCGCAGTTTCGCCGCGTTCTGGACGATCTGGTCCATCGCCAGCAGCGAGAAGTTCCAGGTCATGACCTCGACGACCGGGCGCAGGCCCAGCATCGCCATGCCGACGGCCGCGCCGACGAAGCCGAGTTCGCTGATCGGGGTGTCGATGACGCGGCGCGAGCCGAACCGCTCGAACAGGCCCGCCGTCACGCGGAACGTGCCTTCGTAGATGCCGATGTCCTCACCCAGCAGCAGCACGGCGGGATCCCGGTCCATTTCCTCGATGAGGGTGGACCGCAGCGCATCCCGGTACGTCATCTCCGGCATCGTCAGTCGGGGGGTCCGTAGACGTCGGTGTAGAGTTCGGACGGCTCGGGCGGCGGACTCTCGTCGGCGAAGCGGACCGCGTCCGCGGCGGCGGCGGTCGCCTCACGGTGAAAGCGCTCCACGGCCGCGTCGTCGAGCAGCCCCGCTTCGCGCAACCTGGTTTCGAGAATCGCGATCGGATCGCGGGTCCGCATCCGCTCGACCTCGTCTTTGGTGCGGTACGGCTGGAACAGGTCGGCGGCGCCGTGACCGGCATAACGGTAGGTGATCAACTCGATCGCGTACGGACGGCCGGTCGTGCGGACGTCGGCGAGGATCCGCGCCGCGCGGTCGGCCACCTCCAGGAAGTCCATGCCGTCCCCACGTTCGTGGGCGACGCCGTGCGCGGCGAACCGCGACGCGAGATTCGTCACGGCGTGGGCGCGTTCGACGGACGTGCCCATGGCGTACTTGTTGTTCTCGACGATGTAGACGATGGGACAGAGACCCTCGCGGCCCCAGAGGCCGGCCATATTGACCGCTTCGTGGAACGACCCGCTGTTCATCGCCCCGTCGCCGAGGAAGCACAGGCAGATCCGGTCGGTGCCCTCGTAGCGGAGGGCGTAGGCCGCGCCCGTCGCCAGCGGAATGTGGCCGCCGACGATCCCGTAGCCGCCGTAGAATCCGCGCGGGACGTCGAACAGGTGCATCGATCCACCCTTGCCTTTGGCCAGGCCTGCGGCTTTGCCAAAGAGTTCGGCCATGACGGCGCCGGGGGACGCGCCGCGGAAGAGGGCATGGGCGTGATCGCGGTACGCGGTAAAGAAGATGTCGTCGGGGCGCAGCACCGACAGGAAGCCCGCCGCGATCGCCTCCTGCCCGCTGTACACGTGCAGGTAGCCGCCGATCTTGCCGCGGCGGAACGCGCGCTCGGCCGCTTCTTCAAAATGGCGCGCGAGGACCATCTTCGCGTACCAGTCGACGCCGGTACGCAGGGCGCGTCGGTCCCCCTCGCTGGCCGCCACGTCCTGGCCCGCCGATCGCCTCGATGCCGCCGTGGGTTTGGCGTCCGATGATGACCCGTCCGTCATCGCAGCGTGCTCACCTGTCCGGTTATACTAACATATATGGTACGGCGAATTCCGACACCCCACGACGTGCGCGATTCGCTGGAGGCGGCGCTGGCCGAGGCCGAGGGCGCGCTGCGCGACGCCGCGGCCGCGGGGGTCGTCCCCGACGAACGGCGCGCCCAAACTGCCGGACTGCTCGACACGCTGGCCGCGCTGCGCGGGCGGATCGAGGCCGCGTTTGCGTAAGCGACCGCCCGCGCCGTCGCTCGCGTCGATTCGCCGGCTCCCCAAAGTCGAACTCCACGTCCACCTGGAAACGTCGCTGCGGCTGCGCCGGCTCGCCGACCGGGCGCCGACTCCCCGCGGCCACGACGGCGAATCTGCGCTGATTGCCGATCCGTCGAAGTTCACCGGCTACGACCGTCTGCGGCGCCTGCGCTACGCGAGCCGGGCGGGCAAGATTCCCGACGACCTGTACACACCTGAGAATATCGAACAGATCACGTTCGACCTGCTGGGCGAAGCACACGAGCAGGGCGTGCGATACCTCGAGGTCCGCGCCGGCGGACGGCGGGGATTCGCGCTGCTGGGCACGCGCCGCATGCTGGCCGCGATGGCCCAGGCCCGCGTCCGCGCCGAGGAGGTCTTCGGGGTGCGGGCGGGGTTTCTCATGACGATCGTCCGGGAACGCGGCCCCGATGAAGCCGAGTCGCGGGCCCGCGAGGCGATCGACTGCAAAGACTGCGGGGTCGTGGGTGTGGATCTGGCCGGCGACGAGGAGAACTACCCGCCGGCGCTGTTCACCCGCGCGCTCGGGTTGGCGCGCGACGGGGGACTGGGGATCACCGTGCACGCGGGCGAGTTCGCCGGACCGGCCAGCATCTGGACCGCGGTGTACCAGGCAGGCGCGCAGCGGCTGGGGCACGGCATTCGCGCGGTGGAGGACCCCGAGCTGATGGCCTACCTCCGCGAACACCGCATCACCCTGGAGGTGTGCCCGTCCAGCAACATTCGCCTGGGGCTGTCCGCCGGCATGGGCCACCATCCCGTCGGCGCCCTGATGGCCGCCGGCGTGCCCGTGACGATCAACAGCGACGATCCGGTCCTCCTGAAGACCAATCTGTCGCGGGAACTGCACACTGTGGCGACGGCGTTCTCCCTCACCACCGGGGACCTCAAAGCGCTGATGGATGCCGCCGCCCGCGCCGCGTTCATGCCGGCCGACCAGTCCAAGGTGCTGCAGCGCCAACTGGCTCGGGTCGTTCCTTGACACCCCTGCACCGCGGATGCCACAATGGACACGGATCGGATTGTTGACTAAATTACTCTAGAATAGCGGCGGACGACCCGTGGCGGATCTCGAGATCAAAGACCTCACCGTTCAGGTTGAGGACAAAGTGATCCTCAAGGGGGCCAATCTGGCCATCAGCAAAGGGGAAATCCACGCCCTCATGGGGCCCAATGGGTCGGGCAAGTCGACCCTCGCGAACGTCCTGATGGGCAACCCCTTCTACCAGGTCGTCAGGGGTGAGGTGCTCTATAAAGGAGAGGATCTGCTGGCCATGGCGCCGGACGAGCGCGCCCGCCGCGGTCTGTTCATCGCCTTCCAGTACCCGGTCAGCATCCCGGGGGTGACGATGGCCAGTTTCCTGCGGACCGCGATGTCCGCCCGGCGCGGATACGACAAGGAACTGATGCCGGTCGGCGAGTTCCAGAAGCTGCTGCGCCAGAAGCTGGAGGACCTGCGCATCGAGCCGGCCATCGTCAGCCGGTACGTCAATGAGGGGTTTTCCGGCGGCGAGAAGAAACGCGCCGAGATCCTGCAGATGGCGCTGCTGGAACCGGAGATCGCCATCATGGACGAGACCGATTCCGGGTTGGACATCGACTCGGTGAAGGTGGTTGCCGACGGGGTGACCCGGATGTTCGAGCAGGCGGCGGGGAACATGGGGATCCTGGTGATCACCCACTACTCGCGGATCCTCCAGTTCATCAAGCCGTCGTTCGTCCACGTCATGTTTGACGGGCGCTTCGTCGTCTCCGGCGGCCCGGACCTCGCCGAGGAACTCGAGGGCGCCGGGTACGAGGGCATCAAGGCGCAGTTCGAAGTGGTCGCGGCGGAAGTCGCCCACGACGGGGCGGTGCGCCGGGCCGGCAAAGTGTTCTGGGTTGCGCACTGACTGAGAGGGTAGACATGGCCGTCACGAACCAGCTGGGAATCGATCTCGAGAAGTACAAGTGGGGCTTCCGCGAGCCGGAGAACTACGTGTTCAAGGCGCGCCGGGGGCTGGATGCCCGCGTCGTCGCGGAGATCTCGGCGATGAAGGACGAGTCCGACTGGATGCGCGCCTACCGCCTGCATGCCTACGAGCACTACACGCAGCGGCCGATGCCCACGTGGGGCGCCGACCTCGCCAGCATCGACTTCGACAACATCTTCTACTACATCAAGCCCACCGACAAACAGGCCAACTCGTGGGAGGAGTTGCCCGCGGAGATCAAGCGCACCTACGACAAACTCGGCATCCCCGAAGCGGAGCGGAAGTTTCTCTCCGGAGTTTCTGCACAGTACGAAAGCGAAGTGGTCTACCATAACTTGAAGGCCGAGTGGGAGAAGCTCGGCGTCATCTTCGTGGATACCGACACGGCGCTGCGGGAGCATCCCGACCTGGTGCGGCAGTACTTCGGAACGGTGGTCCCGCCGGAAGACAACAAGCTGGCGGCGTTGAACTCCGCGGTGTGGTCGGGCGGGTCGTTCGTGTACGTCCCCGAAGGCGTGCACGTGGACATCCCGCTGCAGGCGTACTTCCGCATCAACGCCCAGAACATGGGCCAGTTCGAGCGCACGCTGATTATCTGCGAGCCGGGATCGTACGTGCACTACGTCGAGGGCTGTACGGCGCCGATCTACACCACAGACTCGCTGCACACCGCGGTGGTCGAGATCATCGTGAAGGAAGGCGCGCGCTGCCGCTACACGACCATCCAGAACTGGTCGACCAACGTCTACAACCTGGTCACCAAGCGCGCGGTCGCCTACCGCGACGCGACGATGGAGTGGATCGACGGGAACCTCGGCTCGAAGATCACGATGAAGTACCCGTCGGTCTACATGGTCGAGCCGGGGGCGAAGGCGGAGATCCTCTCGGTCGCGTTCGCCGGAAAAGGCCAGCACCAGGATCCCGGCGGGAAGGTGATCCACGCCGCCCCGCACACGCAGTCGGTGATCGTCAGCAAATCCATCAGCCGGGACGGCGGCCGCGCCGGCTACCGCGGGCTGGTGAAGATCTACGAGGGCGCCAAGGGCAGCCGGTCGGCGGTGCGGTGCGACGCGCTGATCCTCGACGACCGCAGCCGATCCGACACGTACCCGACGATGGAAATCGACGAGGAGGACGTGTCGATTACGCACGAGGCGACCGTGTCGAAGGTCTCCGATGAGCAGCTGTTCTACCTGATGAGCCGCGGCGTGAAGGCCGACGAGGCGATGAACATGATCGTCCGCGGGTTCGTCGAGCCGATCGTGAAGGAGCTGCCGCTGGAGTACGCCGTTGAGCTCAACCGTCTCATCGAACTGGAGATGGAGGGCTCGGTCGGATAACCGCGTGGCAGACCAGATCACCGAAGCCACTGAACTGACCCGGGGCGCCGTCGAGGCGCTCTCGGCGCGTTTCGACGAGCCCGCGTGGGTGCGTGAGGCCCGGCTGCGCGCGTTTGAGGCATTCGAGCGCATGAGTTGGCCGACGACCCAGGACGCACGCTGGCGCCGGACGGATCTCAGCGGTCTGGTCCCCGACCGGTTGCGCCCGTTTGTGGAAGGGGCCCCGGGCCCGCTGCCGGCGGCGGTCCGCATGCTGCGGGATCAGCTCGGCCCCACCGCCGGAGTGCTGGTCCAGCGAGACGCCACGACGGTGAGCGCCCATCTCGACGCCGGCACGGCCGGCTCGGGCGTCCTGTTTGCCGACATGCACGCGGCGGTGCGCGACTACCCGGACCTCGTCCAGCGGTACCTCATGCGCCTCGTCAGATTCGATGAGGGGAAGTTTCAGGCGCTCCACGCCGCCGTGTGGGCGAGCGGCACGTTCGTGTACGTCCCGGCCGGGGTGGAAGCCGCCGTGCCGCTGCTCGCGCTGTCGTGGACGGACATCGCCGACGCGGCGTTTTTCCCGCACGCGCTCGTCGTGGCCGGACCGGGCAGCCGGGTCACCGTGATCAGCGCGTCGGGCGTGGGGACCGGGACCGGCCGGACCCTGTCGGTGCCGGTCGTCGAGCTGGTCGCCGAAGACGGCGCGGCGATCCGGCACGTGGTGCTGTCGGACTGGGGTCGTCAGGCGTGGGAGATCGGGGTGGTGCGGGCCCACGTCGGCCGCGATGCCGCGCTGCACAGCCTGGTCGTGGGGCTGGGCGGCGAAGTCGTCAAGACGGACGTCGAGTCCATTCTCGCCGGTCCGGGCGCATCCTCGGAGATGTTGGGACTGGTGTTCGGCGACGGGCGGCAGCACTACGACATCCACACGCTCCAGGACCACGCCGCGCCGCATACGTTCAGCGACCTGCTCTACAAAACCGCGGTGTCCGACCGGGCCGTCAGTTCATTCATCGGGATGATCCGCGTGCACCCGGGCGCGCAGAAGACCAACGCGTTCCAATCCAACCGCAACCTGATCCTGTCCGCGGGCGCGCGCGCCATCTCCGATCCCAAGCTGGAGATCATGGCCAACGATCTGCGCTGCACGCACGGGTCGGCGACCAGCCGGCTGAACGAGGAGCACCTGTTCTACCTGATGAGCCGCGGCCTGCCCCGCGACGAGGCCGTGCGGATGGTCGTGGAGGGATTCTTCGCCGAACTGCTGGACCGGGTTCCCCTGGAGCCGCTGCGGGAGCGGCTGCGCGGCGACATCGCGACACGGATGGCGGTCTGATGCCGGAGCACGACGTGGCGGAGTATGTGGCGGTGGCGACGACGGAAGAGATTCCGCCGGGTACCGCGAAGTTAGTGCACATCAACGGCTACCGGGTCGCCATCTTCAACGTCGGCGGGACCTTTCACGCGATTGACGACGTGTGCACGCACGAAGAAGCGTCGCTGGCCGCCGGCCCCGTGTACGGCGACATCGTGGCGTGCCCAAAGCACGGGTCGCGGTTCCACATTCCCACCGGCCGGGTCCTGTCGCTGCCGGCGGTGCGGCCGGTGGACACCTACCCCGTGAAGGTCGAAGACGGCCGGGTGTGGGTGCGGCCCGAGCCGCAGCACGGCAGGGGGATGCCTCACAAGGTGTGATCATGGACCCTCAGACGATCAAGGCGGACTTTCCGCTCCTGCAGCGGACGGTGCACGGCAAACCGCTGGTCTACCTCGACAGCGCGGCGACCTCGCAGAAGCCGCGCCGGGTGATCGACGCCCTCACGCGGTTCTACGAGGAGTCCAACGCGAACATCCACCGCGGGATTTATGCCATCGCCGAAGAAGCCACCGCCCGCTACGAAGAGGCGCGGGCGACAGTCGCCCGGTTCATCCACGACGCGCGCCCCGAGGAACTCGTCTTCACGCGCAGCACGACCGAGGCCATCAACCTTGTCGCCTACGCCTGGGGCCGGGCGCACGTTGGAGCCGGGGACGAGATCCTCCTCACCGAGATGGAGCACCACAGCAACCTCGTGCCATGGCAGCTGCTGGCGCAGGAGAAGGGCGCGCGCCTGCGGTTCGTGCCCTTCGATGGACACGGGGTGCTGCAGGCGGATGAATACGACCGGCTGCTGAACGAGCGGACGAAACTCGTCGCGGTCACCCATCAGTCCAACGTGCTGGGCACCATCAATCCCGTCGAGGCGATCGTGCGGAAGGCGCACGCCGTCGGCGCGAAGGTGCTCGTCGACGGCGCCCAGAGTGCGCCGCACATGCCGGTGGACGTGCAGGCGCTGGGCTGCGACTTCTTCGCGTTTTCCGGCCACAAGATGTGCGCGCCGACGGGCACCGGCGCGCTGTGGGCGCCC
>Ga0209640_10001401_pt1 | contig 20368 bp, 16 predicted proteins | sample RifCSP10_1_FD_184018 | JGI IMG/M metagenome (GOLD analysis project Ga0209640, IMG submission 184018) | Soil microbial communities from Rifle, Colorado - Rifle CSP2_sed 10_1 (SPAdes) (version 2) | ecosystem: Environmental > Terrestrial > Deep subsurface > Rock core/Sediment | place: Rifle...
CAACAGGATAAGACGCGGTTTCTCCGTCACAGGCCTGCCCTCGATATTCACGGAAGAGATGATGATGTCGCGCGGCAGGTCGCGCGGGCGAAGAATCTCGTCCCGCGACAGCGATCTGAACTCGCTGTTGTCGTCCAGCATCAGAAAAACGTAGCCTTCAGGGGTAATTTCCATCGCCAGAATCTTGCCCTGCAAAATGGCCTCCTGTTGCGCGGTTCGCAGCAACAGCGCCATGCGCCGTGCCTCGTCGCGCACGACGGTTTCCCGATCCGGTTCAAGGTTGACGCCGACCAACCCCAGCACGATAACGATGATCAGTATCACGACCATCAGCTCAATCAGCGTGAAACCGCGCGAGCGTTGCAAGTTACTCACCGGGAAAATTTACGAATCGAGATTCCACGAGCCGATGTCGGCATTAACGCCTTCACCGCCGGGCTGGCCGTCGGCGCCAAAACTGAAGACGTCGATATCACCGTGCAGTCCGGGATTAAGGTACTGGTAATCGTTTTTCCATGGATCCCTGGGCATCCGATCCAGGTAACCGGAACTTTTCCAATTGCGCGGTATGTCGCCGATTTCCGGTTTTTTTACCAACGCCTGCAAGCCTTGCTCCGTGGAGGGATACACGCCGCTGTCGAGTTTGTAGAGTTTGAGGGCGCTGATGATGGCGCGGACGTCGCTCTTGGCGGCGATCACGCGCGCCTCATCCGGACGATCCATGATTCGCGGGACGATCAGCACCGCCAGAACGCTGAGAATCACCACGACGACGAGAATCTCGATGAGCGTGAAGCCATTGGATAAGCGCTTGATTCCTGACGTGGGTCGCATATGCATCCTTGTTTATTTGATGAGCTGATTCATTTCGAAAATCGGCAGCAGAATGGCAAGCACGATGAACAGCACGATGGCGCCCATCGCCAGGATGAGCAGCGGTTCAAGCAATGCGGTCAGCGCCCGGACCCAGTTTTCAAGTTCCCGCGTCTGGGCGACCGCCGCCCGTTCCAGCATCTGATCCAGCTTGCCGGTCGCTTCGCCGCTGGCAATCAGATGGATAACCATGGGCGGGAAAAGCCTGGTTTTACCCAGGGCGCGGGAGAGGCTGCCGCCCTCGCGCACCTGGCGCAAGGCGTCTTCCACGGCCGCGCGCATCGGCAGGTTCGTCACGGTTTGCACGGCGGACTGCATGGCATTAAGCAGGGGAATGCCGCTCGTGGTGAGGATGCCCAGGGTGCTGGACAACCGCGCGGCGTTGGTGCCGCGCAGCAGCCGGCCTACCAGCGGTAGCCGCAGCAGCAAATAATGCCAACGCAGGCGTAAATGCGGTTCGCGCAAGGCAAGCCTCAAAACGATGATGGTCATCAGGCCGATAGACAGCCACCACCAGCCGCCGGTGCGCACGAAATCGCTGATTGAGATCAATACGACTGTTATGAGCGGCAATGCCTGGCCGGTATTTTCAAACACGCGCGTCACTTGCGGCACGACATACACCAGCAATCCGATAACGACGGCGGACGCGACCAGGGTAACCAATGCCGGATAAATAAACGCGAGCAGAACCTTTTGCTGAAGGTTTTGCCGGTTTTCGGTGTAATCGGCCAGTCGGCTGAGCACCTCGTCCAGACGGCCCGATTGCTCGCCCGCATCCACCATGCTGCGATAAATGTCAGGGAAGGACTCGGGAAACATCCCCAGGCCGCGCGCGAGCGACTGGCCTTCGAGGACGCGAGTCCGTACACCGGCCAGCACGGACCGTGCGCGCGCCGATTCGACCTGCTCGATCAGCGCATTGAGGCACTGCTCAATCGTAAGGCCGGCATGAATGAGCGTGGAGAATTGACGTGTGATCAATGCCAGCTCGGAACTGGAGATGCCGCGGCGTATGGAAAAGGACCACCGGCTGTGCTTTGCGTCCGCGCGCCGGTCGATGACATCGACGCGCAACGGGGTCAACCCTTTCTCGCGAAGCGTGGCCCTGACCTGGCGCTCGGCATCGCCTTCCAGGACACCCTTGACGGAGTGTCCTTTGGGATCGAGCGCCTGATATTCAAAAGCCGCCATGATTATTCGCGCGTGACGCGCAGCACTTCTTCAAGACTCGTAACGCCGTCCCGTACCCAGCGCAGTCCGTCTTCGCGTATCGTGCGCATGCCGAGGGTGCGGGCGTAATCGCGTAATTTCCCTTCCGCGGCGCCGTCATGAATCAGCGTACGCAGGCTGTCGTCGATGGTCAGCAGTTCATAGACGCCGGTGCGTCCCTGGTAACCCGTATTGCTGCACGCTGTGCAACCGACGGGACCGTAGACAACCAGTGAACCGGCCGCGTATTGAGAGACACCAAGCATCTTCATTTCCGCCGCGTCCGGGACATGTTTCTGGCGGCAGACGGGACAGAGTTTGCGCACCAGTCGCTGGGCCAGCACGCCGAGAATGCTGGACGCCACCAAAAAAGGTTCCACGCCCATGTCCACCAGGCGTGTCACGGCACCGACGGCGTCGTTGGTGTGCAGCGTGGCCAGCACCAGATGTCCCGTCAGGCTGGCCTGCACCGCGATCTGCGCGGTTTCAAGATCGCGAATTTCGCCGATCATGATGATATCGGGGTCCTGTCGCAGAATCGAACGCAGCGCCCGCGCGAAGGTAAGGTCGATCTTCGGATTGACTTGCATCTGGCCGATACCGTCGAGGTCGTACTCAATCGGATCCTCGACCGTCAGGATATTATGCTGGGCGCCGTCGAGCTTACCGAGCGCCGCATAGAGCGTCGTGGTCTTGCCGGAACCCGTGGGTCCGGTGACGAGAATAATGCCGTGGGGCTGGTTGATAAGTTCCACCAGCGTATTGAGCATTTCCCCTGACATGCCGAGACCGGTCAGATCGAGACGACCCGCCTGTTTATCGAGCAGGCGCAGAACCACGCGTTCTCCGTGACCGGTGGGGACGGTGGAAACACGCACGTCCACCGGACGGCCCGCGAGACGCAGCGTGATACGGCCGTCCTGCGGCATGCGTTTTTCCGCGATGTCGAGGCTGGCCATGATTTTAATGCGCGAGACGATAACCCCATGCAGCGCACGCTGGGGTTCGATGATGTCGCGTAACACGCCATCGATGCGGTAGCGCACCACCGACCGTGTTTCGAACGGTTCGATGTGTATATCGGAAGCGCCTTCGCGCACGGCCTGGGTAAGCAACGCGTTGATCAACCGCACGATCGGGGCATCGTCCTCGCTCTCGAGCAGGTCGGTAGCCTGGGGAAGATTGTGCGTCAGTTCAGCCAGGTCGAGATCGCCGTCGAGATCGTCGACAATTTCCATCGCCTGGGTCATGCCGCGTTCGTAGGCGCGGTTGAGCGCGGAATCGAACAACGCGGGTGTTAATTCGCGCACCTGGATCGGCTGACCCAGCGCCCGGTAAAGTTCCGCCAGCGTGGCGCTCGATACGCCCGGTTTCGCCCAGATTTCCAGTTGACCGTCGGTCAGGCGGGCGCTGATAACGCCATGCCGCCGCGCGAAATGGTATGGCAGGCGCTGGGTCCAGGCGGGGTCGAGGACGTGCAAATCGAGCGTGTTATCCATGGCGACGGCGAGCGCGGGAAATCAGGGTCGCTTATTGGTCTTGCCCGGTTTAATTTCCGGAATATTGGGTGGACCGAAGATCTTGTCGGGCGGAATGATTTCATCGGACGATCTGCCGACTTTTTCATCCGGCGAGGGAACTTCCGGTCTGAGCTCTTCCAGTATCGGCGGAACGTCCTTGGTGAGCGTTTTTTGCGCCGAGCGGATCTGTTCATAGCGGCGCGTGGAGAAGCCATAACTGTCGTGCGCCCCGCGAACGATGATGGGACGGAGAAAAACCATCAGGTTGGTTTTGGTTTTCTTCTGTTCGCGATACTTGAACAGCCACCCGAGTAACGGGATACGTCCGAGAAACGGCACCGACTGGGTCGTTTCCGTGTTGTTGTCCTCGATCAATCCGCCGAGCACCACGGTATTACCGTCGTCGACGATGACCGTGGTTTCAAGCGAGCGTTTGTTGGTGATCAGGTCTTGCGCCTGGACGCCGATGGCTTGCGCCACGCTGGAAACTTCCTGCGAGATTTGCAGTTTAACGCCGCCCCCTTCGGAGATCTGCGGCTTGATCTTCAACGTGAGGCCCACGTCTTTGCGCTCGATGGTCTGAAAAGGATTGACGGCACCGGTGCCGGTCCCGGTTTGAGCGAAGCTGCCGGTCAGGAAGGGTACATTCTGCCCGACGACAATCTTGGCTTCGGTGTTATCGAGGGTCAGCAGGTTCGGCGTGGACAGGACGTTGGTGATGCTTTTTTCCTCCAGCGCCCGCGCCAACGCCCCCAGACTGCGTACCGTGGATCCGTCGGAAAGCGTGATTTTCTCGCCGACAAAGGCGATGGAAAGTCCCCCGGCGGACGACAAGGTACCGGCCGGGTTCACCGCGGTGCCGACGATGCCGGAACCGGATGCGGGGAAATTCGTAACGGCGCCGACGGCGCCGCCACCGGCCTTGTCGCCCGCCGCCCATTGGAATCCGAATTGCGAGGCCTTGTCGGTGGTGATTTCGGCGATGAGCGCCTCGATGAATACCTGTGCGCGGCGCACATCGAGCTTGTCAATTACCGCGCGCAGGTTGTTGAACACGGCATCCGACGCGCTGATGATGAGCGAATTGGTGGCCTCGTCGGCCTGGATTTGCGAGCTTTCGCCCGCCGGCCTGGACGCCGCGACGGCCGGACGTCCGGGAATTGCCGCCGCCGCAGTCTGGACGCGCGCTTCGCCGGCCAGCAGTCCACGGAGAATTTCAGCCAGTTTGGTGGCTTCCGCGTTACGCAGATACACGACACGCGTGTTGCCGCCAATTTTCGCCGGCACGTCCAGTTTTGCGACCAAGTCGCGCAAATCGTTGAGCGTTCCAATGTTCTCGGCGCGGGCCAGCAAACTGTTCGTGCGCAGATCCGGCATGATGGTCACCCGGTCGGCATCGCCACCGGCGGCCGCCTGGGGTGTGGGCGCGCCGGTGGATTGCGTCACGTTGGGATACAGTCTCACGAGAACTTCCGCGATATCCAGTGCGGAGGCATGTTTCAGGGGAATGATGGCCAATTCGCCCGCGCCGCGTTGATCGAGAATATCGATGATGTGCAGCAGGTTGCGGATGTTGTCCGCATAGTCCGTGATGATCAGCGTGTTGGCGGGCGGGTAGACCGAGATTTGGCTGGTCGGCGCCATGAGTGGACGCAACGCCGGGACGAGTTGCGCCGCGGTACCATGCTCCACCGTGACCACATGCGTGATGGTTTGTTCGCCGCCTCGCGGCGCCGTTCCGGTCGTGACCGAGGCGCTTTGTTTGGCTTCCGCCAGCGGAACGAGTTTGATTAAACCGCTGGCGCTGTCAATGGCGGTAAACCCCTGCGCCTTGAGCGACGCGAGAAAGATCTGATAAATCGCATTCCGGGAAACCGGCTGGGTGGAGATGATCGTGAGTTTTCCCTTGACGCGCGGATCGATCAGAAAATTCTTTCCCGTGATCTGTGATACGGTTTTCACCACCGCCTGGATATCCGCCTCCTGGAAATTGAACATCATTTGTCCCTGACGCAGCGTTGGTTCTCCGGCAGTCCTGGAGCCCGTCGATGGCACGGCCGGTGCTTCGGGCCTTGGGCTTTGCCGGGTAACCGGCACCGTACCGGAAGCGGCCGGCGGCGGGACGGGTCGCGCCGGTTGCCGCGCGGCGCCCGGGGTGACGCGTTCGTAAGGCGAGGAAGGCGGTGGGAGCGGCGTCACTTCGGCGGCCCGGGATATCGATATGACCAGCAGGATGCCCGTCATCATCGATAGCGGGATCACGATCCGGTAATGCCGGAGGCTGAATGTCCTTGGTTTTTTCACGTTAACCGTCTTCGAAATTAATCAGTTCTGGGCAAATTGGTAATACAGCTGCTCGATTTTGCCACCACGGTTAATTTCCATTTGCACCGCGGTAATATTTTCCAGCTGTTGATATTGCTGGATCGCATCTTCTAGCGTATTGACCGGTTGCCCGTTGATGGTCTTGATGACATCGCCCATGCGTATGCCCAGCTTTTCGTAAAGACTTCCCGGCTGAATATGACGTACCAGAAAGCCGCCATCGCTGGCGGGCACCACGGTCGCCTGTCGCAAGAATTCCGGCGTGCGCATCTGCGCGGCGAGGTTCTCGCGTTGCACCGTGAAATGATTGGCCGATGTCTCCTTTACAATGCCGCTGACATTGGATGCCACCCGGGATGCCGCCGGAACCGACGCCCTCTGATCAACGTTCGATTTTTCAGCGCCCACCAGCATCAGGCTTTCCAGGATGCCGTTGCGCCGGATCACCACGCGGTCAGGGAAGACCGCCTGCAGCACCGCGCCGGCGGTTATGGTGTCACCGACGGCATACGGTTCCTGGGTCTGGCCATTGGCGGAAATCAGCGCATAGCCGCCGCCCGCCGAGGCGATCACGCCAGTCAAAATCAGATTCAGGCTGCTGATCGGAAGATTATCCAGACGTCTTTCCGTCAACGCCTGGCTGACTTGTCCGAACAGGTGAGCCGTCAGCAGCGGCTGCACGGAAAAGTCGCCCGGTGACGCCGCGAGGGTTGTTGGCGCCATAACGAGCGGACGCAGCGGCGGCTTGGCAAGCAGCCAGGTCCAATGGGCCATGCTCGCCGTCAGCAACAACAGCATCGCGCCATTAAGAACTCCAGGCAGCCATTGCCTGACACGGGGATTCGCCAAGACTTCGTCGATACTCATTTATTCAGTTTCAGCTGCTTGCGCCATGCTGTGGATGTTGCTACTTAACATTATATCTTGACAACCGGAAATTCCTAATGAAACAAGCGAAAAACGCGCAAACCGCGGGAAAAATTTCCTGCTTCCCTGACCGGTGAATTTACGGTGAAATACCCGCGTGAGCCGATCTTTCGTCCATCTGCGCGTACATTCGGAATTTTCCCTCACGGACGGCATCGTCCGTACTGATGATCTGGTCAAAACCGCCGCCCATCTCGACATGCCGGCGGTGGCCCTGACGGATCTCGCCAATCTTTTCGGGGCAATCAAATTTTATCAGGCGGCTTGTCAGGCGGGGGTGAAGCCCATCATCGGGGCGGACGTGTGGCTGGACAATCCGGCTGATCCGCACAAGCCGCATCGGTTGGTGCTGCTTTGCCGGGACATCGAAGGCTATCATCGACTGTGCCGCCTGCTCACGCGCGCCTACGTGGAAGGTCAGCATTCCGGGAAGCCCTGTTTGAATAAATCCTGGCTCAAAGCGCCGATGTCAGGATTGATCGCGCTATCCGGAGCGCACGAAGGAGATATCGGCCAGGCGCTGCTTTCCGGCAACGAATCGGCGGCGGCGGAAATCGCCCAAGGCTATCAACACTGGTTCCCGGGAAGTTTTTATCTTGAATTGCAGCGCACCGGTCAACCGTTCCTGGAAGATTACAATCACGCCGCCGTATCACTGGCTCACAGATTGTCGCTGCCGGTGGTGGCGACAAACCATGTCGTGTTTTTGCAACCGGAAGAATTCGATGCGCATGAGGTCAGGGTGTGCATCCAGGACGGCCGCGTGCTGACCGACGCCCGCCGACCACGTCGCTTCACCGCGCAGCAATATTTCCGCCGTCCCGAAGAAATGGCCGAGCTGTTTCAGGATATCCCCGAGGCGATCGAAAACACGATTGAAATCGCCCGCCGCTGCAACCTGCGCTTGGAGTTTGGGCGCTATTATCTTCCGGCATATCCCGTCCCCGATGGCATGACCATCGATGATCTGCTGCGCCGTGATTCGCAGGCCGGTCTTGAAGCGCGGTTGAAGCTGATCCCCGAAGCCGTGCGTGAAGCGAAGCGCAAGGTTTATTCCGAACGTCTCGCGCTGGAACTCACCACCATCAGTAACATGGGTTTTCCCGGTTATTTTCTGATAGTGGCGGATTTCATCCTCTGGGCAAAGAAAAACGGTATCCCGGTCGGACCCGGGCGCGGCAGTGGCGCCGGCTCGCTCGTGGCCTGGAGCCTCGGCATCACCGAACTCGATCCGATCGAGCATGACTTGCTGTTTGAGCGCTTCCTCAATCCCGAGCGCGTATCGCTGCCCGATTTTGACGTGGACTTCTGCATGGAACGGCGGGATGAAGTGATTGAATACGTAACCCGGCGTTATGGTCACGAACGGGTTGCGCAGATCATCACGCACGGCACCATGGCGGCCAAAGCCGTGGTGCGCGACGTGGGCCGCGCCATGGATCATCCTTACGGTTACGTGGACAAAATCGCCAAACTTATTCCGTTCGAAATCGGCATGACGCTCGAGCGCGCGCTGGAAATTGAACCGCAACTTGCGGACCGCTACAAAAGCGAGGAAGACGTGCGCGCATTGCTCGATACCGCGCGCCGCCTCGAAGGCCTCGCACGCAGCGCCGGCAAGCACGCCGGTGGCGTCGTTATCGCGCCGGGACCGCTCACCGACTTCATGCCGCTTTACTGCGAGCAGGGCGGTAAACAGACGGTGACGGGGTTCGACATGGAAGACGTCGAAAAACTCGGTCTCGTCAAATTCGATTTTCTGGGATTGCGCACGCTGACGATCATCGACAAGGCGGTCAAGACCATCAACGCCGCGCGCGCAAATCACGGCGAACCGCCGCTTGTCATCGAGCAACTTCCCGTCGACGATCCCGCGACGTATGCCTTGCTTAAATCCTGTCGCACGACCGCCCTGTTCCAGCTTGAATCGCGCGGCATGAAGGATCTGATCCAGCGCGTGCAGCCGGATAAATTCGAGGAAATCGTGGCGCTCGTGGCCTTGTTCCGTCCCGGCCCGCTGCAGTCCGGCATGGTGGATGACTTCATCAATCGCAAGCACGGACGGGCACGCATCAAGTATCCGCACCCGACGCTGGAATCATTACTGAAACCCACCTACGGCGTGATCTTGTATCAGGAACAGGTGATGCAGATCGCCCAGGAGCTCGCGGGCTATACATTGGGTGGCGCCGACTTGCTGCGTCGGGCCATGGGCAAGAAAAAACCGGAAGAGATGGCGCTGCAGCGCAACGTGTTCGTGCATGGCGCCGCGGCACGCGGCGTGAACCCCCGTTTGGCGACCGAAATATTCGACTTGATCGAAAAATTCGCCGGCTACGGTTTCAACCGCTCGCATTCGGCGGCCTATGCGCTGATCGCCTATCAAACGGCCTGGCTCAAGGCGCATTATCCCGCGGCATTCATGGCGGCGGTACTGTCATCCGACATGGACAAGACCGATAAAGTCGTGACCATGATCGCCGAATGCCGCGACATGAAACTGACGATTCTGCCGCCCGATATCAACCGCTGTGAATATCATTTCGTGCCGGTGCACGGAGACGCGCTCCCGGGAACCACGGATACCGATCCCGGCCGGTATTCGAGCATTCTCTATGGGCTCGGCGCCATCAAGGGTCTCGGCGAGGCGGCCATCGAAGCCATTCTGCAAGAACGCCACCGTGATGGCCCGTTCCGGGATTTATTCGATTTTTGCCGGCGCATCGATCTGCGCAAGATAAATCGGCGCGTCATCGATTCGCTCATTCGTGCCGGTGCGCTCGATGGTCTCGGCACGCACCGCGCGGCATTGGCCGCGTCGCTGAATACGGCGCTCGCGGCCGCCGATCAACACAGCCGGAACCTGGATGCCGGTCAGGTGGATTTATTCGGCGCTGCGACTGCTCCGTCCGGGAAAAATACCTATGAGAATGTCGCGGAGTGGAGCGAGGAACAGCGGTTGGAAGGCGAGAAGGAAACGCTGGGACTTTATCTCACCGGCCATCCGATCGCGCGGTATGCGGATGAACTCAAGCGCATCACGGATGCCACCATCGCTGAACTCAAACCCACGACCGCCGCAACCATCGTGGTGGCGGGTCTGGTGGTGGCCATGCGCACCATGCAGACTCGCCGCGGCGACCGTATGGCGTTCGTGACGCTGGACGATCGTACCGGACGGCTGGAATTGGCGGTATTTTCCGAGCTTTATTCGTCGAGCCGCGAGTTATTGGCCAAGGACACGCTGCTGGTCGTCGAAGGGCAGGTGAGCGTGGACGAATATACCGGTGGTTTCAAAATGTCCGCGGAGAAGCTCTATAATATGGATAAGGCCCGCGCCACGTTCAGCAAGCGGCTGGTTATCGATGTCAATGCCGATCTCGCGGGCAACGGGTTCGTCGATGAATTAAAAGAAATTCTCAGTCCTTCGGTGCAGGGACCTTGCCCGGTGTATCTGCATTATCACGGCCAGCGGGCGGAAGCCGAAATCGCGCTGGGCGAGGAGTGGAAGATCAGTCCGACCAATGTATTGCTCGAGCGGCTTTCGCGCCTGGCCGGAGAGCGCAATGTCCACCTGGTGTACCGCTGATAGGAATTGAAGCCGTAATCCCATCCATGAACCAGAATTATCTCGATTTCGAGCAGTCGATTGCCGAGCTTGAAGCCAAGATCGAGGCGCTGCGCTTCGCCGACAAGGGCGGAGCGATCAACCTCAACGAGGAAATCACCAAGCTTCACGCCAAAAGCCGCAAACTGACGGAATCCATTTTTCACGCGCTCACGCCGTGGCAAATCTCGCAGCTTGCGCGTCACCCGCTGCGCCCGTACACGCTTGATTACCTGGAACGCCTGGTCACCGACTTTGAGGAGTTGCACGGCGACCGGTGCTTTTCCGACGATGCGGCCATCGTCGGCGGATTGGCGCGGCTGGAAGGCCGACCCCTCGTCGTCATCGGGCATCAAAAGGGGCGGGACACGCGGGAAAAAGTGCGGCGCAATTTCGGCATGCCGCGTCCGGAAGGATACCGCAAGGCGCTGCGCCTGATGCGTCTGGCGGAACGTTTTCACCTGCCGTTAATCACGCTGATTGACACCCCCGGGGCGTATCCCGGCGTGGGCGCGGAAGAGCGCGGACAGAGTGAAGCCATTGCGCGCAATCTTTATGAAATGGCGCGTCTCAAAACGCCGATCGTGAGTGTCGTGATCGGCGAGGGCGGATCGGGTGGAGCACTGGCCATTGGCGTGTGTGACCGGTTGTTGATGCTGCAGTACGCCACGTATTCCGTGATTTCTCCGGAAGGTTGCGCCTCCATCCTCTGGCGCTCCGCGGACAAGGCGTCCGAAGCCGCGCAAGCCATGGGCATCACCGCGGAAAGTCTCAATCGCCAGGGTCTCGTGGACGAGATTGTCCCCGAACCGTTGGGCGGCGCGCATCGGGATGTCGATGAGATGGCCAAGTCACTCAAGTCGGCGCTGGTCAGCTCGGTGGATAAATTGAGTTCGGTTCCGCTGGAACGGCTGTTGGAACAACGCTACGACCGGCTCATGCATTACGGTGAATTTGAAGAACATTGATAATGAACCCGGCGGTCTTGATGACTCGGGAGGGTGCATGCCGAATACCGCCGAGGTTTTTTCGCTTCCGGCCTTGGCTGACGTGCTCCGCCGCCTCGGTCTCGCGTCCGCCACGCCGTTAAAAATCGCATTCAGCGGCGGTTTGGATTCCCACGTGCTGCTGCACGCACTCTGCCGGTTGCGCGGACAGCGGTCATTGCATGTGAGCGCCATACACGTGGATCACGGATTACAGCCCGCGTCGGGTGCGTGGGCGCAACATTGCAAGCTGGTGTGCGAGCGACTGAACGTTCCGTTTGCCAGCGAACGGATCCAGGTAACGGATATCAAGGTGTCCGGCCTGGAAGCGGCGGCACGCGCGGCACGCTATGCCTGCCTGGCGCGTCACGTGGGAGCGGGCGACGTCCTGCTTACCGCGCAGCATCTGGACGATCAGGCCGAGACCGTGCTGTTGCAATTGTTGCGCGGCGCCGGTGTCCCGGGGCTGTCCGCCATGCCGGCGATGACCCGATTTTCCAAGGGTCGGATGGCGCGCCCGCTGTTGGGGTTCACTCGGGCCCAATTGCTGGTTTATGCCACGCAGGAAAAGCTTCATTGGATCGATGATGCCAGCAATGACGATCCACGGTTTTCGCGTAATTATTTGCGCCACCGGGTGTTTCCGCTGCTCGAATCGCGTTGGCCGGGGGCCGCGCGGCAAATCGCGCGGGCGGCGAGTTTGACGGCGGAAGCATCCGGACTCCTCGAGATATTGGCGGAAACCGATTGGCACCGTTGTCGTATTCAAAACACGGTCACGTTATCGGTGGCGGCCTTGCGGCAACTGCCGCCGCCGCGCCGGCGCAATCTGATCCGCTACTGGCTGCGCACGCAGGGGTTTCAGTCGCCCGCCGCCATGAATCTCGATCAGGTGCTGGTGCAAATTCAGGCCGAGCCGCGCACGCGACAGTCGGTGGTGCGCTGGCCCGATGCGGAAGTGCGCCGTTATCGTGATGCATTGGTCGCGATCCGACCCGAACCGGTAATGAATGCCGCGCTGAAATTGCCATGGAATCCGGTGGAACCGCTGAATATTCCCGGCGTGGGATTATTGCGCGCGGTGTCGGCGCAAGGTGCCGGGTTATCGCAAGAGCGAATCGGTAAATCGCTCCTGACCGTGGGATTGCGTCAAGGCGGTGAAGTGTGCCGGCTGCCCGGACGGATGCACCGCCATAAACTGAAAAAATTGTTGCAGGCAGCCGGCGTGCCGCCCTGGGAGCGCAGTCGTTTGCCACTGATTTATGTCAACGACGAGTTGGCGGCTATCGGCGATCGCTGGGTTTGCGAGCCCTTTGCCGCGCGCACGCATGAAGCGGGATGGAAACTGGAGCTTGAGTTCATGCAGAAATCCGGTAGGTCGAAATAAAGCGGTTGTGAAAATCGCCGTCATCTGGTAGCTTGTCGTTCCGTTCTGCAGCAGCACGATACTTCTGCTAAACGGGCCCAAATGACCAAATTTGTTTTTGTGACCGGCGGTGTGGTTTCCTCCTTGGGCAAAGGAATCGCCTCCGCCTCGCTGGGCACCCTCCTCGAAGCACGCGGCCTCAAAGTCACGCTACTCAAGCTCGATCCTTATATTAACGTTGACCCGGGCACGATGAGCCCGTATCAGCACGGTGAAGTCTACGTCACCAACGACGGGGCCGAAACGGATCTCGATCTGGGGCATTACGAGCGCTTCGTCCGGACCACCATGACGAAGCGCAACAATTTCACTACCGGAAAAATTTACGAAAACGTCATTCGCAAGGAACGCCGCGGCGATTACCTGGGCGCGACGGTGCAGGTGATCCCGCACATCACCGATGAAATCAAGCGCTGCATCCAGCAGGGCGCGAACGAGGCCGACGTGGCCTTGGTCGAGATCGGCGGAACCGTGGGCGATATCGAATCGCAGCCGTTCCTCGAGGCGATTCGCCAGATGGGCGCGGAGCAGGGTCCGAGCAACGTGGTGTACCTGCATCTGACCCTGGTGCCGTATATCGCCGCGGCGGGCGAGCTCAAGACCAAGCCGACACAGCACTCCGTCAAGGAATTGCTTTCGCTCGGCATTCAGCCGGATATTCTTTTGTGTCGCGCCGAGCGCCCATTGCCCGATGACGACCGACGCAAGATCGCGTTGTTTACCAACGTGCCGCCGCGCGCCGTCATCACCGCCATCGACGTGGACAATATCTACAAGATTCCGCGCCTGTTGCACGAACAAGGACTGGATGAAATCGTGGTGGAGAAATTGCGTCTCAACACACGCAAGGCCAGCCTTTCCGAGTGGGACAAGGTTGTCCGCGCCATGGAGCACCCAACCGCCGAGGTCACCGTGGCCATGGTCGGCAAGTACGTGCACCTCACGGAGTCCTACAAGTCGCTTTCCGAAGCCCTGAAACACGCCGGACTGCATACGCTGACGCGCGTCAACATCCGCTACGTGGATTCGGAGCTGATCGAGAGCCAGGGCACGGCCCAGCTCGAGGACGTTGACGCAATCCTGGTGCCGGGCGGTTTCGGCGAACGCGGGACGGAAGGCAAGATCAAGGCCGTGAACTACGCGCGCACAAAGGGGATTCCCTATCTCGGCATCTGCCTGGGCATGCAGGTCGCGGTGATCGAGTTCGCGCGCAATGTCGCCGGGCTCAAAGGCGCGCACAGCACGGAATTCAACACCAAGACGGCGCATCCCGTGATCGCCATGATCACCGAATGGACGACTCCGGAGGGCGGCAAGGAAAAACGCAACGTTGGCGGTGACCTCGGCGGAACCATGCGCCTGGGAGGCCAGGAGTGCAAGCTGGCTCCGGGCACGCATGTGCGCGCGCTTTACGGCAAGGAATCCGTGACCGAACGACACCGCCATCGCTACGAATTCAATAACAACTATCGCGAGAGCTTGCGGGAAAAAGGCCTGGTGCTCGCGGGCACATCCGTTGACGGAACCCTGGTCGAGATCGTCGAATTGGCGGACCATCCCTGGTTTGTGGGCGTGCAATTTCATCCGGAGTTTACCTCCACGCCCCGCGACGGTCATCCGTTGTTCACGGGATATATCGAGGCGGCGCGGGCGCACCGCACCCAAACGCTGCCCCGGTCACAGGCCGCCGTGACATGAAATTATGCGGTTTCGAGGTAGGCATCGAGCGGCCGTTGTTTCTCATTGCCGGCCCCTGCGTAGTGGAATCCGAGGCGCTGGCGCTGGATACGGCCGGGCAGCTGAAAGAAATCACCCAGGGACTTGGCATTCCGTTTATCTATAAATCCTCCTACGACAAGGCGAATCGCAGTTCGGCGAAATCCTACCGTGGTCTCGGCATGGAACAGGGACTCGCGATCCTGGCCAAGGTACGCCGCGAAATCGGCGTTCCGGTGCTTACCGACGTCCATGAGATCGAGGACGTAGCCGCCGTCGCGGCGGCGGTGGATGTGTTGCAGACGCCGGCCTTGTTATGCCGGCAGACGGATTTCATTCAGGCCGTGGTCGCGGCCGGCAAGCCGGTCAATATCAAGAAAGGCCAGTTTCTCGCCCCGCACGAAATGAAAAATGTCGTGGACAAGGCCATTGAAGCCGGTGGTAAAGACCGCGTTTTGGTATGCGAACGGGGCGTTTCCTTCGGTTACAACAATCTGGTCTCCGACATGCGGTCGCTCGCGATCCTGCGCGAGACCGGATGCCCGGTGGTATTCGATGCCACGCACTCGGTGCAATTGCCCGGCGGGCAGGGGACGCGCTCCGGCGGCGAGCGCGAATTTGTGCCGGTGCTGGCACGCGCGGCGGTCGCGGCCGGCATCTCCGGCCTGTTCATGGAAACCCATCCCAACCCGGACAAGGCGTTGTCCGACGGGCCCAATGCCTGGCCGCTGGGCCGAATGAAGCATCTGCTGCAGACGCTCAAGGAGCTGGACCGATGCGTGAAGCAGCAAGGGTTCGCGGAACAATCGCTTGCGACTGATTAAAATTCGGTATTAACCCGCAACGAATACGGAGGACATAAAGTTTTCATTTGGCTGCTGAATTCTCATGTTCACGGTGACATAAGTCATCGATCCAAACTATTTTTATATCCACACACGAAATGCCAACCATAACTGATATCCGGGCGCGCGAAATCCTCGATTCGCGCGGAAACCCGACCGTCGAGGCCGATGTCATATTGGATTCCGGAACCGTGGGCCGGGCCGCCGTCCCCTCCGGCGCCTCCACCGGCAGTCGCGAAGCCATCGAATTGCGCGACGGTGACCCCATGCGCTATCTCGGCAAAGGCGTGCGCCGGGCCTGCGATCATGTCCAGGGCGAAATCCTTCTGGCGCTGGCCGGCAAGCCGGCGGACGATCAGGCAGCCGTCGACCGGATCATGATGGAACTCGATGGAACGGAGAATAAATCCCGCCTCGGCGCCAACGCGATTCTCGCCGTGTCACTGGCGTGCGCGCGGGCGGCCGCGAGTGACGCCAAACTTCCGCTCTATCGCCATTTGAACGATCTTGCCGGCCAACCGCCCCTGGTCATGCCGGTGCCGATGATGAATATCATTAACGGCGGGGTGCACGCCGACAACAATATCGATTTTCAGGAGTTCATGATCCTGCCGGTGGGCGCCGCCACGTTCGCGGAGGCGCTGCGTTGCGGCGCGGAAATATTTCACGCGCTCAAGAAAGTGCTGCAAGGAATGAAACTGAGTATCGCCGTGGGCGACGAGGGTGGTTTTGCGCCGAATCTTAAGTCCAACGAAGCGGCATTGCAGGTTATCGCACTGGGCATTGAGCAGGCCGGTTACAAGCTGGGGACGGACGTTTGTTTCGGCCTCGATCTGGCCAGCAACGAGTTCTGCAAAAATGGCAAGTATGACCTGGAATCGGAACATGTCAGCCTCAATGCCGAACAATTGGTCGACAAATTGGCCGATTGGGTCGTCAGCTATCCGATTATTACGATCGAAGACGGCTGCGCCGAAAACGACTGGGAAGGCTGGGGCAAGCTTACGAAAAAACTTGGCTCGAAAATCCAGCTCGTGGGCGATGACCTGTTCGTGACCAACACGAAAATTCTCGCAGAGGGCATTAAGCAAGGCGTCGCCAACTCGATTCTCATCAAGTTAAATCAGATCGGCACCTTGACCGAGACCTTGGCGGCGATCGCCATGGCGCGCCGGGCGGGTTACACGTCCGTGATTTCGCACCGATCCGGCGAAACGGAGGACAGTTTTATCGCTGACCTCGCCGTGGCTACCGGTGTCGGCCAGATCAAAACCGGATCGCTGTCGCGCTCCGACCGCGTGGCCAAGTACAACCGGCTGCTCGGCATCGAGCAAGAGTTGGGCGCAGATGCTGTTTATCCCGGACGGCGGGCTTTCCCCAGGCTTGTCTGATGAGCGGCGCTGCGGGGACCCGGATCGGTAAGGTAGAATGAAATTTGTGAAGATCGCAACCTATGTGCTGCTGGCCATGCTGGTGTTGCTTCAATATCCCTTGTGGTTTGGGAATGGCGGTGTCATCGCGGCGTGGCGGTTGAGCAGGGATATCGCCGCGCAACAGCTGGAAAACGCCCGCCTGAAAGATCGAAATCAGGCGCTTGAGGCCGACGTCAATGATCTCAAGCAGGGCCTGGAGGCGATCGAAGAACGCGCGCGGTCGGAGCTCGGGATGGTCAAGAAGGGCGAGATTTTTTACCAGGTCATCGACCCCAAGCCGGCGGCTATGTCTCCGGAAAAAACCCAACCCGCGAAAAAGTGATGCGCGTGATCAGCGATCAATTGTTTTGTTCGATCAGGTAGATCAGCAGCACAAACAGAAAAAAGAAAAACTCCGCCACGGTAATCAGGTAGATAAACCACACGATGCGGCGGGCGGAGGGCTTCATGGGCATCCAGACCCTGTGCAGATACCAGCGCCATCCCGGCAGCCATGACCAGCGCTTGAGCCGGAGGAAATACAGCCGCAGCGATTCGGCCCAGGCCTTGAGGCTCTTGTCCACTTCCGACTTCCGTATTTCGCGTTCCGCCGCCGGCAGCAGATCATAATCGTCGGTGATGGTTATCCGGCTGCCTTCCAGCACTGGTTCGATCGTGAACACGGTGCGTTTCTTGATCCCGCCATGATAGGTAACGGTGATGCCGCGCCTGGGACCCTGTGTGACGCTCAGGTTCAGGACCTGGCGCGTCTGGTTGCTCTGGTTTTCAAACTCGGCATGAAACGCGTCAGGCCCGGTCTGGCGCCATGTATCGAAGTAGTAATAAGGATTGAGGCGAAACAAGACTTCGACATCGCGACAGTGCTGGTTCAACACGTCGGGCGGGAAGGGGGCGGGCAGGCTGACCCAGGCGGCGTCGGCGGAATCCACCGGAGCCGTCTGGGCCGCTTCCCGGTTATTTTCAGCCATGGGGATAGGGCGCGATCACCACCGGCGCAGGCAGGGAACGAAAAATCTTTTCATCCAGCATGCGCGAGCGAAGCCCCACGCGACCCTTGGGGCGCGGTGAACCCAATACGATAAGATCCATCCGGCCCTTGGCGGCGCGCTGGATCAGGCATTCCACCGGTTTTCCCTGCACCATTTCATAACGGTAACGGATGCGGCGCTTGGCTGTCTCGCGCATCATGCGCTTCAAATGCGCGCGGACCTCTTGTTCCAGCTGCGATTCGAGATAGCGCCCGAAAGTGTCGCGCGTCGAGGCATTGTTAAGCCAGTCGTCGCCCTGCATGCCTTTCCAGAAATCCGGCACGACAATCAGGTGATGTAGTGTGGTGCCGGGACCGCAGAAGGAATAAGCGAGCTTCTCCGCCGCCCGCGCACCCTCGGTTCCGTGGCTGGCGAGCAGGATATGTTTTGGTTTGGCCATGGGGAATCCAGATGCTTCGAGATAAATCAAAAAAAACCCCGGTGGCGGATATACCAGCCACCGGGGCGGTTCTTGTTAACGTCTAATCAGCCGACATAATAGTACACCAAAAATGCGATGGCCAGTGACAGCACCAGGGCACTGATGTCCTCAATGCGGTCATTGCGGAATATCGTCAGCGCCGTACCACGATCAAATTTCTCTTTCATGATTGCACCTCGTAGAAATATCCGTTAAACGATTTCCTTCACGAACAGCCACACCACGATCAGCGATCCTATCGCCTTGACCGCGCCGACTGCCGAGCCGATCACGAGAGGCTGGCCGCCGGCCTGTTTGATCGAGGCCATGGTGATTTGCATGCCCAGGCCGACCAGGCCGAAGGTGAAGAACCAGGCAATGATGTCCCGGAACTTCGAGATGCGCGGGGCCGGCTTGAACACCGCGCTGTGCATCGACTTCAGTACCTTGTTGGCCTTCGCCGACAGCATGTTCGAGTTGAGAATCTTCGCCAACTGCCGGTCGTGTTCGAACGAGGTGGCCTTCTTGTTTTCGATCAGGCTGAGCAGCGCCGCCTTGAGCGGCTCGTCCGTTACCTTGGCGGCTTCTGCCTTGAGCACCTCGGCGTCCTTGTCGGACAGCATCTTGCTTGACTTGATGTTGCCCTCCTTGTCCTTCTTCACCAGGGCCTTTTCGCTGTTGTCGAAGTACTTGCCGGGCAGTTGCGAACCGGGAGCAAAAACACCAGTGGAACCCAGCACGAACATGACGATGAAGCCCAGCACGAACAGCGGGAACTTGCTGAAGATCACGGCACCATGACTGACTTTCTGGGCGCCTTCTTCACGCTTCACGTACCACACTGCCAGCCACAGCACGATGATCGGCAGGAACAGGATGCGCGTGATGTTGAAGATTTCGGCGACCTTCAGGGTGTCGATCCCGGTGGGCTCGAAGGCCAGCGCCGCGCCCGCCACCTGCGCCGAGTTGAGGATGCCGGTGCCGGCCCAGGCGCCGAACTGCGTGGGGTTCATGCCCATCTGCTTGCCCACGATCGGGAAGATGAACATCATCAGCACGCCCCACAGCAGGATGGTGCCGATGGTGTAGGCGATTTCCGTGGACTTGGCGTTGACTACCGGCGCCGCCGCGACCGCGGCCGACACGCCGCACACGCCCACGCCGGCGGACAACACGCCGCCCATGGAATTGGGGATGTTGCGCCGCGCGCCCATCCACAGCACCATGCCCACCGAACCGAGCACGAAGGCGGCGATCATGACGATGGACAGCCCGGCCAGATTGGCCAGTTCCTGCCAGCTGTAGAGCACGCCCAGCAGCACCACGCCGGTTTTCAGGCCGAGGCGCGAGAGGCGCACGCCGTTTTCCGCCCAACCGGGGATCTTGAACACGTTTACCGCGATGATGCCGGCGACGATGCCCATGACCACGTAGTTCAGGTTCATCACCTTGGCGAAGTCGAAGGCCCAATTGAGGTTGGCCGCCTTCATGGCCCCGTGCGCCGCCTTGCCCCAGGTGCCCATCAGCGGGTCGAGACCCCACTTCACGACGAAGGCGATAATCAGAATGAACATCACCCCGCCGACGGTGGAAAGGTAATAGTCGAGATTGCCTTCCTTCGGCTTCACGGCGAACTGCCAGAGGCCCACCACGATGGCGATGATGCCGCAGACAAAGGGAAGGACGATCATTTCGCCCGGTGCCCCGGGCTTGCCGACGAATTTTGAAGTATTGAGAAACTCGATCATCGGGTTCAGGGCGCCGGCTTGTACCATATAGCCGAAGGCGACCATGATGATCCCGAGGATCAAGGTCCAGATGGTTTTATGAGTGTAAATCATATTGCTTTCCTCCTAACTGGTTGTGAGGCAACCACGTTGTGCAACATCCCGAACTTTATAGGTATTTACTTATATAGCAGCAATAGACGCAAACGATTCAAGCACAAGCCCACAGACCGCACAAGTGATATTACGCCAGCTATGACGAGACGGCGAGCGCCGAATCTTTATTCCGTGCGGGTGGCGGGTGGGAATGTGTAGGGCAAGG
>Ga0209640_10001403_pt1 | contig 20368 bp, 18 predicted proteins | sample RifCSP10_1_FD_184018 | JGI IMG/M metagenome (GOLD analysis project Ga0209640, IMG submission 184018) | Soil microbial communities from Rifle, Colorado - Rifle CSP2_sed 10_1 (SPAdes) (version 2) | ecosystem: Environmental > Terrestrial > Deep subsurface > Rock core/Sediment | place: Rifle...
AGTTCCCGTGATATACGGGCCTTTCCATCCCGCTCCGGCTTGCTTTGCGGGGTCGAAGGCGTAAGGGAGGAAACCTCCCGCAGTGAGCAGCCGGTCTAAAACGGCCGGCATACAACCGATATCGCCGAGAAAGCCGAAGTCGCTGCGAAAAGAGCTCTGGAGTTTTTGCGGATTTCCGATCATGGCGTTTTTCAGGTTAGCCATTTCTTCTCGGGTGGCATCCTCAGCGGTGACCTGAAAGATCCTGAAAGCCATAGGGATCGCGACGGCGGCCAGGACGGATAGGACCACCAGGATTACAACGACCTCTACCAGGGTAAAGGCTTTATGATCTCTCACGGCACGCACTACTTTGCAAATAGTGAATAGCAAATAGTGAATAGTCTCCTCCCAACCTCATTCCATTTGCCATTCGCTATTCGCCATTCGCTATGTCTGTTTGACAAATATAAACGATCTATGTCACCTTCAAAGCCCACGTGACCCTTGAAAAACAACAAGGTCAGGCCTTTCTTCTTATCATCGGTCTCGTTGCCGTCGCTGGCCTTCTCACCTCGATCCTGGTCTTTTTGCGTCTCGGACCCGCAGGGGGGATCGACCCGGTCGTGGTCTTCCTCCTCGTGACCTACCCTCTCCTTTTAGGAGGCTTGATCTACTACTACCTCCAGGAGAAAAAGATCGCGGCTACCTTGCAGGAGGAGTACTACTTCAAATGGTTCCTCCAGAGTTTTGCCAAGGTCTGCCAATCCGAGACCGACCTTCAAACGATTCGCGAAGAGCTGGTCAACACCCTTTTGCGCTTGATCAGACCCTCTCTCGTAATGCTTTATGAACTGGACGAGGAGACTAACCGTCTGCAAGTGATCCAACAGGGCGGGATCAAGAACCTCCCCGACGCGGCGGCACAGGGCTACACGTTCGGCGAAGGTATACCTGGATGGGTGATGCAGAACCAGAATATCGTTATCCTGCCTGAAATCTCCAAAGAGCCCTACCTCCAAACCGACCCTTGGGCCAAGGCCCTGGACCTGCGCTCCTACGCGGCCGTTCCGGTGACCACGCCAGAGAAGTCGATCGGGATCATCGCCATGTACTCGCACGAAGCAAACTTTTTTCAGGACTCCAACCTTCTCATCGCCCAACTGGCAGCTCAACTCTACGGGCTTAGCCTGGCAAATCTGACTAGCAAATAGCAAATAGTCAATAGCTAATAGTCCCCTCCCCCATTCGCCATTCGCCATTCGCTATTCACTATTTACTGCTCCTTCAGCAATTTCTTGATGGCAGCCCCCAGCTCCCGATGGGTAAAGGGCTTGGCGATGTAATCGTCGCAACCGGCTTGGAGACATTTCTCTTTGTCTCCCGGCAGGGCCCTGGCTGTAGCGGCCAGAATCGGAATGGCTTTAGTTTTCGGGTTCCCGCGAATGAGAGTGGCCGCCTCCAGCCCATCCATCTTAGGAAGGGAGATATCCATGATGATCAGGTCCGGAGAGCGGGAAACGCTCAGCTCTACCGCCTTCTTCCCGTCTTCGGCGACAATGCAATCATAGCCCAGGAATTCCAGCTCCTTCATGATCACGTCAATCGTCGCCGGATTATCTTCCACCAAGAGGATTTTCTTATTCATTTCCAGCTCCTAAAAACCCAATATACCACATCCCGGTGGTCGTAGACCACACAGACCCAATCATTATTCCGCCCTTAGAGCTCAAGCCCTGCCCTGCGGATCATCTCCTCGATGAGATCCCGGTAGCGCTCCGTCACAATCTGCCGACGCAATTTCAGCGTCGGCGTCAACTCGCCCGTTTCCACCGAAAAGTCACACGGGAGAATCCGAAAGTTCCTCACGGCCTCAAAGGGCGCAAGGGCCCTGTTTTTCTGCCGGATCCGCTCCTTCACCAGGGCATGAACCCGCGGATGAGAAGCGATCTCTTCGGCGCTACGGAACTCCAAGCCCTCGCCCTTCCCCCACCCCCGCACTTGCTCCTGGTTTAAAGTGATCAGGGCCATAAGATGCCTCTGCCGATCGCCGATGACCATGACTTGGTTGAACAGAGGATCGGCCTTGAGAAGATTCTCAATCACTTGCGGCGCCACTTTCTTGCCGCCCGAGGTGACGATCAGATCCTTTTTGCGATCGGTGATGCGGAGAAATCCATCCCCATCGATCGCCCCGATATCACCCGTGTGCAACCAACCTTCCGTGTCGATCGCCTCCTGGGTCGCCTTTTGGTCCCGATAATAACCCTTGAAGATGTTCGGTCCGCGCAGCAGGACTTCTCCGTCTTCACCGATTCGGCACTCGACGCCCTCCAACGGCAGTCCAACGGTGCCGAACTTGTAGCGTGCCGTGCGGTTCACGTGGGAAACGGTCGAGCTCTCGGTCAACCCATACCCCTCCAGGACAAGTATGCCCAGGGCGTGAAAGAACTCCGCAATCTCCGGCGCCAAGGCGGCCCCACCGGAAATCGCCACTCTAAGGCGCCCCCCAAAGCCTGCATGGATCCTGGCAAAAACCATCCTGCGGGCCAATCCATAGGCCAGGCGGAGACCGAGAGGCACCCTTCCCCCTTTTCTCAAGCAAAGGCTCACGCGTCTCCCTACGGCAAGGCCGAAGCCAAAAAAGAGCCGTTGAGAAAAGCCGCTTGCGGCGGCCCGGGCTCGGATCCGGCTGTAGGCATTCTCATAGACCCTCGGGACGCAGAAAAGCAGTGTCGGCCGGATTTCCAGCAGATCCTTGGCAATCGTTTCCATCGAACGTGCAAACCCGCAGGTATACGCTTTGGCCACCACCATAAAGTGTTCCAGGCGCCCGAAGGAGTGGGCGAGCGGAAGGAACTGAAGAGTGACGTCCTGGTCCGTGGAAGAGAGGGCTTTATCCACCGCGTCGATCATAAAGAGGTAATGACCGTGAGAAGTAAGGACCCCTTTGGGCTCACCCGTCGTCCCCGAGGTATAGATAATTGTAAGGTCATCGTCCTGCCTTATCGACTCGGCGATCCTCTCAAACTCGTCTTTATATGCCTTACCGTAGTGACGTCCTAACTCCTCCAGCGCCGCGAGCGAGATCACCCGCCCTTCCGAGAAAGGGGGAAGGCCAGCCGCCGAATCGATCACGACGACCTTCCGTAATTGGCGGAAATGGGGACTTTGGAGATCTAGCTTTGCCAGCCGCTCTGCAGATTCAACAAAGAGTATCGTGGATCCTGAGTGGCCGAGAAGATATGAGACCTGAGCGGAGGCGCTGGAGGCGTAGATAGGAACGGTCAATGCCCCGATGCAGATGTTGGCCCAATCGATTAAACTCCATTCGACTCGATTGGAGGAAAAGATGGCCACCCGGTCCCCTTTTCTGACCTCCAAGGAAAGCAGTCCAAGCGCGATCTCCCGCACCTCGCGCCGGGCGTCGTTCCAAGTCAATTCTCCCCATTGCCCATCCCTGGCACACCGGTAGAGGACTCGGTCGCCATAGCGCTTGACCTGGGAAAGAAACATGTCGGCGAGGCTCTGGTAAGGCACGAAGGAAGTATAACACAGGGCGCGGAAATTATGTTAGCCGCAAGGGAGCAGCGCTTCGAAGCCGAATTCCTATTGACACCTCACCCTCTGCTCGTCACTATGGAGTCTCAACATGAAATGCGTAGGTCTAACCGGAGGCATCGCCACGGGCAAAAGCACCGTGGCGTCCATGCTGCGCGAGCTGGGGGCCAAGGTGATCGACGCAGACCAACTCGCCCGCGAGATCGTCCAGCCCGGCCAAGAAGCATGGAAGGAAATTGTCGAGGCCTTTGGTAAAGAGATCCTCCGCCAGGACCAGAGCATCAACCGAGAGAAACTGAGAAGGATCGTGTTCCAGGATGAGAAGGCAAGAAAGCGGCTGGAAGCTATCACCCATCCCCGCATCCGCGCTCTGGCCCAGCAAAAAATGCAAAAACTGGCCGCCGACGGGGCGGCGATCGTGATCTACGAGGCCCCCCTGCTCTTCGAAAACCGAATTCACCTTTGGATCCACCCCGTGATTCTGGTGGCGTGTGACCGAATCACACAAGAGCAAAGGCTGCAACAAAGAGACGGGCTCAACGAGGACGAAATTCAGCAGCACCTGAACGCGCAGATGTCGTTGGACCAGAAAAGACGCCTGGCAGACATCATCATCGAAAACAGCGGCAGTCTGGAAGCCCTCAAGAAGCGCGTGCGGGAGGTGTGGGAGCAGATCGTAAGCAGCTCGCAGTAGGCCGAAAACAAAACTGCCTCCCGTAGCCTGCCTTCCGGCTTCGCTTAAAGCTACTTCACCCGCTCCAGATATTTCCCTTCCGAAGGATCCACCCGGACCCGATCCCCCACCTGAACAAAGGGCGGCACATGAATCGTGATCCCGGTTTCCAGTTTGGCTGGTTTGTAAGAGGCGCTCGCCGTGGCCCCCTTCATGCTCGGCTCGGTCTCTACAACCTCGAGATCGACGGAGGGTGGAGGGCTAATCCCTACGGGCTTTCCATCGAAAAACTCGATCTGCACGATATGGTCGGGAAGTAGAAAAGACAGGATTTCCCCAACGTCCTCAGCGGGCAGCGAAGTCTGTTCGTAGCTCTCGGTATCCATAAAAGTGTGCAGATCCCCATCCCCGTAGAGGTATTGCATCGAGCGGGTCTCCAACGTGGCCCTCTCAACCCGGTCCTCCGACCTGAACTTGTTTTCGGTTCCCAAACCGGTCCGGAGATTCTTTAGCTTCGTTTGCATAAAGCCCCGTTTGTTGCCGGGAGTGAGGTGCTTGACGGAGGCCACCCGGTAGAGATCCCCCTCGTAGATGATGATCATCCCTGGCCTGAGTTGTGTTGCGTTAATCATAACAGTAAATAGTAAATAGCAAATAGCTAATGGTACCTCAACCCCACCCTCCTTCTATTCACCATTTACTATTCGCTATTCGCTGCTTCTAAGCGTACAGGCCGCGCCACAACATGGCGCGCGCGACGCGCTTCACTCCAATCATCAACGCCGCCACCCGCATGTCGACCTTCTCTCTTCGACTCACACCGATGACCTCATGAAAGGCCCGGTTTAAAATCTCCCTGAGCCTATTTCTGATTTCATCTTCGGTCCAGAAAAAGTTTTGTAAATCCTGCACCCATTCAAAATAGGAAACGATGACTCCACCCGCGTTGGCCAGGATGTCGGGGATGATGAAGATACCTTTTTCTTTGAGGATTTGATCGGCCTCGGGAGTCGTGGGTCCGTTAGCCCCCTCGGCTAGGATTTTGCATTTTAGCCCGGCGGCATTCTCTCCCGTGATCTGCATCTCGCCGGCCGCCGGAATCAAAATGTCGCATTTTAGCTCTAAGAGCTCCGCTCCGGAAACGCTCTCCGCTCCCGGAAACCCCTGCACGCGCTTATTTTTGTCCTTATAAAGAACGAGCTCAGCCATCGGCAGGCCCTTTGCGTTCCACACAGCACCGGAGGTATCGCTCGCGCCAACCACTTTTACCCCGAGGGCGGCAAGCTCTCTGGCGGTCACAAGCCCCACATTGCCGAAGCCCTGCACCACGGCGCTGCATTTGGCCAGATCCAACTCGAGATGTTTGGCCGCCTCCATGATCATGTAGACTACGCCCCTGCCCGTGGCCTCCCGACGGCCGAGCGAGCCGCCGATATCGACGGGCTTTCCCGTGACCACTCCCGGCACCGCGTAACCCTTGTGCTGGCTGTAGGTATCCATAACCCACGCCATTACCTGTTCGTTGGTCCCCATATCGGGGGCCGGAATATCGACCTCGGGTCCGATGAAGTTCAAGATTTCGGCCGTATAGCGCCGCGTCATCCCCTGCAGCTCATTGCGTGAAAGCTTCTTGGGGTCGCAGGCGATCCCCCCCTTTCCTCCCCCTAAGGGCAAGCCCACCAGGGAGCATTTCCAAGTCATCCACATGGCCAGGGCGCCGACCTCTCCCAAATTGACATCGGGGTGATAGCGTATCCCCCCCTTGAAGGGTCCCAGCACATCGTTATGCTGGACCCGATACCCGGTAAAGACATGTACGCTGCCGTCATCCATGCGCGTTGGCACGCTGACGATCAAGGCGCGATCCGGCCTTCTGAGCCTGCCGGCCACATTCTTATCGAGGTTGAGCCTCTCCGCAGCAATATCGAACTGTCGGACCGCCATCTCACTGGCTGGGCTGCGCCATTCAATTGTCGCCATAGTTCACCTCATGCCCGTTGAACGGTTTGAACTGTTTAAGCCGCTCAAATCGTTTTACCCTTTAACCTTTCAACCCTTTATCCCTCAATCCTTCCTTTATCATCCCGGAGGCCAGCTAAAGTGCCGGCCACCCAAAAGATGAAAGTGAATGTGATAGACGCTCTGTCCCGCGCCGGGCCCGCAATTGGCGACAACGCGGAACCCATTCTCAGCAATCCCTTGGTCACGAGCGACCTGGGAAGCCGCGGCAAAAACATCGCCGACGAGCTCTCTGTCTCCCGGCTCCAAATCCAGGAGGGTGGCGATGTGCTTGCGCGGAACGATCAGGATATGAACCGGGGCCTTAGGGTTAATATCTTTGAAGGCGACGACGGAACTGTCCTGGTAGACCATACTCCCCTTGACCTCGCCTTTGACGATTCCGCAAAAAAGGCAATTCACCTGTTCACCCTCCCTTCATAAAGACTCCATCTCCTCCGGCTCCGGACAGAAGGCGAGTATCTTCTCTCCGCTGATTTTAAGAGGTACGGCCTGGAGGAAAGCCCCATGGCAGGGTCCCCAAACACACTCCCCCGTCGTCGGCTCGTACGTGGCCCCGTGGTTGGCACAGATGATATAGCGCTTATCCTCGCTAAAAAAATGGTTATCCACCCAATCCAACGACAGCGAGAGATGGCGACAACGGTTCACGTAGGCACAGAGGTTCCTTTCGTAGCTCACCAACAAGCCTTCGACGGTACGTCCCTGACACCGAAGCCAAAACTTCTTGGTCATTCCGTGCGAGAGCTCGTTGGCGCGGGCGACCACTTTGCCCCGGCGCGGCCTTTTCTTCCCACCCCGCTCCATGACCTGTCCCCTCAATCGGAGAGGTGAGAGAGGTCTCCCGAGGGGCACGCCACCAAAACTTCCCCCTGATCGATAAGCACGGGAAGGCGATAGAGGGAAAGCCCCTTACAAGGCCCCTCCACACAGAGGCCCGAACTCGGATCATAGATCGCGCCATGGGTGAGGCAGATAAGGTGACGCCCGTCTTCGGTGAAAAACTGATACCGAACAAAATCCAGAGGGGTCTCCATGTGACGGCATCGATTCACATAGGCGTGAAAGTTTCCCTGGTGATTGATGAGAAATCCATTGACCCGATTTTTCTCGCAAATCAGCCAAAACTTTCGCACCGACCCGGGCCCCATCTCGTCCGCCCGGGCGATGACCCGTCCGCCGGGCCGGTCCCCCTGTTCCATGCGGGCCCTGTCCCGTAGAAAAAAAATCCGTCTAAGCGCCAACCCGAGAATGTAAAGGGAAAGGAACAGCAGGGAAACATAGAAGGTAAAGACCATGCCACGTCCACGGAAGCGACGGGGTTTATCTCGATTGCTTTTCCACCATCTTACGGATGCGCTTCACATCCTGCGGGCTCTGATTTCCTTTTAACCCCATAACTTTCATGAGCTCACTGGCCATTTCCGCTGTCACCTGGTCCTGGATGCTGCCCTTGCCGTCCGGGTCGGCTTGGAGAAAGGTCTTGATCTTCCCTTTGGCTACGCCAGTCGCTTCCAGCCCGTCCAAAAACTCCCCATATCCCACTCGTCCCCGTAACTCCTTTACCCGGGCCAGAAGCTTTTTACAGTCCGCGCATATCTCCGACCAAAAGCCCCCTCGACTCCCACAGTAGATACAGCGTGCCATCTCGCACCCAAAATTGTCTAAACAACCAACTCCGAGACCAAAATCACCCTGTCTCGGACAAGGCTTTCGCCAGCATCCCCTGAAGGGCGTGGGCCAGGACCTCATTCGAGGCGACGATTCCATGATAGACCGTCTCGGGCCGATTAAAGATCAGCGCTTTTCCAGCGCCATCCAGTACCACCCCACCAGCCTCTTCCACGATCAGCACCCCGGCGCAGACATCCCACTCGTGAAGCGAACGGAATGTGAGGGTTCCATCTCCTTTTCCCCCAGCGACCTTAGCCAACCGGTAGGCGATGCTCCCCACCGGCTCCAAATCGCAGGTCTCGGCAAAGCGCGCAAATTTTCGCCGCGGCTCAGAACGGCTGACCAAGAGCAAAGCTCCCTTGACTTCCGCCCGTAGCGAAACATGGATCGGATCGCCGTTCAGAAGAGCCCCGCCATCTTTTACAGCTCGATAGAGCTCTTTTTCCACCGGGTTGTAGACCACCCCCAGCATCGGACGACCCGATACCACCAAGCCGACCGAAACCGCGAACTGGGGAATCCCCGCGATGAACTCCTTGGTCCCGTCGATCGGGTCGATCACCCAAACGCGCGCCGCTTTGAGCCTTTTCAAATTGTCGTGATCCTCTTCGGAGAGCCATCCATCCCCGGGGAAACGATCCAAAATAATCTCCTGGAGCTTGCGATTGGCCTCCAGGTCCGCAGTCGTGACGGGATTGCCCTTCCCCTTCTCCCGAATGTGATAGTCCTTGCCGTAAAGACCCATGATGATTTCGCCCGCTGCGCGGGCTGCCCGCTCCGCGGTCTCAACCTCTCCGGCAAAATGGTTCTCTGCGCTCACGATGCTCCTTTCTGTCAGCTTTCAAGTTTCCCGGCTTCTCTCGGCCCCGGCCCGGACCATCTCCGCGATGGCCCGCTCGGAATCCCCGGGCTGGAGATCCACGCCGCGGATGGCGTCCTCTAGCAGAACTACTTTAAAGCCTTCTTTGAGCCCATCGAGGACAGTATGCTTCACACAATAATCCGTAGCCAGGCCGCCCACGAATATCCGTTCCACTCCCATCCCACGTAAAAGATCGGAAAGCTTGACTCCCCGGTGGTTCCGACCTTGAAACCCCGAATAGCCGTCCTCGTCTGCGCCCATGCCCGCGGATACAATGACGGCTTCGGACGGGAGTCGCAAGTCCGGGTGAAACTCAGCTCCCTTGGTCCCTTGGACGCAATGGACGGGCCAGACGCCCCCATAGACCTTGAAATGAGAGGTCTTTTCGGGATGCCAGTCGCGGGTAGCCAGGATCGGAAGATTGGCAGCTTTGAACCGCTCGATGTAACGGTTCAAGACCGGGACCACTTTGTCTCCATCCGTCACGGCCAGAGACCCGCCTGAACAAAAGTCGTTTTGCACATCGATGACCACAAGGGCATCTTTTCGTTGCATATCTACACATTATAATAGATGATAGAATTGTTTCAATAATCAAGTACAACACGGAAGGCGATAGACGTTTTTATTTCGAATTTCGAAATTCGAATTTCGCAATTGTTTGCCTGGCGCCTGTTCCCTGAGAGTCATGGTTTTCAAAGCGATCTTTTTCGACGCCGCAGGAACGCTGATCAAGACCACTAGACCCGTCGGGGAAAGCTATGCCCGGGTGGCGCAAAGATTCGGGATGGAAGTTTTGCCCGGGCAGCTCACCGAGCGGTTCCGCCTCTGCTTTGCCTCGTCGCCCCCCTTGGCCTTCCCGGGAGCACAGCCCGACAGGATCCAGGAATGGGAGCGCCAATGGTGGAAGGATCTGGTGCGGAGAATCTTCGAACCCTACGGACGCTTTGACGGCTTCGAAGATTACTTCTCGGAACTCTTTGAATATTTCAGCCGAGCCGATTCCTGGTCCCTGTATCCCGAGATCAAAGAAACCCTGGTGGCTTTGCGGGAGCGGGATTTGATCCTGGCCGTGATCTCGAATTTCGATTCCCGCCTTTTTGGCATCCTCGAGGGTCTGGGCATAGCCCCCTGCTTCGATTCTATCGTGATTTCGAGCCATGCGGGACGTGCCAAACCCGCGCGGGAAATATTCCACCGGGCGTTAGAGACCCACCGGCTTAAAGCCGAGGAGGCTATGCATATTGGCGACAGCCCGGACAAAGACGCTGCAGGGGCGAGCGCCGCCGGGCTGACGGGTGTCCTGCTGGACCGCAGCGGCAGATCGGCATCGGACAATGTCCCACGGCTCCAGAATCTCAAGGCGATCTTTTCGCTCCTGGACCGCGCGGGCTAGGCCCGAAACTCGTCGACTCAGGTGAAGCGCCGCCGCTGCCGGCTCGGTCTATTTCCAAATCTCTGAGGCGACCTCTCGGATAACGTCGAACTTTCTCCACTGGTCTTTTTCGCCGAGCAGATTTCCGAGAATGTTCGAGGCGAAGCCACACTGCGGACTCAGCGCCAGCCGGTCTAAAGACAGATAGCGGCTCGCCTCTTCGATCCGGCGCCGCAGATCATCCGGGTTCTCAACCCGGGCAATCTTGCTGCTCACAAGGCCCAGGACAACTACCTTATCGCCCGGGACGAGTCTCAATGGCTCGAAGCTCCCTGCCCTTTCCGAGTCGTACTCCAAGAGGAGACGCTGATGTTTGAGTCCATTAAAAAGCCTCTCGGCAATGGCGTCGTAGCCCCCCTCGCGATGCCACATGCTGCGCTGATTGCCCCGGCAGAGGTGGATGCCGAAGGTAACGCCCGGGAACCCGGCGATCACCGCGTTGTCCGCGTTTATGGAGCGCTCCATCCGCCTCAGCGGCTCCTGTCCCCGCGAGCGCATCCGCTCAAGAGATCGCGAATCAACGTAGGAAGTATAACTGGGCGCGTCGATCCGGACGTACCGACAGCCGGACTCCGCTAACTCAGTTACGATCTGCCGCTCAACGGAAATGACGTCCGCTAAAAACTCCTCGACATCACTGTAAACACCGCCCGTGTTTTGACGGTCAAACTCCTCGCACAGCCGATCGGGACTGAGAAGCGTAATCTTTATCGGAGAAGAGGTCAGAGGCTGAGAAAAGCGAAATTCTTCCAGCGGAAGATTGCGCGCCAGGCGGACGCGTTCCACCAGAGGCCTCCAATACCCCAACGCGGGTTCTCCCTGGCTGGGATTGTCGGGGTCCCAGCGAGTCAGAGGTTTTCCGCCCGTGGCACGCTGCTCATGGAACTGAAGCGTCTGCTTGCCCGGAAGAAAGCCCGTGACCGACTCGGCGAAGCTGTCCTGAAAATTGAGTCGGCGGTATTCCCCGTCGGTTAGCACCGGCAGACCGTGAACCTCCTGGCGCACGATAACCTGCCGGATAGCTTCATCCTGCGCTTGGCGCAGCTCTTCGTCGCTCGCCCGCCCTGAGCCGTGCCAGGCATAGACGTCTTTTAACTCCTGCGGGCGAAGCAGGCTGCCCACCTGGTCGACGCGGATTTTAGCCAGAGGAGTTTCTTCAAGGGCCGAAACGCTGGACCGTACCACAACCACCTCCTCGCGCGAGGCCTTTCGCCCTCTATATGCCCCGCGCACGGGGCTGTCAAGAATTTCCCAGCTCCCTGCCACCTATTCCGATCACACGCTCGGGCAGGAGCTTTTGGCGCCTAGCCGCCAACTTACGGCATGACCATTCCGCCGTTGACGTGGAGGGTCTGTCCGGTCATGTAAAGGCTCTCGTCGCCGGCCAGAAAGGCGACTCCTTCGGCGATCTCAGCGGGCTCGGCCGTCCTCCCCATGGGAATCTGGCTGCTGGCGGCTGCCCATCCCGCGGCATCGTAATTGCCCATCACGCGTGGCGTGGCCGTGCGACCCGGCGCGATGACGTTGGCGCGCACTCCATAGGGAGCCAGCTCAGCGGCAAGGGACTTCGTAAAGGCGATGATTCCCGCCTTCGCGGCGGAATAGGCGGTGCGCGATGCGCTTCCGGTGACCGCGTAGTTCGAGGCGGTGTTGATGATCGCTCCTTGCCGCCGGGCTTTCATGATCGGAAAAACAGCCTGGCAGCAGAGAAACGTCGATTTCAGATTGACGTCGATGACCTCACGCCATTCGTGGAGCGCGAAATCCTGAATCAGCTTGGCGTAAAGGGCCCCTCCGGCGAGGTTCACGAGGACATCGACGCGACGATAATCCGCAAGGACTCTGTCGAACGCACGCTGAACATCGCTTTTTTTAGTAGCATCGAGCGCGATGCACAATCCTCGTCCCTCCTGGCGCCCGAGCTCGGCCAAAACTTCCCGGCCCGCGGCTTCATCTTTATCCAGGATAATCGGGATAAAATCCGCTTGGGCCAGACGTGACACCACGGCTGCCCCGATCCCTCCTGCCCCACCCGAAACCACTGCAACTTTCTTGTCCGCTGAGCTCATAATTGCCCTCACCACATGATGGCCCCGCCGTTGACCAGCACGGTTTGGCCCGTGACGAACCCGGCCGCATCACTGGCCAGAAAGATAGCTGGTCCTACAAGGTCATCTACCTGGCCGATACGACCGAGTGGAATTCTGGCCGCCATCCCATACAGCTCTTCTTCCGTTCGATGCCCGCGGGGTTGAGCCGTGTCCGTCACTCCCGGGCAGATCGCATTGACCGTAACGCCACACAGGGCAAGCTCCAGGGCCAGCGCCTTCGTAAAGCCGATGATTCCGGCTTTGGACGCGGCGTAATGGGCGCCGTCTTTGGCTCCCTGGAACGCCCGTCCCGAGGTCATATTGATGATTCTCCCCCAGCGTTGCTCCAATAATCTTGGAACGACCGCTTTAGAACACAAAAAGGTCCCGATCAGATTAGTTCCGATGACACGGTTCCACTCCTCCTCCGCCATCTCTTCAACCGGAGAAACCGGATAAATGCCCGCGTTGTTGACCAGGATATCGATCCGGCCAAACTCTTTTAAGCACCGTTCCACCATAGCCAACACGGATTCCTCGCGGGAGACATCCGTAGGAACGGCAAGGGCCCTTTGCCCGCTTTCCTGCAATTCGCTTTGCACTTCTTGCGCGTTGCCGCCGTTAATCTCCGCGATGACCATCGCGGCTCCCTCTCGGGCCATCCCCAGGGCAATGGCCTTCCCTATTCCCTGTCCGGCGCCCGTGATGATGGCCACACGCCCGTCGAGTCGGTTCATAGATCTCCCATAATCTGCGCGGCTAGCCAGCGCCTTCAGCGCGATTTAAGCGCCTCGAGCACCTTTTCTGCCGTGATCGGAAGCGATTTGATCCTCACGCCGACGGCGTCATGAACGGCATTCGCGATCGCAGCGGCGGTGGGCATGATCGCCGTTTCCCCGATGCTCATGCTGTTATAGGGGCCGCTCCCGGTATTGGATTGCATCACAACCGTCTTGAGCACGGGAATATCCCGGATCGTGGGGATTTTGTAGTCGCCGAAATTCGCCGTCACGATCTTGCCGCTTTCATCGGCGCGGAGTTCTTCCATCTTGCCATATCCCATTCCCATGACCACCGCGCCATCGATTTGCCCCTGGTGGGTCATCGGGTTGAGGATAGCGCCAGTGTCGTGAGCCGAAATAATCTGCCGGACCTGGATCGCTCCCGTCTCCGGGTCCACTTCCACCTCCGCCACCTGCGTTACCGTGGACGATTCAGGACCGTCCATCATGTTGTTGTAATGTCCTTCGGCCACGATCGGCTCCCCTTTGGCCCGGACGATCTCGGCAAAGGACATCTTTTTCTGCGCTCTGGCGTGGGTGACCCCGCCGCTCTGAAGGATGAACTGGTCGGGCGGAACCTCGGTGAGCTCGCTGGCGGCCTTGAGGATTTCCTCCCTCGCCTTTTTGGCGGCTTCGTAGGCCGCGCTGCCGTGCACCCGGGTGCTGCTGCTGCCCCGGACTCCGGTGTCCTTCACGACCTTCGAAGTATCGAGCGCTTGTACTCGCACCGAATCTATCGGAACTTTTAGCTCCTCCGCCACGATCTGCCGCATGATCGTATACGCTCCGGGACCGACATCCATGACGGCAGAGGAAAGCGTAACGTTCCCGTCTTTGTCGATCCTGACGAACGCGTAGGATTCACCCCCCTTCGAAACCCATTGAGCCACCGCCAAGCCACGCCCCACGTTCTTGGGCTTCCGCCCGTGGTACCCGGAAACTTCAAGAGCCTTGTTCAGGGCTTCTTCGACCCCCACGTGCGAGATCATGTGCCCCAGCGGCGATTCCTCGCCATCATGCATGAAATTGATTTTACGGAATTCCGCTGGCTCCAGGCCGAGTTCCCTGGCAACGAGATCCATCTGGCTTTCGTTTGCGAACACGCCTTGCGCGTGGCCCGGCGCTCGCATGTAGCCGCACGGGACTTTATTCGTGTAGACGTAGTTTTCTTCAATGAGCACGTTGGGAATTCTATAGGGCCCCGCGCTTTCATGGGCACCGACGAGAAAGCCTTGCGGGCGGTACGAACCATAAGCCCCGCTATCGAAGACGTACCGAAATTGTTGGGCAACCATCCGGCCGGTTTTTTTAACCCCCGTCTTGATCGTTACGACCGCCGCATGGCGCGGGTTGCCTGCGACAAACTCCTCGTTGTAATCCAGCAGCAGTTTTACCGGATGGCCGCTCTTCTGCGAGAGCACATAGCACAATGCGATGTCGTTACTATCGCCTTTCCCGCCGAAATCGCCGCCGACATAACTGGGGTGGACGACCAGCTTTTGCGGGGAAACCTTCAAGGCCGTGCCGACCTGCTCGCGCAGGGCGAAGGGGCTCTTGGTCGAAGCCCATATTTCCGCTCCCCCGTCCGGGTTGACCTTCACGAGACAGGCATGGGGCTCGATGTAACACTGGTGGGCCATGGATGTCCGAAAAGTATTCTCGACAATCACGTCCGACTGCCTGAAGCCCTGCTCGATGTCCCCCTTTTTCCACTCGAGATGGACGAAGACATTACTCGGTTCTTTGATCTCGTGAAGGAGACCGCTGTAACTGCGCAGATCGGGATGTAGGAGTGGGGCAGACGGCTTCATGGCCTCCAAAGGATCGGAGACGGACGGTAAGTCCTCGTATTCCACTTCGATCAGGTCCAGCGCCTGTTCGGCGCTGTCTTCGCTCTCCGCCGCTATCGCAGCCACCTTCTCGCCGATGAATCGCACAACCTCATCAGCCAGGATCGGCATATCCACGATCTTCTTCCCAATCTTGGCGCCTTTGACGTCTCGCCCGGTGAGGACCACTTTGACACCGGGCAGCTCCGCAGCCCTGCGGGTATCGATCCGCTTGATACGTCCATGAGGAATCGGGCTCCTCAGGACCTTGACCCAGAGCATGCCGGGCAGCGTCCTGTCCGCCGTGTAGCCGGCTTGCCCGGAGACTTTCTCTTCCCCTTCTACTCTCGGAGTGGGCATTCCGACGACTTGGCTCTGTTTCATCTTTTCACCTCTTGAAAAAGTCTGTGGTTCGACTGACGCTCACCATATCTTCGAAGTGCTGAGCCTGTCGAAGCATGGAGCAGCAGTGAAACCTGCTCGTTCAACGATCATCCACTAGAATCAAGGACACCTACCTCACGCTACCGCATCGGCAGTCACCCAGAGTTGAGGCAACATGTAAACGAAAGCCGAAGGAAGTGTCAAGTATTCCAGACCGGGCCCGGGACGCTCCGCAAGTTTTTGTCCATGGCTTCCTCAATCTTCCGGCGCGGCGAGCGGCTGCTGAAGCCGGCTCAAAACCTCACCGAGGGGGCCGGCCTCCACCGGCACTCCACCGCGATAGGCGATCACCTGATTGGAGTAGGGTGAGATTCGCGGTCCCGGTGTGAGGACGCCGACGAGATTCAAGGGATCGGCTGAGGAAACGATCACGGGCACTGGATCCACGGGCGAGCGGCGCACCGCGCGCACATGATCCACCGCCTCCGGAAGAGCGAACTGCTCGCCGGCGAACCCGCTGACGAACCGCCCCCCGCGGATCTCACCTTGCGCCTCGAGCCGGCGGTAAACCTCCAACAAGGTCCGCCATCGCGGCCGCGCCGTCTCGCGCGCCAAGAGTTCGCGCCACACGACGCCGTAGCGCCGCAGAAGCTGGAGCGCCGCGAACTCAGCGACTTTTTCCGGAATCATCGCGCTCTCCCATTGCGCGTCCGGCTGCCACAGGGACCAGCGCCCGAGCGGCATCAAACGCTCTGGCCCCCGGGCACCGGAGATGAGCTTCAGACGGCCTCTTCGGCCCAGTCTCTTAACTTCCGGCGTCAGCAGCAGGCGCAGCCCGGCGATGCCATCGCCGGTGACCACTCCATGGGCCACAAGCTCCCATAAGGTCTCTTCTGTCTTGCCCTTGAGCAGGCCCGTCGCACGCGCGATCTCTGCTAAGAACGACGCGCCGCGTTCCTCCAGGTAGCGCGCTACATCTCGAGCCGCGGCTGAAAGCTCCGTGATCTTTTCCCAGCGCGCGCTTTCAGGCGGGAGCCAATACGCCAGGTCATCGCGGAGGAGAAATGCGATCGGGGCAACGCGCGCGGGCACCCGCACCCTTCTTTGCCTCGGTCGGCGGCGCTCGGCTTTTTCGTCACCCATCGCAACACCCGTTTCCGTTGGGAGTCTCCCCCACGCAACGACGCCCCCGAGGCAAAGTTCCTCGAGGTGCGATGGGTCATAATCCGCGATCCGCGAGGGCAAAACGTGTCGCTCCCAGGCGGGCGCCAGCAGCTCTAAGCCCTGCAACTGGCGGATAACTCCCAGGACTCCCTCCCGCCCGCGAAGCCGCGTCGAAGCCTGCACATGCTGCCAGGAAAGGAGAAACCGGATAAAGTCCGCGGCGCTCACCGGCTCGATTTCCCGGCGAAGCTGCCCCATCGTCAAACGATGAATGCGGGCCAGTAGCCCCCGCTCGCACCATTCGGGTTCCCTCATGGTGAGCCCGTCGAACCATTCGACCTCGGCCGCGGCCTGCCGGCCAGGCGTAAAATTGCCCCTGAGCACGATACCGGCCGCCTCCAGAGCCGCCAGCGCGCGCCGTACTTGCTCCACGGATAGCCCGACTTTTTGCGCGAGATCAGAGATCGTCGTCGGTCCCAGCACATCCAGCCAGCCATGCACGATCCGGCGCAGAGCTTCGTCTTCCGAGACCACGGGATGAAGCCCGCCGGAAAGCGCTTCGATCTCCGGCTCAACCGATAGCTCAGCAAGGAGCGCTCGAACCCATGCGAGCCGCTCTGCGGCGAGGTAGCCGCGCCGCTCAGCGCTGGGCTGGCCCCCCACCCAACGAGCCACAGTCGCCCTCCCGGCCAGGATCAGCTCCTCAGCCAATTCCCTCCAGGCTTCCGCTGCTTCCAGGGGCAGAAGACCCACGCTGAGCAGAAAGTCATGGAGCTCGTCAGGATCGCGGATATCCGGCCAGGCCTGGGTCCGCACTTCTTCGATCGCCGCTGGACTTAACGCTCCGATGCCCAGGCTCAGGTCGCGGTCAGTGCGCCTGAGGGCCACCGCCCTGGCCCGCCTTTCTTCCAGAGGAGCGTCGTCCAAAAAGGCGTAGGGATTGGCGTTGAGAATCTCATGCGCCATGGGCGAAGGCGCGGGGGTATCCACGGCCAAGGTGCGCAGCTCGTCGCGCTCGATTTTGATCAGGAGTTCCTTGAGCCCGTCGAGATCCATCGCCTCGTGCAGGCAGTCCTTCATCGTCTCGTTGACCAGCGGATGATCCGGCAGGGTCACAGGACCCATGCGGTTGTCCTGGCACATCACCTGCTCGGGGAAAACGGCAGCAAGGAGGTCCTCGGCCCGCATGCGTTGGATGGCCACCGGCACCTTTTTTCCGCCGCTGTGACGCAACACTGCGAGCGCGCGCGAGGTGTTCCAGCGCCAGCGGTTGACGAACATTGGGGAGGCAAGCGTTGCCTGAGTCAGCTCCCGCTCCAGGATCGAGGGACGGAGCAGGGCAAAAACCTCCCCTAGAGGAAAAGAATGCTGCTCGACCAGCGAGATCACGATCCCGTCGTCCGTGGCCGCGGCTTGGAGTTCCCGGTCGAAGCTCAAGCAAAAGCGCTTTCTCAGCGCCAGCCCCCAGGCGCGGTTGATCCGGGCGCCGAAGGGCGCGTGGAGAACGAGCTGCATTCCTCCGGCCTCATCGAAAAAGCGCTCGGCCACCACGGTATCCTGGGTCGGGACGCAACCGAGAACCCGTTGGGTTTCCTGAACGTAAGAGACGATCTGCTTGGCTCCCTCCGCCGTACAACCGGTCGCTTCGATCAACCACCGCGCCGCCGCTTCCAGGTCGGGCAGCCGCTCGGCCACGTCGCGCCGCAAAGCCGACACAGCGGTAGAAAGCTCCGGGGTTCGCGCCGGTGCCTCCCCCAGCCAAAACGGGATGCTGGGAGGCAGCCCCTTGGCGTCTTCCACCCAGACCTTTCCGGCAGAGACCCGCCGGATGCGCCAGGACCTATTACCCAAAAGGAAAATGTCTCCGGCAAGGCTCTCGATGGCGAAGTCCTCGTTGACCTTGCCGACGAAGGTTTCCGCCGGTGACTCGATGACGTCGTAATCTGCCGTGTCGGGAATGGCGCCGCCGTTAGTGATCGCGACCAAGCGGGCCCCGCGCCGCGCTCTGAGACGCCGGTGAATACGGTCGCGATGCAGGTAGGCGCTGCGCCGTCCTCGGCGGCTGGCGATACCTTCAGCGAGGATCTCCAGGATCTGTTCGAACTCCTCCGCCGTGAGCCCGCGGTACGGATAGGCCTTGCGCACCAGGCAGAAAAGCTCCTCTTCCCCGATTCCCGAAGCGTCTGCCCGTGTCCCGGCGCGCGTTGCCTTGACGGGCGGGGTCATGCTCGCCACCGTCGCCACCATCTGCTGCCCCAGGACATCGAGGGGTTTTTCCGGGATAGTGAGCCGGTCCAATTCTCCAGCGCGCACTGCGCGAATAGCGGCCATGCACTGGAGCAGATCGTCGCGGGTTAACGGGTAGAGAATCCCCTTCGGCTCTGTTTTCAGCCCGTGCCCGGAGCGACCCACCCGCTGGAGCAAGATCGCCAACGTGCGTGGCGAGCCGATATGACAGACCAGATCCACCTGGCCGATGTCGATGCCGAGCTCAAGGGAGGCCGTGGCCACGACCACGGGCAGGTCGCCGTACTTCAATCCCTCTTCGACTTTGAGGCGGGTTGCGCGGGAGAGGCTCCCGTGATGCGCTCCGACCTTCCCTTCCCCCAGCCGAAGCGTCAGTTGATGGGCGACGCGCTCGACAAGCCTGCGCGTATTGACGAAGACCAGCGTAGCTCGGTGCGCTCTCACCTGCGCGGAGATGCGCTCGTAAATTTCACTCCACAGCTCCTGCCGGGCGATCGGTCCAAGCTCCTGGTCAGGCACATCGATGGATAACTCCCAGGCGCGCCTGTGTCCGACATCCACGATGGCGCAGTCCGGACTCCCGTCGGGGAGAATTCTTCCGGTCCCGACCAGGAGCCGCGCTACCTCCTCGATGGGCCTTTGCGTCGCGCTCAGGCCAATGCGCTGCAATGGGCGCTCCACCAGGGCATCGAGCCGTTCCAACGAGAGCGCCAGGTGTGCGCCCCGCTTGTGGCCCGCCACCGCATGGATTTCGTCGACGATCACGGTCTCCGCGCGCCGCAGGAGCTCACGGCTCCGCTCGGCTGTGAGCAGGATGTAGAGCGACTCCGGGGTGGTGATCAGAATGTGGGGCGGCTTGCGGAGCATCAGTTGGCGTGCCCGCGCAGGGGTATCGCCGGAGCGCACAGCGAGGCGGATCTCCGCAAGCGCGAGCCCCTCGGCTTGGGCCAGCCGCATGATCCCAGCCAGAGGTTCCTTCAGGTTCTTCTCGATGTCATTTCCCAGCGCCTTGAGCGGCGAGACGTAGACCACCCGTGTGCCGTCCCTTAGTTCGCCCGCCAGACCGGCGCGCACCAGGCGGTCAATCGACCAGAGAAAGGCCGCCAAGGTCTTGCCTGACCCGGTGGGGGCGGAAATCAAGGTAGCTCGGCCCTGTGAGATGTGGCGCCAGCCGCCTTCCTGCGACGGCGTTGGTGCTTCAAATTGCTGCGTAAACCAGCGCCGGACTAGAGGATGAAATGAAATGGGCAAATTACCGACTCCCAGTCTTTTGAAAGATACCTTGATTCGATCTATCTTGCCACTACGACTAGCCCTAATCCCACATTCCTTTAGGCACGACGGGAGACTGTGTCACAATTTCGCGGAGACGTCGGAAAAAAAATCCAAAAACCGCTCACGACCTTTGTCGTCCAAGAAAATGTCCCTGCGGGAAAGACCACGGTTCATAACATGGTAATAGGTTGAGAATGGACTCAGGAATTGGCTTCAGTCGCTAGCCAAAAGCATGCTTAGCAGGAAGGAGATGATGCTGTACGCCAGGGCGCCCCAGAAAGCGGACCAAAAACCGCCTACATCGAAGCCTTTAACGAATGAGGCGACAAACCAGAAGAGCAACCCGTTAATCACGAAGGTGAAAAGCCCTAGCGTTAGGATGTTGATGGGCAAC
>Ga0209640_10001404_pt1 | contig 20362 bp, 19 predicted proteins | sample RifCSP10_1_FD_184018 | JGI IMG/M metagenome (GOLD analysis project Ga0209640, IMG submission 184018) | Soil microbial communities from Rifle, Colorado - Rifle CSP2_sed 10_1 (SPAdes) (version 2) | ecosystem: Environmental > Terrestrial > Deep subsurface > Rock core/Sediment | place: Rifle...
TACACCTGTTTTGCGCGGCGCCGCTAGTCTCGACTTGGTAAGAGATAGCAAATGCTCGAGGTTGCGCGGTTAAAGTATTTGTAGCGCTGTTACATGTAAAGCCCAGGTTAACGTTCATGGTGCCTGTAGTACCGAAGGTAGCTAGGGCGACAAAGTTCCCATCTACTGGTGTAGCCATTATTGCCCAGTTTTCAGTGGTTATGTCTAGATCTCCCGGAGGACTACCAGGTAAAACTCCAGTTGGTAATACACCGCCATGGTTAGCAAGATAGTCATTTACTAATCCAGCTAGGTGTGCGGCGTCGTTTATCCTAGAATTGTTGCGCGAATTTCTTTGCAGAGCCGGTACGGCCAAGAAGACAATTGCCAGAATCAATCCGGCTATGGCCAGAACGATTAGGACTTCGATTATGGTGAAGCCCTTAGTTAATTTTTTAGTATACGTTCGCATGGTTTGTATGCCCCCCCTCGGGTGTTATTTACTACGCTTATGCTTACAATATTATTACACTCTTTCAAAAAAGCAATAGCAATTTACCTGATAAGATTTTTACCAGCTAGGCTGTAAATCGGCAAAAGAATAGCAGCCACGATAATCAGCGCTACTATACCAATACATACCATCAGAACCGGCTCGATGGTGGTAGATATGGTTTTTATCTGATTATCGACTTCTTTCTCATAATAATCGGCGACTTTGCTAAGCATGTCTTGCAAGCTGCCCGATTGTTCGCCGATATGAATCATGTTGGGTACCAAATTTAAGAAATTAGGGTCGCCTTGGAGTGCTTCGGATAAGGCTCTACCGCCTTTTACTTTCTCAGCCACAGCCACAATTGATGACTCTACATGTACATTGTTAATCGCGCTGGAGGTTGTGCTGAGCATCTTGAGCATCGGCACACCGCTGCCTACCAGCGTCGAAGCAGTACGAGCAAATCGGGCCATATAGAGTTTCATAAATAGCGGGCCGATTAGCCAGACCTTCATCTTTAAGCTATCGATAACTTCTTTGCCGGGACCAGTACGCGCCCACCTGGTAGTCAGAAAAGTTAACACGCCTAAGATAACTAGGATCAGCCACCAGAATTGGCTAATAGCCCGAGAAACCGCCAGTAATATTCGAGTGAAAATCGGTAATGTAGCCCCTGGCAGGTTTTCGTAAAGGGACTGGACCTGTGGCAGTACTGTGACCAGCATGAAAATTACCACCGCTATCATTACCAAGATGACAATCAGCGGATATACCATCGCCATTCTTACTTTTGAGATGATTTCGGCGTCTTTCTCCTGGCGATCGGCTAAACGTTCCAGTGATTTATCAAGCGTGCCTGAGGTTTCTCCGGCAGCAATCAAGCTTATATAAACAGTGTCGAAGGCTTTAGGATGGCGAGCCATGGCAGCTGACAAAGTAGAACCGGCTTCGACGTCAGTAACAATCTTGGCTATTACCGCTTGCAAAGGTTTATTAGAAGTCTGTGACCGAACCTGCTCAAGGCTCTGTACCAATGGTAATCCGGCGTTTATTAAAGTTGAGAGCTGACGTGAGAAAATAACTTTTTGCTTCGAGGAGATACGGTTGAGTAGAGCTGAGCCGCCCTTTTTCTCTCCTTTGAGCGTGATATCTAGCGGCGTTAATCCACGCTCCATCAATATTTTGGCGGCGGTCCGTTCGTTTTCGGCCTCGATTTCAGCGTTCACGCGGTTGCCGCTGCCTGATTCGCGTGCGGTATAAACGTATGTCAGCATTATCTAGCCTCTCATCAGACGGTCGAGTTCTTCCAGATCGACGGCAAAATTGCGTGCTTCATCATAGCTGATAGTGCCGCCATGTATTAGATTAACCAGCTCACGGTCCATGCTTTGCATGCCATATTCGGCGCCGGTCTGAATGACGGCTTCCAATTGATACGACTTGCCTTCACGGATTATGTTGCGCACTGCCGGCGTAGCTACCAAGATTTCGGCGGCGGCCACCCGGCCACTGCCGAGCGCTGGAATCAGGCGCTGTGAACAGATAGCCATCAATATATTACCCAATTGAGCGCGTACCTGTGGCTGCTGGTGGGGACTAAACACATCGACCATACGGTCAATGGTCTGGCTAGCCGAGTTGGTGTGCAAGGTGGCAAAAACCAAGTGCCCGGTCTCGGCAATAGTAATAGCCGCGGCAATAGTTTCTAGGTCGCGCATTTCACCGATGAGCACGACATCCGGGTCCTCGCGCAGGGCTGAACGAAGGGCGGCTGAAAAGCTATAAGTATCATAGTGGACCTCGCGTTGGGCGATTAGGGACTTTTTGGACGCGTGGGTGTATTCGATGGGGTCTTCGACAGTAACGATATGCTTGGCTTCGTTTCTGTTGATTATGTCAATTAGCGCCGCCAGGGTGGTTGATTTTCCTGAACCGGTGGGACCGGTTATTAAGACCAAACCTCTTGGGTAGGCAGTGAAGTTATTTAAAATTTTCGGCAGCCCGAGCTGCTCAACGGTCCTAATCTCATTGGGAATAAGACGCATGGCGGCCGCCAGATTGCCGCGTTCGTGGAAGGCATTGACGCGGAAACGGCCCAGATTACCGAAAGCAAAGCTGAAGTCAAACTCTTTATCGCGTAGTAGAATCTGCTTCTGCTCTTCGTCGAGCAACGAGAATACCAAGTTCTCAACAACTTCCTCGGCCATTGGCACGATACCTTGAATAGGCGTCAATCGGCCATCAATGCGCAGTGTCGGCGATAGCCCGACTTGCAAATGCAAGTCCGAAGCCGTCCTTTTGACGACTTCTTCCAGTAGCGTTTCAACTTTTAATTGCTGTTGCATTGCCTACCCCCTCTTTCAAGCATCCACACTGGCCACGCGGTTTACCTCATCAACTGTAGTTAAGCCGGCCAAGGCTTTCAAGTATCCGTCTTGGCGCATACTCACCATGCCCTGAGTGGCCGCTGCCTGCTGGATAGCCGAGCTGGTGGCGTGTTTTAGAATTAAGTCCTGAATCTGCTCTGTCACTTCGAATACCTCAAATAAGCCCATACGACCTTTGTACCCGGTTGGATTATCAGGTGTCTGCTTACCCTTGACCAAAGTATAAGCGTTTTGGGTCGACAGTGGCAAGCTGGAATAGCCCAAATCGGTGGCAACTTTGTCTACCTCATCCTTGGTTTTCGGTAACAGTTTGTCTAGTGCGGCATGAACGGCCGCGGTTTCAGCCTTATTGCTCTGATACGACTCGCCGCCTGGAACGACCGTGCGTACCAAACGCTGCCCTATAACGGTGTGTACTGTACTAGCAATCAAAAACGGTTCTATACTCATGTCTAAAAGCCTGGGTAGAATCCCGGCGGCCGAGTTAGTGTGCAGTGTGCTAAAAACCAAGTGTCCGGTCAATGCCGCCTGCACGGCCAGATTAGCGGTTTCTTTATCTCGAATCTCACCAACCATCACGACATCTGGGTCTTGGCGTAAGATTGAGCGCAGCCCGGTGGCAAACGTTAATCCCACAGCCGGGTTGACTTGAATTTGATTGACTCCTTCAATTTTGTACTCTACCGGATCCTCAAGAGTAACTATATTGATGGCTTCGTTTTTAACTTCAGAAATCATGGCATACATGCTGGTAGTTTTACCGGAGCCAGTGGGCCCGGAAGTAAGAATCATGCCATGCGGTAGCTTCAAAGCGTTTTTAATTAGTCTAAGCGAGCGGCCGGTGTAGCCTAAACTTTCTACGTTTAGGGTAGTTTCGCCTTTGTCCAGCAGGCGCAATATCACCTGCTCGCCCCATACAGTCGGGCTGATAGCCACCCTCAAATCAATAGGCCGTTTGTCGACTTGGATGGTAAATTGGCCGTCTTGGGGTATGCGGTGTTCGTCTATTTTGAGATTAGAAAGAATCTTTATACGGCTGATTAGCGGCGGCTCAGCGCTTTTCGGCAAGCGCATTACCTCCCTTAAAACACCGTCAATCCTGGTACGAATTTTCAGTTCGTGTTCGGTCGGTTCTATATGGATGTCAGAAGCGTTATTGCGGCCGGCGTAATTCATGATGGCAGATAACGCCCTAGCTATTGGCGAATCTTGGACGATGGTCTGTACATTAGCTTCGTTGGGCCGGGCCACAGTTTTTGCTTCGGGCGGTTTCTCATCCTCTGGTGTCTCTTCTTCAATACCGCTCTTTAATATGTTCTCTACACCGTGCTGCAGGCTGACTCCGCCATATTGGCCAAGCACATGCCTAATGCCCGATTCGCTGGCCGCATAAACTTTGATGTCGCGGCCGATTTTATTGCGCAAAAAGTCGACGGCTTGGACGTTGCCGGCATCTAGCATAGCCAGAACTAAGCGATTTTGCATTTCGCCAATCGGTACCGCCATATAATGCTCCGCCACATCTTGCGTTAGAAAGGCCATTATTTTTGGCTCGACGTGCACACTACTTAAATTAACGTACGGTAGATTATTAACCTCGGCTAGTGCCTTCGTTAACTGCTCATCTGAAATTCGGCCACTGTTTACTAATAAGCTGACAATTGGCTGCTTGGCCTGTTTGGAGTCGCGGCGGAATTTTTCCAGCTCAATCTCAGATATCACGCCGTCAGCCATCAAAACATCTTCCACCTTGGATTGGGTAACCGGCGATATGAGGTTCATGCCAGTTTATCTAAAGGGTACGGTGTTATTTTGGTTGCCTATCTGTACGGGCTGGGTTGGGTCGAGTGCCTGGCTGTTAAAGATGGCGCTATATTTTGAATCGTTTTTGACATCCGGGAAGTTAGGGTCAATGGCCGAAACTACCGGAACTTTGGTTGAGCCGCTCGGCGGTTTAAATATAGCGCCAGCGACCACAAACGAAATGGCAGCTGCAATAACCGCAAAAAATACTATCAAGGCAATGTCTTTTTGCTTCATTTTACCTCCTTGGTCGTAAGGTTTAACGTCAGCGCTGGCTGGAAATAAGTGTTAAGCGTCAACGTCACAGCCATATTGGACTCTGTGCCTTTAATATCCATTTTAGTTATATCAAAAGGCCTGGTGGACCTTTCGAAGTCTTTTATCAGATTCTTAACAGCCTGATAATTGGCGGTCCCATTGACCGTTAGGGTTATGGTTGTTGCCTTCGGGTTGGCTATTGGGTCGCTGCTAACGCTGCCTGATTCGTCTTTGCCGTCTATGGTCTTATTCTGAAAGCCGCTGTTGTCTAAAATTTTGGCGAGAGAGCTGATGAGTGCCGGAAAATCATATTTGGAAGGCAGTGCATCAAGCACCAAACGGGCATTATCGCCGTCAGGTGGTTGCAGGTTGGTATCGGTTGAGTTCTTGCCGCCGATAATATTCGTAGTGTTGCCGGTTTGGAAAATCTGGTACTGGCTTACAAGTTTGTTGGCGGCTTCGATATTGGCTTCAAGCTGCTTTAAGGCATCGCGCCGGGCATCTAATACTCGTTTGTGGTAGGCCGCCTGGCCCAGCAGAGTTTTGGCACTGACCAAAGAAAAGACGGTTACGATTGTTGCCACAGCCACGATCATCAACAATCTAGACTCGGATTTATCAACTTTGAGCCGCTTACTGATTGCTGCTTGGGTTTTCATCTACTGTTCCTCTTTTTTATTACCGGTTTGGCCAGTGAATAGCTGATTGCTGGGATTATCGATTACTGAACGTGTAGTTGTTATAGTCGGTACTTGGAGAGTTGGAGCCAGCTGATTATTACTAAAAAGTGCCGGGTCAAAATGGACATCTAGCAAATAGCTCACCTGCGCGCTACTTAAGGTGAAGTTGCTTTCAATAACTGTAGGGAAAGCATCCTTAGGTGAGCTACCGGCGGCCGTAGTGTAAGTGGTAAATTTAAGCGTATCTATAAAGGTATTGACCGCGTGTTGGGACTCAGCTGTACCGCTAATCTGTATGACGTTGGCAGCCATATCAACGCTCAAACTGCCGATGCTGACGCTGGTTGGAGTAACCTGCGGCAAGTAAGAAAAAAGCCTTGAGCTGATATGTTTATTCTCGTGCAAGCCGGGTAGTGTCTGAAGTTGTTTTTGAACTGTCAATATCTTATCCAGGCTGCTGATATTTTTTAATTTGTTATTGGCGTTTTCAATATCCTTGTTGGCATCTGAAAGTTGCTTATTCTGGACGATATAGACGGTAAAGAGGAGTAGGACCAATATTGCCAAACTGGCTGCGCTGGCCAAGAAAGCAATACTAACTACAGTATTGCGGGCGCGGCTGGCCTTAACCACGTCCATCTTTACATCAGGCAGTAAATTAAACTCTACTTTGTTCATGTACCCCTCTCTGCCAAACCGGCGGCCACGCCGAAGTGACTTGATATAGCCATTAATTCATTCTGCTTATCAGCCGGGAAGCTAACATTTGTCCATGAGTTACCGATCTCGACGCTGATACCGAACTTGTTGGCAATAAAGAGCGGTAGCTCGGGCATGGTGCTGGCACCACCGGTAACAATAATACGGTCAATTCTCATAGTGGTGTAGCGTTCATTGAAGAACTTGATCGATTTTTCTATCTCACTCATCAGGCCTTCTATGCTATCAATTATGGCAGTATAAACCCGTCCTTCAAGCTTATCCTTGCCTAAACCGAATTTAAAAACAAATTGCTCGGCTTGATTTTGGTCTATTGATAGGTGTTGCATAGCCGAACGCACTATGGTGGCCGAGCCAGTAGGTATAGCTCTGACCAATCTTGGCGCGCCGTTCATCACGATTACTAAATCGGTATTCATATTACCTATGTCTAATACCATCTGGGGTGCGGTCGTATCAACCGGGATTATTGAGCGGGCCAGTGCCATGCCGTCCGGCTCGATAGCCACAATTGCCAAACCAGCAGCTTCCATCATCTGAAGCCGTGTCTCGACAAACGAGTTTGGCACGCTCGATAGCAACACTTCAATTTTTTTCGGGTCTTTTGGCGAATCGCCTAAAATCGCCCAATCAATTTTGGATTCAGCTAATGGAGTAGGGATAAATGAATCGGCCTGGTAGCGGATGGATTTTGCCAAATCGTCATCGCTCATCTTATCCATGTCTATCACGGCTGTGAAAACGCGCTGTGAGGGCACGTTAACAGCTACATTCTTGGTTGAAAGCCCGGTTTGGCTGACAAGCTCGCGGATTTTTTCTGCCAACCTGGCGCGGTCAGACGGCGCATCGCTCATGGAGGCGGTGCCCTCGAGTGGCAGCTGGCCGTAATTTTCCAAAACTTTGACATCACCAGAACCCCTAAGCTGCACCACTCTAAGCGCAGACGTACCGATGTCTAGACCGAAAAAGTCCGTTTGCCCACCAAGCGGTATATTCATATTTATATTCTTACTTCTTGTCCAATTGCTTTTGATTATACATAAGAATTATGAGACAAACCATAGGTTTTTCTCATCGTGCAGGCTAAATGGAATAGATTTTTATCTGGCTGCTCTTTTTCCTAAATACCAGGCCATTAAAACACCGGCGGGAGGCTGATGAGGCTTTGGATGGCGCCAGCAGAAGTACTGCCTCCGCCGCCGCCCGGAGCTGCTTCGAAGAATGGGCCGCCCAACACCATAGCGGCTGAGAAATTAACATCTTCGGCAGAGCTGCTGCCCAAATTACCATTAATCCGAGCCAAATTAACCTGTTTAGCAGTCAGCGCCCCGTTTATGGTGAGTCTGCCATTGCAATTGCTTCGTATAAAGGTGTCGGGAATGGTGTCAGTACCATTATTGCAAGTCCAGATAACTCCACGAGTAGTTCCGCTTGTCGGCTGGGCAATGTACCAGCCGTCTAGCTGCGTAACGGTTGAGCTTATGCGTATATCACCCCGAACCACCAAAGCAAACTTCGGCACATTAGTTATGTCGTGAGGCTCGTATGTGATGTTGCCGGTGATATTGACGTTGCCGTTGACAAATATAATGACAGTTTTACCTGCTGGTACCGTGCCGCTTAGGCTGCCACCACTCCAGATAAACTGGTTGGTCGGGCTAACAGCGGCGAAGCTACCTGTCCAGGCGGGCGGGACTCCGACTTGTTTTGTTCCATAATAATCCGGTACGCAGTGTTCGCCGCCAGCTGCTCCTTCAAGCACACCGCCCCAGAAATTGCTGACGCTAAAGCTGTTAACGTTAGCTAAACTCAAGGGGTTATTGCCCGCCAGGCCAGTATAAAAGCCGTAGAAATCCGGACTGCCTTTGCCCTCTATTAACCCAGTGGCAAAAGCGTCAAGATTAGATGATGCCCCTGTACCACGAGGCGTCCCCAAATCTGACCACCCCATAATGGCGCCTCTGTAGTATTGGTTTGGACCTGGACCAACGAATGGGCTCTGATAATCAGTAGAGGTTGAGCACGAATCTATACCAGAATTGAACCAGCCGCCGGCAAACGGCCCGCCGTTCAACGTTCTAAAATATGGCTTGGTATCGGCTGAGGCGGTAGATAACGGCACCAAAGCCGTAAACAAAATAGCCAGCACGGCGCTTATGGCCTGCTGCCACAATTTAGGCATAAGCCTATTCATACATAAGCATTATATGGGCGTTGTCACACCAGCGCAAGCCCCAGCATCAGCCGAGGTTACGGCTGATGCTGGGCTAGTTTTCTTATTTACTTTTTGGCTGCTTCTATTTCTTTCAACTGAGTCTCAAAATCTCTCTGCGCAGATTCCAAATCCCATCCGGCCGAGCGCGATAGTTCGCCCTCGACATGGTGCTTAATAGTTACCCATTGCGCCGGGCTGAAAATCCGCAGTTTCTGCGAATACATCTCGTTTTCGGTATTCGGCTTAGGACCGAATTTAGAAAACTCGATGAAGTCCTTGCCGTCGCTGGTCCGGCCATGCCGTCCGTAGAATTTATTGGCTGATTCCTTGTGCAGCGGGATTTCTAAGTAGACTTCCTCGCCCCATGGCAAAACTTTTACCGCTTGCCCTGATTTAGTTGCTGTACTCATTTTTCATTCTCCTGGCTTAATGTTTATAGAAACAAAAAACCACTCTTCGACAAGCTCAGAGTGGCTTAAAATACTTCTATAATCATGCGTCCTCCTTCTCGCAGCTTTCACGAGGTGACAGCCGTGCTGCGAATTAAATTCTAAGTTCAAATATATACCGCATTTGCCACGAACGCAAATCTTTATTATGCTTTTGTTTTCCGGCTGTGGAAAAACCTAAGCCGGGGCTCTCACCGGATTACGAATCCAAATTGCCGAGATTAACCCGCCCAGTAATAGAAGCCCTGACATCGTCAGAACGCCGCTATGAAACGCCGAGACTGATGCCGCGCGCAAGTCCGACTTATATTGGCCGTCTGATGCCAGTTGGCGAGGAACGCTAATGTCTAATGGTCTGGTTTTAGCATCAACCACAGCGCTTCGGATAATCTCATCAGAGCTACGACTCATAACCCGTTCGTCCAGCACGGCTCCGAACTGGGCTGCCACTAATGCCCCAACCGCGGCCACAGCCAATAACCCTGCAACCCTGGCGATAGCATTATTGACTGCCGAGGCGATTCCGGCATGCTCCTTTTCAACATCACCCAAAATAGCCGCGGTCAACGGCGCCACCGTCATTGCTAAACCGAATCCAAAAACCAATATCCCAGGCAGTATTTGCCGCCAATAATCAACGTCTTCATCAACCATAAGTAGAAGCAAAAACCCCATACCAGCGATAATCGGTCCCAAACCCATAAATAAGCGAGGTCCAAATTTACCGGCTAAGGCACCGAATTTTGACGATAATCCAAACAAAATCAAAGTAACCGGCACCAAGGACATACCGGCAGCTAACGCCGAGTAGCCACCTACCTGCTGCAAAAAGACAATGAGTAAGAAAGTGACCGCAGTTAAGCCGGCGTAGATTGCCAGAGTGGCGATGTTGCCAACACTGAAGTTGTGTCTTTTGAAAAGGCTCAGCGGCAGCATCGGGTTCTTAACCCTTCGTTCGTACCATAAAAAAGCGGAGAAGATAATTACTCCGGCGATTAGCGGAATGAAAATCTGGGGACTACCCCAACCATATTTAGGCTGTTCGATTAGGGCATATACAGAACTACCAAGCCCGAAAGCGCATAGTAAAGAACCTCTAACGTCAACGTGGGCTAAGACACCTGGTGGGTGCTTGGCAACAATTTTATTTAACAGCCACATGGTAATGGCGATCGGTATCACATTTATGGCAAATACTAGCCGCCAGGAGCCGTAGTCTATCAAAAGTCCGCCCAGCAGCGGTCCGAGTATAAATGAAATTCCGGTCCAGGCCGTCCATGTACCGATAGCCTTGCCTTGAGCCGGGCCGGAGAAGGTAGAGATAATCAACGCCAACGAGCTTGGTACAAGCAAAGCCCCGGCTGCACCCTGAAGCGCTCGGGCGGCTATCAGCAGAAACGGCGACGGCGCAATCGCGCAAAGCAGTGAAGTAATCGCGAAACCTACTAAACCGTAGTAAAGGACTCTCTTGCGGCCGAATAAGTCCGACAAAGAGCCGGCGATTAAAATCAACGAACCTAAAGTTATCAGGTAAGCATCGACTACCCATTGCTGGGCGCTTAGGCCGCCGCCTAAATCATCCACAATGGCCGGCAAAGCCACATTGACAACTGCGATATCCAGAAAAGCCACAAAGGAAGCTAAAATGGCTACCCAAAGCACCAGCCTCTGCTGCCCAGTCATGGAATTATGATATCAGAGTCAGGTAGCTTTATATCTGTAAAAGTGCTAAAATAACCCCTGTTAAAGTCCCCATAGTTTAATGGATAGAACACTGGCTTGCGGAGCCGGCGATAGAGGTTCGAATCCTCTTGGGGGCACCATTATCAGGCTTTGTCGATTTTGGCGGAGCAGAATTTACAACGGCTGGCTTCTTTAGGAATTTCGCTTAAGCACTCCGGGCATTTGCGCGTCGTTGCTTCACCAGTGTCTTTACTGCGAGAAAATCGTTCGGTCAGGCTGTTGATTGGCTTGACCACGAAGAAAAACACCACGGCAGCTACTATCAAAAATGAAATCAGGTTGTTTATTAAATCACCGTAAAGAAATGTCGAGTCGCTGATTTTAAAAGACGCTTTAGAGAACTCGGTGCCTTGGTAAAGCAAAGAAACTATTGGGTTAATCACATCCGTTACAACCGCATTCACAACGCTGGTGAAGGCCGCGCCGATGACGATACCGACGGCCAAATCCACCACGTTGCCGCGCAAAATAAACTTTCTAAACTCGCTTAGCATTTTTCCTCCTACTGTCTAAATTCTAAACTAAACTCGCCCTTTTAGGTTAAAATTCGTTCAGTGGAAAGTCTAAAATGGCCGCTTAAAAAACTGGATAGGCTGCAGCAAAGATTTAAACCAACAGCTTTTGCGGTGGCAGTCATCAAGAAGTATAACGATGATGACGGCGGGCGCCTGGCGGCACTGATTACATATTACGGTTTTTTATCGTTATTCCCGTTGCTGCTGGTGGCGACCTCGGCCATACATCTTTTCTTGGGCGGTTTTGAAGGGCTCCAAGACCGCATCATTGACGGAATTAATACCTACTTCCCGGCTATGGGCGAGACCATACAGAAAAGTATTAAAGTTTTTCCCGGCAGCGGCCTAGCACTGGTGTTTGGAATACTAGTTACTGTTTACGGCGCCAGAGGCGGCGCAGCTACCATCCGACTTACGTTCAATCAAATCTGGAGTGTGCCCAAAGAAAAACAACTAACTTTTCCACTGTCCGTCATCCATAGCCTACTGATTGTGCTTGTTGGCGGCAGTGGCCTGGTACTGGCAGCGGTTTTATCCAGCTACGCTGCCGGACTAACCGATGTCTTTATTTACCGTCTGATACCTTTTACAATCAGCTTTTTGACACTAATTGGTGTTTTTTACCTAGTGTTTAGCTTAAGTATTAATTCCCGCGAGCCAACCCGTAAAGATTTATTAGTAAGCGCCATCGCGGCCGCCATTGGTGTACAAATTCTGCAGTTAATAGGCGGTTATCTTGTAACCCACCAGCTAAAAAGCGCCACTAGCCTTTACGGCACTTTTGCCATCGTATTTGGATTGCTTTTTTGGATTTACCTGCAGGTACAGGTGTTGCTATTGGCTGCCTTCGCCGGCGCCGTTCACGCCAAGCGGCTTTGGCCTCGCCGATTGATTGCCTAGACGCGCAAAAATCGATAAGTAACGATCAGCCGTTTCTTGATCCATGCCTCTTCTACTATCACTCGAGTGTCTCTTCCTACTTTCTACGGAAATGGCTACGCCCCTACGCGCCAACTCAAAATGATTAACAGGAATTGAGACCGGCTGTCTTTCAGCGGCTTGCTCGGGTGGACGTGTATTCTGACTGTCTAAGAATTCGGACATAATTTAGTTAGTTATTTGTTCCTCAACAAACCAAAACATTAATTTACTCCTAATTTTTCACAAATGCAAGAAAAGTTTTTAAAGCCTGGTTTTGCTATGATTAGAATGCTTTATGGAAGTTTAACGGGGAGATAGATGCTTCAGACGGCGCATAGTCTGATTCGGCGGGCGGGCAAAAAGCTGGGTCTGACTGATACAGAAATTGACGAGTTGATTAAAGTTGATGCTGAGCATCAGTTTGAAATCGAGCTAAAGAGCGGTAAGCAATTTCCGGCTTATAGGATCCAACACAAAAATAAACTGGGCCCATACAAAGGCGGCGTCCGTTTCCACCCGCAAGTCGACTTAAATGAAGTCAGAGCTTTAGCCACGTTGATGAGTCTAAAGACAGCCGCAGTCGGTCTACCCCTCGGCGGCGCTAAAGGCGGGGTGGCGGTCAATCCGAAGGAATTAAACAAGGCTGAACTGGAGGAGCTTAGCCGTAAATACGTCCAACATTTACACCGACATATCGGGCCGGGTAAAGACATGCCGGCTCCCGATGTCAACACCAATCCGACCATCATTGACTGGATGGTAGATGAGTATGAAAAACTTACGGGCGACAAAAGCCGGGCATCATTCACCGGGAAGAGCATTGAGCGTGGCGGTAGTTTAGGCCGCGATGCCGCGACCGGCCGAGGCGGAGTTGTAGCTTTGGCTGAGCTTTTGGAACACCTCGGAAAATCAGATGAAAAACTGGCATTTGCTGTCCAGGGTTACGGCAATGTGGGTGCTCACTTCGCTCAAGTTGCTCAAGACACGCAGCCAAATTGGAAGTTTGTGGCCGCCAGCGATTCGAGCGCCACAATTATTAAGCGCGAGGGACTAGATGCTAAGAAGCTGGCCGGCTTCAAAGAAGCCGGCCAGCGTTTCGCCAATTACAAAGAGTCTGAAGTCCAGCCAGCCGAAGCAATTGTCGGCCTTGACATTGACATCTTAGTGCTCGCCGCCCTGGAAGACGCTATAACCGATGCAAATATGAAAGCCGTCAAAGCCACATACGTCGTCGAAATGGCTAACGGCCCTATCACCGAGCCGGCTTACAATTACTTAACTGCTAATGCAATTTTGATTCTGCCGGATATCATAGCTAACTCTGGCGGCGTAATCGTCAGCTACTTGGAATGGCTGCAAAATAAAAACGACGAGCACTGGCCGGAAGACAAAGTCAACCATAAGCTGGAAAAGTATATGACAACTGCCATCAATGAGCTTTACAAGACCGCTTCCGCCAAAAAAGTTTCTTACAAAGAAGCCGCCTTCATGATGGCCATTGAGCGACTTACCTCTTCTTAAAAACCGCCAAAAAATTCACAAGTACGGTATAATTACCTCTGTTAAGGAGGAGCGGCCGATAAGCGTCAAGGTGGAACTACCTTGACCTTTCTAGCGAGCAAGTATAATCATTGACTCGCGAGCGTTGTGGTTGAAGGAGAGGTCGCATAGTCCGGTCTAGTGCGCCACACTCGAAATGTGGTGAGGCCGCAAGGCCTCCGTGGGTTCAAATCCCACCCTCTCCGCCATTCTGTTATTATTAGGCTATGGGTAAGGGTTTGGTTGCGTTTTTGTTCGCGGTTGGCGCCACTGCTTGGATTTATAACAAATTTATGCGTACCACCGGCAATCTGACCCAGCGCTCCTTCTTGGCGGCTGGCATTAGCGGAATTGTAATCTTTCTGGTGGCTTGGATTATCCTGGGTTTTATTTTCTAGACAAATGGCCGATTCTATTTTTACTAAAATCATCAAGGGCGAGCTTCCCTCTTTTAAAATTTACGAAGACGAAAATACTTTTGCTTTTCTAGACATCCAACCGATAAAACCCGGCCACGCCCTGGTGGTTCCTAAAAAGCAGGTTGATATCTGGGATTTATCGGATGAAGACTTTCAGGCCCTTATGGAAACTGTCCGCAAGGTAGCCCGGCGGATTCAGGAAGTTTTGAATCCTAAAAGAGTCGGCATCCAAGTGGTTGGAGTCGATGTAGACAACCACGCTCACGTCCATGTTTTTCCATTCAATAATATGGCCGAATACCGCCAAATACCGGCGCCGGCCGACGACCACGAACTGTCCCAAATGGCCAAAAAGCTACGCTTCAGCAATTAGAAATAAATTAAAATAGTAAAAATCTAGCCATCTAATGCTATTTTCTAGTTTCTAATTCCTATTTTCTGATATTATATGGCTATATGAGGTGGAGTTCTGGGAAGCGTTATTATGGATGAAAAGGCGCTCGGCAGGAGACTCCAGCTAGCTCGTAAAAGAGCCGGCATGACGCAGCAGGAACTCTGCCAAAAAGCTGGCCTTTCCTACTCTACTTTGGCCAAAATCGAGCGCGGCGCCATTCGTTCGCCATCTGTTTTCACGGTCGCCGCCATCGCCCAAGCCACAGGCTCGGCGGTGGAAGATTTATTAGATTTAGAAGCCCGTGGGCTCAAGCCGGCGGCGACTGCCAAAAAACGCTCCAAGTCAGGAGTAACTTTTGTCTATTTAGATGTGAACGGCACGATTGTGCGTTTCTTCCACAAGGCTTTTACTGAAGTTGCCCGGGCCGTCAACCAGCCGACGGATATGGTCGAAACTCTGTTCTGGCGGCACTATGACCAAATTAACTGCGGCCAGATAACGATGGACGAGTTTAATTCGGCCCTTGGCAAAGATCTAGGCCTCGAGGAATTTATTTGGGACAAATATTACCTAGAGAACGTCGAACCGGTACCTGGAATTAAGGAATTGATTGATTGGGTCGCTTCTAACTATGAGATCGGAATTTTGACCAATAGTATGCCCGGGTCGGTTGATGAACTCCGACGTATAGGGCTCATACCAGATGTTCACTATGCAGCTGTAGTCGATTCTTCCAACGTCGGTTTGGTTAAACCCGACCCACGGATCTACCAGAAGGCCCAAGAGTTAGCGGCCGTCGAACCCAGAGAGATTTTGCTGATAGACGATACCCGCCCGAACCTGGTAGCCGCCGACAAAGCCGGCTGGCACGGTTTATGGTCCGACGAGCTGAACCCCGAAGACACCATCGCCCGCGTCAAGCAAGCCCTAGAATTCTAGATATTTTTGAAAGCAGTCAGGTCTTCTTCTATTTTGGCTAGCTGGGATTTTTCGGTTTCGAGCTGAGAGCGGGTTTCTTCAACCAACTCCTTCGGGGCCTTGTCGATGTAGGATTTATTGGCTAAACGGCCTTCCAGGGCCGCTACGGCTTTCTGGCGGGCCATCTTTTCGCGCTCAAGCTTAAGCAGATAGGCTTTGGCGGCTTCTTTATCGACATCCAACCACAATTCACCTGCGGCGCCAATCAATTTTAGTCCAACAGGACTATCGTTTTGGACAATTTCTGACAGATTTGCCAGTTGCTTCACTAGTTTCGAGTTCTCAGCCACGGCCGGCGCTTGGCGGTAAAAAAGCTTCTGCTTCTGCAAGCCAAGCGCCGAACTGATTCGTCTAATTTCCGAAACGACTATCCTAACCTCTTCAAACTGGGCAGCTTTGGCCACGTCAGCCGCAGCCGGCTTGGGCCAAAGCTGCGTTGCTAACAGATTGTCTGATTCCCATGCCAGCGTCTGCCAAATAGTCTCAGTCACGAACGGTGCGAATGGATGCGCCAGCTTCAGCGTTGATTCCAAAACGTAAGCCAAAAAGACCGGATTAACATCCGTTTTGGTGGCTTCGACATACCAATCAGCCAGCTCGTCCCAGACGAAATGGTATAGCGTTTCGTAGGCCTCGCTCAGACGGTAGCCCTCCATGTACTTAGACATTTCAGCTGCCGAAATACTTAACTTGTTAAGTATCCAATGGTCGGCTATCGATTGTGGCTCAGCGTTCGCCCGTAGGCTATGTTGGTCGCCGATTTTATTCTCGGCATATCGCGCTATATTCCAAAGTTTGTTGGCAAAGTTTCGCGCCTCCCCTACCCTGCGGCGGTCATAGCCGCGGTTAACAGCCGGTGCCCGGCCGGCAATCAATCCCATCCGCAAAGCGTCCGAGCCGTACTCGGCAATTACTTCCATGGCATCAATAACGTTGCCCAATGATTTACTCATTTTGGCGCCGCCTTCAGCCAGCACCAACCCGTGGATATAGACCTCCTTAAAAGGGATTTTACCGGTGGTATAAAGCCCAATCATTATCATCCGGGCCACCCATTGGTGGAGGATTTCGCCGGCAGTTTCCATTAGTGAAGTCGGATAGAAATTCTTGAACTCATCACCGTCAGGATAATTCAGAGTTGTATATGGCCATGAGCTACTAGAGAACCAGGTATCAAAAACGTCCGGATCACGCTTGTATTTCTTGCCGTCAATCTCGATTGTTTCCTGATTCACGCGAGTGTCGAAAATCCAATCCGATGCATCTTGAGCATTTTGAAAAGCCGGAATAGGAATACCCCAGGCGATTTGGCGGCTGATGTTCCAATCTTTCAAGCCTTCAAGGTAGCGGATGAGCTGCCGGCGTTTACTGTCCGGATAAAACCTAATTTCTTTTTTCTCGAGTACCTCAAGCGCCGGCTTCTTCAGAGTTTCCATATTGACGAACCATTGCTCAAGCGCCAAAGGCTCGATGACTGTGCCGCACTTGTAACACTTGCCGATTGAGTGCGTATAGCTTTCCACTCCTCTTAAAAAGCCTCTTTTGGCCAGTTCTTCGGCGACTTTTTCACGGGCTTCCAAAACCGACAGTCCGCGGAATTGTTCGGGTACGTTTTGGCTCATTTTACCCTCGGTTGTGATCAGCTCGATGATGGGTAGATTATGACGCTGTGCCACCTCGAAATCATCAGGGTCGTGCCCGGGCGTGACCGTTACAACTCCTGTGCCGAACTCCATATCAACGTGCTCATCGCCAATGATTTTTATCGGCCTATTGGGCACCAGCGGTTGTAATACTTCGTGGCCGATTAGATGCTTAAAACGCTCGTCATAAGGGTTGACCATTAGGGCCGATTGGCCCAGTTTTGTCTCCGGCCGGGTGGTAGCAATGACTACTTCACCGTTGCCGTCGGCCAGCGGGTAAGCGATGCGCCATAACTGCGTCTCTTCTTCCTCGTGCACTACTTCGATATCAGAGAAGCTGGTGCCGTGAAAAGTACAGTAATTTACGATGCGTTTACCCCTGTAAATCAGGCCGCCATCCCACATCTGTTTGAATGTTTTATAAGACTGAGCGACGACTTTGTCATCGAGCGTGTAGCTAAAGCGCGTCCAATCACAACTGGCTCCGAGCGCTCTGATTTGCGAGGCAAAATTATGCTTGTTCTGCTCTACGAATTCCCAGATTTGCTTGTATAACTCCTCTCGCGAGAAGTCAAAACGGCTCTTCCCCTGCTCTGCCAGCTTCTTCTCAAAGACCACCTGGGTTTCAAAACCGGCGTGGTCGGCACCCGGTACGAATAGCGTAGCCTTACCTTGCATTCGATGGTAGCGCACCAAGGTATCCTCTATGGCGATAGTCAGTCCAAAGCCGATGTGAAGATCGGCATTAGCGTTCGGCGGCGGCATAACAATGCTGAAATAATCGTCACCCCCTGCCCTGAGCTTGGTCGAAGGGTGCCCCTTAGGTACAAAAGCGCCCTTTTTCTCCCAAAGCGCATAGATATCAGCCTCATACTCCGCCGGATTGTATGCTTTGGGCAGTCTCATCAGGCACAGTATACCAGACTACCGATGTAAATCTGCCTACTTAACCATACTTTTCGCATAAAAAATAGAACAAACTCCAAGAAGCCTTTTCACGGGAAAACTCCACTCCGAAAAGGCGCCCCTAAACGATGCCCTATTAAACTGGCTTTTGTTTTGGGTCCTCTCTACCCGCTGGTAGATCGTAACGGACAAAGCCCACCCGTTTTTGTTTCCACTTATAATTATACGCCTAGCGGTCAAGATACTCTTTACATCATCAGCCCAGGGTTGGGCTCGAGAGAGTAGGGGTCGGCCTCTGGCCGTTTCTTACTAGCTTGGAAGTAGCCCAGAGCGGCTATCATAGCGGCGTTATCGGTACATAGCTTGATATCCGGGTAAACCACCCCTGTTTTTAGGTATTCTTTGGCTCCTGTCCTAAGGAGTTGATTAGCCGCTACTCCGCCAGCAATAACAATACTTTTGGGATTAAACTCAATTTCGGCCTTTCTTAAGTGTCGCACTAGAGTATAAACGGCTGTTTTCTGGAAACTGGCAGCTATATTGGCTTTTTGAGACCGGCTTAAGGCCTCTGGGAGCTTTGTGGAAGGGAAGTCGTAAGCCCGGCCGGCTTGAGTCTGCGCCGCCCTTAAAACGGCTGTCTTGAGCCCAGAGAAGCTAAAATCGTATTTATTCTCTGTTCTTGCCAATGGTAATTTGACAGATTCAGGGTTGCCCATTTTGGCATTCTCGGCTATAGAAGGGCCACCGGGGTAGGGGAGTCCCAAAATTTTGGCCACCTTATCAAAGGCTTCACCTGCGGCATCATCCATCGTTTGGCCCAACACCTTGTAATCGAAGTGTCCGCGGAAGAATACCAGCTGAGTGTGCCCGCCGGAAACAATCAGAGCCAACAGGGGAAATTCGGGTTGTTTCTCTTCCAGAAACGCCGCGTAAACATGGGCCTCTACATGATTGACTGCGTACAGGGTTTTTTTCTTGGTTATCGCTAGCGTGCGGGCCGTTAAAACACCTACGAGCAGGCTGCCAAGCAGTCCGGGTCCCTGGGTTACAGCGATGGCATCTATGCCTTCCCAATCAGTTTTTGCTTTTCTGAGAGCCTTGTCTATTACTGGTAGAATAACTTCGATGTGGCTGCGGGCGGCAATTTCCGGCACCACACCGCCAAAGGGGATATGCAGGTCCAAACTACTGGCCACGGCGCTGGAAAGTAGGCGGCGGCCGTCTTCAACGACGGCCGCCGCCGTCTCATCACAAGAAGTCTCGATCCCCAAAACTCTCATCAGTTGTACAGTATACTTGATAGCATGAGCTTACGGAGTATCGTCAAAGCGCTTATCCCTAAGAAGTTATTCCGAGTCATTGAGCCCTATGGGCATCTGCTTGAAGCCATACTTTTCAATCTGTTAAACGGCTTTCCGGCGCGGGGCATGAAGGTGATTGGCGTTACCGGCACCAACGGCAAAACCTCGACCTGTTTTCTGATTCAGCGCATGATGGTTGAGGCCGGTTTGCAAACCGGTTTGATGACCACCGTTGGCTGGGGGGTAGGGAAGGATATAAACCCGCAAATCCACCACATGACCAACGTGGCCGTACCGGAGTTGATGCAACGCCTAAAAGAGATCAAAAAGCGTGGCGCGGAGTGGTTGGTACTGGAGACCACCAGCCACGCCCTGGCGCAAAACCGCTTATGGGGAATCCCTTTTCATGTGGCTGTGATGACTAATGTTACACACGAACACCTCGATTACCACGAGACATTCGAGCGTTACCGTCAAGCCAAACTGAAGCTTTTTAGGTTGACGAATCGCCTCCAAAAAGGCCTCAGAGCCGGTGTTATTAACGCCGATGACGCCAGCGCCGAGTTGTTCGCTAAATCAATCGCCAATCCCCTGACTTATGGCTTAAAATCTGGCGATTTACAGGCTACGGACGTCAAGATGACCGCTTCCGGTAGCAGCTACGAAGCCAGAATTCAGAATTCAGAATTCAGAATTCAAACGAAATTACCAACTGGTTTTAACGTCTATAACTCCTTGGCCGCGGTTGGCGTTGGCCATATTATCGGCCTTGATAAAAAACAGATAGAGCAGGGTATCGCGGCGCTGGAATCGGTAGAGGGCCGGATGACGAGCGTTGATGAAGGCCAGCCATTTGAGGTGATTGTTGATTACGCCCACACGCCGGATTCGTTCGAGAAGATGCTCAAGGAACTCAGGCCGGTGGTGAAAGGAAAAATCATAGTGATGTTTGGCTCAGCTGGGCGGCGCGACAAGGCCAAGCGGCCGGCCCGAAAGGCAGTCCACCTCTTTACCGG
>Ga0209640_10001405_pt1 | contig 20360 bp, 15 predicted proteins | sample RifCSP10_1_FD_184018 | JGI IMG/M metagenome (GOLD analysis project Ga0209640, IMG submission 184018) | Soil microbial communities from Rifle, Colorado - Rifle CSP2_sed 10_1 (SPAdes) (version 2) | ecosystem: Environmental > Terrestrial > Deep subsurface > Rock core/Sediment | place: Rifle...
TACTTCCAGGCGCTCCCCGGGCCCCACCGGGCCGTGGTCGAGTGCACGGGGATGTGGTACTGGCTCCGGGATCTGCTGGTGGCCCAGGGTATTGATCTTCGCCTCGGGCACGCCAAGTATCTCAAGGCGATCAGCTACGCGAAGGTGAAGACGGATGCCGTCGATGCGGCCACCCTCGCGCAGCTCCTGCGGGTCGACTTGATTCCGGAGGCGCACATGATCAGCCCGGCGCAACGGGAGACGCGCGATCTTCTGCGCGCCCGCCTCATCCTCGTGAGCCGCGCCCTCAAGTGCCAGCGCAGCGTGGGCGCGCTGCTCGAGAAATACAACGTCGCGACGCCGGCGGACCTGCCGGAGCTGCCGCGGCTCCAGGCGACGCTGCACGCCGAGCAACACGCCCTGCTGAAGACGCAGATCCGACGGCTTGAGCATCAGCTCCGCGACCGCGTGCTCCCGACCCCTGACGCCCAGCGGCTCGTGTGGATTCCGGGCATCGGGGCGATGGTCGCGTACGCCTTGCTGCTCGAGATCGATGACATCCATCGGTTCCCGACCGTGCGCCAGTTTCATTCCTATTGCCGCCTCGTGCCGGGCGCCGACGACTCCGCGGCGAGCCGACGCCACAAACGATCGCGGGATGGGAATCGCTATCTCAAGATCGCGTTTCACCACGCCGCCATCCGAGCGGCCCAGTACTTTCCCGAGATCCACCGAGAGTACGCGCAGCTCATTCGCCGCAAGGGCAAAGCGATCGCGCGTGCCCTGATCGCGAAAGAACTCGGCTCGATCGTCTATCACGTCCTCACCCGACAGGAGGCGTTCAATGGACGTTTTCGTGGACTCCAGCTGACTCGCACCAAACCCCGGCGGTGGCCCCGCCTGGCAAACCCGCCCGCCTAACTGGCGCCGCTGAGCGTCCGCAACCCTGATTGGGAAGCCAGGCGGCAGGTCGGCCGTGAGCATCTGAGCCCGAGGGCTCGAAGGAGTGTGTGACCGCCACTGTTTGGTGGACGGTCGAGCGATGCGTTCATCCGACGCCCTGCCGCGCGCACGAAAGCAAGACGAAAGACGTGAGCACCCTACGGGTGCTCCGTAGAATCAGCTCGCCCTCTTGACATTGAACTCGTTAGGAGAGTTAGGCGGCATGTCCCCGAGGTGCCGTCGCCATCTTGGGGACACGGATCGATGTTTTCAGCGAAGCGAAGGGGCTCATCTCGAATCGAGATCGGCCCCTTGAGTCGCTTAACTTCCTAAGGAGACAACAGAATCAGGGTGAAGCGTCCATCCCCGCCGCGGTGACTGTGAGTGTGAGCATGACGCCGTCAAACCACCCCGTCGAGGCTTCGGCATAAACCCAGAGTTCGTAGACGCCCGGCTCGGCCGCGGCACTCAAGGTGAGGGTGAGCTCCGAGCTGTTGCCGGTCGCGGAGCTGGGCGCGAATGCAGCCGTCACTCCGGGCGGCATCACACCGCAGTAGTTCCCATCGTCGACATAAAGCGTCACTGGGCCTGTGATGGTGTGGCGGACCACGTTCACGGTGGTGGTCGCCGTCGAGCCGCCCTGCACGATGCTGAGCGCGGGCGACGAAAGGGTCAGGACGAAAGGCGCCTCCGCGATCGTGAGGGTGAGAGACGCCGTCCGGTCGGTGAGGCCGGAGGCCACCCCACGCACCAGCACGTTGGTGAACGTGCCGGTAGGCGCGTTGCCTGTTGCATGGAGCCACAGCTGCCAGACGCTGTCGGAGATCGGGCTGGCAGGAGAAAGCGAGGCCGTGACGCCGGTCGGAAGATTCTCGACGCTCAGCGTCACGGTTGCGGTGAAGGAGGTGCGAAGCAGGTACACCGTCGTGGCTGGGCCGCTCGACGTGGCCTGCGCGATGCTGAGCGTGGGCGCCGTCAGTATGAGCGCATAGGAGGCCGGCGGTGGAGGGGCCGTGACGGTGAGCGTGAGCGGCACGCTCACGGCGCCGTCCTGCTCCGCATCGAAGGCATTCACTTGCAAGTTGTAGATGCCCGGCACTGCCTTGACGCCCACCGTCAGGGTCAAGACGGTGCTGTTGCCGACCGGCCACGGGGCGGGGTCGAACGAGGCGGTAACCTCAGCCGGCAGACCGGTCACATAAAGGCCCACCCCGTTGCGAAGGTTGAACCAGGTGATGTACACCGTGGTTGTCGGCGTGCTGGCTCCCTGCACGATCGAGAGCGCCGCTGCCGAGAGCGATATAGAAAAGCCCAGCTCAGGCCCGTCCGGGACAGTGAGTGTGAACGCCTGCGTGACCTCACCGACTCCGCTGCCGGTTCCATGCACCACCAGCGAATACTCTTGCGGATGCGCTGCGCCCACGACGATGGTGATGGTGGCGGTGGTCACCGCGCCCGTGGTCTGCATGTTGGAAACTCCGGCGGTGACGCCACTCTGCAGGCCGGTGACATAGAGGTTGACGGGGCCGCGGAACGCACCGCTCCGGATAATCGTCGCCGTGACGGCGTGCGATTCACCCGGCCACAGGCTCGCGCTGGTCGAGCCGATGGAGAGAGAGATGCTGCCGGGATCGGCTGGAGTAGTGCTGCCGGGTCCGATTGTTTCGCTGCAGGCCGCAACCACCAGCGCCGTAGTGAGGCTTGAGAACAAACGACTCTTACGGGATGACATCAACTCTCCTGGTTGGGCGAGTGAAACCGGGTTGCCTTCCCGTTAGGCTCGCAACATGTTCAAGCAGAGGGACGCTTCCCTCTGACCTCAACACGGGAAATCGGACGGCAAGGCGACATCGGATTCCTGCCAGGCGGAGGGCCGCTCCCCTGGCTCGGGGTTCATGGCTCCGCCCGTGCGCGATCCCATCCCATTGGATGAGCTCCTGACCGGGCGACCTGGCCGCCCGCCGGTCATCCCAGGCAGGGCACTCCGGTTAGCGAGTAGCGTTTGCCTTCTCGCCTCTCCATGTTCAGGCAGGCGTGGGTGTCAGACTCGCTCGCCGTCGAGGACGGTGGTTCTCGACGCCTCCCGACATCACGTTCCGCCGGTGATGGGTTCAACTCACACGGGTCGGCCGGAGCCCATGGATGCCTTCAAGGACGATGAGGATCTGGCGCCCGAGTCGCGAAGCGGCCGGCGCGAAACACTCGATCGGCTCATGCCAATCGTGTACGAACACCTTCGGGTGATCGCGCGCCACCAGCTCGCGGGGCGTGAGGGCGGCGGCACGCTGGATCCCGTTGCTCGCGGCCTTCCGACAGGACATCCCGGCGATGATTCGCGCGACGAAGAAGAATCATCGCTCGGGTTCGTGTACCTCTGCAATCCCAATAACGCCACCGGTCGCATCGTGACCCGCGACGAAGTCCGGCAGCTCCTCGACGCGATTCCGGAAGACGTGCCGGTGCTCATCGACGAGGCGTATCACCATTTCGTCGAGGACCCGGCGTACGAGACGTCGATGAATTACGTGAAGGAAGGGCGTTCGGTCATCGTCGCGCGCACGTTCTCCAAGATCGCCGGCGTGGCCGGCATGCGCCTTGGCTACGCAGTGGCGCCGCGCGAGCAGCTCGCAGTCCTGCGTCCCTATGCGACGGGCAGCGTGAACGCCTGCGTGCGCTGGGGTGCCGTGGCGGCATTGGCGGACAAGGCCAACGAGGACAAGGTCCGCCGCGCGACCATCGAGCAGCGCCAGAAGGCCATCGCTGAGCTGAAGACGTTAGGCTATGAGACCGTCGGAGACCAACTTCTTCATGGTGCACCTGAAGAAGCCGGTGGTTCCGATCATTGCGGAGTTCCGGAAGAAAGGCCTGGTGGTCGGCCGGCCGTTCCCGCCCCTCAACGAGTCGCTGCGAGTCTCGATCGGAACGCCGGACGAAATGGCGAAGTTCATGGTGGCGTTCAAGGAGATCATGGGGCCGGCGAAGGCGGCGTCGAGCGGCTGAGGCGTTCTCGCCTGCCGACGACTCGACTGCTCACTGTAATCGTCTCCACGTTGGGCTGGTGTCCCACGACCCCGATGGTGGCTGGGTCAACTGCGCCTGCGACGATCCATCGGCGTTCATGATGAACAGTGCCCCTCCAGCCAGGAAGGCTAGCTGACGACCGTCTGGCGACCAGGCCGGGCGGGAGCTGTAGTCGTTTCGAGAGGTCAGTCGCCTGACGTTTGCCCCGTCGACATCCATCACGTACACAGCGGCTGATGGGGTCCCGACGGATGCGTCGCGCCAGCTGACAAACACGAGTTGCCTGCCATCGGGTGACCAGCTCGGATCGTAGTCTTCGGAGGAGTGGCGCGACACATTAGTCAGTCCGCTTCCGTCGGGCCTAACGGTGAACACGTCCGAATTGAGAAGCTGCTCGTCGAATGCGGAGAATACGAGCCGCGTGCCGTCCGGCGACCAGTGCGGCGCACTGTACCCACCGGTCGTGGCCGTGACGCGGACCGGTTGGCCGCCGACCACGTTGATTACGTAGATGTCATTTCCGGAAAACGGTGCCGACTGTCGAAGGTACGCGATTCGCTCGCCATTGGGCGACCAGCTGGGGGCCTTGCTGAGGCCATCCGTCGTGAGCGGGCGCCACTTCGAAGTGTCAAGGGACGCGCCCTGCAGGATGTACACGTCGCTCCAGTAGTCCACCTCGTGACTGTAGTCGTCGTAGTCGAAGGCATGAATGACCTCAATGGCCAGGGACGAACCATCCGCTGACCAGGAGGGCGCCGCGATCGATGCGAAGCGCGCGTCGCGCTTGACGGGCAGCAGCTGCATCGAGTTGGTGGAAAACGAGATCACGTCGCTGGCCCAGTTGCCCCCGCCCAACCCCCAGGTCCAGCGGGCCACGGACAGTGAGCCGGACACCGCGATGACTGACACCGCTACGGAAGCACTGAGTTGTCCGGCAGTCGCGGTGACTGCGGTTGTCCCAACGGTGACGCCGAGGAGGATGCCGTCGGTCTTGCCGATGGTCGCGACCGCTGGATCTGCCGACGACCATTCTACGCGAGCGCTGGCGACGCGACCCGTGGAGTCGCGAGCTACGGCACTCAGAATATCGAAGCCACCAACGACGATCGCCGAAGTAGGCTTTGACAGGGTCAAGGTGACAGGAGGGGCGGGTGGCCGAACCGTAACGATCGTGGCGGCACTCAGGTCTCCAAACGACGCGGTCATGGTCGCCGTACCGACGGCGATCGTGCTGACGATGCCACTAATGGCGCCGATCGTGGCGACACCCGCATCACTCGACGACCACAAGGGCGCGCCATTCACCCCTCGCCCTTCCGAATTGACGAGCCACGCGCGCAGGACTGCCGTCTCACCGAGGACAAGCTTCAAGTCCGAGATGGAAACCGAGATCGCCACGGGTACGAGGTCTTCCGTTGCTGTCGCATCGGTGCAGGAAAGGAGCGAAAACGCCGCCCCGGCGCTGAATAGGATTCTGCTGTATCGCATGTTTGCTCCGTTTGTGCCGGCGAGCGGGGCACGCCGTTTCGAGATGACCTGCTCGGTGATGTTCTGATGACCCTGTTCTCACTGGTAATTACGAGAGAACGTGCCGAACCCCGACATCGCCGCTTCGGGGCACGCGCGGTCAGCCGGCACGCGCCGCCAAGGAATTCCGCGCCGCCATGCACTCCCCCACGCGTGGCTACACCGGCACCAACCTCGAGTTGGCTCGTGCGCTCATGTCGCTCGGCAGACCTAACGATGCCATACGAACCCTCCGCGAGGCGTTAGGCGGATCGTCTGTTGGGGAGGGTTGGTACCTCACGCGCACCGAAGTGCACGACGGCCTGGCGCGTGGATTCGAGGCGGGGGGCAGCCTGATAGCGCGTTGGTCCATTACCGCAAGGTGGCCGAGACGTGGAAGAATGGAGACGCGCCATATCGGGCGCGGGCCGAGGCCGCCCGACGCAAGCTCAAGCGTGCCGTCCTCGTCCACCGTAGCGATCGTGGCGTCGGCGGATGACCACGCGGCCGAACCGCTCGCGGGCCGCCCATCTGCGTCGAGAAACCGGGCACCAAGAACGCTCTGCTCACCGAGATGAGGCTCAATTCGGACGCGGACAAGGTAAGCGTCACGGAGCCGGCGGATGTCGGGCTGTCGCAGGACAGCAGCGCGCCCGTGACGACAATGGCAATGAATCCTGGATACCGCATGTGGGACTCCGTTGGCGAGATCGAGTGGGTCCTCGCCGGCAGACACGACAAAACGCGCCCAATCACGACTCGCCGCGACCAGAGTCGCGTTCCAGCCGGCCAGGGCTGCCGATTCAGCAGGGCGCTTCGTGAGGCTCGTTTGCCTTCCCGGAGACGCCTCTCCATGTTCAAGCGTGGGTGTGAGAAACCGCTCGCCGTCGTAGACGGGCGACTCTCGACGCCTCCCGACCGGGTCGGCTGGAGCCCATGGATGCCTTCGAGGACGATGAGGATCTGGCGCCCGAGTCGCGAAGCGGCCGGCCCGAAACGCTCGACCGGCTCATGCCGATCGTGTACGACCACCTTCGGGTGATCGCACGTCACCAGCTCGCGGGGCGTGAGGGTGGCGGCACGCTGTCCACGACAGGGCTGGTCCACGAAGCCTACCTGAAGCTCGATCAGTCGAGCGCCGCGTGGTGCGATCGCGGACATTTCTTCGCCCTCGCGTCGGTCGCCATGAGGCACGTACTGGTCGATCGGGCGAAGGCGCGCGTCGCGCAGAAGCGCGAAGGGGCACTGCACCGTGTCACGCTCGACGACGAGCAGATCGCCGGTGACGAACAGCCCGAGGTCATGTTGGACATCAATGAGGCAGTCGATCGGCTCGCGGCCGTAGAGCCGCGGCTGGCTCGCGTGGTCGAATGCCGCTTCTTCGGCGGTTTGAGCGAAGACGAAACCGCGGAGGCGCTCGGCGTCACGACGCGCACCGTACAACGCGATTGGGCGAAGGCGCGCATGCTGCTTCGGAGGGCGCTCTCGTTATGAGCGACACTCCTGCGCGCTGGCCACATCCGAATGTTGCGGCCAATTCGTTGTTGCCTCCCGGTTGGCGGGAACTGCAAGCCCTCGTCGATACGGTGCTCGACACGCCACCAGAGAGACGTGACGCGGTGCTCACCGAGGTCAGTGCCGGTGACCCTGAGCGACGCGCGGCACTGGAGCGCCTCGTGGCCGAGTGCGAGTGCGATGCGCCACTGCTCGATCGGCCGGCGGCGGAGCGGTTCGCCAGGCTTCTCGGCGAAGAACCCGGAATCCCGTTACCCGAGACACTCGGCGGCCGGTATCGCATCGACCGGGAGGTGGGTCGCGGCGGGATGGCGCTGGTGCACCTGGCGCGCGACCTCAAGCATAGTCGTGACGTCGCGGTGAAGGTGATTCGGCCAGACCTGGCGGCCTCGTTAGGTCGTGAGCGCTTTCTCGCCGAGATCGGCATCGCTGCGCGGCTCCGCCATCCCAACATCGTTCCGTTGTACGATTCGGGTGACGCCGACGGCGTGTTGTACTTCGTCATGCCGTTCGAGGAAGGCCCCTCGCTCCGCACGCGCCTGGGAGCGGGCGGGCCGCTGCCCATCCCGGAATGCGTGAGCATCCTGCGGGACGTCGCTCGCGCGCTGGCGTATGCCCACGAGCACGGCGTCGTACACCGGGACGTGAAGCCGGACAACGTGATGATGTCGGGCGGCGCGGCCGTCGTCACGGACTTCGGCATCGCCAAAGCCGTCAGCGTCGCCCAGAATGATGCACTGAGCGCCATGTCACCCAGCGCGCAGGCGCGATTGAGCTCGGCGATCGGAACCCCCGCGTATATGTCGCCCGAGCAGGGGGCCGGCGATCCGTCCACGGACCACCGCGCGGACATCTATTCTTTCGGCTGTCTCGCCTTCGAGTTGCTCACCGGTAACGCGCCGTTCCACGATCAGCCGACGCACCAGGTTGCCGACGCGCACGCCTCGACGGTCCCGCCACCGGTGACTACGCTCAGAGCCAACGTCCCTCCCGCCATCGCGGAGCTCGTCGCGCATTGCCTCGCGAAGGATCCAGCGGCGCGGCCTCAGAGCGCACACGACGTGCTGAGCGCACTCGATCGAGCGACCACCACGGACCCGCGAGCGGCGTCAACGGCTTATGCGGCACCGCCTTTGCCCCGGGCTGTCTCCTGGGCAGCGCGGGCGATGGTCGCCGCCGTGATCGGCGCCGCGATCTACATCGCGACGCGAGCTGCCGGGCCATCCGCGCCGCTCACGCTCGCAGTGCTCCCCTTCGGCAACATCGGGGCGGACAGCACAACGAGCTTCCTGGCCGACGGGCTCGCGGACCAAGTGGCTGGTGCTTTGGCTCGAGTGCCTGGCATTCAGGTCAAGAGCCGCACCGGGGCACTGGCTTATCGAGGCCAGCTCAATGTGGACGCAACGCAGGCAGGTGCCAAGCTCAAGGCAGCGTATCTCCTGACCGGTGTGGCGCGGCAGGAGCGTGGGCGCTGGGTCCTCTCGGCGGACCTGGCGCGCACCGCTGACGGGACAAGCATCTGGGGCGAATCGTTCGCGCTTGACCCTAACGAGCATGCGAGTGCCGCTGACGCGATTGCCGCGAGCCTGACTTCAGCGTTGCGTAGCCGGTTTCCAAAATCAATCGGCCCGGCCCCGCCGCTCACCGCCAACCAGAAAACGTTGAACAATGAAGCGTACCGCCTGACTGCGCTGGGTCACTTGAAGCTCGACCAGCGGAGCCAGGGTGTCGCGGTAGCCGCCGATCTCTTTCGCAAGGCGATCAGTCTTGATTCGATGTACGCGAGCGCACATTCAGGCCTGAGCATGGCGCTCGCGTTCTATCCGAGTCATCAGGGGTCCGCGGTCAAGGACATCCACGACGAGTTGGTGAGGGCTGCCCGGCGCGCGCTCCAGCTCGACCCGACGCTCGCGAAACCCCACATCGCGCTCGGGATGGCGTATGGGTTCGCGTATCAATGGGACAGTGCAGCCACGGAGTTTCAGACTGCGGTCCGACTCGACAGCCATGACGTCGAGGCCCGCACCCAGTACGGACGATACTTGAGGAATCGGGGGCGGCTGGACGAAGCTCTGACCCAGTTGCGGGCGGCGCGGGCGGAGGACCCCACGTCGGCGGCTGTGCTGAGTCATTTGTCTTACGTCTACTACCTGGATCATCAGCTGGACAGCGCATTGGCGGAAAGCGAACGGGCGCTGGAGACCGATTCCCTCAACAGGACCAGCCTCGTGTTGGGAGCGTTTGTGCGACTCGCGATGAACCGTCCGGACGAGGCTCGGAAGCTCATCGAGCGAGCACCCGAGACATCGCCTTTCATCGCCTACGTGATCGCGAAGTCCGGCGACACCGTGACGGCACGGCGCCGACTCCGGGAACAGGATGCCGAGTCGCCACAGCCCGGATTGGGAGAGAAGCGCCGGGCCTATACCTATCTTGGGCTTGGAGACACCGCGAAGGCGCTGTCCGCTCTGGAGCGCGCGGTAGAGGCCGGGGAGATCTGGGGTGTTCTGGAATCCTACGTCGATCCGATTAACGACCCGATTCGCCAGAGCGCGCGGTTCAAGGCTCTGCTCCAGCGAGTGCGCCTGGTTCCGTAATGGTTCTTCGACGAGATCACTCGCCGCACCACGCGGTCAGCGCAACGGGAGGATGGCGGCGATTCCGCGATCCAGTTGTTCGCGACTGATCGGTCCGCGGTGAATGCGGTGCACGACGCCGCCCGTGTCGATGAACACGGTCGTTGGCAAACCGAAGATGAGATACGTGCGCCGCGAACGACCGCGTTGATCGAGGGCCACGGCGAACGGCACCGAGAACTCGTCGACGAACTCCTGCACATCCTTCGCGCGCAGTTCCTGGTCGCGTTCGTTGACGGCCAGCACGTACAGCCCGGCCGAGACATGCTCATGGTGGACGCGGACCAACTCGGGAAACTCGGTCCGGCACGGCGCGCACCACGTATTCCAGAACGAGACAACGACGGGACGACCGCGAAGCTTGGAGAGCTGCACACGGCCGCCGGCCAAGGTGGGCAGGTTGATCTCCGGCGCGATACCGCCCTGCCGGACGGATTGCGTCGCGGCCGGCGAGGCGGCCAGCGCGAGCGCCAGCGCGGCCGCAGCCATCGTCCCGGGGCGCTGTGGCTCCAGACGCACTACAGGCGATGCGAGTAGCTGGCGAACAGGAGGTACTTCGCGAACCCCCCACCGTTGACCCCGTTCGTGCGCTGCTCCAGAAGGCTCTTCTGCCGATTGACCTTCAGGCGGTACGGCACGCTCAGCGTGATCGTGCTCTTGCCCTGGGTCAGCGATAATCCGGGGTCGGCGAACACTACGTAGGCCGTCCGCTTGATCGTTGAATCATCGCCGCCGCCTAACAAGTCGTGAACGGGAATACCGTCAATCCGACCGCCGAGGCTCAGCGACAGTCCCTGATCGGGCAGCACCGAAAACGCACCGCCCAGACGCGCGGAATACACATCCGGCACTGACCAATACACCGTTGACGTGGGGTTCAACCGTGCACCGGTCCGCGCCCTGGGGCTCACCATGTACGAGCCGCCGGCGTATACGAACGTCCGCTCGGTGATCTGCCGGAAGGCCTGACTCTGGAGGAGCAGCGCCCACCCGCCGTCGCCCGGCTGGATCGTCTGGTCCGCGGGGAAGTCCACGGTGCCGGTCGCCGAGTAGAACTGGCTCGAGCGCGTATTGCTGCCGGTCGGCGCCTTGACCCCAACGCCGAGTGAGATGTTGCCGCGGGAATGCGTGCGCGGCCTGAACACCCATGCCTCACCCGTGACACTCACGTCGCCGATTCCAGTGGCGCTCTGCTTGTGACGCAGCTGGTCCGGCCAGATGCGTGAGAACGATGCGGTGGATACCGGAACACTGAGTCGCACACGGAATCGCTCGTCGATCGAGTACGCCACGTCCGCCACGAGCGTGTGAACCTTGAAGACTGGAGACTCACCCCCCGGCGCCAACGACGACTTGTCTTCAGATCCGATGAACCATTCGTTGGACGTGAGGCGGCGATAGGCCAACGTGACCTGCCACTCGCGTGCCCGCTGGTACGCCTGGCCCTCGGCACCAAGGTTCACCGGTGTGCTGAACCGGATCGGTTCGCACCCCTGCGCTTCAGCGCGTGGCGCGATGACCGCGACGCCAATAGGTGAGACAAGGAAAACCAGCGCCACCAGATTCGTGATGTGTTGTTGCATGGGAGAAACTCCCGGGTGGTAGGGCTCCAGGTTCTCGCGCGGCCTTGGCGTAGTCCAACGTACCACCTAAACGACCGTCGTCCTACGACTTTCTGCGCGAGCGGGGCGGATGCAGACAGGATTTCAACTCAGCCAGTTGGCCGTCCAACCTGCAAACGAGAATTCTTCGCGGCACACGACACCAAGCAGCGATTTTTTTCGGTCGGGGCTCCCGAGCCGGCCAGCGTCAGTGGCGCGCAGGATATGAGACGCGTGAGGAGCGATGGCCCGGGGCAATGGGGATCCGACGTTCGCCTTGTCCACGAGTTCACCATTGGTGAGCTCGACGGCCCGCCCGAGTATGAATTTGGAATGGTGAGACTTCTGGCCGCTGAGGACGGCGGAGCCTTCTACATCTACGACTACAAGCAGTCACAGATCCGCCCTTACGATGCGAACGGAAGATTCGAACGCCTCATTGGGCGACGTGGCGGTGGCCGCTGAGCTGAAGGGAGCGAACGACCTATGACGTTTTCGCGCCCACCGGTGCGTATCTTGGACGCCTTCAACTTCCCCCAGAGTCCACACTGCTCGATGTACGTGACAATCGCCTTTACCTCCGCACCCTTGGTCCTGACGATGTAGATCAGGTCAGTGTTTATCGGATCTCCGGCGCGAATCTGAGTCGGTAGAAAAACGGGATCAGCGATCAGCATGCGCGCGATTTACCTTCCGTTCGGAGGAGAATCGTGCTCACGGAGTCCGACGCAGGCTGATGGCCGGTTTGAGTGCAGTTGCTGCTGGCGCGGTTCGCGCTGCCATCCGGCTCGCCGGTGGGCGCGAGGTCTGTTTCACCTGCACGATCGACCCTGAAGGCAACATCGCCACGGCCCGCGTGGTGGCGCGTGGCGACGCGGCCAGTGTGCTGGCCCTGCCCGGGTTCGCGAAGGCAGGTGAGCTGCTGCTGCACAATCACCCCTCGGGGGGACTGGAGCCCTCGGAGCCTGATCTCCAGGTCGCGGCGCGGATCCACGACCTCGGTGTGGGATTCGCGATCACCAACAACGACGCCTCCGAGCTGTATGTGGTCGTCGAGGTTCCCGCGCCCCAGGTGCTGGTCCCGCTGGATCTCGACGCGATCGACGCCGATCTGGGTCCCGATGGTGCCGTGGCGAAACGCCACGGCGCGTATGAAGATCGGAAAGGACAGCGCGACTACGCCCGCGCCGTGGCACGGCTCTACAACCTCGGCGGGATCGGCGTGCTCGAGGCAGGGACCGGCATCGGAAAGTCGTTAGGCTACCTGATCCCGGCGCTGCGCTGGTCGGCCGCCAACGGTGAACGAACGGTCGTGTCCACCAACACGATCAACCTCCAGGAGCAGCTGGTGGGGAAGGACCTGCCGTTCCTGGCCGACGCGCTCAACGACCAGCCGGTTCGTTATGCGCTCCTGAAGGGATGGCGCAACTACCTCTGCCTGAACCGGCTGGACCAGGCCGCGGGCGCGCACGCCACGCTGTTTCCGGGCGAAGGCGAGGAACGCCTGGCCGAGCTGATCGAGTGGGCCGGGAAGACCAGGGACGGATCGCTCAGCGACCTGGCGGTCCAGCCGGGCGACGAAGTGTGGGATGAAGTGGCGGCGGAGCCCGACCTCTGCACCCGCCTCAAGTGCCCGTTCTTCGACAAATGCTTCCTGTTTCAGGCGCGACGAAAGGCGGCGCAGGCCGATGTCATCGTGGTGAACCACCACCTGCTGCTGTCGGATATCGCCGTCAGGCGCATCACGCAAAACTGGGACGACGCCGCGGTGCTGCCGCCGTACACACGCCTGATCCTCGACGAGGGTCATCACCTGGAAGACGCGGCGGGTGCGCACCTGGGATCGACCATCACGCGGCGCGGACTGGATCGACTCTTCGCGCGACTGGAACGGCGGGGCAAAGGCCTGCTTCCAACGCTGGTGGCCAGGCTGCATGGCCGGCGCGACCTCGTCAGTGTGGCGAGCCTGGATCTCGTTCAGGCGCGCCTCACCGCGTCGACCCGCGCCGGACGCGAAAAGGGCGGCTTCGCATTCGATCTGCTCGACACGTTGCTGGCTTCCGAATCGATCGCGGTCAGGCGTCTTGATGGTGACTTCGCCACGCATCCGATCTGGCGCGGCGGGCTGAATGCGGCGCTCCCCGACCTGCTCGGCGAAATCGAGATTCTGGCCAAGGGACTGCAGCTCGTCCGCGATCGCATGGAGGACGACGACGCAGCGCAGGAGCGTTACGGTGCGCTCCTGGGCGAAGTGCGGGCCGTAACCCGGCGGCTGGTCAACGCCGGAGACGCCCTCCGTGCGGCACTCCAGCCGCCTGACGATGCAGTTCCCGCTGTGCGCTGGATCGAAGTCCGCGGCAAGGAGCGGAACATCGCCGTGTCTGCCGTCCCGCTCGATCTGGCGCCCATCCTGCGCGAGGATCTGTTCCGCAAGATCGAGACGTGCGTGGTCACCAGCGCCACGCTCGCCGTGGATGGCCGGTTCGGCTTCCTCCGGTCGCGCCTCGGCCTCGATGAGGACGACGTCGAGCCGTCGTGCGCGATCCACCCATCGCCCTTCGACTTTGCGTCGCAGGCCGTCCTGGCCATTCCAACGGACGGACCAGCGCCTAACGTTGACGCCGCGGGGCATCTCGACACGGTCTGCCGGGTGCTGGCGGACCTGATCGACGTGACTCGCGGTGGAGTGTTCGGCCTGTTCACGAGCCATCGCGACGTTCGCGCCGCTGCTGCCGCGTTGCGCGAGGCGGGCATCGGCAAGCGATACACGCTGCTCGTTCACGGCGAAGACTCACGCCAGTCGTTATTGCGCCGATTCATCGAAACCGGATCGGCGGTGCTGATTGGCACAGCGAGTTTCTGGGAAGGCGTTGACGTTCCGGGCGACCCGCTTCGCGCGCTTCTCCTGGCGAAGCTGCCGTTCCGCGTGCCGACGGAGCCGCTGGTCGCGGCGCGTTGCGAGCGGGTGGAGCGCGCTGGAGGCGATCCGTTCACCGACTACATGCTTCCCGACGCCGCGCTTCGCCTCAAGCAGGGCTTCGGGCGCCTGATTCGGAGCTCGACAGATCGTGGCGCCATCGTGCTGATGGACCCGCGCGTCCTGACTCGAGGTTACGGGGAGATGCTGCTCGACACGCTGCCGCCGGCAAAACGCATCGTGGGCCCGTGGGAAGACGTGCGCCGGCAACTCGCTCCGTTCTTCCAGCCGAGGGCCGCGGAGGCGCCACATAAACCGCGCCGATCCAAAGTCGCCTCACGAGCCGCAGAGTAGGCTTTCCTGCTGGTTCCCACCCGTTCGGGTCGTAGGTTTCACTGTACCAGCACCCCGAACCCCGCACCCTCAAATGAAGCGACCCGGGAAGATCGTTTGCGTCGGCCGGAACTATGTCGAGCATGCCCGTGAACTCGGCAACGAAGTCCCCACTGAGCCCCTCATCTTCCTCAAGCCGCCCAGCAGCGTGATTCCCGACGGCGCCTGGATCGAGCGCCCGCCCCAATCGACGCAGGTCGAGCACGAGGGTGAAATCGGGGTCCTGATCGGAAAGCCCCTTCGGCGAGTGTCCGAACAGGAGGCACTGTCAGGGATAGCTGGAATCGTGGCTGTCAACGACGTGACGGCGCGGGACCTGCAACGCAAGGACAGCCAATGGACCCGAGCGAAGGGATTCGACACCTTCTGCCCGGTTGGCAACGTTCACGAGGGCCCGGTCGACTTCAACGCGCTGGAACTCATCACAAAGGTGAATGGAGAAGTCCGACAGCGCGCGCATGGTTCTGACATGGTATTCAAGATCCCGATGCTCCTGTCCTTCATTTCGCATATCATGACGCTGGAGCCCGGCGACCTGGTGGCCACGGGAACGCCGTCGGGAATAGGCGCGTTGCGTGCTGGCGATACGGTGGAGGTCACGATTACCGGGATCAGCCGCGTCAGGAATCCGGTGAGGGATGTGGTTCAGTAGCGGTCGGCGGGAAACCCGGTCCAACCGGGCAACCACCGGGCTTCAAGGGGTAGACCAACAAGGCGATACGGACCGATACGGCAACTTCAACGGCGTGGACACGGATCGCACAGATTCAGCGGATATGGGGTGATGCTTCACTGCAAAGCGAGCGATTGATGGAAGCACGGAACCAGCAAACTTCGAGCACTGGCAAACGCCGTCTGTGGCGTCGGCCGAGCTCGGCGTCGCTGGTCTCTGTGGTGGTGCACGTGGTGGTGCTCGTGCTGGTGTGGAACGCGGTCCAGATGCCCGCTGTTTTCGATCGCTTTCTGCGGGTTGACAGCAAGGCCAGGCCCGTCGCCGAGCGCGTCGAGTACGTGACGGTCGTGCCGCCCTCGGCCGTTGCAGTACCTGAGCGCATAACGAGGCGCTCCACCGCGCCTTCAGCCGCGGCTGGTGCTCCGCCGGCCGCCGTGCCGCTGGTCGCCCCAACGGAAGTGCCGACCCAGCTTCCGCCCCCGGCACCCGCGGCCGCAACGCCAACTCCTGGTGGCGTGACCGGACCGCTGCGTGGCGGCAATGGCCCAACGCGCGGCGTTCAGCCCAACTACGACGATCCGCGCGTCTGGACGAGCGATCCGGAATTCATCTACGCGCCCAAGACGGACAAGGAGCGGCTCGACAGCGCGCTCATCGCCACGCTGCTCCGTCATGTCGATTCCGTGGCCGCCAGCGCCTACTCGCCTAACAGGTTCGAGCGCGGTGACTGGACGTTCGAGAAGGGCGGACAGAAGTACGGCATCGACCAGCAGTACATCCGGCTGGGGCGGTTCCAGATTCCCACGGCGTTGCTCGCGCTTCTGCCGTTGAACCGGATGCAGGGGAACCCGATCGCCATGGAGCGCGACCGGAACGCCGCGTACATGCGCGCCGACATCCTGATGCACGCGCAGGCGGCCATGAACGAAGAGCAGTTCCGGAAAGCGGTGCGCGCGATTCGCGACCGGAAGGAGCGCGAACGGCGTCAATCACAGCGCATTTCGCCGAACTCGCCAGGGCCACTGAGTTCGCCGGGCGAGAGGCGGCCGCCGGAATAAACAGGAAACAGGAAACAGGGGTGGAACGAAACGTTTGATATTGAGGGCCCCAGCGGCAGCGAGGGCCCTCATTCATTCCCTGATTCCTGATTCCCGCTTCCTGATTCCTGTTTGTCCAAAAGCGGCCGCATTACAGCGGCTACGGTGCCCGCAATCGCGAAATCGTCCATGGGACCCAGAACGAATTCGCGCAGATCCGGCGCCAGTGGCGTGAGCACGAGCTCGGCGCCGCGGTGCGCGAGCAACCGCACCATGACCTGATCGTTCACCCGGGCCACAACGGCATCGCCATCGTGCGCGCGGGCGGCGGGGTTCACGAGCACCAGGTCTCCGCGCTGAATCCCCCGATCGATCATCCCGTCATCCTCGACCCTCAGGAAGAACGCGTCGTCGGACGGGACGAACATCCGGTCCATGGCGATGAAGCGCTCGCGGTTCGCGTCTATCAGGACGGGTTCGGACGAGTTCAATCGACGGTAAAGTGGAACAGGCTGCGTGCGGCCGATGGCGGAGAAGCCGAGCAGGCGGAGGCCACGCGATCGGCCAGCCTCACGAGCGACGTAACCTTTCAGGGCCAACGATTGGAGGATGTCGACGACGGTCTTGGTCGACTTGATCCTGAACCGCCGCCCGATCTCCCTGACGCTCGGCTGGTAGGTGTTCTCAGCCAGGAAGTCGAGCAGGTAGTGGTAGACGTCTCGCTCGAGGGTGGTCAGCGATTCCATCGAGGTGAATCGTGGATCGTGAATCGTGAAGCCGCTACCCTCTGCCCGCTGCCCGCTGCCCGCCAAGGAACGAAATCGCCGAATCCAAACGCGCAAGAGACTGGTCACGACCCAAAACCGTTAACACATCAAAGATTCCCGGACTCGCCAACTGGCCAACGAGCGCGACTCGCAGCGGCTGAAAGACCTTGCCGCTCGAGAGACCCAGTTCTTCGGCGAGTTTTCGAAGCGCTTCTTCCATCGTGGCTGATTCCCAGTCCGTTGAGGCAAGGCAGTCGCGCACCGCCGAGAGAATCGAGGCGGCGCCGGTGCGATCCTTCCAATGCCTGGCGACTGCTTCAGCGTCATACTCGACCTTCTCGCTGAGGTAGGTCGCCGCCTGTCGCACGATGTCGTGCGTCGTGCGGGCGCGCACGCGAAGCAGGTCGAGCAGCTTCAGCCACCAGTCGCGCCGAGCCGCCAGCTCCTCGGCAGTCGCCAGTCCGGCCTGCACCGCCAGGGGACTGACGATCGGCTCGAGCTCCGCCGCGGGCGTGAGGCTCAGGTGCTGCCCATTCATCCACTCCAGCTTCTTCGGATCGAAGACTGATGCCTTGCGCAGAAGCCCGTCGGTGCTGAACGCGTCGATCATTTCCTGCATGGACATCACCTCGCGATCACCGCCAGGCGACCATCCCATCAGCGCGAGAAAGTTGCACATCGCGGCCGGCAGGATGCCTTCGTGCTGGTAATCGCCAACCGCGGTCGCCCCGTGCCGCTTGCTCAGTTTGCGGCCGTCCATGCCGTGGATCATCGGCAGGTGCGCAAAGCCGGGCAGTTCCGCTCCGAGCGCCCGATACAGCATGATCTGCTTCGGCGTGTTCGAGATGTGGTCGTCACCACGCATGACGAGCGTGATGCGCATGGCCACGTCATCGGAGACCACGGCAAAGTTGTAGACCGGTGATCCATCCGAGCGCAGGATCACGAAGTCATCGACGTCCTTGTTCGGAAACGTGATGGTCCCGTGCACCAGGTCGTCCCAGCTGGTCTCGCCCTCGGGGACGCGAAAGCGAATCGCGAAGTGATCACCCCGTTCCAGTCGGCGCTGAACCTCGCCAGGATCGAGGTCGGCCATCTGCCGATCGAAACGAAACGCCTTGCCGCGCGCTTCGGCATCGGCGCGCATCCGGTCCAGGTCCGCGGGCGGCGTGAAGTCGCGATAGGCGTGACCTGAGTCGAGCAGCCGGCGCGCATCGGCCTGGTGCCGTTCGATGTTCGCTCCCTGGTACACGACTTCCTCGTCCCAGGTGAGGCCGAGCCAGCGGAGACCCTCGAAGATGGCGCGCGTGCTCTCCTCGGTGCTCCGCGCGCGGTCCGTGTCTTCGACGCGGAGCAGGAACTGGCCGCCATAACGACGGACGTAGAGCCAGTTGAAGAGAGCGGTGCGCGCGCCGCCGACGTGGAGATAGCCGGTCGGAGACGGCGCGAAACGAAGACGGTGGGGCACTCGGGATGGGAGATGGGAGATGGGAGATGGGAGACGAGACCCCGCGGCACGTCTCCCCTCTTCCGTCTCCCGACCCCGCCGGATTTCAACGGAGACGGAGGGATTCGAACCCTCGATACAGGTTTAAGCCCGTATAACGGTTTAGCAAACCGCCGCCTTCAGCCTCTCGGCCACGTCTCCAGAGTCCCCGCGCAGCGCGCTGTTCCATGGAGAGGCGCGGGAGTTGAGCATCATACCCGGGGTATCGGGAGGCGTCAACTTGGAGGGAAAGCACCCGTATCCGGCCGACCGCAACATTAGCGCGCAAACCGGTGTCAAACTCCGGTTCCTCTGTCGGACACCAGGCGGTTCGCGGTGCGTAGTACAGGCGTGGTTTGATCCCAATCTCAAGCCCCAGGACTGCATGCTCGCGTCTCGGACGTTCATCGGCAGCCTTGTCGCCGTCATGCTCGCCACGTCAGGCGCGAGCGCCCAGAACCCCACGCCGTCCGATTCGCTCAGGGACGATCTTCCTCGCGTGTTCCTGGATTGCCAGGCGAACGGATGCGACGGCGACTACATGCGCACCGAGCTGACGTGGCTGAACTTCGTTCGCGACCGGACGCTGGCCATGGTGCACATCCTTGTCACGAGTCAGTCGACGGCGTCGGGCGGGACCGAAGTAACGGTCGCTCTCATAGGGCTCGGCCCGCAGAGTGCGCGCCAGGACACGGTGGTCGCTTTTTCGCAGCAAAGCGACGTGCAGGACGAGCGAAGGCAGTTGATTCGCCGAATGATCTCGCACGGCATGCTGCGTTTCGTAGCCAATTCGCCGCTCGCGTCGAGACTCAGCGTGAACTACCGCGCGCCCGCTGCCGGAACGACGGTGTCGGCCACACGGGGAGCCACGGATAAATGGAATCTCTGGGTGTTCCGGATCGGCGGCAACTCGTTCTTCAATGGGGAGCAGACCTACAAGTACTACAACGTGAACGGCAACGTCAGCGCGAACCGGACTACTGCAGCCATGAAGATCGCCCTGGGAGTCAACTACAACCGCAGCCTGGAACGGTTCAGCTATGACACCAGCACGACGGGCGCGCTCGCGCCGCTCGTGACGGTTGACAGCAAGCGCAAGAACTACAACGCCGATGCACTGGTTGCAAAAAGCCTCAACGAGCATTGGTCGCTCGGCATCCAGGCGAATGCCGCCTCGTCGCTGCGATCAAACCTGAAGCTCGGAACGCGCATCGGCCCGGCTATTGAGTTCGACCTGTTCCCCTACAGTCAATCCACGCGTCGTCAGCTCATCCTTCGCTATAGTGTCGGCGTCAAGTCGCTCACGTACGACTCGCTTACCATTTACGACAAGACCCGCGAGACGCTGCCTGACCATCGCCTGATCATTGCGTCGGAGGCCACGCAGCCCTGGGGCTCGGTTTTCGGAAGCGTGACGACGAGCCAGTATCTATCCGACCCGTCGAAGTTCCGGATCGATGGCTTCATGTACGCCGAGTGGCGAATTACCCGTGGGCTGAGGCTCAACTTCGACATCGGGTACACGAAGTTCCGCGATCAGATCAACCTGAAGAAGGGAACGGCCACAGAACAGGAAGTCCTGCTGCGCCTGCGCCAACTCCAGACCGGATATGCCTACTACGGGAGCGTGGGCATCAGCTACACGTTCGGTTCCGTCTTCCAGAACGTCGTGAATCCACGATTTACGCAGAACACTCGAGGGTTCTTCTTCTAGGGAAGCTCTGCAAAACGGATATCAAGGAACATCGCGGCTTCCGGACTGCGGCGAAGACTTCAACACGGGGGTCACGGGGGTCACGGGGGTCACGATGAGAAGCCCAGTCGGCATCTTGCTTAAACGGAGATACGACAAAAGCTGGGCATGATGTACGGACATCAGCGCACGGA
>Ga0209640_10001407_pt1 | contig 20356 bp, 15 predicted proteins | sample RifCSP10_1_FD_184018 | JGI IMG/M metagenome (GOLD analysis project Ga0209640, IMG submission 184018) | Soil microbial communities from Rifle, Colorado - Rifle CSP2_sed 10_1 (SPAdes) (version 2) | ecosystem: Environmental > Terrestrial > Deep subsurface > Rock core/Sediment | place: Rifle...
CCTCGCAAGAAGACCTTTGAAGCTCCCTGAACATACTGCCCGTCCAAGGCAATCGCCACATCGACGACATACTTGCCATCGACATTTTCGCCGAACAATGCAACTGCCCGACCGATTTCAGCGGATTCCATGAACCTAGAACTCGAGGCACCAGCCACCAACGCGAAATCCTGGCCAAGCACAGACACAACGGAATTTGGCACAGACATGCGATCAAGACGCCCGATTGCAAGCAGTTTGCCATCTGCGGCTCGCTCAATCTCAAGCACATCCGAGACTCTTGAGACTGCAAGCGCATTAGATGCTTTCGGGCCCGCTCCAATCGCACCACTCCCGCCTACCAAAACAACAACAACGCCGAGAAGCAGCGCGAATCGTCTTGCATGCCGGTCAATTCTCATTGTTGTGCTCCGAAATTTGCTTGCCACGAAACCGTCTGTCTCAATCTCAGAATCCGCGAATCAAGTAGAAGTCAGTCATCCAGATCGTCGTTCTCAAATTCTTGCAAGTCGGCAAAATTCTCCAATATTGGCGATTTGTCCTCAGTCGATTCCTGATAGAAATAGATGCCAACGCCAACCTGCACCGATTCTTCACCACGCTTGCGCTCCGGCCTTGGATACGTGGCTGACTTCTGGTCAATCTCCTGAATAACGCTCTCGAGGTATTCCCGTATCTCTTGTTGGAAAATCTCGACGTCAACCAAACGCAAGCCCTCATCCGGATAAACCATTCGGTCGAATCGCTTTTCTAGACCCTTACCTCGCCCTAAGTTGTAGTCGACCGTCTCTATGTATCGGCGAACTGCTTGAGAAAAAATTTGAATCATCTCTGCAGTCATATCCGTCGGAATGTACGTGCGCTTAAGGACCCGCAGGTACTGTCCGCCTTCCAATACGCGTGCAGCTCCGACCCGAATTAACTCCCCTACTAGAACTTCGTGTGGCACATCGGTACTAAACCGACGAGCCAGATCTTCAAATGTCGGGATTTCATCGGTCCCATCGATCTTCAAATCGCGCGGATAGCCATAGGGGGCCAAAAACTTCGCATCCGTGTGCCAGGCTTCCAATACGCTGGCCGCAAGTCCTGCGTTGCTCCAAACACCCCACTGAGTCTTACCTTCGCTACGGACAATCTTTGCGACCTCTCGGCGGGTCAGCCCAGTCGCAATCGCAACTCGAGATAACGTCAGCCTGCGTCCAGGGAGAGTCATTTCGCGTGCACACACAGTCACGTAAACGTCTTTGAGTACCCCCGCGAATTCCTGAAACGTAATCCCACTTCGCAGCAAGATCCTGATGAGCGGTGTCATCAGCGATCGAAATGCTGCTAGAAGATCTCGTTTAACATCATAAGTAGCTGACATGACTTAATCTAGCTGGATTAGACGATAAGTGGCGAGCCGCGCAAGCGCTAGCTAGCGCGGACGATTAAAAACCTCAATTAATCAATCAGTTAGCAACCAGCTGATCCAACGCGCGTCGGGACGACTCTAGCTTAATATCATAAGTATTTAGAAATGCTAACTTTTTTTTCGTCAGACGTGCTTCCGGACGAACACATACGCCCCTGCCCCGACAAGGACCGAATCGCCATTTGACGGCGGTTTGATAGCACGACGCGCGAGCCACTCATCAATTACATCCACAAAACCTTGCCCACGAGCACTCACCAACTGTTCGAGGACTGGAACCAGCTCCCGCGGCACCGATGCGTAACACGCACGTTCAAATCGACCTCTCGCTCGTGACGGTTTATCAAAAACATTATATTCGACGGACCCTAAGAATCCGCAGATGTGTTCGAGCACACACTCACTTGCGACGGCTGAGCCGTCACGACCGGAACAGGCCACAACAGATTCACTGATCAACTCAGCCTTCTTGTCCTCAGCAATTCGGACGACCCCAAGTTCCACCATCGCCGAGAGCAGTTGCTGGGGATCTGCATCGGGTGCCGCTGCCTTCACCAGATCAACAAATGACGGCGAAGCACCATTCATCGAAAGTTGAATAGGCAATCCAGTCGGATCCAAGTACGTGCAGTCGCGCCTCCACTTCAACACGACGTCACAGCACATTAGGCCTTGTCGCGCTGTCACACGACTTGCTTGCGCATCAGGCATCTCTTCTATTTCATTTAGCGCTTGTTCCGATATGGATTGCAATCGCGAAAGCGAAAGGCCACAACCTCTTAGAATTCGAAATACTCGACGCAATAAGATGTGCGCCGAATCCGCCACGCCTTTCTGAGGATGCTCAGCCATCTTTAAATCACGATCAAGAATTAGATTGCTCACATGCGTATCCTCTCGAAGTGGCTCGAATCCAAGCTGGCTATCATCGATGCAGAGCGTGCCACTGGCGTCGACAAGTACGCTCGCATCCTGACAAAGGAATCTCAACGTGACACATGCCGTATTTAATTCGGAGTAATCGCAGCTTGAACTTGCATAAGACCTCGCTGCAGAAAGCCTGCCTCACTTTCCTTCGGCCGCTAGCGCGGATCATGCTTCGTCACGGTCTGTCCACTTATGATTTTTCCCGTATCGCCAATATTGCCTTTGTCCAAGCCGCTCGGGATATCCTACTTGACCAGGGGAAACCATTGAGTTTCTCGCGCGTTTCGACAATTACTGGACTACACCGGCACGTCGTCAGCGATATTGTTAACTCGGGGGATTCAAGCGGCGCGGACCGGGGGATCGAGAAAGACTACCGCCGCAACCGGCTTGCTCGAGTCCTGGCAGGGTGGTTCGAAAGCCCAAGTTACACCGACAGCGAGGGTCGCCCGCGGATCCTGCCGATGGATGGTCCTGCACCTTCCTTTGCCTCCTTGGTGCGCGATTTCAGCGGCGACATTTATCCCAGGATTATCCTGGAAGAACTGCTCCAGGTCGGTGCAGTACGCATGGCCAAGGACGGTTCGCTGCGTGCGGTAACGCGTCGTTACACGCTGGGTGGCGCTGATCCGGCAGCAATAGAGCAGCTCGGCAGCACGGCGCGCGATGTGCTGAAAACGCTCGAGCACAATCTTTCGGCCCCGGTCGAATCGCGGCTCTACAGCGATACGGCTGTCACGATCTCACTGGAGCGTGCCGCGATACCGCTTTTCCACAGGCTGTTGCGGCATCGCGGCGCCGCGTTCATGGAAGATATAGAGGGATGGATCGCGGAGCATGATCGTCCGGGCTCGCCGGACAAGGTCCGCGCAGGTGTTATGCTGCACATGTTCGTCGATGAGGAATCCAAGTCCGAAATCGGACCTGCGGGTCCGCGCAGCACCTGATCAGCGCTTGCGGCCAATCATCTCGAGGAAAGCATCCTCGTCGAGAATCCGGACACCCAGTTCGGTGGCCTTGCGCAGCTTCGAGCCCGCATCCTCTCCTGCCACGACGTAATCGGTATTCTTCGAAACGCTGCCGGCCACCTTCCCGCCCAGTTCGCGGATGAAGGCACCCGCTTCGTCGCGCGTCATTGTCGACAGCGTGCCCGTCAGTACAAGAGTCTTCGCATTGAGCACGTTGTTGCGCGGCGCGACTTCGCGGATCTCGGGCCAGTGCACGCCGAGTCGTATCAGTGAATCGATGACCTTGGAATTACGCGGCTCGGACAGAAATGCATGCACGTGCGCCGCGGTGATCGGACCGATATCGGGCACTTCCTCGATCTTCTCGGTCGAGCTGCGGCGCAGCTCGTCCAGCGAGCGGAAGTGACGCGCCAGTGCTTCCGCCGTGGCTTCACCGACGTCGCGGATGCCGAGCGCAAAAAGAAACCGCGCAAGTGTCGTTTTCTTGCTGCGCTCCACGGATTCCAAGAGATTGAGCGCTGATTTCTCGCCCATGCGTTCCAATTCAGCCAGCTGGCGCGCCTTGAGCCGATACAGGTCGGCAGCGTCCATGACCAGACCGTCATCGACCAGCTGATCGACCAGTTTATTGCCGAGTCCTTCGATGTCGAGCGCCCGCCGGGATGCGAAATGACGCAATGATTCCTTCAGTTGCGCCGGGCAGACGAGCGAGCCGGTGCAGCGCGCCACCGCTTCGCCTTCCTCGCGCTCGACCTCGGAACCGCAGACGGGGCACTTGTCCGGCAGTCGAACCTGCGAGGTCCTGGACGGACGCTTCTCGACAATGACGCGCACCACTTCCGGGATCACGTCACCGGCGCGGCGCAGAATCACCATGTCGCCCACGCGCACGTCTTTGCGCTGCAACTCGTCGATGTTGTGCAGCGTGGCATTACTGACGGTCGCGCCGCCGACGAACACGGGCTCGAGCCGAGCCACCGGCGTCAGCGCGCCGGTGCGTCCGACCTGCCATTCGATGGCACGCACCCGGGTCATTTCTTCTTCGGCCGGGAACTTGTGCGCAATGGCCCAGCGTGGAGCGCGCGCAACGAAGCCGAGTTCACGCTGTTGTTCGATGAGGTCGACCTTGTACACGACGCCGTCGATCTGATAGCTCAGCTTGCTGCGTCGCTGCCCGACCTTTTCATAATACGCCAGCAGGCCGTCCACTCCTTTGACGACACGCGCCTCAGGCGACGTGCGCAGTCCCCACTCGCGCAGCACCCCCAGGATCTTGCTGTGCCGATCCGGCAACTTGCCACCTTCGACGATGCCGGCGCCGTAGAAGAAAATTTCAAGCGGTCGCGTCGCCGCCAGACGCGGATCCAGTTGCCGCAGGCTGCCTGCGGCGGCATTGCGTGGATTGACGAAGACTTTCACGCCCTTTTCGGCGGCGCGCCGATTCATCTCGTGAAAGCCGGCGAGCGACATGAAAACTTCACCACGCACTTCCAGGACCTGCGGCCATGATTTCCCGGTGAGTCGCAGCGGCACGCTCTGTATGGTCCGAACATTGTGCGTGACATCCTCGCCGACCGTGCCGTCGCCGCGGGTTGCCGCGATCTCGAGCGACCCATTGCGGTAGGTCAGGCTGACCGCCAGGCCATCCAGCTTCGGCTCGCAGGAGTAATTGATCTCCTTGTCAGTTTCGAGTCGCTCGCGCACGCGCCGGTCGAAAGCGACGACATCCTCGCGCGAAAACGCATTGTCCAGCGAAAGCATCGGCTTGTGATGGCGCACCTCGGCGAACCCGGACACCGGCGCCCCGCCGACGCGCTGTGTCGGCGAATCCGGAACGATCAGTTCGGGGTGCTGCTGTTCGAGCGCGCGCAGCTGCGCCATCATCCGGTCGTACTCGGCGTCCGGGACTTCCGGGTCGTCTAGCACGTGATACCGGTAATTGTGATGCTCGATTTCGGCGCGCAGGCGCAGGACGCGCTGGCGCAGGCCTGCCGTTCGCTTTTTCATCAGCTGCGGCGCAGGCGCTTGTGCCGGTGCTCGAAATGCACCAGTTCCTCTCTCAGATTGAGGATGCGCTGCGCCGTCAATGTGCTGCCCTGCTCGTCCTGCAGTTGTCCCTTGATCCTGTCGGCCAGGCGCCGCCCGACCGCCAGCACCAGGTCGAACGTTGCAGGCGCATCGATCGGACCGGGCACGATTCCGAACAGTGAAATCCCCGGAAATGCCTGGTCGTCCATCTTCGCCAGGTCGAATGAACCCGGCTCCAACATGCTCGCGACGTAGATCAGAGTCTTGCCGTCCTCGCGCTCACGGTGAAAGATCGAGTAGCGGCCGAAACGGAGTCCCTCCGCCTCCAGCGCCTCGCGCAACTGCTGCCCATGCCAGCCGGCCTCGGGAGCCACCAGCCGCAGGGCGACGATCCGCTGCTGCGATGCTTCCGCCGTGTGGCGCTCGATCGGGTCCGCCGGGACCGGCTCGGGCGGTTCCTCCTCAGGCTTTGGTGCTACTTCCGAACGCTCCAGTGGCTGCGTCCGGATCCAGGGCGCGCGGTGATGGTCGTCCTGCTCTTCTTCCATCGGTGGCTCGGCGTCTTCGTTTGCCGCGTCCGCGACATCTTCCTCCGGCACGGGTTCCGGCGCCGCCGAAAATTCCGGTTCGCTCACGCGGCGCCGGTCCTTGCCGACATACGCCGAGACGTCCACCTCGAGATCGTCGGGTATCTCGATCATCGGCGGCCGGCGCGGCACGCGAGCGCGCTCGATGGTCGGCGCATAGATCCCCGATTCAGGCGGCGGATGCACTGCCTCGCCCGCCGGCACTGGATCGACCGTCGGTTCGGCGCGCTCGCGCGGCCAGATTTGCCCGGATTCCGCCGCGGCTTTCGCTTTCGACTTGCGGGTTTCCCACCACCAGAGACCTAGTATCAGGGCGATACCGGCGCCGAGCAGGATCCAACGCAGTTGCGACACTGCCGTGCTTCCCGGGCTAGCCGACGGCAGCCATCCGGACTGCCTCGTCAACGTCGACTGCGACCAGTCGCGAGACACCCGGCTCGCCCATGGTCACGCCGATCAGATGGTTTGCGAGTTCCATCGTGCTCTTGTTGTGCGTGATGAACACGAACTGCACGCGCTCCGACATGTCCCGCACGATGTCGCAGAAGCGACCGACATTATTGTCGTCGAGCGGCGCATCGACCTCATCGAGCAGGCAGAACGGAGCCGGGTTCAGCTCGAAGATCGAGAACACCAGCGCGACGGCGGTCAGCGCCTTCTCGCCGCCCGACAGTTGGCTGATCGTGCTGTTGCGCTTGCCTGGCGGGCGCGCCATCACCGCGACACCCGCCGTGAGCAGGTCATCGCCCGCGAGCTCGAGATACGCGGCGCCGCCGCCGAACAGGCGCGGGAATTTCTCCTTCAGGCCAGCGTTGATCCGGTCGAACGTATCCTGGAACCGCGCGCGGGTCTCACGATCGATCTTGCGGATAGCCTGGTCAAGCGTGTTGAGCGCGTCGGTCAAGTCGGCAAACTGCCGGTCCAGGTATTCCTTGCGTTCGGACTGCTCTTTCAGCTCGTCGATCGATGCCAGGTTGACGGCGCCGAGCCGCTCGATCTTCTCACCGATCTCCGCCAGCTGCTGATCCCATGCGACGACTGCGGCGTCGGCCGGCAAGTCGGCCGTCACCTGGTCGAGGTCGAACTGGGTGGCGCTGAACTGCTCCATCAGGGCCTCGCGCCGCACGCGGGCCTCCTGCATGCCCAGGCTGATCTCGGCGAGCGCTGCGCGCGCCGATTCCACCACGGTTTCGGCTTTCTGCCGGCCGATGTCGAATTCCCGCACCTGCGCGTCTGCGTCCTCGACCGTCCGCCGCGCGTCGGTCAGTTCGCGCTCCACCGCGAGCCGCTGTTCCAGGTATTGCCGCAGCTGCTTATCGAGAGCGGCAAACGGCGCTTCGCCATCGGTCAGCTGCTCCTGCAGATCCGCGCGCCGGGCTGCGAGCTGGCGCGACTGGTCGCTGGCGCGTTCCAGGCTCGTGCGCAGCGTCGCCAGCGTGGAGCGCTGTGACTCAACCCGTATCGCCACCTGCTGCGCCGCATCCACGTCGATCGCACTCCGGTCGTGTGCCGCGGCGAGTCCGGTGCGCAGGGAGACGCGTTCGCGTTCCATGCCCGGCTGCCGGCCCTGCAAAGACTTCAACTGCGTCTGGGCGATTTCGAGCCGCTGGCGGGCGTCGCGGATCTCCTGCTCGTCGCGCGTGATGTCGCCCCCGACCTGCTCCAGTTCGGCCGCAAGTCGCGCGATCCGCTCCGCGATCTGCTGCGTGCGCGAGCGGATCGCCTCGTGCGCACTGCGCACATTGACCAGGTCGTGATGCAGGCGGTTCACGGTCGCGTGCAGTTCATCGCGCCGGGCATCAAGTTGAGCGATGCGTTCGCGGGCCGTCGACAGTGTCCGCTCCAGTTCGGCCACTCGGGACTCATGCCCGGCGACGGCCGACTTCAGGCGCCGCAGTTCCTGTTCGCGCGCGATGACGCCGGCGTGCCCGGCCTCGCTGCGCGAGACGCGCAGCCAGTCGCGACCGAACCACAGACCGCCACGCGTGATGACCGACCCGCCCGGCGGCAGCGAACGGCGGAGTGCAAGCGCCTCCGCCAGCGATTCCACGGCAATGACGCCCGCCAGAAGCTCCGTGATGACCGCCGGTCCGGAAACCCTGGCGAGCAGCGTGTCGGCAGCCACAGCCCCGCGGCTCGCTTGCGCGGATTCCGTGAGTGTCAGCTGACCGGCGTCGAGATTGTCCGTGGCCCCGGCGACTGCGTCGATGCCATCCACGCAGACAGCCTCGAGATAGCCGCCGAGCGCGGTCTCGACCGCCCGCTCCCAGCCCTTCGCCACATTCAGCTGCTGCGCGAGCCGCGCGCGGCGATCGAGCTGGTGTCTCGCCAGCCATTCAACGACGCGCCCCTGCGCCTGGCCGAGCGCGGCCTTCTGCACGGCTTCCACGGTCAGCAACTCGCCCTGGGCCGCTTGCCATGCGGCTTTCGCCGCATCGAGTGCGCCGGAGGCCTGCCGCTCGCTTTCGCGTACCGCCTGGAGTGAATCGAGCGTCCCCTCGAGTTCGCGCTGCGCCTCGCCGCCGCGATCTCGCGCCTGCTGTTCGGCGACGGCGAACTCCTCGTGGCGGGCGACGGATACATTCTGTTCCAGCGATGTCCGTTCCTGCGCGAGCCGCTCGCGCTGCGTCGTCGCCCGCGCAAGTCTGGCCTCGATCTGCTCGATCCTGGCGCGCTCGACCTGCGATTGCTGCGAGGCATCCGCAAGCTCGTGGCTGAAAGCCTCCCAGCGATGCTGCCAGTCCGCCATCGCCGCTTCCGCTTCGGCAAGCGACGCGCGCGCGGCGCCCTCGGCGGCGCGGGTAGCGGCGAGCTCGGGCTCCGCGCGCGCCAGGAATTCCGACAGATCACGCAGCTGCTCCTGGTCGCGCCCGACCAGCACGCTCGATTCCGAATGCTCGGCCGTCACGCGTTCCAGGTCGCTGCGCTGCCGTTGCCGCAACTCCCGCGCATGCTGCAGGGCCTGCTCCGTGCGGGTCGCGTCGGCGCCCGCCTGGTAGTAGCGGCCCTGCACGGCAGCGAGCGCGTCCAAGCATTCAGCATGCCTGGTCCGCGCACGCTCGACGGCCGCCTCGGCGGCGCGCAAGTTCGCAATCGCCGCCTGTGTCTCGGTCTCACGCTGGGTCGCAAGCGCGTGGCGGGCAGCGATGTCGCCGTCCAGGTCGCGCATGCGCAGTGCCAGCAATTCCGCCTGCAGCCGCCGCTGGCGGGCCTTGCTTTCCTGGTAACGGCGCGCAATTCCGGCCTGGCGTTGAAGGTGGCGGATCTGCTTATCCACCTCTTCCCGCAGGTCGTTCAGGCGCTCGAGATTCTCTCGTGTGTGCGCGATCCGGTTCTCCGTTTCACGGCGCCGATCCTTGTAGCGCGATATCCCAGCGGCCTCCTCGACGAAAGCGCGCATGTCCTCTGCGCGCGCCTCGATCAGCCGCGAAATCATGCCTTGCTCGATGATGGCGTAGCTGCGCGAGCCGAGGCCGGTGCCGAGAAACAGGTGGGTGATGTCCTTGCGGCGACACCTGGAACCGTTGATGTAGTAGGTCGAGTTGCCGTCACGCGATACGACGCGCTTCAGCGCTACTTCCGTGTACCCGGCATACGGACCGGCAATCTTGCCGTCGCTGTTGTCGAACACCAGCTCCACGGACGCGCTGCCGATCGGCTTGCGGGTGCGGGAACCATTGAAGATCACGTCGGTCATCGAATCGCCGCGCAGGTGCTTCGCGGAGATTTCCCCCATGACCCATCGCACCGCGTCGATGATGTTCGACTTGCCGCAGCCGTTCGGACCGACGACGCCGGTCAGGTTCGCTGGAAATGCAACCGTGGTCGGATCGACGAATGACTTGAAACCGGCTAGTTTGATCCTGGCGAGGCGCATTCCGGCTAGTGTAGATTAACGGCCCGCAATTGACGACGACCGGGAAAAACCCGAATGAGCCGACCGGCGCCATTTGGCGACATTGAAACGTTTCCGAATCCGCAACCGGGCCGCGACTACACGATTCGCATGCGGCTGCCGGAGTTCACCTGCCTCTGTCCGCGCACCGGCCAGCCCGATTTTGCGACACTGGATCTGGAATATGTTCCGGAAGCGCTGTGCGTCGAGCTCAAGTCCCTGAAGCTCTTTATCTGGTCATTCCGCGACCGCGGTGCGTTTCACGAAGCGGTGACCAACGAGATTGCCGACCGGCTGGTCGCCGCGCTGCAGCCGCGGTTCCTGCGCCTGACGGCGCATTTCAACGTCCGCGGCGGCATCTACACGACGATCGTCGCCGAGCATTGCCAGAGCGGCTGGAATCCGGCTCCGACCGTCAATCTGCCGTAACCCGGCCCTGTGCCCGGCGGGCGACGTCGACAGCACTGGACCGCGCGAAAACCGGGGCTATAATCCGGCGCTCGATTGAACCGGCTGCGGAGAACTTGATGCCAGGCAAGAAGACTTTCAGGACCCGAAAACCCGTAGCGAAGGTTGCAGCGCGCAAGGCGCCAGCCGCACGCAAGGCCGCGAAGCCGGCGGTCCGCAAGCCCAAGATGCCTGCTGTTCGCGCCAAGGCCGCCAAACCCTCCAGGACCAAGTCGCGCGCCACCGCCCGCTCCGCGTCGCCCCGCCCTGCGGCAAAGCCGGCCAAGCCGGCGAAAGCTGCAGCAGCGGCGCGCGAACCGGCGATCATGAAGCCGAGGATACCGGCATCCATCGCGCAGGTCGCCGAAGCGCGCCCTGCCCTCGCCGCGATTCAGCCGCGCATGGCGCGTCGTCCCATCTTTGCCGAGGAAGATGACGACTCCGCCACCGGCCACAACCTGCTGCTCGGACCGCGCAATGTGCGCCCGTATCGCGAGCGAAAGGGCGAGCAGTACATGGGCCGGGACCAGTTGGACCATTTCCGCGGCATCCTCAGCAACTGGAAGCGCGATCTGATGGAAGAAGTCGATCGGACGATGACCCACATGAAGGACGAGGCGGCCAATCCGCCCGATCCGAACGATCGCGCCACGCTGGAATCCGAATTTGCCCTTGAGCTGCGCACGCGCGACCGTGAGCGCAAGCTGATCCGCAAGATCGAAGAGGCGCTCAGCCGCATCGAGGACGGCAGCTACGGCTATTGCGTCGAGACCGGCGAGCCGATCGGGGTCAAGCGTCTCGAGGCGCGGCCGGTCGCAACGCTGTGCATCGAGGCCCAGGAGCGGCGTGAACGACGCGAAAAGCAGTACGGCGATCGCGACGACTGGTACCGCTGAAGTACCGCACCAAGGCCCCTGCGGCCGTTTCGCCCCAACACCTTCCGGTCCGCTGCACCTGGGATCGCTGCTGGCAGCCGCCGGCAGCTACCTGAGCGCGCGCAGTCGCGGCGGTCGCTGGCTGCTGCGCATCGAGGACCTCGACTGCGATCGCTGCGTGCCCGGTCTCGCCGATGAATTCCTGCGCACCCTGGAAGGGTTTGGCTTCGAATGGGATGGAAACGTCAGCTTCCAGTCCGATCGAATTGATTTCTATGAGGATTCTTTGGGCGCGCTGCGGAAGGCCGGTCGCTGCTACCCGTGCCGTTGCAGCCGTTCGATGCTTGCCGCGCTGGCCCTCGAGCCCGGTGCCGAGCCGGTTTACCCGGGAACCTGCCGCAATGATCCTGCGGCCGGCGGCGGTCCGCACGCGCTGCGCTTCCGCATCGAGCCGGATCACGCTGTGGTCGAGTTCACGGATGGGCTGCAGGGGCCTGTGCGGCAGGACTGTCTGCATGAAGCGGGGGATTTCGTCATACGACGTCGCGACGGTCATTTCGCGTATCACCTGGCGGCGATCGTGGACGACGAACTGCAGGGCGTGACCGAAGTGGTGCGGGGATGCGACCTGCTGTCCAGTTCGCCGCGCCAGATCCTGCTGCAGCGGGCGCTCGGATTCCGGACACCCCGCTATGCCCACCTGCCGCTGCTGACGGAACCGGACGGACGCAAGCTGGCCAAGTCACGGCGTACGGTCCCGCTGGCGCCGCATGACGCGGCACCACAGCTCTGGCGGATCCTCCACTGGCTAGAGCAGGCGCCGCCGCCGGCGCTGTCGCGCGCACCGGTCGCCGAAATCTGGGCCTGGGCGCTGGCCAACTGGCGCCCTGAACGGCTGGCAGGCCATCGCGAGCGGCGACTGGAAGCGCCGCTGTCCGGTTAAGCCTCAGGCGACTCCGCGCATGGAGAGCCGCACGCGGCCCTGGCGGTCGACCTCGAGCACCTTGACCTTTACGACGTCGCCTTCCTTGAGCTTGTCGCTGACCCGCTCGACCCGTTCGTCGGAGATCTGCGAGATGTGCACGAGACCGTCGCGGCCCGGCAGGATGGCGACGAAAGCGCCGAAATCCATCAGCCGCACGACCTTGCCTTCGTAGACCCGCCCGACCTCGACGTCGGCCGTGATCATCTCGATCCGGCGCAGCGCTTCGCGTCCCGAGGCCGCGTCGACCGACGCGATCTTGACCGTGCCGTCGTTCTCGATATCGATCGTCGCGCCGGTTTCTTCGGTGATCTGACGGATGACCGAGCCGCCCTTGCCGATCACGTCGCGGATCTTCTCCGGGTCGATCTTGATCGTGACGATGGTCGGCGCCCACTCGGACATCTCCGCGCGCGCCTTGTCGAGCACCTTGTTCATTTCGCCCAGGATGTGCAGGCGGCCGGCCTTGGCCTGTTCGAGCGCCGCTTTCATGATCTCGGCGGTGATGCCGTTGATCTTGATGTCCATCTGCAGCGCCGTCACGCCGTCCTTCGTGCCCGCGACCTTGAAATCCATGTCACCGAGGTGGTCCTCGTCGCCCAGGATGTCGGTCAGGACCGCGAAGCGGTCGCCTTCCTTGACCAGGCCCATCGCGACGCCCGCGACCGGTCCCTTGAGCGGCACGCCCGCGTCCATCAGTGCGAGGCTGGTGCCGCAGACGGTTGCCATCGAGCTCGAGCCATTGGACTCCAGCACTTCGGATACGACGCGCAGGACGTACGGGAACTCCTGGAGGTTCGGCATCACGGCGTTGATGCCGCGCCGGGCCAGGTTGCCGTGGCCGATTTCACGGCGCTTGGGCGAACCCATGAAGCCGGTTTCGCCGACCGAGAACGGCGGGAAGTTGTAATGCAGCATGAACGGTTCGCGCCGTTCGCCGGCCAGCGCATCGACGATCTGCGCGTCGCGGCCCGTGCCGAGCGTCGTCGTGACGAGCGCCTGCGTCTCGCCGCGCGTGAAGATCGCCGAACCGTGCGTTCGCGGCAGCGCGCCGACCTCGATCGTGATCGGCCGGACCGTCGTCAGGTTGCGGCCATCGATGCGCGGCTTGCCGTCGAGGATGAAGTCGCGGACCAGGCGGTATTCCAGGTCGTGCAGTTCGGTCGCGGCCTGGTCCTTCGTGAACTGGGGATTCTCGCCGCCCGACAGCGCCGTCTGCACGGACTGGCGGATTTCCGCCAGGCGCGTCACGCGGGCCTGCTTGACGACGATGCCATAGGCCTCGGTGAGGGCGGCCTTCGCCTGGGCGGCGACTGCCTGCTTCAGTGCGACGTTCGCTTCCGGCGCCTTCCAGTCCCAGCGCGGCTTGCCGGCTTCGGCCGCGAGCTTGTTGATCGCACCGATCGCGGTCTGCATCTGCACGTGGCCGAACAGGACGGCGCCCAGCATGACGCCTTCGGGCAGGCAGTTGGCCTCTGATTCGACCATCAGGACGGCGTCTGCGGTGCCCGCAACCACCAGGTCCAGGTCCGACTCGGTCTTCACCTGGGAAGTGGTCGGATTCAACTGGTAGGTACCATCGCGATACCCGACCCGGGCGGCGGCGATCGGCGCCGAGAACGGTATGCCGGAAATCGCCAGCGCCGCCGAGGCGCCGATCAGCGACGGGATGTCGGAGTCGATCTCGGGATCGAGCGACAGGACGGTCGCGACGATTTGCACTTCGTTGTAGAAGCCCTCCGGGAACAACGGCCGGATCGGGCGATCGATCAGGCGGGAGGTCAGCACTTCCTTTTCGGAAGGTCGGCCTTCGCGCTTGAAGAAGCCGCCGGGAATCTTGCCCGCGGCATAGGTCTTTTCCACGTAGTTGACGGTCAGCGGGAAGAAATCCCGCCCGGCAACCGCTTCGCGCTTGCCGACCGCGGTGACCAGCACCACGGTGTCTCCCATTGTGACGACGACGGCGCCGTCGGATTGACGGGCCAGGCGGCCGGTCTCGATCGTGACCGTATGCGCGCCGTAACTGAAAGTCTGCCTGGAAACGCTCAAGCGGATCCCCTTTGATGTCTGGTACGGAAGACGGGCGCCTGGCGCCCGCGGCGCCTCAGCGGCGCAGGCCAAGTTCGTTGACGACTTTGATGTACCGCTCGGGGGCGTTGGCCTTGAGGTAATCCAGGAGCCGCCGGCGTTGTGCCACCATCTTCAGCAATCCACGCCGCGAAGCGTGGTCGCTCTTGTGAGTGGTGAAGTGCTCGGTCAGCCCATTGATCCGTTCGGACAGCAATGCGATCTGCACTTCAGGCGACCCCGTGTCCGTCGGAGCGCGCCGGAACTTACCGACGACTTCTGCCTTGCGTACATTCGTGAGTGGCATCTCGTTCACTTGACCCTATAACCCTTTAGAAAGCCGCGCATTGTACCCGCGCACCGGGGTCCTCTCAAGCTCGCGAGGGCGTCCGGCATGACAAGTCGATCATGATCCGCTCCGGCGCGAGGCGGCGCCCTTCCGCGCTCATGCGCCCGACGCCCAGGAACTGCCCGTCGACCCCGTATATCCGCACCAGCGCCGCCCCGGGACCGGCCGCGAACACCGGCTGGCCCTGCAGCACGCAGGCCTGTTCGGCGAGCCCGAGGTGAACCGCCGGCATGCCCGGAAGGGCGGCATCGGCCGGCAGCAGCATCGCCTGGAGCTCCTGCGGCGGCTGCAGAGCGGCACTCTCGACCGCCTCTAGGCTGTGCATCAGCGGCTCCCGGAATGGCCCGAGCCGCAGGCGACGCAGGCTGTGCACATGACCGACGGTTCCGCAGGCACGCGCGATGTCCTCCGCGAGGCTGCGGACATAAGTACCCTTGCTGCAGTCGATCTCGAACAGCAGTCGTCCCGCCTCGATGCCCAGCACCTCCAGGCGATGGATGACGATGCGGCGCGGCGGCCGTTCGACCTCGACGCCCTGGCGCGCGAGGCGGTAGAGCCGTTCGCCCCGGTGCTTCAGGGCCGAATACATCGGCGGCACCTGCTGCGATTCGCCGAGGAAACCGGCGGCAATGCGCCGCACGGTTTCTGCGCTCTGGTCGGGCACCGGGGCGCGCTCGACGATCTCGCCCTCGCGGTCGCCGGTGGTCGTGCGCTCGCCGAGCGTGATCGACACGCGATAGGTCTTGTCGGCACCCAGCAGCAAGCCGCTCGCTTTCGTCGCCTGCCCGAAACAGATCGGCAGCAACCCGCTCGCCAGCGGGTCGAGACTGCCGGTATGACCGGCCTTGCGGGCGCGAAATGCCCGGCGGGCGCGCTGCAGGGCGGCATTCGAGGTCAGGCCCTCGGGCTTGTCCAGCAGCAGGATGCCGTCCACGTCCCGCCAGCGGTCGCCGGGCCGCTGCCGGGACGCAGCCTCGCTCATTCCTCGTCCGGTTCGGTGTCGACGTGCCGCACGCGGTCGCTCTCGACGGCGTCGTGAATCAGGGCCGAGAGACGGGCGCCGCGTTCCACGGAGTCATCGATCCGGAAATCGAGTTCCGGCGCGACCCGCAGCCGCATCAGGTTGCGCACCTGGTGGCGAAGGTAGCCCGATGCATGCCGCAGCGCCTCGAGCGCCGCCCCGGCATCACCGACGCCGGCGAACGGCGTGAAGAAGACTTTCGCATGGGTCAGGTCGCGGGACACTTCGGCCGACGTGATCGTGATCAGGCCGACCCGCGGGTCCTTGACGTCGCGGCGAATCAGCTCGGCAAGCAGCCGCTTGAGCTGCTCCTCGACCCGTCGCGCCCTGGGAAATTCGCGCGGCATGCAGGCAGCCTCCGGCTCAGAGCTGGCGCGCAACCTCGACGCGCTCGAAGCACTCGATCTGGTCGCCGACTTTCACGTCGTTGTAGCCCTTCACGCCGATGCCGCACTCGGTGCCGGCACGGACCTCCGAGGCATCGTCCTTGAACCGCTTCAGGGATTCGAGCTCGCCCTCGAAGATCACGACGTTGTCGCGCAGCACGCGAATCGGGTTGTTGCGGCGCACGTAGCCGTCGATCACGAGGCAGCCGGCGACCGTTCCGAACTTGCTCGAGCGGAACACGTCGCGAACCTCGGCAAGGCCGACGATCTGCTCCTTCACCTCGGGCGCCAGCATGCCGGTCAGCGCGGCACGGATGTCGTCGATCGCCTCGTAGATCACGCTGTAATAGCGGACCTCCACGTTCTGGTCGCGCATCGCTTCGCGCGCCGCGGCGTCGGCACGGATGTTGAATGCGATGATACGGGCCTTTGACGCAGCCGCCAGCATCACGTCGGATTCGGTCAGGCCGCCGACCCCGCTCGAGATCACCTTGACCGCCACTTCCGCCGTCGACAGCTTGATCAGCGCCTCGCGCAGGGCTTCCGCCGAACCCTGCACGTCGGTCTTGATCAGCAGGTTGACGGTTCCCTTGGCATCCTCACCCATCTGCGAGAACACGTCCTCGGATTTCTGGCCGGCCTGGCGCGCGAGGCGCACGTCGCGGAACTTGCCCTGGCGGTAGAGCGCGACTTCCCGCGCCTTGCGTTCGCTGTCCACGGCAAGCAGCTCGTCGCCGGCGTTCGGCGGACTCGACAGTCCCAGCATCTGCGCCGGTATCGACGGTCCGGCGGACTCGATCTCCCTGCCGAGCTCGTCGAACAGCGCGCGCACGCGCCCGAACTGCTCGCCGGCGACGACCGAATCGCCGACTTTCAGCGTTCCGCGCTTGACCAGCACGGTCGCGACCGCGCCGCGGCCGCGCTCGACGCTGGCCTCGAGTACGACGCCGACGGCCGGCGCGTCCTTCACGGCCTTGAGTTCCAGCACTTCCGCCTGCAGCAGGATCGACTCGAGCAGCTTGTCGATGCCGGCGCCGGTCTTCGCCGAGACCGGCGCGAAGATGTTCTCGCCGCCCCACTCCTCGGCGATGACGCCCTCCTGGGACAGTTCGTTCCGGACCTTCTCCAGGTCCGCATCGTGCTTGTCGATCTTGTTGATCGCGACGACGATCGGCACGTTGGCGGCCTTCGCGTGCTGGATAGCCTCCTTCGTCTGCGGCATCACGCCGTCGTCGGCGGCAACCACCAGCACGACGATGTCCGTGACCTGCGCCCCGCGGGCGCGCATCGCGGTGAATGCGGCGTGGCCCGGGGTATCGAGGAACGTGACGACGCCGCGCGCGGTCTCCACATGGTACGCGCCGATGTGCTGGGTGATGCCGCCCGCCTCGCCGGCAGCAACCTTGGTGCGGCGGATGTAGTCGAGCAGCGAGGTCTTGCCATGGTCCACGTGGCCCATGATCGTGACCACCGGCGGGCGCGGCAGCGACTCCTCCGATGCATGCATGCCGGCCTGCAGCGCTTCCTCGACCTGGTCGGCCTTCAGCACCTTGGCGATGTGTCCCATTTCCTCGATCACGAGCACCGCGGTGTCCTGATCCACTGGCTGGTTGATCGTCGCGATGACGCCCATGTTGAGCATCGTCTTCATGACTTCGCTGGACTTGACGGCCATGCGCTGCGCCAGCTCGGCAACGGTAATAGTCTCGCCGACCGCCACTTCGTGCTGCATCGGCTGGGTCGGCAGTTCGAATCCGTGCTTGCGGTCCCCGCCGACCGTCGCCGCGCGCCGGCGCGACTCCGGCCGCACGCGCCCTTTCTTGTGCCGCGCCGACAGCCCGCCGGCGATGTGCAGCTCCTGCCGCCCATAGCGCGTGCTCTTGTCGTCCTCGGCAGACTTGCGGGCCTTCTCTTCGCGCTGGCGCCGCTCCTTCTCGGCTGCCTCGCGGGCTTTCTGCTCGGCTTCGCGTCGGGATTGCTCTTCCGCCGCGCGGCGTGAATTTTCCTCGGCCGAGCGGCGCTCGCTTTCCTCGCGTTCACGCCGCTGCTGTTCCTTCTGCTCCACGTCGCGCCGCAGTTTCTCCTCGGCGGCCCGGCGCTCGGTGTCCTCCGCCTCGCGCAGGCGATCGACCTCCTCCTGTGCCACGCGCGCCTGTTCTTCGAGCACGTCGCGCTTGATGTAGGTGCGCTGGCGGCGCACTTCGACGGTTACGGTGCGCGCCTTGCCCATCGGGGCCGCGACCTTGATCTCGCTTTGCGCCTTGCGCCGCAGCGTGATCTTGCGCGGCGCACTGCCGTCCTCAGCCTTGCCGTGAGCCTTGCGCAGGTGCGTCAGCAGTTCCTGCTTGGCGTCCTCGCTGATCCGGTCCTTCGGGCCCAGCGCCTTGATGCCGGCTTCTTCAAGCTGCGCCAGCAGCTTGTCGACGGTGACCTTCAGGACTTCCGCGAATTGTTCGACCGTGACGTCGGACATCTGTCTTTACCTCAGGCCTGGCCCGCGCTCTCGAACAGGTGGGCACGCGCCGCCATGATCAGTTGCCCGGCGCGCTCCGGATCGAGACCCGGAACCGATTCGAGCTCGTCGAGCGATTGATCTGCCAGCTCGTCGCGGGTGCGGATGCCGCGTGACGCGAGTTCGTAGGCGAGTTCCTTGTCCATTCCCTCGACCGCCAGCAGGTCCTCCGCCGGGCCGGATTCGTCGATCTTCTCCTCGCTCGCGATCGCCTGCGTCAGCAGCGCGTCGCGCGCGCGAATGCGCAGTTCCTCGACCATTTCCTCGTCGAATTCCTCGATGCCGAGCAGCTCGCTGGCCGGCACGTAAGCGACTTCCTCAACGGTCGAAAAGCCTTCCTGGACCAGCACGTTGGAGATGTCGTCGTCGACGTCGAGCAGGCGCTTGAACATCTCGCGAAGCTGTCCCGTCTCCGCGTCGCTGCGCTCGGCGGCCTGCTGCTCGGACATCACGTTGAGCCGCCAGCCGGTCAGTTCGCTCGCGAGACGCACGTTCTGTCCGCCGCGTCCGATCGCCTGCGACAGGCGGTCCTCGGTCACGGCGATGTCCATCGAGTGCGCGTCCTCGTCCATCAAGATCGAGGTCACTTCCGCCGGCTGCATCGCGTTGATCACGAACTGCGCCGGATTATCGACCCACGGAATGATGTCCACGCGCTCACCCGCGATCTCGTTCGAGACTGCCTGCACGCGCGACCCACGCATGCCGACGCAGGCGCCGACCGGGTCGATGCGCGGATCCAGGCTCTTGACCGCGATCTTGGCTCGCGCGCCGGGATCGCGGGCCGCGCTCAGGATCTGGATCAGGCCCTGCCCCACTTCGGGCACTTCGAGCTTGAACAGCTCGATCAGGAAATCCGGCGAGGTGCGCGACAGGAAAAGCTGCGGGCCCCGCGCCTCGGAACGCACCTCGCGCAGCAAGGCCTTCAGGCGGTCCTGCGGCCGCACCATCTCGCGCGGAATCATGTGTTCGCGCGGTACGAAGCCCTCGGCATTGCCGCCGAGGTCGACATAGACGCCATGGCGGTCGACGCGCTTGACGATCCCGGACACGAGCGTCCCGACGCGGTCCTTGTACTCGTCGACGACCTGCGCGCGCTCGGCCTCGCGCACCTTCTGCACGATGACCTGCTTGGCGGTCTGGGCGGCGATGCGGCCGAATGCGACCGATTCCATCGGCACCTCGACGAAACCGTCGATCTCGGCGTTCGCCTCGACGTCCGTGGCGTCGTCGAGCCTGAGTTCGCGCTCCGGGAATTCGAGCTCGGTGGAATCATCGGCGAATACCTTCCAGCGGCGGAAGGTCTTGTACTCGCCCGTCTTGCGGTCGATCTCGACGCGCACCTCGATGTCGTCGCCGTGCTTGCGCCGCGTCGCGGAGGCGAGCGCGGCCTCGAGGGCCTCGAAGATGATTTCGCGCGCGACGCCCTTCTCGTTGGAGACTGCCTCGACGACTTCAAGTATCTGCCTGTTCATGCCCCGTCATCCCGTCCTGAACCGATGGCGTTACGCCACCAGGCGTGCCTTCTGTATCGTGGCCAGTGGCAGGCGCCATTCGCGCCCGTCCACGTCAATCAACAACTCCTGGTCCGCCAGCGCGACCAACCTGCCGCGAAAGCGCTTGCGTCCCTCGACAGCGACCGCGAGTTCGACACGCGCCTCGCTGCCAAGAAAGCGTTCGAAGTGCGCCCGCGTCCGCAGCGGCCTGTCGAAGCCGGGCGACGACACCTCCAGGTCGTAAGCGCGACCGATCGGGTCCGCTTCATCCAGCGTGGCTCCGACCAGACGGCTCGCCTGCGCGCAGTCCTCGATCGACACCGTCCCGCCGTCCAGCCGGTCGATGAAGATCCGCAGCAACGCCCGCCCCGACGCCGGGCTGAACTCGATATCCACGAG
>Ga0209640_10001408_pt1 | contig 20354 bp, 15 predicted proteins | sample RifCSP10_1_FD_184018 | JGI IMG/M metagenome (GOLD analysis project Ga0209640, IMG submission 184018) | Soil microbial communities from Rifle, Colorado - Rifle CSP2_sed 10_1 (SPAdes) (version 2) | ecosystem: Environmental > Terrestrial > Deep subsurface > Rock core/Sediment | place: Rifle...
AGCCTGGTGTGCGCCGCCCTCGACACGGGAATCTCCATGGTCGAAAACAGCTGCATGCTGAGCCGCTCGTGCAGGCTGCTGGGATCCTGAGTGTTGTTGCGCAGCACCAGCGACGGCAGGCCCAGAAACGTCTGGCTCTTGCTGTACCGATCGAAGTCGACCCTCAGCCCGGGCTTGACGCCGCTGCGACTCCCCAGGCCGCGGGATCGTATCCCGACGTTCCTGACGGTGATGCCGTTCCAGGAGAAATGGCACGGATAATAGTCATTGAGCTGAAAATCGGCCTTGAGCTCCTGCCAGTCTCGCGGATTGATCGTCAACCGGATGTCGTGGAGTACACGGTCGTCGAAGAGATCGTCGCTCGTCGGCGCCGGCTGCGTGGCGGCACCGCGTGTCAGCGCGATCAAGGCGAGAACGATGCCCGTCAGCAGGCGTGGCCACCGCGACATGAGCGACATCTCCCTCCTCACAGCACGAACTGGAGCCGGCAGACGTGGGTCCAGAATCGCGCACGGTCCGGAACCGGGCTTCGGTCGGCGTCTGCCAGCTGCTCCCGGATGGCGTTGACCTGAATCTTGGTCCAGTGATTGAGGTACCAGGTGACGCCGAACGTCCACGCCCGATCGCTCGCCTCGAGGAGATTGGCGGCGCGCGGATTGGTCAGCTCCGGCTCGCCGTCCAACGAGCTGTCGAAGGCCAGCCGCTCGTAGCGCGCCGCGAGTTCGACGGCGCCGACGCCGCCGCGAAACAGCGGCCGCCGCGGTTCGAGGCCTTCGAGCTTGGGTTCACCCGTGAGCGCCCACGTGCCGCTCAGGTACCAGCCCTGCGCGACCAGCGGCGGGAGATCCTCGTCGAACAGCCCCTGGTTCCTGCGTTCATCGCGGACGCGCACGAATTCGCCCTTCAGCGAGAAGGGGCCGGGTCGCCAGTCCGCGTCCATCCCGACCCGGAGACGCCGCCCCTTGACATACACCGGTTCGAAGAACGGCTGCCGGAAGGCGGTTCGGCCGCGCAGCGAGTTCAGCCCCTCCGGGATGGTCCCGGCAGTGGCCGCCACGGCCAGCTCCAGCTCTCGCGTGCCTCCGGATGCCGGCGTCAGGCGAAGCGGGCGCGCCGTGACGCGCGCCGCCACGGTGCGCTCCGCGCCGGGATTGAAGCTGAATCTGGCATTCTCCCCGTCGTGCCGGAACACGCCCACGTCGTACCCGATCGCGCGCCTCCCGACACGGCCATGCACGGTGACACCGACGTCCCGAGCCGGCGAGAGGCTGTCGGTCGCTTTGGCGCGACTGATGAAATCGAGGTCCGTCGGGCCGGTGAGTTGTTCCTGGCTGAACGGAATCTTGAACTTCCCGGCGCGGATCTGAACGTTGTCGACATAGCGGAAATTCACGAACGCGTCGCGCCAGACCCTCTTTTGGCGCAGCTCCCGCTCCAGTTCGTACTCGAAATGCCGCAGAAACGTCCCCTGGATGCCCACGCGGCGCCGGTTCATGTCAAACAGGCCCTCTTCGGTCTCGACGCCCGACGGAACCACCCGAAAGTCACCTTGCAGCTTGAGGCGAAAGTCAACCCGGAGCATCGAGCCGACGCGCAGGGAGGGTCGCTCTCGAAACAGGAGCCGCACGAGTGGCTCCCGCGGTTCCCCGGTGCCACGTGGCTGGGGGGCGGGTGCAGCCGGCGGGGCGTCCGCTGGTTCGCTCGATTGTGCCGCCAGCGGCGCCGCCGGAACGAGCAGGATGCCGGCTCCCCAACAGAGGCCCCGGACCGCAAGGAGAAGGGCCCTCACCTGACCGGCTCCGCTCGAGAGATGGATGCAGAGGCTCCGCACGAACCGATGGCCGGCAGGGAATTCCAGAACGAATCCAGCACGTTCAGGGAACGCTCGTCGCGAGTGACGACCGCGAGCTCCCGCCGGAATTCGAGCGCGAGGGTCGACAAGGCAATGCTCCCGATGACGGCTGCCGCATCGTCAATCATGAGCAACTTCCCATGGGGCACGAGCGACCCCAGACCGGTCTGACCCCGGATTTCGACCGCAATCCCCTGTGCCTCCCTGGCCCTCAGAAGCCTCAGCATCGCCGGGTCCGTCACCTTCGGATCGATGAGACGGATCCGCCGCGCGGCCTGCTCGATGAGCGCCGCAAACCGGCGGCGCGCCTGTTGGGGGCCCACAATGAGTCGCCCGTCGGGGGCGTCCGCCGACTGGTACTGTCGCGCGTCCCAATCCGCACCGAACAGATCCGTCAATCCCGTCACGAGCGCACCGTCGGTCGAGACCATCAGAAAATCGCACGTCGCCTCGAAGCACTTGCGCGTGAAGTTGAGCGACGCGATGACGGCTGGACCATCGTCGACCACGATGTATTTGGCGTGGTATCTGACGACCGGGTCGGAGTAGCGACGCACATCAGCTCCCAGGTTCCGCAGGAATCGGCGGAGCTGCTTCAGTTGCTGCTTCGAGCCTTTGGCCCGACCCGTCACGAGCACCCGCACACGCACGCCCCGTCGCACCGCCGCACCGAGGGCGTTCAGAACGGAGTCGTCGTTGCAGCGGAAGAGCGAGAGCGCCAACCGCTCGCGGGCCGAATCGATGACGTCCAGCACGGCCCGGCGACGCTCGTCTGGTGCCACGATCATGCGCTCGAGCGCTGCGTTGCTCACAGGCGGTCCCGCGGGCCCTTCTTGGAATGCTGCCATGCCACGGACTTGATGCCGGGCGCGCCGCCGGTGAGTTGGGCACTCAGCTCGTCGAGCGACAGGCGCCTGTCCAGCGCGACGTGGTATTTCACCGTGGCCTCTTTCCCCTGCGACACGTCGCGCGGCTCGAAGATGATGCCGTTGCGCGCAAACACGCTTTCGACGTGCACGGTCGGGAACTCACGTCCCTCGGCCACCAGCTCCACGACCATGGCGCGCGGCTTGTCTTGCGAGGGCAGGTGATCGAGGACCAGCAGAAACACGCACAGAAACGCCGTCGCCAGGCCGGCGACGGCAACCGCACCCAGGCCGGTCGCCATGCCCAGCCCCATCAGCAGGAACAGGATCGTGATGTCCTTGGGATCTTCGATCGGCGTGCGGAAGCGGATAATGCTGGCGGCGCCCGCGATGCCGAACGCGCGCGCAACCGAGTTGCCGATGATGATCATCACCATGGCGCCCGACACGCACAGGAGGATCTGCGCGTGTTCCATCGATCGGCCCGCGGGCTTGTCACGCATCGACGGTCGATGGACGACGGTGACGAGCACACCGATGCCGGCGGCGATGACGAGCTTCAGCAGCGCCAGGAAGGGCGGGCCGACGGGCCGCGCCGTGTCGTCGAGGCCGACATCCACCTCGCCGGGAATCGTCGACAGCACATCGGACCACGCCATGCCGCCCCACACCAGCGTCAGGCAGAAGGCCGCGCCCGCGGCGACGAGCGCGAACACCCGCCACGGCCACTCGCGCACCTGACCTCGCTCGACCGAGTCCAGAACTGGAAACACCGCGTCGAGGCGCGCCGTCTGGAGATACGCGCGGATGTCGGCGTTGGCGGCGGCCAGGCGAAAGCTCCCGCCCAGACGCCGCGCTGTTGTGTAGCCGCGCACGAACGCCCGAATGGCCGCGCTGTCGATCCTGGCGACGCCGCCCAGGTCGACGATGAGATGGCGGTGACCCTCGCCGAGAAGCGTCTGGACGCGCCGTTCGCACTCTTCGGCGGCGCCGCCTTCCACCAGCGGCTCATTGGGCGAGAGCACGAGCGGACCCGTTCCTCGCCGCCGCGGCGCAGTGTCTGGCACCGGTGCTCCCTGTAGTGAACTCACGTCTGGACGACTTCAGGCGGGCGCGCTCGATCCGAAGCTCGCCACCGCGTCTGCCTCCGAGTCATAGACCTCAAAGATCGTCAACAGCCTCGTCACTGCCAGGATCTTTCGAATAGGCGGTGTGAGATACAGCAGCTTGAGAGAGCCACCTCGTCGTGTGGCTGCCACGTATGCGTCCACCAGATTACACAGCCCGCAGCTGTCCAGAGACGGGACGCCCGCGAGGTTCACCACGATGCTCTTGTGTCCCTGTGGCAGGAGGCGGCGCACGGTCTCGGCGAGGGCCATGTTCCCAGCCGTCTCAATGGTCATGCGCCCTTGCACATCCAGGATGATCACACGGCCAGACGTTCGCTGTTCAACCGTCATCGCGGGCCCTTGCGGCGGGCCAGACGAGCCGACGCGTGGAATGCGCGGACTATAGCACCAAATCAGGCGGGCGCATCCGTCTCGCGGTACCCGCCCATACCTCCCCCCGGCGTCCGCCGCCGGCCATGGAGATGGAGCGGTCGGGCAGACAAAAAGAGGGGAGCCGAAGCTCCCCTCTGAGTACCGCGAAGGTGAAACGCTCTTAGAACTCGAACTTGACCAGGAACTGCCCCCGGGTGCCGTCCTCGAAGAGGTCGGCCATCCCGTAGCGCGGCTCGTAGGCAGTCGCACCGTCCGGCGTCGCACGGATCAGGCTGTTGTAGTCGAATCCATTCAGCAGATTCGTATCCGTCAGATCGATGAGCGACGATCCACGCTCGACGCCTGAACCGCGGTTGAGGAAGTTGAAGATGTGCCGCGTCGTCTTCTGATTGAAGACGTTCTGCACGTTGAGCTCCAACCGCACACGCCTGGTTCCGGCGACATTCATCGTATGCGCCACGAGCAGGTCGGTGCGCGTCAGCGCCGGCGTCCGTTTGTCCGTGGTCACGCGGCCGTTCTCGACGAAGTTCCCGCGCCCTTCGACGATGATGTCTGCCGCGTGCACAGAGGTCACGTAGGTCGAGATTGGCGTGCCGCTGCCGCCGTAGAAGAAGCCGCCCACCTGCGTCCCGAACGGGAACTCGTAGGCGCCGTACAGCTTCACCACGTGCGGACGATCCGTGGCCAGCCGGCCGAGCACGTCGAGCTGGCCGTGCGAGTCAAACAGCAGCTCGTCGAGGTCCCAGGCGCGGTTCACGTTGCCGCCCGGACGCGCGATGCTGCCTGCCTGCTGCTGGGGGGTGGCGGAGCTGACACCGGTCGTCGGGGTGCTCACCTCGTCCGACGACGCCAGCCCTGCGTAGTTCCCGTAGAGACGGCTGATCGTGTAGTTCGCGCTGAAGAACCAGTTCTGCGAGAACCGGCGGTTCCAGCCCACATCGACCGCGTCGTACTGCCGCTTCGGCCGCGGGATGGCCTGTCCGAGCGGCGTGGCGCCCGTCGGGAACTGAATGGCCGCCTGGCGCTTGCCGGGGTTGCTGATCAGGTACCCCTCGTCGCCCTGCGCATTCAGGAAGCCGACGTCCTCGATGGTTTCCAGCAGGTCGTTGTGGACGTAATGCACGGTCAGCACGTTGGTGCCAAAGAGCTGATACTCGGCGCCCACGCTCGTGCTGGCCTGTCGCATCGGCTCCAGTTCGGGATCGATCTCGTCCTGGAACGACGGGACGCGCCGGTCGCGGCAGCTGCCCTGCGAGACCCAGAGATCCGGGCCGGGCGTGTTGCTCAGATTGAGGCTGCCAAGGTCGGTCGTGTTGAGGCCGCGGTAGAAGATGCACCACGTCTCGGCGCCGAACGAGCCGCGCGGCAGCTCGTATTTCGTCCAGTCGTAGTACAGCCCCCAGCTGCCGAACACCTTCATACGGCCGTCGCCCCACACGTCGTAGGCGGCGCCGAGACGCGGCGCCAGCTTGTCCTTGAAGTTGAACACGATCGCGTCTTTCAGAATCTCCGGGCGGAATGTCGGCACCCGCTCGTCTTCGGTCCGGAGGCCGAGGCTCAACGTGAGCCGGTCGTTGATCGTCCACTGATCCTGGACGTACAGCGAATGGATGTTGCTGCCCGCCTTGTTCGTGATGCGGCGGTCGTTCACCTCGTAGTAGCCGTAGGTTCCACGTCCGCGCGGCGCGCCGCCAAACGTGAACGTGCGGTCCCAGAAGATGTACGTGTAGCCGCCGGGGTAGTACGAGTTGATGTCGTTGGTCGTGCGCTGGAAGCCGTAGCCGCCCTTCAACGTGTGGAGACCGCCGCCGTTGAAGACGTGGTTGTAGTCGACGTTGAAGTTCGAGCGCTTCGTCGTATCGAAATCGGTAATCTGCGCGCGCGGCGTGTTCGACGTGCCGATACCACCCTGGAGAGATGCCGGCAGCAACGCATCGAGCGGCGTCGTCGGCGTCTGGTACGTGTAGGAGGTCGTCTGCGGGATGCCCGTGTCGCTGAACCGGTCGTGGAAGTAGCCGCCACGGAAGCTCACGAACGAGCTGTTGGTCAGCGAGAGATCGACCGTGCCGCTCGTGTTCACCTGGTTGATCTCGTACCCGCGGTTGATGTTCGGTGCCAGCGAGGCGCTCGCGCCCAGATACGAGTTCGGCGTGGCGCCGTTATAGCCGATGTGCGTGCCGGTCGCCTTGGCCGGCGTCCAGAGCGTCGACCAGCTTGCCGAGCCGCGCCGCATGGCGTAGGTCAGCTTGCCGAACGCCTGCTGCCTCCAGATGTCGCGGTCGATGTCCGTGGATCCGCCCTGCGTGAAGTTGTACGTGTTGGTCTTCAGCTCGTTCCGGGGCGAGTAGGATCCGAAGAAGAAGAGGCGATCGCGGACGATCGGCCCACCCAGCGAGCCGCCGAACTCGTTGTGATTGGCCGGCGATTCGTTGTCCTGCGTGTAGAAGGCCGTCCGATCGCCCACCGGGTCGAGGACCAGACGCTCGACGGGCGCTGCCGCCAACGCGCTCCCTTCGAAATAGTAGTGACCCTCGCCGCGAAAGACGTTGCCGCCGCTCTTGGTGACCGCGCTGACCACGCCGCCGAGCGCGCCGCCGTACTCAGCCGAGATGCCCGTCGTTTTCACCTGCACTTCCTGCAGGTACTCGAAGACGGTGTTCTGGCGCGACTGGCCGTTGATCAGACTGTTGGTGACGATGCCGTCAACGGTGAAGGAGTTTTCAGCGCCGCTGGCACCGTTGACCTGGAATCCGCCTTCGACCTCGCCGGAGTTCACCGAGGGCGCCGTCATCGCAATCGACTGGAACGATCGGCTCTTCGGCAACCGGTCGAACTCTTCCGCGGTGACGTTGTGGCCCACCAGCGTGCTCCGCACGTCGACCAGCGGTGAGGCCTCGGCGGTCACCTGGACGGTTTCCGTCACCTGGCCGACCCGCAGCTGGGCATCGACCTCGAACGCGCGGCCCAGGAGCACGCTGATGTCCGTCCGTTCGACCCTCGCGAAGCCGGGGAGCTCAAAAGCCACGTTGTAGCGCCCTGGATTGAGGTCGGGAGCGAGGTATTGGCCGCTTCCGTCTGTGACGTACACTCGGGGCTCGCCCGTCACCGCATTGGTGATCGTCACCGTGACGCCGGGGACGGCCTCACCCTGCTGGTCCGTCACGACTCCTCTGAGGGTTCCAAAGCGTTCCTGCGCGGAGGCGAGGCCGGGAGCGGCCAGCGCGAGCGCGATGAAGAGCGCACTTATGCGTGCGTACATTGGTTGTCTCTCCTTGAGTACAGGTTTACGCGCATACATATGCGGTCAGACTCAGCTACTTACGTGCCAGCAGTCTTCCAGCCTGTAAGCGGCGGCGATTCAGCGATTTGCAAGAATAGGCCGGTAATGGATGGGATCAATAATCCATGGAGACCGATTTCGGGGACCAAAATCATGGATTCTCCACGCGTCGTGATGTAACTATAAACTCTTACCACACGTCGCAGTCCTGAGACCACCTTTTGTGGGGACGTGCCCGCCCGTGCACATTTTTTCTGCGAAGAAGTGACAACAAACACCAACACATCAACAAGTTGCGGGTCAGGGTAACATCCTTCGCGTGACACACCGTGTCGCCGTCGTGGCCGGCGACGGCATTGGCCCCGAGGTGATTGCCGAAGCGACCAAGGCGATCACCACCGTTGGTGGTATTGAGCTCGAGCACCTGCCGTGGAGCGCGTCGCACTACCTGCGCACGGGCGTGACGCTGCCGGCCGACGGCTACGACACCCTCCGCACCTTCGACGCGATCCTTGTCGGGGCGCTCGGCGACCCTCGCGTGCCCGACAACCGGCACGCCCGCGACATCCTGCTCGGCACGCGTGTCGCCCTGGACCTGTACGTCAACTACCGACCGGTCCGGTTGCTGGACGATCGCCTGTGTCCGCTCAAAGGTCGGACGTGCGCCGACGTGAATTTTGTCGTGTGTCGTGAAAACACCGAAGGCGTCTACGTCGGCATTGGAGGCCGTTTCAAGGCGGGCACGACCGACGAAGTCGCCATCCAGGAAGACATCAATACATTCAAGGGGGTCGACCGCATCATCCGGCATGCCTTTGCCTACGCCCGGACCGACGGGCGCCGCCGTGTGTGCATGGCGGACAAGAGCAACGCCATGGCCGAGGGGCATGCGCTGTGGCAGCGCGTGTTCCACACCGTGAAACAGGAGTACGCCGACATCGAGGCCACTCACCTGTACATCGATGCGCTCGCGATGTTCCTTGTCCAGGATCCGGGACGATTCGACGTCATCGTCACCAACAACCTGTTTGGCGACATCATCACCGACATCGGCGGCGCGCTGCAGGGAGGGCTGGGGATGGCGGCGTCCGCCAACCTGCACCCCGGCCGCACGTCGATGTTCGAGCCGGTGCACGGCTCCGCACCGGCGCTGGCGGGTACGAACGCCGCCAATCCGATTGGTGCGATCCTCTCGGCGGCGCTGATGCTCGACGCGCTCGGCCGGGCCGAGGACGCCCGCCGGATCGAACGGGCCGTGCAGGAGGCGGTGCAGGCGAGTGAGGTCACGCGCGATGTGGGCGGGACGCTCGGGACGCGCGAGGCGGGCGCGGCGATTCTGCAGCGGTTGCGTTAGTACCGCTTCTTGAGCTGCCGCATCAGATCGAACTTGGCCGTGTCGGCAATCGCCATGACGGCCATCACGCCGGCCTGCACGGGGTCGCTGACGACCAGATCGGCGGCGTCGGGCACGCTGCCGGCCATGTTGAGCGAGATCACGAAGAGGCCCTGCTTGCGAACTTCCTGCACCGCCTCGGTAATCTCCCCGCCCATGAGCGCGCCGGCCAGCACGAGCAGCTTCACGCGCGGCAGACGGACGACCGAGCGGACGGCCGCCGCCAGCTCCTGCTCGCCGACGAGCGGAATCGTGTCGACCGAGATGCGCTCGCCGCGGATGTTGTGGCGATCGGCTTCCGAGATGGCGCCGAGCGCCACGAGGCCCACCTGGGCGCCGCCACCCATGACGATGATCCGCTTGCCGTAAATCTTGGCGAACGACGGCGTCTCCACGACCGAGGCGACGCCGGGTACGTTGCGGAGGTCGGCCAGCACGCGGTCGAGCGTGGTCCCTTCCAGCGTGACCTCGAAGTACGTTGTGGAGTACGGCTCGCCGCCGTGGATGTCGACGTAGGTGATGTTGGCGTGATGATCCGCCAGGACCTTCGTCATCCCGGACAACATGCCGGGCCGGTCGGCGACGGTGGCGAGAATGGCGTGCGAGGTCACGGGGCGTGAATCTGAATCTAGCACGCGCGCCGCCGCGTCGAAAGTGCCGTGTGGGCAGACATGAACGTGTGTCCTGGCGTGAGGGGTGGCAAAAACGGCAACCATCCGCACGGGTGGGCCGTCTTTCCGCAGGAATCCGCGGCGGCACGGCTCTCGCATCGTCGCGATGGTCAAACGACGATGCTACGATTGAGTGACGCCCGACGCGCGGTGTTGGTCCAGGCGTTTCCCGCTGTCGGGCACTTGGCCGTTGGCGGTTTGGTATTTGGCCAGTTCTTGCGCGACCGTCCGTTTTCGGTCTGGACCGCTATGCGGCTCGTTACGAGAATTTTGTACTCGTTGTGCCGCCGCATAGCGGTCCTAGGCGCGCGAAGCGCGCCAAGAAAAAACTGTTGGCTATCGCCGGCGTTACGCTCTGGATCGTGTGTGTGACGGCAGCCGTCGTGCTCGCAGGAGGGGAACGATGGATGAATCGATGAGGAACGTGATCCTCATGTTCGCCGGTATCGCGCTGTTTGGGGCGATTGTCGCACTGCTCGACTGGCTCGCGCGACGCAAGGAGCGGCAGTCCGAGCGCCGTCCGAGCGCGTGAACGGCCGGAACGGTCCGAACGATCCGAACGCCCCGAACGACTTACCCCGCCCGGTTCGCCGCAAGCGCCGCCTTGACGCGCTCGGGGGTGAACGGCAGCTGCCGCACCCGCGCGCCGGTCGCATCGAAGATGGCGTTGCCGATGGCCGCCGCGGTCACCGTAATCGACGTTTCCCCGGCCCCCATCGTGGCCGCATCCGGCCTGTTGATCAGCACACTCTCGATCACGGGGATCGGGTCGCCCACGAACCACGGGCGATACGTCCGCCAGTCGATCGAGGTGACGCGGTCGCCGTTCCACGTGACCTCTTCGCGCAGCGAGCGGCTGATGCCGTGAATGAGGCCGCCCTCGACCTGATTCCGCAGTCCATCCGGATTTGAAATCGGACCGCAGTCGATCGCCACGACGCAGCGCTTGACGAGGACGAGGCCGGTGTCCTGGTTGACGTCCACGTCGGCCACCAGCGTGCAGTAGCCGTTGTCGCCCTCGTACAGGACGCAGGCGACGCCGCGGCCGCTGACGACCCCCGAGCGGCGGATGCCGGCGCGCGGCGACGGCCGCGCCTCCCAGCCGGCTTTCCGCGTCGCGGCGGTCAGCACCTCCCGCAGCCGCGGATCTCTCAGATGCCGCAGGCGATACTCGACCGGATCGGCCTTCACGGTCGCGGCAATCTCGTCCATGAACGATTCGTGCGCGAACGTGTTCTGCAGGCGCGCCGGCGAGCGGAGCGGACCGGTGAAGAACGGCGACTCGATCACGTGCGACAGGACCCGCTCGCTGCGGATGGCGCCGGTGCCGCCGCGTGCGTCGCCAATGGTGCCGGTGACGTACGAGGGGACGGTGTTGTTGCCGTTGTCGTACTCACCGGAGGGCCGCGGCGCCGGCGATCGCGGCTGAACGCCCCCTGGCTGGAACCCGGCCAGCATGCCGGTGACGACGTTGCCCGGCGCGTTGTAGCCGGGGCGCCCGCCGCGCGACAGCGACCAGCCCTCGTAGTCCCAGCAGGCGATCGTCCCGTCCGTATTGAGGCCGACGCGCTGCTCGATGACATAGGCGGGGCCGTAGTTCTCCCACGCCATTTCATCTTTTCGCGTCAGCTGCACGCGGACCGGCCGGCCGACGGCCTGCGACAGCAGCGCGGCGTCGTACGACACCGTGTCGGCGCCGTTGACCCCATAACAACCGGGCCCCATGCGGAAGACGATGCGGATGGTGTCGGGCTTGAGACCGAGCATCGTGGCCATCGTGCTTCGCAGCGGATACACCGCCTGGCTCGCCGAAAAGATGGTGGCGCCGCCGCCGCGCACGTCGGCGACCGCGCACGCCGTCCCGATGGAGGCGTGCATCTGATACGGGTGCAGGTAGGTGGCGCGCACGACCCTGGCCGCTCCAGCCAGCGTGCCGTCGACGTCCCCTGAATCCACCGAGAGCGTGTCGCGCGTGGCGGTCTGGCTGCGCAGGTGCTGATGAAACGTACGCTGATCCGGCAGCGTTGTCCCCGCGCTCCAGACGACTTTCAGCTGCCGCGCCGCCTGGTCGGCCTGCCAGGGCTTCTCGGCGACGACGCCGACGAAGTTCTTGCGGACGACGACCTTGACAACACCCGGAAGACCGGTGACCGAGGCTTCGTCAATCGACGTCAGCGTGGCGCCCAGTGCGGGCGGCCGCACGACGCGGCCGTGCAGCATGCCGGGCACGCGGACGTTGTGCACGTACTCGAAGCGGCCGGTGGCCATCGCCGGAATGTCGAGGCGGGGCACCGGCGTGCCGAGCACGGTCCACTCGCCGGCCGGCTTCCGCCTGGCGTTGCGGTTGAGCGTGACGGCGAACGTGCGCCCGCCAATCAGCTCGCCGTACGCCACGCGCCGCGACGCGTCGCCTCTGACGCTCACCGCGCCGTCGGCCGCCACGAGCTGCTCCGCCGGCGCGCCCAGCCGCTGGGCCGCCATCTGCACGAGCGCTTCACGCGCGGTGGCCCCGGCCAGGGCCAGGTTGCTCTGGTTGAAGTTGCTCGGATGCGACTGGGCGCCTGAGGTCGTGCCCTGATCGGGCGTCATCGACGTGTCGCACTGGATGAGCGTGACCCGCTCGATGGGTACGCAGAGTTCCTCGGCAATCAACTGCGTCTGCGCGGTGTACAGCCCCTGCCCGAGCTCGCACTTGCCGGTGTACGCGGTGACCCGGCCGTCGGTGCCGATGGCGATCCACGCGTCGAGCTGCGGGTTGCCGGGGCCGTTGATGCCCTGCGCCGAGACGGCCCCGGGCGCGAGGCCGAGATCGCCCGCCAGCCGCGCCGCGCTGAAGGCGACAATCAGCGCCCCCGAGCGCCTGACGAAATCCCGCCGCGACAGTCCCGCCGCCGCCAGGGCGTCTTTCGCATCGGGCGTCATGGAAGTCATGAAAGAGATCATGCCGTCCTCCTTCCCTGGCGTTCCTGCTGGTACTGTTTGATGGCGGCCATCATGCGGACGTGCGCGCCGCAGCGGCAGAGAACGTTCGAGAGCGCCTGCCGAATCTGCGCGTCGGTGGCGTTTGGCGTGCGATCGAGCAGCGCCTTGGCCGTCATCATGACCCCGCTCAGACAGAATCCGCACTGCGCGGCCTGCTTGTCGATGAAGGCTTCCTGGATGGGATGCGGGTTCTCGGGCGATCCGAGCCCCTCGAGTGTTGTGATCTCGGCTCCGGCGACCGACTGGATGGGCACCGAGCAGGAACGGACGGCTTCGCCCTTCACGATGACGGTGCAGGCGCCGCATTGGCCGAGGCCGCATCCGAATTTCGGCCCGCGCAGCTCGAGGTCGTCGCTCAGCACGTACAGCAGGGGAGTGGCGGGATCGACGTCCACCGTGTGCGCCCGGCCGTTGACCGTCAGGCGGAAAACACTCATGCAGGTTCCTTTCGACGTGGGCTCACGCGCATGCTACCAGATCACGCGGTCCGGCTGAAGCCGGACACTACGTACCTGGAGTACCGAGAGCCGGCCGCTACCACGTCTGGACCTGACGAGCCGTCCGCCGCCGGACGGCGTGGCGCAAGGCCTGCGCCTCCGTCGCCGTGAACGACCAGTCGCCGGGCCGGTCGCGGCGGATCGCGTGGGGCGACCACGACGCGCGCATCACGCCGGTGCGCGCGTGAGCGGCTGTGGCGAGCAGGAGATGTCCGACTTCGTGCGCGATGGCCCGGCCGAGCAGCGTTGGCGGATCCACGGTTGATGCGGCGGCCATCGTCGCCACACGGTCGACGTAAATCGTGGCCAGCGAGCCGAAGGGGACCTCCGTCTCCACCAGTGAATAGCCGAGCGCCATCTGACGGGCGCCGGAGGGGGGCGGCCGCCGGACCAGGCGGACCGCCAGCTCGTTGGCCTCGAGGGCGGTCAGGCAGGGATGCGTGCCGCCCGGGGCGAGCGCGGCTTCGCACGCCAGCCAGGCGATCTCGAGTCCGGCGTCTTCAAGGATCTTTGTCGCGACGGCAAGCGCCGCGGTACGGTCGGCCGGCGCCACCGCCGTTCGGTCGTAGGTGCGAACCACAACGTGCGAGTCGCCCCCGGCGCCGGCGGCGGTAGGCGGCGCCAGCAGGCCCGCCGCCATCACGGCGCCGGCCATGCGGGTGAACGTGACGGTCCGGTGCATGCGGCCACTGTGCGCCGCGCGCGCGGGTGCCTCAATGCTCTGGAGGTGACAGGAGGTGAAATGTGGGTGACCGGGCGCCCGATTGTGGGCGTTGGGCGTTAGGCTTTAGGCTCTAGGCTGTATGGACGCATCCACGGATACGGCGGGGCTGCTGCGTTTCGGGTCGTTTGCGCTGGACGTCCGGTCGCGCGAGCTGCGCACGGGGCAGACGTGCGTGCGCCTGCAGGAGCAGCCGTTCGAGATTCTCCGCATGATGCTCGAGCGTCCGGGCGACGTCGTCACCAGGGACGAGCTGCAGCGGCGGCTCTGGCCGGACGGCACGTTCGTCGACTTCGAGCACAGCCTGAACGCCGCCGTCAAGCGGCTGCGCGCCGCGCTCGGCGATGACGCCGACCATCCGCGGTTCGTTGAGACGCTGCCGCGGCGCGGCTACCGGTTCATCGGCGCGCTGGCCTCCGACCGGGGCGCAACCGCCGCGACCGGCGTGCCGCGGGTCGCGGTCCTGCCGTTTGCGAACCTCAGTGAGGACCCAAGCCAGGAGTACTTCACCGACGGCTTGACCGAGGAGATGATCGCGCAGCTCGGCCAGCGGTGCCGCGGCCGCATCGGCGTGGTCGCGCGGTGGTCGTCGATGGTGTTCAAGGGCAGCACGGCGCGGGCGCGGGAGATCGGCCGGACGCTGCGCGCCGATTACCTCCTCGAAGGCGGCGTCCGGCGTGAAGGGGATCGCGTACGTGTCACGGCGCGCCTCATCGAGACCGCCGGCGAAACGCACCTGTGGGCGGACACCTACGAGCGCCATCTCACCGACTGCCTCTCGGTGCAGGCGGACGTGGCGGCACGGATTGCCGAGTCGCTCGCAGTCGAGCTCGTGCCCGAGAGTTCGTCCCCGGGTCACGGGGTGGCCGGCTCCGCCATGGCCTACCAGGAGTATCTCAAGGGACGATTTCACTGGAATCAGTGGAATCGGCCTGACGATGAGGACCTGGAGCAGCAGGCGCTGTCACACTACGCCGAAGCGCTGCGCCTCGATCCGCAGTTTGCACCGGCACACGCAGGCATCGCGCGCGTTCACGTCGTCCGCGCGCTCAACTATCGGGAGCGGCCGCGCGTGGCGCTTGAAGCGGCCCGGACGGCTGCAAAACAGGCCATCGAGTTGGAACCGAGGGTCGCGGAAGGGCACCTCGCCCTTGGGGATGTTCGGCGGATGCTCGAATGGGACTGGCCGGGCGCGGAGGCGGAGTACGTCGAGGCCATCGCTCTGAATCCGAGCCAGGAGAACGCACATCGCGCCTACGCACTGATGCTCGTCACCTTGTCGCGTCCAGAAGAAGCGGTTCGTGAAGTCGAGCGTGCGTGCGAGTTTGACCCGTTGTGCCTCGTAGTGGGCACCAGCGCGGCCTGGGTGCACTACCTGGCGGGGAACTACGATGCGGCGCTCGCCCACTGCCGGCGCACGCTCGACATGGATCCGCAGTTCCGTCCCGCACGCCGCCTGATGGGTGCCGTGTGCCTGCAGACCGGGAAATGGCGCGACGCGATTGCCGTGCTCGAAGCGGCGTATGCCGAGTCGCGTCACGACCCCGCGTTGGTGGCCTCGCTTGTCCATGCGCAGGCATCGGTCGGCGACCAGGCGGCGGCTCGAGCGGTGCTGGGCGACCTGCAGCGTCTCGATCGGACGCGATATCTTTCGCCGTACCACCTGGCGCTTGCCCATGTGGGGCTCGACAACATCGACGCCGCCTTCGAGATGCTGGAACGGGCCGTCGTCGACTGCGATCCAGCGCTCGTCTACCTTGCCGTCGAGCCACGGTTCGAGCCGCTGCGGTCCGACCCGCGCTACGCGCGGCTCATCGACCTGCTGTGCCTGCGATGACAGGTCGCCTCGCCACGTCGAGCCGGCGCATGCAATCCGTCGAGGTCATCCGCGTGGGTGCAGGAACCGCCGAGCGCGCCCGCGACGCGGCGGCGGCCGAGGAACCGCTCGAGATTCGCCTGGAGGGATCGCCCTTCGTGGTGACGATGCGGACGCCGGGAGCCGACCGCGAGCTGGCCGCCGGCTTCCTGCTTTCCGAGGGCCTCATCACGAGCGCCGACGACCTGGGCACGATCCGCCACTGCGGCAGCGAGTCGGCCGGCACAGAGGGCAACGTGGTGGACGTGACGCTTGCCGGCGCGGCGTCGGCCCGTGTCGAGGCCGCGCTGGCCAGCCGTCGTCTCGTCGTCGCGACCGCCGCGTGCGGGGTGTGCGGCCGCCGGTCGATTGACGACCTGATGACGAACCTGCCGCCCATCGTGGCCGAGTGGTCGATGCCGGCCGCCGTCGTGGCCACGCTCCCCGGGCGTTTGCGCGACGCGCAAAGCGTGTTCGATGAAACGGGCGGGCTGCACGCGGCGGGGCTGTTCGACCGGAGCGGCGCGCTGGTCGTGATTGCCGAGGACGTCGGGCGGCACAATGCCGTCGACAAAGCCATCGGGTCCCAGTTGCTCGCGGAGCGATGGCCGCTCGGCGACACGGCGTTGTTCGTCAGCGGCCGCACGTCCTTTGAAATCGTGCAGAAGGCCGTCGTTGCCGGCATTCCCCTTGTCGCGGCCGTCTCGGCGCCGTCGAGCCTGGCCATCGAGTTGGCGCGGGCGGCGAACCTGACCCTCCTCGGCTTTGTCCGCGGCGACACCTTTAATATCTACGCAGGCGAACAGCGTATCCTCCTCTGATGTTTCGAGACTGGGTGTCGTTCGTCCCGAGTGGGCTCAACGCGCAGAAGCCGCGGCACTACCGCGACATGCTCCGCGTGGCGTGGGAGAACCGCGCCGAGCTGCCCTACGCCTGGCGCATCCTTCGCGACGGTGTGTGCGACGGCTGCGCGCTCGGGACCTCCGGCCTGCACGACTGGACGATGTCCGGCACGCATCTCTGCATGGTGCGGCTCGAGCTGCTCGGGCTGAATACGGCGCCGGCCCTCGATGTGACGCAACTGGAGAACGTCGAGCGGCTGCGGCGGATGAGCTCGCAGCAGCTTCGCGCGCTTGGACGCCTTCCGGAGCCGATGGTGCGGCGGCGCGGCGAGGCCGGGTTCCGCGTGGTGTCGTGGGACGAGGCGCTCGCAACGGCCGCTGCCGGCCTGCGGAGGGCGGCGCCGGAGCGCGTCGCCTTCTATCTGACGTCGCGCGGGATTACCAACGAGGTCTACTACGCGGCGCAGAAGGTGGCCCGGTATCTCGGGACGAGCCACATCGACAACTCCGCGCGCCTGTGTCACGCGGCGTCGACGTCGGCGATGAAGGGGATGCTCGGCTACGGCGCGTCCTCGTGCAGCTACAAGGACTGGCTCGGGGCCGATCTGATCGTCTTTTTCGGTGCCAACACACCGAACAATCAGCCGGTCACGACCAAGTACCTGTACTACGCGAAGAAGAACGGCGCGCAGGTGGCGGTCGTGAATCCGTACCGGGAACCCGGTCTCGAGCGTTACTGGGTGCCCTCGGTGCTCGAGAGCGCGGTTTTCGGAACCCGTCTTGCCGACCATTGGTACGACGTGCACACGGGCGGCGACCTTGCGTTCCTCATCGGCGTGCTGAAGGCGCTCATCGAGGCCGGCGGAGTGGACGAGGCGTTCATCCGCGATCGGACGCGCGGATGGCCGGAGGCGCGCGAGCGTGTGGAGGCGTGCCCATGGCGCGACCTCGAAGAGGAAAGCGGTGCGCCGGAACCGCAGATGCGCGCCTTCGCGCGGCTGCTCGTCGACAAACCGAACGCGGTGTTCGTCTGGTCGATGGGCGTGACGCAGCACGCGCACGGCGTCGACACCGTGCGGGCGATCATCAACGTGGCGCTCGCGCGCGGCCTGCTTGGACGCCAGCATCGCGGCGTCATGCCGATTCGCGGCCACTCGGGCGTGCAGGGCGGGGCCGAAGTCGGGTGCACGCCGGCGGTGGATTCCCGCACGCTTGACCAGTGGGAACGGCTGTGGGGGTTCAACGTGCCGCGCACGAAAGGATACGCCGCGACCGAGATGGTCAATGCCGCGGCCGCCGGCGCCATCGACGCCTTCTGGATCGTCGGCGGCAATTTTCTGGAGACGCTGCCGCAGCCCGACGTGGTCCGCCGCGCGCTGGGGCAGCCGCGCCTGCGGATCCATCAGGACATCGTCCTCTCCTCGTCCATGCTGGTGGACCCGGGGGAGACCGTCCTGCTGCTGCCGGCCACCACGCGCTACGAAGCGCCGGGCGGCGGCACGGAGACCACGACCGAGCGCCGCATCATCTACTCGCCGGAAATTCCCGGCCGGCGGATCGGCCGCGCGCGGCCCGAGTGGCAGGTGCTCGGTGAGGTTGCCGCGCTCGCGCGTCCGGAGCGGGCGGCACAGATCCGCTTGTCGAGCGCTGCCGCCATTCGCGACGAGATCGCGAAGGCGATTCCGCTGTACGCCGGGATCGAGCGGCTGCGCGCCAAGGGCGACTCGGTGCAGTGGGGCGGTCCCGTGCTCTATGCCGACGGCGTGTTCGCGACCGCTGACGGCACGGCGCACTTTGCGGCGGTGTCACCGCGCCGTCGTCTTGCCCGCCGAAGCCTCGGCGAAGGCGGGCGCGGCGAGCGGACGTTCTATGTGTCCACGCGGCGCGGCAAGCAGTTCAATTCCATGGTGCAGCAGGATGTCGATCCGCTGACGGGCGCGGCGCGCGACGCGGTGTTCATGAGCGCGCAGGATGCAGACGCCCTCGGCATGTCCGACGGCGCCGTGATTCGTCTGCAGTCGGAGTACGGGTCCTTCAGCGGCCGTATCTTCCGCGCGCCCATCCGCCCCGGCAACCTCGAGGTCCACTGGCCGGAAGGGAACGTGCTGATCGGCCCGGCCATCGATCCCGACTCGCTGGAGCCCGACTACAACGCCGTCGTGTCGGTCGTTGGTGGTTAGTGGTTGGTGGTTAGCAGAACGTGCGCATACTCGTCGTCGAGGACGAACTGAAAGTCGCCAACGCTCTCCGGGAAGGGCTCCAGGGCGAGCTGTACGACGTCGCCGTCGAGCGGACCGGCGAGGGGGCGTTCTTTCGGATCACGACGGAGCAGTTTGACGCCGTCCTGCTCGACCTGACGCTGCCGGGCCGCGACGGTCTTGAAATTCTCAAGGCGATGCGCGAGCGCGGCATCAAGACGCCCGTGCTGGTGCTGACGGCGCGCGACACGCTGCAGGACCGGGTGCTCGGTCTCGACAGCGGCGCCGACGACTATCTCATCAAGCCGTTCGCGTTTGCGGAGCTGCTGGCGCGCGTCCGCGCGCTGGTGCGCCGCGGCCGCGCCGCCGAGTCGCCGCGGCTGGCGGCCGCCGACCTTGAGGTGAACCTGATCTCGCGCAAGGTCGCGCGCGGCGGCAAGCCGATCGATCTCACGGTCCGCGAGTTCGAGCTCCTGGAGTACCTGCTGCGCCATCAGGGGCAGGTGGTGTCGCGCGAGACGCTGGCCCGCGACGTCTGGAAGGAGACGGCGCGGACGACCCCGCTCGACAACGTCATCGACGTGCACATCGCGCGCCTCCGCCGCAAGGTCGATGCGGAGTACGCGACCAGGCTCATTCACACGGTGCGCGGCGTCGGATTCATGCTGCACGAGGGCGAACCGTGAGGCGCTGGTGGCGGTCGCACAACGTGCGCGTCCGGCTGACGCTCTGGTACGTCGCGGCCATGGTGGTCGTGCTGGGCGTCTACGCGGGCGCGGTGTTCGCCTTTGTGAGCCGTAATGCGTCCGACGCGCTCGACCGCCGGACCCGCAGCGACTTTCAGTGGGCCGCGGCGATGGTCGACGAAACGCCGGAGGGCGGCTTCGCCTGGTACGAAGACATCACCGGCGAGGAGAGCTTCTGGCTCCAGATCTGGAGTCCGGACGGCGAGCTGCTGTATCAGAACGTCGAGGCACGGCGGAGTCCCCTGACCGGGAGCCGCGAGCTCGCCCTGCAGGCCGACGGCCGCGTGGCCGTGCTCGATCATCCCGCCGCCCCGGTGCGCGTGTTCACGCAGCGCGGCAGCATCGGCGCGCGGGCGGTGGTCATCCAGGCGGCGCGGTCCGAAGCGCCGATGCGCGCGGAGCTCCGCCAGCTGCTGCTGATTCTTGCGCTCGGCCTTCCCCTGGCCGTCGCCGTGGCCGGACTCGGCGGCTATACCCTCGCGCGCCGCGCGCTCCTGCCTGTCGAGCGCATGACCGACCGCGCGCGGTCGATCACCGCCGAGCGCCTGCACGATCGCCTGCCGGTGGACAACCCGGACGATGAGATGGGGCGGCTGGCGACGGTCTTCAACGAGACGCTGGCGCGCCTCGAGGGCTCGTTCGAGCAGATGCGGCGGTTTACGGCCGACGTGTCGCACCAGCTGCGCACGCCCCTCACCGCCATTCGGAGCGTGGGCGAGGTGGGGCTTCGCGAGCACCGCGACGATGCCGCCTACCGCGGGATCATCGGCAGCATGCTCGAGGAAGCCGATCGGCTGGCCAGCCTGGTGGATCGGCTGCTGACGTTGTCGCGCGCGGAAACCGGCCAGGCGACGGTCTCGGCCGACGTCTTCGACGTGCACGAGCTCGCGCAGGAGGTGGCCGGCCATCTCGAGGTGCTCGCGGAGGAAAAGGGCCAGTCGATTCGCGT
>Ga0209640_10001409_pt1 | contig 20351 bp, 18 predicted proteins | sample RifCSP10_1_FD_184018 | JGI IMG/M metagenome (GOLD analysis project Ga0209640, IMG submission 184018) | Soil microbial communities from Rifle, Colorado - Rifle CSP2_sed 10_1 (SPAdes) (version 2) | ecosystem: Environmental > Terrestrial > Deep subsurface > Rock core/Sediment | place: Rifle...
CCCGCCGTAGCGCCCGACGATGTCCTTGACGGCGTGGCTCGCGCGGAGGTCGTACACGATCGTGGAGCCCGGCCGCTTCAGCAGGAAGGCTTCGGCCAGCAGCGCCGTGACGAAGTCGCCGGAGATGAATTCGCCGCTCCCGTCGATGAAGAAGCACCGGTCGGCATCGCCGTCCCACGCGATGCCGATGTCCGCCTTCTGACGCACCACTTCAGCCGTGATGTCGCGCCGATTCTCCTCAATGAGCGGATTGGCTTCATGTGTCGGAAAGGCGCCGTCGATCGTGAAGCACAGCTTCGTGACGCGACAGGGCAGGCGGTCGAAGAGCGTCGGCGCGACCAGCCCCGCCATGCCGCTTCCGGCATCGAGCACCACCGAGAACGGCTCGATGGCGCCAGGATCGATGAAGGACATGACCTTCTCGAGATATTCCGGCACGACATCGCGCGGCGTCACCGAGCCGCGTCGTGGCGCGGGCGGCGGCAGCGTGTCGCTGGCAATCATGTCGCGGATGTCGCCAATGCCGGCGTCGCCGCTGAGCGGCAGCGCATCGGCTCGGACCATCTTGACGCCGTTATATTCCTTCGGGTTGTGGGAGGCGGTCACCTGCGCGCCGCCGCCAAGATCGTCGTTGGCCACGGCGAAGTACAGCATGTCCGTGCCGAGCATGCCGCAGTCGACCACATCGGTGCCCTGCATGCGGACGCCGTCGGTGAAAGCGGCGGCGATCCCTGGAGACGACAGGCGCATGTCGCGCGAAATGGCCACGCGATCCGTCCGCAGGTACGCAGCGAAACCGCGGCCGATGAGCTGCGCGATCTCCTCGTTGATCTCTCCAGGATAGAGTCCGCGGACGTCGTAGGCCTTGAAAATGTCTGGGTTGATCTGCATTCAAGTCACAAGTCACAAGTCACAAGGCCGAAAGCCCAAAGCCAAGAGCCCAAAGCCTACATGCCAATACGCGTGTAGTCCGTCAACGTCGTATCGTCGCCGAGCACCGCGGCGTTGGCGACGCTGACGCTGCGACCGAGACGGCAGTTGCGGCCGACAATTGCATTTCGCACCGTCGCTTCGCGGCTGACATGGCAGTGCGGCCACAGAATGGCCCCGTCAACCGATGCGTCCTCGTCAACCTGCGTGTCGCGGCCGATCACCGAGTACGGACCGATGCGCGCGCCCGCCTTGATGACGACGCCCTCGTCGACAAAGCAGGGACCCTGCAGCACGGCGCCGCTCTCGACGCGAACGCTCGGCGCCACCACCCTTGCAGCAGGCGGAAGGTCGAGGAAAGGGGCCGTCGCATACCGCCCGTCCATGATGTCGCGATGCACCTGGATGTACTTCTCTGGCGTGCCGATGTCGATCCAATAGCCTGCGTAAATGTGCGCGACAAACGTCTCGCCCCGCTCGACGAGCGAGGGAAAATACCGCCGCTCGATCGACCAGGGCACTCCCGAGGGGATGCGATCGAACGTGTCGGGCTCGAGCACGTAGATTCCGGCGTTGATATGGTTGGTCGTGATCTCGTCGGCGCGCGGCTTTTCCAGGAATCGCCTGACGTTGCCGTTCGCATCGGTTTCGACGAGCCCGTACGCCGTGGGGTTCTCCACAGGGGTGAGCACGATCGTCGCTCGCGCCTGCCGCTGTCGATGCAGCCGGATCACAGACGCAAGATCGATCTGCGTGAGCACGTCCGCGTTGAACACGACCACCGAGTCCGTCAATCGCTCGGCCGCGTACTTCACGGCCCCGCCGGTACCGAGCGGCTCTGGCTCGACGACGTAGCGGATCTTGATGCCGAGCGCCGAGCCGTCGCCGAACACCTCCTCAATCCGGCGAGGCTGATAGTTGAGGCTGAGAATGACTTCGTCGATCTCGGGAACCTGCGTGAGAAGATCGATCTGGTAATGCAGAAAGGGCCGGTCGAAGATCGGCACAATCGGTTTGGGGGTATTGATCGTAAGAGGCCGAAGTCGCGTGCCCTGGCCCCCAGCCAGAAGGATGGCCTTCATGACAATCGCCGATCATATCCGATAGGCGGATGGTAGAATTGAACGTCCGATGAACCTGCCGAACACATTGACACTCGTGCGGATCGTTCTCGTACCGCTCCTGGTCGTTGTGTTGCTCACGGAGTTCGAAGGCCGTCGCATTTTTGGCATCGCGAAAGAACTGGTCGGCGCGGCGATCTTTGCGATCGCATCGATCACCGACTGGCTCGATGGATATCTCGCGCGGCGCCGTCGGCAGGTCACGTGGCTCGGCCAGACGCTCGACCCGATTGCCGACAAGCTGCTCACGTCGGCGGCGTTCATCTCGCTGGTGCAGCTCGATCTGGCGCCGGCGTGGATGGTGGCGGTGATCATCGGCCGCGAGTTCGCGGTCACGGGACTGCGCAGCCTCGCCCACGCGAGGGGATTCGCCATCCCTCCCTCGCGCCTCGGAAAGATCAAGATGTCGCTCCAGGTGACGACGATTCTGCTGCTGATCGTTGGCTGGGGACCGCTCCCCATGCTGGCGCCGCTCGGTCGCGTCATGATGTGGGTGGTGCTGATCGCCGCCGTGGTGTCGGCAGCGGACTACTACCGTCGATTCCAGCGGCTGTTGAGCGCGCGCGTCAGCGACGTCAACGTGGCGCGGGCGAAGACCCACGCCGGGACAACGCGAAGGGTCGGGTAGGGGTTATTTTCGGATGGCGACGTAGTCGCCTACGCGAAATCCGTCGCGCGACAGCGTTGCCTGCAGCGTGGACGACTCGGACCTGACATCCACCGCTACCGCCTCACCAATCTCGAACAGAAAATTGCCAGGCGTCAGGTTGTCGCGATAGACGACGAACTGGGCGCCACGCGCGACACCGTGGTCGCTTCCGCGATCGACCACGAAGTAATCACCTTTGCTGAAGCTCCTGCGGTTGTCATTGCCAACCATCACGCGCCCGTAGTTGCCGCGTTGAGCGGGCGGGCGGTCCGCTGAGACCGTCGGGAGTGTCGGCAGCACGAACGGCTCGAGATAGTCGTCCAGATGTATCGCGTCGCACGGGTACGCGATGGTGGCCAGCGACATCGTCCGGTCGACGGCGTAGATGCGAAGCCATCCAGACGTTTGTATGTTCGCTGGGTTGTCGCGGCTGATGGGGCGCCTTTCGCGCGGCACGGCCCGCCGCGTGTAGTACATCTGACCCACGTCGATGCCGTTGTCTGTGCCGGCGTTGATGGTAATCAGCTCGCCCGGGGCAAAGTTTCTGTGGATGGACGAGTTCTGGCTGCCGGTGACGCGGATCGGCGTTGGCGGCGCCTCGAACGTGAGCGTCGGGGCGCACGCGAGGGACAGGATTTCCGGCGGCAGATTCACGGGATCGGGCGTCGGGGCGCGCTGTCCGGCCGAGAGGGCTGGCGCCAGGAGCGCACACACCGCGAGCCACACCGATACCGAGGCACAGAGACGATCGCTCATCTTCCTAAATTATTGAGTCTTCAGTTGTTGCAGCCGCTCCCGAGCATCGTCCAGGTATTCGCTGACCTCGAACTCGGCAAGGATCCGCTCGAGGTACGGGATGGCCTCGGCTTTCTTATCGGACCTGGTGAGCGACTCCGCTAGATAGAAGTAGACCGCGTCGCGCCCCCCGTAGGCGGGGTCATCCCTCAGAACCTCGCGGAAGCGGTCGATGGCGCCTGGGTCCCACCGAATGCGGTAGTACGTCAAACCGACGCGATAGTTGTGCTCGCTCAGGCGGTCGCGCGCGACTCGCCATCGTTCCTTGACTTCCGGCATGAGCGGGCTGTTCGGGAACTTCAGGAAGAACACGTCGAATTCGGCGAGCGCGGCCCTGGTTTCCGTCTGGTCGCGATCCGCCGATCGCATCTGCACGACGTGGGTCATGGCCAGCTTGTACTGTGCGTAGTCCGCGCGCTCGCTCGTGGGAAAGAACTGCAGGAACTCGCGAAACTCGTTGGCCGCCTGCACGAGCGACTCGGCTGTGTTTTCGCCCAGGTACGCGTCGCCGAGGCCGAGCTTCGCGTCGGGCCGGAACGGGCTCTGTGGATAGCCGTCGACGATCTGCTGGAAGTACGTCCGCGCGTTGAGCCACTGCTCCTTCTGGAGCGCCTCGCTGCCACGCTCGAAAAGGAACCGGTCCGGTTGCGCCGAACCAGGTGGGGGCGTCTGCTGCCGGGCGCCGCACGCAATCGAGAGCGCCAGAAGCAGACCGACGCCGATCGCGAGCCGCAGGGCGCGCCGCGCACGACTACCGCTCCTTTCACTCGTCATCATTGGACCGCTATACGGCTCCTTACGAGGATCTTGTAACCCGTTGCGTACCTGTACGTCGAGCCGCATAGCGGTCCTAGGCGCGCGGAGCGCGCCAAGAGATGCTGGCCAACCAGCCGAGGGGCGCTGCCGGGATATCAAGGGGCAGAGCCCCTTGGCTGGCTCGCCGTCATCCACTCGTACTGGGCGCGGAGTCCGTGTTCGAGTGTGACGGTCGGGGCAAACGCGAGGTCGGCCCGCGCCCGCGTGGTATCTGCGTAGGTGTCGCGCATGTCGCCGCGCTGCGTTTCGAGCCGCTCGATCTGCAGGGGCCGTCCGGTGACCAGCCTGATGAGCTCGAACACTTCCAGGAGCTCGACGCGGGATCCTCCACCGATATTGTAGACACCGCCAGGCTTGCCACGCGTGGCCGCCGCTACCGTTGCCGATACCGCGTCGGCGACGAACGTGAAGTCGCGCGTCTGACGACCATCGCCGAACATCGGTACGGCTTCGTTCCGCATGACGGCGCTGAAGAATCGAGAGAAGCCCATGTCGGGCCGCTGACGCGGCCCGTACACCGTGAAATATCTGAGCGACACCGTCGGCACACTGTGGTTGACGTGGTAGAGATAGCAAAGCTGTTCGGCCGCAAGCTTCGTTACCCCGTACGGCGACACGGGCTGCGGCCGCGCATCTTCGCGCATCGGCAATGCAACTTCGTCACCATAGATCGACGAGCTGGATGCGTACACGAATCGCTCGATCGGCTTGCCAACGCACGCTTCCAGGAGAACCTGCGTCGCTTCTACGTTGTTCACTGTATAGACGCGAAAGTCGCGTCCCCAGCTCTTCCGTACTCCCGCCTGCGCGGCCAGGTGAAATACATGCGTGGCGTCGGCGAGCAGCGTGGCAAGGTCCGCCGCGGCCAGCGGCTGCTCCACCAGCGAGAACCGCGGGCTCGATCGCAGGCGGGACAGGTTCCGCTCTTTCAGCGCGCGTGGGTAGTAGTCGGCAAAGCAATCCACGCCGGTAACCGTCGCGCCGGCGTCGACCAGGCGCTCGGACAGGTGAGATCCGATGAAGCCGGCGGCGCCGGTGACAACCGCCTTCATTCCAGGATTTCCCTGACGCGTGCCGGGAGGCGGCACGGTTTCCCGGCGGCGTCGATTGCGGCGTGGACGGTATGGCCCGACGCCGACAGCGTGCCGTCGGCGGTCCGCGTCACTTCGTAGTCGAAGCGGATCCGTACTGGGGTCAGCAACGTGGCGCGCGTCGCGATTTCGACTTCGTCGTCATAGCGCGCCGGCTGGCGGTACTCGCAGTGCGCTTCGATAACCGGCAGGGCGATGCCGTCCGCCTCCATGTCGCGATAGCTCCACCCCGTCTCGCGGAGCCACTCGGTGCGTCCCACCTCGAACCACACCAGATAGTTCGCGTAATAGACCACGCCCATGCGGTCGGTGTCGGCATATCTGACACGCAGGCGTGTTTTCCGAAGCGACGGCGCTGGACGCGCCGCTGCCTGGGGTCGGTGTGTCATGCGTGGAAGGGCGCGGCGGAGCTGCACGCGGCCCGCAGCGCGCGTGTGGCCGCTTCGGGATCCGAAGCGCCGAAAATCGCGTAGCCGGCCACGATAATCGAGGCGCCTGCGGCGACGGCGTCGGCGGCGTTGGTGTCGTCGATGCCGCCGTCGATCTCGATGGGCGCTGACGAGCCGGTACGATCGAGGACCTCGCGCACGCGCCGGAGCTTGTCGAGGCTTTGTGGCAGGAATTCCTGTCCGCCGAATCCCGGATTCACGGACATGACCAGCACGAAATCGAGCTCGGCGGCGATCTCTTCCAACGCGGCCGCCGGTGTTGCTGGATTGAGCACCGCACCCGCCTTGACGCCGCGACTCCTGATGTGCGCGATAGTGCGGTGCAGGTGACGCTCGGCTTCGACGTGGATCGAGAGCATGGCGGCGCCGGCGTTGACGAAATCGTCCACGTATCGTTCCGGTTCCTCGATCATCAGATGGACGTCGAGCGGGCGCGTGGCCACCCGTTTGATCGCGCGGACGACGGGAGGGCCGATCGTGATGTTCGGCACGAAGTGGCCATCCATGACGTCGACGTGAATCAAATCGGCGCCGCCGCGCTCGATGGCCGCGATATCGCGTCCCAGATGGGCGAAATCAGCGGAGAGGATGGACGGAGCGATCTGGACAGGGCCGCCGCGCATCGACGGTCTGCCCGTCATCGGCTCACCTCGAGCGAGATGGGATCGGCCGGACCGACGCGGAAGCCGCCCGCCGGCTGCTGGCGCACGACGGTGCCCGGCGGCACGCCTGGATAAGGCTGCGAGCCGACAATCGTCACGCGGAATCCTCTGATTCGCAGCGTTTCGGCGGCGCTTACGCCGTTGGTACCAATCAGGTCGGGCATGACATACGTTGTTGCGGCCTCGCCACGGTTGAGGAGCAGCGAAACCTGCGGGGCTCGGGACGAGGGCGCGGGATCCTGCGCGACAACGGCATCGGGGGAATACTCGGGGGAGCGGAACTCGGATGTCGTCGCAATCTGCAGACCGTCCTCTGCAAGACGGATGCGGGCGGTGCGCTCGGTCTGCCCGACGAGCGTCGGGACGATGGTCGTGCGTGGCCCCGAGCTGAGCCACACGCGGATGGTGCGCTGCCGGCGCGCCTGGCTCCCCGCCGGTGGATCCTGTTGCAGGATGCGGCCTGCGGGAACGCGCTCGTCGGGGCGCTGGTTCGGGTCGACGCGGAGCGCGAGACCGACATTCACCAGTACCTGCGATGCGCGATCCGCGGCAAGGCCCGCAAGGTCGGGAACCTGGACCTCGGCCGCGCGCAACGCCACTCGCATGCCGACAAGCGCAAAGAGCAGGAAGGTGGCGATGAGTGCGGAAATGAGGAGCAGGAATTTGCCGAGATTCCAGACGCGTGCGCGAAGCGCCATGTGGAGGTGATCGTACCACGAAGTCTTTAGTCTCCAGTCTTTGGTCTCTGGTTGCAGGACTAAAGACTAAAGACCAAAGACCAAGGACTACCTCCGTCTCTCCACCGCCGCCGCGAAGAACGCCTCCAGGCCGTGCGCGAACGGGAGGGTTCTGAGCATGCCACGTGCGTCGAGCAGAGGGGCAATGGCCGCCGGATTCTCGTCGCGCAGGTCGAGCAGCGTAAAGTCGGGATGCTCGGAGAGGAACGTGTCGACAACATGTTCGTTCTCTTCCGGCTCGCTGGAGCAGGTGGCGTACACGAGGCGACCTCCCGTATCGACAACCGCCGCAGCGCGACGAAGCAGTGTCAACTGCTGCTGGGCGAAGCCGTGCAGGTCGCGCTCGGCGCGCCGCCACCGAATGTCCGGGTCGCGTCGGATCGTACCGAGACCTGAGCACGGTGCGTCAACGAGCACGCGATCGAATCGGCGTTGAAACGGCAGGCCGCCGGCGGCGGGCACGCGCACGAGTCGGACGCTTGCAGCGCCGCTGGCGCGAACCGTCTGTCGCAGCAGGTTGACACGGCGTGGCCGAACATCGCACGCGACCAGCAGACCCGTGTCTCGCATATCCGCAGCCATTGCGACGGTCTTGCCTCCCGGAGACGCGCACAGGTCGAGTATCCGATCGCCGCGCCGCGCCGCGACCGCGTGACTCACGAGCTGGGATGCTTCGTCCTGAACGAAGAACGATCCATCTGCAGGCGCGCGGAGCGGATTGCCGGAGATCACGATCAGGCCGTCGGGCGCGTAAGGTGTCGGCTCGGTCTCGACGCCGGCGCCAGCCAGTGCGGCGGCTACGTCTTCGCGACGTGAACGGAGCGTGTTTACACACAGCGTCAACCGCGGTGTCTCGTTGTTGAAGCGGACCCAGCGCTCGGCCGCCTCGAATCCGTATCGGTCGAGCCATCGGGCGACCAGCCAGTCGGGATGCGAGTGTGTGATCCCGAGGTAGGCGAGCGCAGCCTCTCGATCCGTCGCCGACCCAGGCCGCCCGGGCAACGGAAGCCGCTGCCGCTGGCGAAGCGTGGCGCGCAGCACGGCATTCACGAACCCCGCCGCGCTCGTCTTGCGCGCGTATCTGGCCAAATCGACCGCGTCATCGACCGCGGCTGACGCCGGCACGCGATCCAGGTGGAGGAGCTGGTAGAGACTGAGCCGGAGGATGCAGAGGACGTCACGATCGATTGTGGCCACGGGTCGCCTCGCGAAGTGTTCGACGAGCACGTCGAGGCTTCGCTGCCACCGCTCGGTGCCGGTGACGATTTCCGCGGCAAGCGCGCGGTCGCGCTCGTCGGACAGCGTTTGACGGCTCAGTGCCAGTGCAGCGGGCAGATCCGCGTGTCCCTCGGTCACTGCTCGGAGCGCGTGAAACGCGGCAATCCGCGCCGGGGCGGGCATGAGATCTTATTGTCGAATTGACGAATCTACGGATTTACGGGATTGTGGGAAACGACACAGCAAATCAGTCAATTCAATTCGTCAATTCGTAAATCCGTAAATTCGTCAATTCGTTGCTCCCCCCAGCCGCATACCTGTCGCGATGCGATGGCCGGCGAGAAACTCGCGCACGTCGAGTGGACGGCCTCCCTCCAGTTGGACGCGATCGATCGCGATTCGCCCTTCGTGCCCGGTGGCGACGTGAAGAGCATCGCGTGACACGGTGACGACGGTGCCTGACGGTGCGTCGGCTGGCGCATCCTCGATGTGGGTCTTCAGCAGAATGAGGCGCACGCTGTCGAGGTACGTGTAGGCATGGGGCCATGGATAGAGACCGCGCACCCGGTTGTGAATGTACGACGCGGGAAGCGTCCAGTCGATGAGCCCTTCTTCCTTGGTCAGCCGCGGGGCATAGCTGCACGCCATGAAATCCTGCACCTCCTCCTGGTGCGTCCCGGCCGCGATCTGGTCCACCACCGCTACAAGGAGGTCGGCGCCCATGTCGGCCAGGTCGCGCTCGACGACATCGCTCGTCTCGTCCGGCCCTATCGGCCGCTTCCTCTTGGCGAGCATCGGTCCGGAGTCGAGCATCTTCTGCACACGCATGATCGTGACGCCCGTCTCCCTCTCGCCGTCGATGACCGCCCGGTGCACAGGCGCGGCGCCGCGATACTTCGGCAGCAGCGACGCGTGCACGTTGATGAGACCGTAACGCGGCAGCGCGAGGATCTCTTCAGGAATGAGCCGGCCGTACGCGGCGACAACGCCCAGATCCGGCTGCATCTGCCGCAGCGCGTCGGCAAACGCCGGGTCGCGGAGCCTGTCGGGCTGTAGAAGGGGCAACCCGCGAGCCAGCGCGAGCGCCTTCACCGGCGATTCCGACACGCGCTGGCCACGACCTCTGGGCCGATCGGGCTGTGTGACGACGCCAACGACCCGGTGGTGCGAGTCGAGCAGTCGGCGCAGTGTCGGGACCGCGAATTCCGGGGTACCAAAAAACACGATTCTTACCACTTGCCGCTCCGCGACAGCTTCTTGATCTTGCGGACGATCAGATCCTTCTGAAGCCCTCGCAGGCGATCGACGAACAGCGTGCCGTCGAGGTGGTCCATCTCGTGCTCGAAGCAGCGGGCGAGAAGGCCTGTGCCTTCGATGACCTGTTCGCGGCCGTCACGAGCCAGTCCTTTGAGCACGACCCTCGATGAGCGGGCAACGGTAGCGTTGCATCCCGGCACGCTCAGGCACCCTTCGTCCTCGCGCTGGCCTCCGTCGCGTTCGACGAACGCCGGGTTGATGAACGTCAGCAGATCGCCAGGGTTTCGGCCGGCTGAGACGTCGGCGACGAAGATCCGCAGACCGACGCCAACCTGGGGTGCCGCCAGCCCGATGCCGGGCGCGGCATACATCGTGTCGATCATGTCGTCGACGAGCTGCTGGATGTGCGGCGTGATGTCCGAAACCGGCGCGGCAGGCTGATGAAGGACCTGATCGCCGTACCGAAGGATGGGCCGAATCATTACGGAGTGATCAGGTAATGCGAAATTCAAAATGCAAAATGCAAAAAAAAGCCAAAAGCCAAAAAGTCAGGGTCGTGTGGCGTTTGCATCTTGCATTCTGCATCTTGCATTTCAGAGTCGCGCAATCGTGCCGCGCGCTGCAAAGCGATGGCGCACCTGCTCGGCGGTGACCGCGTAATGGCGCTCGATCTCCTCGATCGAATCGCCGCCGAACTTTTCGAGGAACGCGTCAGCCAGGACGAACGCCACCATGGCTTCGCCGACCACGGCGGCGGCAGGCACGGCGCACACGTCGCTGCGTTCGATGGCAGCGAGAGACTCGACCATCGTGGCGAGATCCACCGAGCGAAGCGGTTTCATCAGCGTTGAAATCGGCTTCATGAAGGCGATCACTCGGATGTCCTCGCCGTTTGTGACGCCCCCTTCGAGACCGCCGGCATTGTTGGTCGGCCGCACGGGCATTCCATGCTCAGGCGGTGGGAGGATTTCGTCGTGTACGCGCGATCCAGGCCGGATGGCCACTTCAGGTCCTATGCCGATGCCGACGGCCTTGATGGCGTGTATGCACATGAGCGCCTGTCCGAGGCGTCCGTCGAGCTTGCGGTCCCACTGCGCGTACGAGCCAAGGCCGACCGGGACGCCGCGGGCGATGATCTCGAATGCGCCCCCGAGCGTGTCACCGGCATCGCGCGCTCTGTCGATAGCCGCCATCATCCGCTTTTGGACGTCATCGTCTACGCATCGAAGCGGCGCCTCCTCGGATATCGCTGCGGCCTCGGTGAAGGACACCACGCGATTCTCCGAGAGCATGACGTCGCCAATCGCAGATACATGGCTGGCGATCTGGATGCCGAACCGGCCCAGGAGCTGTCGGGCAAGGCTTCCGGCGGCGACCCGCGCCGCCGTTTCGCGCGCGCTGGCGCGCTCCAGGACATCGCGAATGTCCTCGTGGCCGTACTTGACGGCGCCTGCGAGGTCTGCGTGTCCGGGGCGCGGGCGTGTGACCTCTGGCCTTCGCGCGCCGGTTGCGCCTTCCGGCATCTCAGCCTCGACGTGCATGGTCTGCTGCCAGTTGACCCAGTCGCGATTGCGAATGAGGAACGCGATGGGCGCGCCGGTCGTCCTCCCGTGACGAATGCCTGCGAGCACTTCGACGTGGTCGCTTTCGATGGCCATCCGCCGGCCCCGCCCGTAGCCACCCTGCCGCCGCCGGAGCTGCGCGTTGAGCGCGTCGACGTCGATCTCGAGGGCTGCAGGCATGCCGTCGATTGTGACGACAAGCGCCTGGCCGTGCGACTCGCCCGCGGTGAGAAACCGCAACATGCTGCGGTCATTTTACCCGGTGGACCGCTCTGCGGCCCCAAGCGAGAATTTCGTACTCGTTGTGGCGAACCGCATAGCGGTCCTAGGCGCGCAAAGCGCGCCAAAGAGAGACTGGCTAGCCAGCCAAGGGCTTTCACCGTCGCCATTGGGTTGAGGGGATATCAAGGGCGAAGCCCTTGGCTGGTCGGTGCCGCCGCGGAATCCGGCGGCCCACTACCAACTATCAACTACCAACTATCAACTACCAACTACCGACTACCGACTACCGACGAGTGTTACACTCTCCGGCACTATGCGGACAACGATTGTGCGTACAGCACTACTGGCTCTGTTGCCCCTGATGGCGGCCGCATGCGGCCCTTCAGAACCGCCAGGGCCGCGAGTGTTCTTCGTTCAACCACAGGACGGCGCGACGGTGAAAAGCCCGGTCAGTCTGGAGTTCGGCGTAGAGAACTATCAGGTTGCGGCGGTCCCTGCGGGCACCGTCACCGAGAGCAGGCCCAATCTCGGCCACCACCACGTCGCAATCGATGCAGACTGCCTCCCGGCCGGAGCAGTGATCCCTCGGGCGGCGCCATGGGTGCACTTCGGCGATGGCAAGAACGTCATCGACATGCAGCTCCCGCCCGGCCAGCATCGGCTCACGCTCCAGATTGGCGACGACCTGCACCGTACGCAGGAGGGACTCTGCTCGACGATCACGGTCAACGTCCAGGAATGAGGCAGCAAAATAAGGTAGCCGGAGGCCTTTAGGCCTCCGGAGAACGGCGCTGGCCTCCGGATCGGCGCGGGATGCACCTGGCCGAATTTGCCGCACGCCCCAGGCCTTTCACCGCGCAAAATTTGCGACATCGATCGCGGGATCCGCCAGTTTCCGACCAATCCCAACAGGCACGACGATTTGCATGACCGGGCGGCATGCCCCCCAAGCTGCTGCACGACCGCTACGTTGCGTACGACGACATCCACGGCTGCGATCTCGCAACGGGCGAGGAGGTTCGCCTCGACGCCCTGCCGCGCGACAGCTGCGGAGAGGATCTCCCAACACTCCTCGAGTTGCTGAACGACGGCCGGGACGGTCGTCCCCGGTGGGTCGTCCTGGACGTCCGCAACGGCCAGCAGGCTTCTGCGATCGCCCGGCGCGCCGCGGCGGCCGGACGGGACCGCGGCTTCGTGCCCATACTCGTGCCGATATACGAGCGTCTCCGCGACGCGCTTGCGCCGGATCTCGACGAGCGGACGCTGCTGCTGATCGGCAGCTTCGCGAGGGATCTCACCGCCGCGCGCACCGCGCTCGTTGAAGCCGCTGCGCGAGCGCCGCGTCCGCATGTGCTCGTGACGTTCCGCATCGCAGACACCGCGGGGACGGGGTGTGTCGTTCGTGAGGCGCGTGCGGCGTATGGCCCGCAACCCGTCCGACGGCTGCCGGGCGCCGCTGCGCCGTCTTCTGACGTGGTGCGTCACCTCGAGAGGGCTGCGCGCGCCGCGGAGTTCCAGCGGACGGGACGGCATGCCGCTGCCGAACGCCTGCTGCGCGACGTGGCTGGAGCGCTGAGCCGGCGCCAGGCATGGGACGCGGCGGCGCAGACGCTCATCGCCCTCGCGCGCCTGTTGCTCGAACGAGGACGGGCAAGTGCGGCCGACAAGGTGTCTGGCGAGGCGGCACAGCTCGCGCAATCGGGCGGGGAGGAGGGACTCGCGCTCGATGCGAGGATCTGGCAGGCCATCGCCCGTTCGGACGCCGGCCGTCTGACGGATGCCGAGTCGATCTGCCGCGCAATCCTGCTGACGACGCAGTCACCGCAGCGGCAGGGCTGGGCGCGGGCTGTGCTGGCGCGCGTTCTATGCTGGCAGGACCGAGTGGAGGAGGCGCTCCGCTGCCAGGCGCCATCCTGTGGAGATTCGACGTTCGAGGGCGACCCCATTGTCGCCGCGTCGATCGAAGCCACATCGATACGGACGCTGCTGGCTGCTGGAGACGTGTTTCAGGCCGGCCTGCGCGCGCGCGCGTTGCTCGATCGCCAGCCTGATACGGCAGATCCGGTGGCGCGAGTCGTCACCCTGACGGCGCATCTGCGCGTGCTGACGGCGGCAGGCGACCTGCATCTGGCCGAGCAGACGTTTCAGTCACTGTGTGTCGTGGCCAGGCAGTCGCGTACACCGTGGCGGGCGGTGCGGGCGCGGCTCATTTGGCACGATGCGCTGCGGCGCGCCGGGCGGGCGCGCGACGCGCAGCGCCAGCTCGATCGGGTGGTGCGCATGGCCCGTATCGCACCGGCGCTGCTTCGTGGCGCTATCGAAAAGCGCCGTGCCCTCGCGGCAGAGACAGCCGATCGCGTAACGGTCGTGAGCGACAGACGGTCACCCACATCGGCGACCGGCGCCGCGCTCGTGCACCTCGTGCACGAAGACGAGCACGATGCACAGGCGCTGGAGCGTGTGCTCGAGCGCGCGGCGCGCGAATTGAGCCCGAGCCGCATCGAGCTCATATCCGGCGACGCTGGCCCCGCCAGCGATCTGATCAGCGTGGGGGCCGGACTGGCCACGCACCTCGGTCAGCGCGTGCTCGAGGCAGGAATCGTGATTCAGGCGGACGTGGGCCATGGGGCGCGTGAGATTGGCGTCCCGATTCGGCTCGGCGCGCGCCTTCTGGCAGCCCTTGTGTGCCGGTGGCCGCTCGACAGGGAGCCGCCTCCTCACGCAGCCGACCTCCTGACCCTCGTGGCCGCCATCGTCGCCCCCCGGGTCGACGCGCTCATCGCGGGCCTGCGCGAGACGTCGAGCGCATCGACGTCGATTCCGGAGCTCATCGGCATGAGCGCCGCCATCGCGGACGTGCGACGCGCCATCGAACGTGCCGCCCGCGCGCCGTTCTCGGTGTTGATCGAAGGTGAAAGCGGTGTTGGAAAGGAGCTCGCCGCGCGTGCCATCCACCATCTGAGCGCTCGCCGCGAGCGCCGGTTTTGTGACGTCAACTGCGCGGCGCTTCCGGAGGAGCTCCTCGAATCCGAGCTCTTTGGCCATACGAAAGGGGCGTTCACCGGTGCGGTGACCGACAAGGTCGGGCTGTTCGAGGACGCGGACGGGGGCACGCTGTTTCTGGACGAGGTGCCGGATCTCTCTCCGCGGGGACAGGCCAAGCTGCTGCGCGTCGTACAACAACAGGAGGTGCGACGCATCGGCGAGACGTTCACGCGCAAGGTGGACGTGCGGCTGGTTGCCGCGGCCAATCGCGATATGCGCGCGGAAGCTGCCGCGAAGCGATTTCGCGCCGACCTGCTGTTCAGGCTCGACGTGGTCCACCTTCGCATTCCACCACTGCGCGAGCGTCCCGAGGACATTCCGGTCATCGCGCGGCATCTCTGGCGTGCGGCGGCGGAGCGTGTGGGATCGCGCGCCACGCTCACGCACGCCGTGCTGTCGGCGCTGGCGCGCTATCCCTGGCCTGGCAACGTGCGCGAGCTTCAGAACGTGATGGCGGCGCTGGCGGTGGCTGCCTCGGCCCGGGGCCGAGTCCCCGCGTCGCTGCTCCCGCCCATCATCTCCGGAGCTGCGGTCGTCACGACGCCGAAGCTTGCCGACGCGCGCGCGCAGTTCGAGCGGCGGTGCGTCGAAACGGCGCTGGCGCGTGCCGGCGGCAGCCGGACGCGGGCGGCCGCCGAGCTGGGCCTCTCGCGCCAGGGACTGTCCAAGACGATGGCGCGGCTGGGGATTGCATCGGCGTGTCCTACCGCGACCGAAGTGAGCGGGAGGGATTCAGGACAGGAATCGTGACAGGCCTTCGCGGGTGTAGCATCGTGCGAACCAGCCACGGGCTCGTCCTTGACCCATTGTTCGTGGAACCGAGCCGTTGGCTGGTTGGCAGTATCTGCTGGGCGCGCTCCGCGCGCCCAGGACCGCTATACGGCTATGACAGCGGATACAAAATTCTCATCCGGAGCCGTATAGCGGTCCAATGAGGAGGCCGCAATGAGACCCACGGCTTTGTGTGCGTTGGTGGCCGCGTTCTGTGTCTTTGCGTGCGCGCTGGTGATTGGGCAAGCGGGCGCGCAGGGGCCGCCCGCCGCGCAGGCGCCGCCTGCGCCGGCGCTCAAAGAAACCGTCGCTCAGGAGATTCCGGGTGTCCTCAGAGGCGGAACGAAGATTGTGCTCCTCCGCGATGGATTCATGGGGACGGAGGGCGTCATCTCGATGCCGGACGGCAGCATGCTCTTCACCGAGCAGGACGCGGACCGCATCAACAAGGTTGACCGGAACGACCGCATCTCCACGTACCTCGAAAACACGAACCGAACGATCGGCCTGGCGTACGATCCCAAAGGGCGCCTGATCGGGACGCAGTCGCGAGATCCGAAAGTCGGCGTGCTCGCCCCGGAGCCGCGAACGGTGCTGGCAGATTCCTTCGAGGGGCAGCCGCTCGTGCGTCCGAACGATCTCGTGATCGACCGCAAGGGGGGCATCTACTTCACCGACCCGCTTGGCAATCCACAACAACGATTCCGCGAGCCGCCTGCAGGTCGGAAGCCGCTTCTGTTCTACATCAGGCCGGACGGCGCGCTGATGAAGCTCACCGAGGAGATCACGAATCCGAATGGCGTTCAGCTCAGCCCTGACGAAAAGACGCTCTACGCAACCAACGGACAGACCATCATGGCGTTCGACGTTCAGCCGGACGGAAGCGTCAGAAACGGAAGGGTGTTCGCGAAAAGCGGTGGTGACGGGTTAGCCACCGACACGCAGGGGCGTCTCTATTCGGCTGTCGGTGGCGTGCAGGGAATCCGGGTCTTTTCGCCCGACGGCAAGGATCTCGGCACGATTCCGGTCGGTGTCGCACCGCAGAGTGTGGGGTTTGCAGGGCCCGGCAAGAGGACTCTCTACATCGTCGGGCGCGGCACGCTGTACAAAACGCAGAGTGAGATGCTTTCGCAGGGCATCCAAACCCGCGCCAAATGACGATTACCGCGCCTCGGTGTATGCGGTCTGCGCCGCCAGCGTCACGCGGTTGGCGCCGCGGTAGGCGAGGCCCGGATATTTCTTCGGCATCTCCTCCTGGAGCACCGCAGCCGCTTCATCTGACGACCGTCCCTGTTTCTTCAACTCCGCAACGCGTGTCTGCAGCGCGCGGAAGTAGTCGCGATAGGTGGCGATCATCGACGCGTCGCCGCGGCGTCCGTGGCTCGGGATGATGATGGTGGGCTTCATCGCGTCCAGACGATCGAGCACGGCGCTCCACGTGCGGACACTCGAATAGGAGCCTTGAAACGCCGGGAACGCCGGCATGACGATGTCTCCGGCGAACAGGACGCGATCTTCTTCGACGAGGAACACCGTGTCGCCGCGTGTGTGGGCGGGTCCTTCGCCGACGATCCGGACGTGGACGTCGCCGAGGTCGAGTCGATACTCGCGGTCGAACGACATGTCCGTCTTCCGGAAATTCACTCCCTTGAGCAGCCCGGCGTTGAATGGGTTCTGAGTCGCGAAGTTGATCGCAAATCCCAGTCCCAGCTCGGCGAGGTCCTGGTCCTGCGCCTTCCATCGAATTACTCTCGTGGCGGCGGGGAAGCCCTGGGCACCCAGATCGTGCTCGGCGTGGAAGTGGGTCATGGCGAGGTACTGCTCGCCTCCACGAGTCACCTTGGCCGCTTCACGCGCGGCCGTTTCGCCGTTTCGCGGCCCGAGCCCCGTATCGATGACGAGCGTCGCACGCGAGCCGACCACGATTCCGATGTTGGAGACCTGCGGCACGTCGCCGTCGGGAATCCAGTAGACGTGAGGAGAGAGCATCTCGGTCACGTTCTCGCGCACGAGAGGCTGAGGCGGGGCCTGCTGGGCGCGCAACAGGACGCTCGCTGCCACAGCAAATACGATTGCGAAAACGAGGCGCCACTGTTTCACCCGCTGTTCTCCTTCTCAGAAATTCCGGCCGCGCACGCACCAAGCACCAAGCGCCAGGCACCAGTTACCGCGCTGGGCAGCGGTCCGGCAGCACCTGGAACCCCTCGACGTCGAGAACGATCTGGTTGTACATCGGGTCGCGCACGGGATCGCGCGGTGACGCGCCGCCGATCCGCACTCGGCCTCCCAGCAGCGATACGCCTCCGGGACCTGAGAGGTCGGACTTGCGCACCAGCCCCGTCACTTCCACCATCGTCCCTTCGCGCTTCTTGATGTCGTCCAGCAGGCTGCGGGGGCCCGAGAGGCGGAACCTCCGCCCCGGAGCGATGCCCGTCGCGGTATTCTCACGACCCTCCGCTTCGCCGACGACGAACAAGCGGTCTTTCGCGCAGCCAGGAACCGTAATGCGCGTGGAATCGCTCGGGACCGGGCGTTCCTGAGCGGAAGCGACGCCGGCGGCTGCGAGCGACACGATGACAACGACCAGCGTCTGCATGGCGCAAGTGTAGCCCTGCTTGCGTGTTTCTGCATCGAGGCGTAGTCTCTGCATGTCCAACCTTGTGGAACGCCGGGGTTCGGCGGCCCGCGCAGGGGAAGTTGCGGACGTATCGTCGGCCATCATGTTCGCGGAAGGAGCTCGGAGATGAAGACGAACAGAGCGTTGACTCTGGGGATCGCAGGGGTCATCCTCGGCATCTTTTGGATTGCCTCGCTCGGGGGGACCAGTGCCCTCCAACGCGCCGGCGAGGCGGTTCGCATCGACAACGATGACCTTGGAGGGGTGGTGACGGGCCCGCGCGGGCCCGAGGCGGGCGTCTGGGTCATTGCGGAGACGAACGACCTCCCCACCAAGTTCAGCCGAACCGTCGTCACCGACGACCAGGGACGGTATCTCGTACCTGACCTTCCGAAGGCGAATTACAGCGTCTGGGTGCGCGGCTACGGGCTGGTGGATTCGCCGAAGGTGCAGGCGGCGCCCGGCAAGGTTCTGAACCTCACCGCGGTGGCGGCGCCCAATCCGCGCGCCGCAGCGGAGTACTACCCGGCCGCCTACTGGTATTCGCTGGCGCGCGTGCCCGACAAGAGCGAGTTTCCAGGCACTGGACCTGAAGGCAACGGTATCTCGCCCAACATGAAAACCCAGGCCGACTGGATCAGGATGATGAAGTCGGGCGGCTGCACCACCTGTCACCAGCTCGGCACGAAAGGGACGCGCGAGATACCTACGGCGCTTGGCAAGTTCGATTCGTCCGCGGCGGCGTGGGACCGCCGCGTCCAGTCCGGACAGGCAGGCAATCAGATGAGCAACGGCCTCAACAATATGGGGCGCAGACGGGCGCTTGCCATGTTTGGTGACTGGACCGATCGGATCGCCGGCGGCGAAGTGCCATCCGCGCCGCCGCGGCCGCAGGGTCTGGAGCGCAACGTGGTCATCACCCAGTGGGACTGGGCCGACCCGAAGGCGTATCTCCACGATGTCGTGTCCACCGACAGGCGGAATCCGAGGGTCAACGCCAACGGACCGATGTACGGCTCGCTCGAGCTGAGCGCCGATTACCTCCCGGTGCTCGATCCGACGCGCCACACGGCAAGTCAGGTGAAGCTGACGGTGCGCGACCCGAACACGCCGCGGACGTCGGCGGAGATGCCGCAGCCTTCGCCGTACTGGGGCGAGGAGCCGATTTGGACCAGCAGGAACAACGTGCACAATCCGATGATGGACGAGCAGGGCCGTGTGTGGATCACCTCCGCAGTTCGCCCGCCCGCCAACCCGGATTATTGCAAAGAGGGATCGAGCCACCCCTCGGCCAAGCTGTTCCCGATTGCCAACGCAGGGCGGCATCTGGCCATGTACGATCCGAAGACCCAGAAGCTCACCCACATCAGCACGTGCTTCAGCACGCACCACCTGATGTTCGCCGAGGACGCCAACCAGACGCTCTGGACGAGCGGCGGTGGCCAGGTGGTTGGGTGGTTGAACAGGAAGATGTTCGAGCAGACGGGGGATGAGGTGAAGTCGCAGGGCTGGACGGCGCTCATCATGGACACCAACGGCAACGGCAGGCGCGACGCGTATGTCGAACCCGATCAGCCTCTCGACTCCACCAAGGACAAGCGGTACGGCGGCGCCTTCTACGGCGTCTCGCCCGCGCCCGACGGCTCGGTGTGGGGAACGGTCCTGGGCATGCCGGGCGCCGTCATTCGGCTGAATCCGGGATCGAATCCGCCGGAAACAGCCCTGGCCGAAGTGTACCAACCGCCGTTCAACAATCCGAAGGCGTCCGTGCAAGGGTTCTCGCCGCGCGGCTTCGACATCGACCGTAACGGCGTCGCGTGGCTGGCGCTCGCGAGTGGACATCTGGCGAGCTTCGACCGCCGCAAGTGCGCGGGCCCGCTCAACGGCCCGAACGCGACCGGACAACACTGCCCCGAGGGGTGGACCCTCTATCCCGAGCCGGTACCGCAGTTCAAGGGCGTCACCGATTCCGGCAGCGCCGAGGCGAGCTACTTCACGTGGGTCGATCAATTCGATACCTTCGGGCTGGGCAGGAACGTGCCGATCAATACCGGCAATGCCGCCGAAGGACTGCTGGCGCTGAAGGATGGAAAGTGGGTCGTGCTGCGCGTTCCGTATCCGACGGGTTACTACACCAAGTGGTTGGATGGCCGGATCGACAATCCAAACACGGGATGGAAGGGCAAGGGGTTGTGGTCGACCGTCAGCACGCGAACGCCGTTCCACATGGAAACGGGCCGGGGCACCACGAGCAAGGTGGTCAGGTTCCAGCTTCGTCCCGACCCGTTGGCGAAGTGATCCCGTGAGATCCTGGGGGCGCGCGAATCGCGTCCCCAGGCCTCGTCTCGTAGGGCGGGCCTTTACGGCCCGCCTGGCGCGGCGTAAAGCAGCGACCTACCTCTGTCCGGC